>Ga0208044_1001185_pt1 | contig 14966 bp, 9 predicted proteins | sample Sb_taG_8_FD_187712 | JGI IMG/M metagenome (GOLD analysis project Ga0208044, IMG submission 187712) | Peat soil microbial communities from Weissenstadt, Germany - Sb_50d_c_BC metaG (SPAdes) (version 2) | ecosystem: Environmental > Terrestrial > Soil > Wetlands > Peat | place: Germany: Weissenstadt... | reverse complement strand
CGCCAAACAAAGCCAATTTGCAATCGAAACAAGGCCTGGAATCGCAAGAACTTAAGTCAGAGACGGCCGGGGCGGAGGGGCGGAAACAAAGCCAAAGTTCCAAGGGGGGGACGACCAGAAGGCCGAGGACGTGCGATGGCCGGCCGGCTCGGAAGAGTGGCCGGCGGCGGGTGGGCAGTGAAGCCCAAGGCAGGGAGCTGCTTCGTGTGGCGGGGTTTCCCCCACTCCGTCGTTCGGACGACCTTGATTCTCCAGGTGACGGGCAGATGAAGAGCCGCACGCATCGGGTGACCCTGACTGATCTGACCAAAAGCAGCGCCTATCACAACAGGAGCGTGCGGGAGCGCGGGGTCTGACCTCACCGGCTAATACCGTTGGATTGACCGTAAGGTCATGGCAAGCAGTTGGTTATTTCGCCCTCTCCCCTTGCGGGAGAGGGTAGGGAGAGGGGTCGCACAAGTCAGCTCGACCCTTTGGACAAGGCGATTGGTCGTACCCAGCCCCCCTCACCCCAACCCTCTCCCGCAAGGGGAGAGGGAGCCCGAAGTTGCTTCGGCCAAGCGCGTTATAGCTAATTCAACAGTATCCGGCCAAATCTCGTAGGCAGCCATGGCGGCCGTCGCCACGCGGGCGTTAGTGGCTCCCCGAACTCCGGTTTTCTCTTCTTGTACAAGCTGGTTCGCGCAGCGGTCTCCTGACCGCCGTCCTCTGCGACCGCGGGTCTCCCAGTCCCCGATCGTCGGCGCGTGACCTGGAAACCTCCGGTCAGCCGAACGGCAGGGTCTGGAGACCCTCGCCGAACGAAGTCAGTGAAGCGGAAGGCAGGGAGAGACGCCCCACGCCCCACGCTCCACCCCCCACGCCTCTCAGATCAGGCCACGGTGATCGAGGCGTCGAGGTAGACATCCTGGATGGCGTTGAGCAGCTTGACGCCATCGGCCATGGGACGCTGGAAGGCCTTGCGGCCTGAGATCAGGCCCATGCCGCCGGCACGCTTGTTGATGACGGACGTCTTGACGGCATCGGCCAGGTCATTCTTGCCACTGGCGCCGCCGGAGTTGATCAGGCCCGCGCGGCCCATGTAGCAATTGGCCACCTGGTAGCGGGTGAGGTCGATCGGGTGGTCGCTGGAAAGCTCGGTGTACATCCGCTCGTCGAACTTGCCATAGCTTGTACCGCCCTGGTTCAGGGCTTTGAAGCCGCCGTTGTTCTCCGGCATTTTCTGCTTGATGATGTCGGCCTGGATGGTGACACCCAGATGATTGGCCTGCCCGGTCAGGTCGGCGGCCACGTGGAAGTCCGTGTCTTTCTTGAAGGACCCATTGCGGAGGTAGCACCAGAGGACAGTCGCCATGCCCAGTTCATGAGCGTGCGCGAAGGCTTCGGAAACCTCGATGATCTGGCGGGTGCTCTGGTCCGAGCCGAAATAGATCGTGGCGCCGACCGCCGCGGCGCCCATGTCATGGGCTTCCTTCACCGTGCCGAAGAGCACCTGGTTGAACTGGTTGGGGTAGGTCAAGAGCTCGTTGTGGTTGATCTTCACAAGGAAGGGGATCTTGTGGGCGTACTTGCGGGCGACCATGCCGAGCACGCCGTAGGTGCTGGCGACGGCGTTGCAGCCGCCCTCGAGCGCGAGCTTGACAATGTTTTCAGGGTCGAAGTAGGCGGGGTTCTTGGCGAAGCTGGCGCCGCCGGAGTGTTCGATGCCCTGATCCACGGGCAGGATGGACAGGTAGCCGGTTCCCGCAAGGCGGCCGGTACCGAAGAATCGCTGAAGGTTGCTGAGAACCCGGGGATTGCGATCGCTGGGAACGAAAATGCGATCAACGAAGTCGGGGCCAGGCAGATGCAGCGACTGCTTGGGGATGGTCTTGCACACATGTTTCAGCAGCCTGTCAGCCTCGGCACCTAGCAGTTCGCCAATGGGGGTCGCCATGATTTGGAGACTCCGATGTGCGGTGAACCGTGGCCGTCCCTCGTCGTCGGGGCAGACGCCGCCAGCGGGTCCGCGTTCTGAGTGGATGCGATCAAGATGGTCCAATGCCATCCCGGTCCAGGTGCCGGCCCCTGAACGAGCAGACCCGGACACAGTTGCGTGGAACGTTCGCTCCTTGGGCTCGAACGTCCGGACCCGACCCGCTGAGGCCATGCTTTGGTCACGCGGTAACGATCGGATCGTTCCTTATCATAAGATCCCGTTCGGCGATTCGCAATCCTCCCGGCAGCGCGGCTTTCAAGTTAAAATGTGCTTCTTGGTTTTCGAAGCAAGATCTCACGCTTCAAGAGGAGAGCCTCTCTGATGTCCATAGCCGAGAGCGCAGTTCGCCTCAGTGCCACGGTTCTGCTGGGCAAAGAATTGACGCCGGGCAAGCTGCGCGGCCTGCAACGGATCAGCAATCCTAACGGCACGCTGACGATCCTGGCCCTGGATCAAATCAGTTCCGTGATCGAGATGGCAACCAAGGCACTGCAAGCAACGGGAGAACATCGCGATCCCACCTACGATGAGATCGTCGAGGCCAAGCTCGACCTGACGCGCAATCTGGCGCCGGCGGCTTCCGGAGTGCTGATCGACGCCTACTATGGCGCCTGGTCGGCGATCGCCTCGGAGGCTATTCCGCCGGACACCGGGCTCTTGGTCCGGTACGAGATGTCGCGCAGCCCCAAGAACCGGAAGGGCGCGCCGATGGCGGCCGTCGAGCCGGGCTGGAGCGTCGAGAAGATCAAGCGGATGGGTGCCGACGCCGTCAAGCTGCTGGCCCAGTTCGAGCCCACCGAGCCGATCTCGGCCGAGCATCAGTTCCAGCTTGTCGAGCATGTTTACAACGAGTGCAAGAAATTCGATATTTTGCTGCTTCTCGAGACCGTGTCGTTTCCCTTTGGCGGTGAGCAGAAGACCGACGCCAGCTACCTGGACCGCAAGGCACGGACGGTGATCGAGTCGGCCCGTCAGCTCAGCCGCTTTTGCGACATTTACAAGTCCGAATTTCCCGGCACGCTGAGCCACGAATCCGAAGAGCAACTCGAGAACAACCTGCACGCGCTGGACGCGGCCAGCGAGCGCCCCTGGGTGCTGCTCTCGGCGGGCGTCGATTATCCCGAGTATCTCCGGCAGGTCGAGCTGGCGCTGGGCATTGGAGCCTCGGGGATCCTCGGCGGCCGGGCCTTCTGGAAGGAGTACTTCCTCCAGCAGGGAGCTGGTGCGCGCAGCCAGTTCGCCGCAACGACTGCGCGACAGCGGCTGACTGAAGTCGATGCCCTGATTCGCTCGCAAGGAACTCCCTGGTTTGCCCGCTACGGATTCAGCAAGGATGAGCTGGCCGCGATCCGGGCCGCCGAGGGCTGGCACACGCGGTACGGGGCACGTGGGCCGTCCTCGGCGGTTTCAGGCAGCGCGGCAGGAGTTCCGGGCGAGGTCTACGGCGTACGCACGGAAGCCAGGCCGTGAACGGACCTTCACATACCGTCAGCGTCCCGTGAAGCCCTTGCGCTCGATGTTGTTGGGCGGCGGGCGGTACGGGTTCTTGGGGGGTTTGGGCGGCTTGGCATTGGGATCGGGCGGGGCCACGAAGGTCGGCCGGGTTCCGGTTCTCTTGTCGAGCATCTGGATGACGTTAGGCCCGATCACGTCGGCTGCGCCGGTCTTGGGATTGACCCGCACGGCGTCGGCCCGCATGGGAGATCCCGGCTGGCCCGGGCCCACTTGCTGCACCACCTGGACGAGGCGGCCGTCCTGACCGTTGGCATAGATCAGGTCGTTGTGCGAATCATAGGTGATTACGTCAGCCTGGATCATAGAGTCATTCGTCGTGGCATAGGCGTTTTCCCAGGCCTTGAGGAAATTCCGCGCCGGGGTGTTCGAGGGCGAACCCGGCGGGGGCGGCTCGCTGACCACGCGCATGGTCTGGGAGGTGAGGAAATAGGTATCGGCGGGAAGCCGATCGTAAAGCCGATCGTAGTTGACGATCGTTCGCTCGTTGGCAACCGGCGTGCGGGCCGCCTCGATGTCGCCGAAGAAATCGGCCCAGCGGGTTTCCGTCTTGTCGGTTGTCTTGCCCGTGCCGAACCGGCCGAACATCTCCCGGGTGAACTTGATCTGGGTGAGCACCAGCGGCAGGACCGGGGCCTTGCCGCCGGGTTTGTCGCCGGGTTTCCCGGCCACCGGTCGAATCGTCCGTCGATTGGCCTCCGGTGCTTCGCCATCAGGCCCCTTCTTCGGCTTCGCCGGGTCGTCTGCCTTGTCATAGAGGTAGACCATCCCGGCGCATGGGCTGTGAAAGTCTCCGGTTCGACGGTCATAGATCAGGTGGTCGCTGGTGATTTTCTGGAGGCTGAGCAAGACCGGCCGCTCGGGATCGACCTTGCGGCTGATGGCCAGAGCATTTCCGACCAGGTCGATCAAGGTCAGGTCAGGCTTCGGCTGCTCGGCCTCCGCGCCTCCCTCTGCCGGGTCTCGATCGGTCTTTCCCTTCGCCCCGGAGCCCGATCCGGCCTTGCTCATCTTGCCGAGATCGGCCAGCGGAACGGGCTTGTCGGTGTACGTGGTCATGATCTTGGTGCAATAGAGCAGGCCGTCTTCCATCTCGGAGCGGACGTTCTTGTAGAACTCGGCCTTGGCGGCCGGTCGGTTCTCGGGATCGAGCGACTTGCCGTAGAAGAGCATCTTCTCGCTCCAGGTGATCACCAGGGGAACCTTCTCGGCCTGCACCTTGCCGGCCCGAGTCTTGGGCTTCGGTTTGATCGTTTGCGCGTCCTTCGGCTTCGAGGACGACTTGGCGTCGGCGACGACCTCGGCGCGGTCGGCGGCTTCGGGCTCTTCGCCCTCGGCCTTGTCGGAGAGGAGGCCGCGGTCCGTGAGCTGGACCAGCTTGCCAGGCCCGTAGGCCCAGGCTCGATCGGTGATCTGATTGACCCCGATCACCTCGCCCTCGATGGTCATGTCTTCGGTGATGACCTTGGCCAGGGGCCTGGGCATCGCCAGCGCGAGTGCTGGTCGCGCTGATTTGCCCGGACGCGGATCTTGATGATAGAGGTTGAAAATCGCCCGTCCCGATCCCTCGTTGCGCAGGATGAGCGTCTCGCCGAAGGCATCCTTTCCTTTTGTCTTCCCGGGATCCGGGTCCTGATGCAGGCTGACTGTGCCGAAGAGCCGCAGGTCGCGAACCTCGTAATTCGAGTCAGGATCACCGGGTGACGACGGGGACGAAGTCTTCGTGGTCTTGACTGTGCTATCCTTCTTGCTGTTCTTGGTTTCGGGCTTGGGGTCGATCAGGATGTTGGCTTCGACGCGGTCGGCGACGGCGACCATCGCGGGTTCGGGCGGTTTTTCCTTCGCCGCGATTTCCGGCTCGTCGGTCTCCGTGTCCGCTCCCGCGGCAGCGGTGGATGGGGATGTCTCCGTGGCAGGTTGAGAGGTTCCCTGGGCGGTGGATGGCGTGGCAGTCGTCGAGGCGGGCGCTTCCTTGAAATCGGCATCGAGCCGGTCGCGAGCGGTCAGGTTCTTGGAGGGCGCGACCAGGTGGACGTCGCGAAGGGCGAGCAGTCGCTGGATCTGGAAGTTGCCGCCCTGCGCACTGGTGTCGCCTTTGCCCCGTTGACCGGAGGTAGCCGTGGTTGTCGCCTTTGCCGTCGTACTCTTTGCCGAGCCACTTTCCGCGGGTTTAGGCTCGAGCCAGACGGCGATCGTATCAACCGCGTCGATCGACTGTTGCTGAAGCTGGTCCACGACCTTCGGGTTCCCTTTGAGGACGACCTCTTTCTGGACGATCTTCTGGTCGGGCCCGAGCAAGTTCTTCAGCATCATCAGATCTTGCCAGACGGCGGTCCGATCGGGTCTCACGTCCTTGAGCGGGCTGTCCATCTTGTCTGGAACGGGTCGAGTTTCCAGCAGGCCGGGGCCGTGTGCAAACAGGTTCGCGGTCTCCATGCCGCTGCCGCTGTCCACCATGGTGGCGTCGACCGTCCAGATGTGAGTGACCGACTGGGGCTTGCGCACGACCGGTCCGTCGGGTCCTTGGGGGTGCTCCTCGACGTAGTCATATTTCTCGATAACGACCTTTCGGGTCGGGTCGCTGCGCCAGTAAGTGAGGGTCGGGCCCGGAGGCGAGCCGATCTTGTGCAGCAGCTCGTTGCTAAAAATCCTGACTCCATTCGCAGGCGACCGGAGCCAGACCGCGTGGCCCGTGGCCTTGACGCGTTGCAGGACCAGGTCGCCGAACGTCCCTTTCTGTTCCCCGCTACCGCTGCGTGCGGCGCCCTCGGCCGCCGGGACCTGGCCGGAACTCGCGGCGGCGGCGGCGGCCGTGACCGCCTGGCTGCCCGAGGGGGGGGGCTTGCCCGGCCCGGGTGCCGTCTTCTCCCCCGGGACCAGGGTCAGGTCGAGGTTGTCGCAGTCGAGTTGATCGGGCTGCTCGGTAAGCTTGCCGCGGCGAACGACCACGTTGCGTTCGAAGTGCACCAGCGTGGGACCCGGTGGCGCCGGCGGGCCCTCCTTGACCGGCAGGTGCGGCTTGGGGAAAGCGACCTGCATCGGACCCTCGCAACGGAGGTCCAGCGGCACAGGCTCAGGGCTTGCCTGGTCCTTGGTCGCGCCATTCTTCTGAGCTCGCTGGGAATCGACCTGGACCTGGACCTTTCCCGGCTCCCCGCGCTTGGTCTGCGCCGTGTCTGGCAAGATTCCCGTCTTGCTGACGTCGGTGAAAACGACGTGGGCATTCTGGTTGAGCTGTGCGCTCTGGGCTCCCTCGAAACCGGCCGAGTGCGCGCCCGGCAGCCCAGACTCCGACTTGGGACGGAGCTGGATCAGCATGCCGACACCGGTGATTCGCGTGTCGCGATCGATGATGAGCACATCGGAATCGCTGTAAAGCTGCAACTTGTTGTCGTCGAACTCGACCCAGGTCAGGGGGCCGATGTCCATGTCGTCAGACCGGTCGTTGAGCGTTCCGCGGTCGTCGCGGATCATGACGTTGCGTTCGAGCCGGGCATGCTTGACGACGATCGGCTCAGCATCGGGCTTGGCGTTGAACGAGAGCGGCTGATTGAAGTCGATGATCGCTTCCTCGGCGGTCACCGTCTTGGTGCTGCTGCCGTCCTTAGCGCGCCAGATGATCGCCGCCGGCCTCAGCCTGATTCGCTTACCATCATAGCGGACCCCGTCCTCCTCGATGATCCGATCATCGTGCTGCGAGTACATCCAGAATCCGCGCTCGCTATTGTAATAACGTAATTGCAGGTCATCGTCGGCCGTCCAGTGCTTCGGGCCGAACGACTCGCGGGCGTGGAGGATGGCCTCCTGCTTGGACTTGGAATCTTTGACAATGAAGGGGATGTCATCGACCTTGCGAGCGGCGGTCAGCTGCGCCATGACCACGGTGAAAGCGCGCACGTAGCCCAGGTAGCACCCCGCCAGGAGGGTGAGCATCGTCACCAGCTTGAGGAGTTTTCTGAGCAAAAGACTGCTTCCGTAACGTCGCCAGCCATCATTTCGGATCAAGGATCGATCAGCACGTCACCGAATTCTCGGCGGTCTGGGCCGGGGACCGCCCCGGCGTCGGAGCAGGTCACACTGCTGGCACTGTGAAGGTACTGCAAAGGTCGTGCCAGAGCCCCTGCACCTTGAGAATGACCTCGACGACCTCGCGAACCGCGCCTCGTCCGCCCGCGGCGGTGGTGACGAGGTGAACCGAATCACGGACCTCGACGACGGCATCCGCGGGACAGGCCGCCAAGCCAACGGCGCGCAGCACGGGCAAATCGACCAGGTCGTCGCCCACGAAGCAAACCTGGCGGCGTTCCAGGCCAAGCTCGGCCAGCAAGGCCCGCAGCGGCTCTCCCTTCTCGGCCAGCCCCTGGGCCACGTGGGCAATCTTGAGCTCGGCGGCTCGCCGATCCACGACCTCGGCCCGCCGGCCCGAGAGAATGGACGAGCACTTGCCCGCGCGGTGCCAGAGCGCGTACGCCAGGCCATCCCTGACGTGAAAATGCTTCGATTCCACACCCCGGTCGTCGACCACGATGACACCGTCGGTCAAGACGCCATCGACATCCACGGCCAGAAGCTCGATCGCCGCGCACCGGGCAGCCAGATCGGCCGATGATGGTTGCCCCATGCGGATCACTCCTCAAACTCGGCCGGGACCAGGCCGATCAGGTCGGTCACGTCGATCAGGCCCACGAGACGATTACCGCGATCCACGACCGGCAACTCGCTGATCTTGTGCGTCTTCATGAGCTCGACGGCATCGCTGAGCAAGGCCCCGACCCGGACCCGCTTCGGGTCGATGGTCATGATCTCGCCGATCTGGCGGTCCAGCTCAGCCTCCCGGCGCTTCTCGAACAGTCGCGCCAGGTCGCTGTCGGTGAAGATGCCCAGCAAGTGGGTGCCGGCGTCCTCGATGAGGATCGCGCCCGAGCGCCGGCGCGGTCCGGCCAGCCGCACGAAGATCGCGCGAACCGTCTCCTCGACGTGGGCCCGGCGGAGCTGCCGGCCGGTGCGCATCACGTCCTCGACCCGGGTCAGCTTCCGGCCCAGGCTGCCGCCGGGATGGTAGAGGGCGAAATCCGCGGGCGAAAAGTCGCGCATCCGGCTCACCAGCAGGGCCAGCGCATCGCCCACGGCCATGAGCGCCGTCGTGCTTGCGGAGGGGGCTAGACCCAGCGGACAGGCCTCTTCGATCGGCCCCAGCGCGATGCACAGATCCGCCGCCTGGCCCAGCGAGCTGGTCGTGCGCTCGGTGATTGCGATCAGGCGGGCGCTCAGCCGCCGTAATGCCGGCACCAGCCGCAAGACCTCCTCGGTCTCGCCGCTCTGCGACAGCGCGATCACCACGTCGTCCGCCCGGATTCGCCCCAGGTCGCCGTGGATCGCCTCGCCCGGATGCAGCGGGAAGGCCCTGGTGCCCGTCGAGGCCAGCGTCGCGGCCAGCTTCTGGCCGACCAGCCCCGCCTTGCCCATCCCGGTGACGATCACGCTGCCGGCACAGCGATAGATGAGGTCCGCCGCCTGGGCAATCGCCGGCCCCAATCGCTCGCGCACTCGCCCGAGCGCTTCACCTTCGATTCGTAAGATCTCACGCGCGAAGGCAACGCCCTCGACCTCGGTTTCTAACGACAGGGACGCATCCGTGATCATCGCCATCGTGGGCCTCCCTGCCCCGCAAGGCAATCCGCCCCAACCGGCATCATCGGCCAGACTTGCCGGCGCCGGAACCATAGCCCATCGCCACTGATCCGTCAACGTAGAGCGCGCCAATTCACGTACTCCCACCCCTGAGCCCCGACTGGTCACTCTATCGGCAACTCGTGATCCTGAGTTTGGAGACATTGAGAAATCTGTGGTGAAAGGGGTGAAATGTTAAAGCGGCAAGACTTTTCGAGATGCTCGCGATGCGCTGATTCTCCAGGTTCTGACGGCATTACTGAACGTCCATGAGCTTGCAGTGGGCTTCCGCCGCAGGCTCAGTGCAACTCATCGGATCCTGGAATTTGTACGGTGGTGCGTGATACGCAGACTTCAGATTCTGGCCACGAACGGTTCGAGGTTTGATGCGAGCATGCAACACGCTCGTCGTTGAGAATTGCATGAGGGCGCGTTGCATCGATCCGGCGTGTGGGCAATCGCTCGAAGCCTCAGCCCCGGGAGGCATCAATTTTCCGGACTTCCTCTCGTCCTCCTGCCTCATGTGATCCACCCGGATCAAGCGAGTGCGTTTTTCTGTTTCGCCTCCGAGCCAGAGGTTCGCCCCCTCCTCACTGCCCTGCCAGGAACTCGAACAGAGTGCGGTTGGCCCCCTTCGCATGCGGCCTCACGTGTGGGATTCGTCGGACCAATGATCGACGATTCGACCTGCGGCGTCGTGATGCCGCTGCTCTCTGGTTGAATGGACGGCCGGCGACGCGATCAGGCGGTGTTGTGGGCGCTGTCGCCTGCCGTGACGTCGTAGGTCGCCCCGGAGATCATGCGGGCCGAGTCGGAGGCGAGGAAAACCACCACGGGCGCGACATCCTCGGGCTCGATCCAGGGCACACCGAGCGGAGTCCTGGTGATGAGGATCTTCCGAGCCTCTTCCTCGTCGGTCGGCGAGCCCGTCGGCGACTTCCCGGCTTCCTGGAGCACCTGCGCGTACCGCTCCTTGTGTCGGGTCAGCGCCGTGTTGATCAGGCCCGGCACGACGGCGTTCACTGTGATGCCGTGAGTTCCCAGTTCCAGCGCCGCCGATTTCATCAGGCCGATGAGGCCCCACTTGGAGGCCGAATAGGCGGCCCCGTTCTTCATGCCGTGACGGCCCTGCGTCGAGGCGGTCACGATAATCCGGCCGCCCCCTCGTTTCACGAGGTAGGGCGCGAAGGCCCGGATGGCGTTCGCCGTGCCAGTGAGGTTGACGTCGATCTGGGCATGCCAGTCTTCGTCCTCCATCTCGAGCAGCGACCGGAATGCCTGGATGCCAGCGTTGGTATGCACGATGTCAATGCCGCCGAACTCCCGCTCAACCCGTGAAGCCGCCGCTCGAAGCGCCGGCAAGTCGCGTTGGTCGAGGATGATCCCCAGCCAGCGGCGGCCGGCTGCCCGGATCAGTCGTCCCGTCTCATCGAGGTCTTCCGGCTTCGCCGGCTCGACGCCGGACCGCCTATCCACTGGGGCGCAGACGTCGATGCCGATGACTTCCGCACCCTCGCGGGCGAGGGCGACGGACGTAGCGCGTCCGATCCCCCGGGCGGCGCCGGTGACCACCGCAACCTTGCCACGAAGACCACCGCCCGTTCCCCGGATCGGCTGAGGCGGGTTGGCGGCGGCGATCGCTGTTGTCCCGGGTAGAGCGGCGGTCGATGCGGCAGCGAGCGATGCGGCCCGTGTCAAGAAATCGCGACGCGGAAAGTGAATCATGGGACATCGGAGCTCCAGGTTCGCACGGGGAGAATCGCGGTCAAGAATCTTGAGTCAACTGCCGCTGCACCGAACTGTTCCTGGAACTGGAATCGATTCGAAGCAACGTCAAGAGGCTCTCCGATCGGACGTTGGCGCCGGTTGTTCCGTCACGGCTCACTGCCGAATTACGCCTTCTGCTAGATGAACGACTCGTGGTGCGGATGGTAAAACTGGATGTCGAGCGTCCGCAGATAGGTGTGCAGGCCGGCGTCCTGGATCGGGATCAAGTGCGCCGGTGCCCCCGACTCATTGTAGTGCGCGTGCCAGAGGCCCGGCGGCGTCACGAACGCCGAGCCAGGCTCCCAGTTGGCGCGCTTCGGGCTGACGATGTTCCCGTCCCCGTCGATGTCGCGGCCGATCAGCGTGTAGCAGCCCGGCCGGCAGTCGATGATGAAGTCCAGCGCCACCGACTCGTGGCGGTGCGGGAGCTGGACGGCGCCCTCCGGCAGCACGCCGAACATCGTCCAGATCACGTGTGTGATGGTCCGGGTCTGGTCGAAATTCTGGTTGGCCAGCAGGACACTCACGCGGCTCTGCTTGGCCGCCTTGGGGTCCTGCTCGACCTCTTGGAGCTTCGCGACGGCCCGCTCCCTCGGGTAGAGGGTCGGCTCGAACCGGGGCGCGTCGGCCCTGGCTCCCAGGTAGCGCAGCAGGGGCTCGTCGTGGACCCAGTAGAACGCCGCGTCGGCCTCGGCATCGTGCTCGGCCCGGCAGCCGGCTGGAAGGGCGAAGAAGTCCCCCTCTTCCCAGGGCAAATTCCCGTCATGGAGCCGGGTCTTCCCGCGGCCGCGGATGACGTAGTACACCTCCGACGTGGCGTTGCAACGCGTCTCGATGTGCTCACCCGCGAGGATGCGGATGAAGTTGGCGCACAGCGCGGGGCTGGTAGCCAGCCCGTGGCAGCCGAGCTGCTCGCTCAGGTCGAACGGGATGACCCGCGTCGGGCCTTCCTCGTGCAGCTCATGTGGGAAGTCGGCCAGCGGCACCTTGCTGATCAGGCCGGAGCCGATCGGGTTGGCCGCCTTGCTGTATTCGTAGTATCGCGCATCCCGCGTCCATCGCTCGTGTCCATCCTTGTCAAGTCGAGTCGAGTCGCTCATGACGATCTCCTCTTGGGGCGAATGAAGCGATTCGCTCTTGTCTCTTGCCACGCCAACTAAGGCAGTATCTACGACCCCGGCCCCGAAAGTCAACTGCGACCAGAACGGGCCAGGCACCTGGTCAGGACACCCGCAGGACCTTCGCCCCCCGGATCTCACCTCTCTTCAGCTCGACCAAGGCCCGGTTCGCCTCCGCCAGCTCGTATTCCCGGACCTCGGGCTTGAGCGGGATCTCGGACGCCAGGCGGAGGAACTCGCGCACGTCGGACCGGGTGACGTTGGCGACGCTCTTGATCTCCTTCTCCAGCCAGAGGTGAGCGGGGTAGTCGATCCCCAGCAGGGCGTCCTTGTCGACCTCCTCCTTGCGGATCGCATTGATGACCAGACGCCCGCCCCTCTCCAGGTTTTTGAGCGCCTCGACGACCGGCGTCCAGGCCGGGGTCGTGTCGATGATCGCGTCCAGCCGCCGCGGGGCCCGCTCGCCCGTCTCGCCGGCCCAGGCCGCCCCGAGTTCGCGGGCGAACGCCCTCTCCGCGGCGGAGCGAGCGAACGCGAATACCTGCGTCCCGGGGAAGCGGTGCAGGACCAGCTTCAGAACCAGGTGCGCCGAGGCCCCGAAGCCGGTGAGGCCCAAGGCCTGCCCGTCCTCCAGCCCGGCCAGGCGGAGGGAGCGGAACCCGATCGCCCCCGCGCACAACAGAGGTGCGGCCTCTACGTCGGCGAGGGAGTCCGGGATCGCGTGCGCGAACGCCTGGGGCACGGTCATCAACTCGGCGTAACCGCCGTGGGCGTCGCGGCCCGTGGCCCGGAACCGCTCGCAGAGGTTCTCCTCGCCCCTCCGGCAGAAGCCGCAGCGCTCGCACGCCGAATAAATCCAGGCCACCCCCACGCGGTCGCCGCGCCGGTATGTGTCGGCCCCTTCCCCCGAGGCTTCAACCCGTCCGATGACCTGATGGCCGGGGATGACCGGCAGCCTTGGCGGCGGCATCCGCCCTTCGACCTCGTCCAGTTCGGTGTGACAGACCCCGCAGACGTTCACCCGGATCAGGATTTCGCCGGCGGCCGGCGTCGGGTCGGGCCAGTCCGCCGATACGAGCGGTGCGGAACTCTCGCACACCGGCCCGAGGTCCTTGAGTAGCATGGCACGCATCGTCGCATCTCCCCGATATCCCCTTTTTTCCTGTCCCCTTTTCTCCACTCTATTGAGACTCCTCGCCGAACTCCACCGCTCGTCGGATCGGTCCCCCAAAGTCTCTTGCTTAGCATGACTTGCGATTCATTTCGTAGAGCCGTGGCGGAGATCAGCGAGAAGTCTCGTTTCTTTCGGTCCTGGCACCCTGGCGACGCGGGAAGCGGTGCATGATCCTGGACAGGTTGTCTATAATGATTCCACGACACGTTTCACTCGCAAGCCTGTCAAACTCTTCGGCGACCGGCTCGACCGTCAAGGAGTCCAACGATGATCCAGCGCCTTCTGGTGGCATCTCTCGAAATCGCAGTCGTTCTGGGACTGGCGGGAATGGTGCAAACTCCGAAACAGACCAAGGAACCGTCGGCCCCGGCGAGCAAGAGCGGCGAGAATGCGACGGCGGGCCCGGATCGGAAGAACGGATCGGACACGGAGAAAAAAGAGGACCAGGGCAAGGCCAAGAACACGGCCAGCGCCGCCAAGGCGAAGAAGATCGAGAAGGCCACGTTTGGCGGTGGCTGCTTCTGGTGCATGGAGGCGGTTTTCGAGCGGATTCCGGGCGTGAAGTCGGTGGTCTCGGGCTACGCCGGCGGACACATTCCGAACCCGACCTACGAGATGGTCTGCACCGGTCTGACCGGCCATGCCGAGGTGATCCAGATCGAATATGACCCGGTGGTCGTCAGCTACGAGAAGCTACTCAACATCTTCTGGGTGGCTCACGACCCGACCACCTTGAACCGGCAGGAAGACGACTTCGGCCCCAATTACCGCTCGATCATTCTCTACCACAACGACGAGCAGAAGGAGGCGGCCGAGAAATCCTACAAGGACCTCACTCGCCGCCGCGTCTTTCGCTCGCCGATCGTGACCGAGCTCGTCCCCTTGACCGAATTCTACCCTGCCGAGGCGTACCATCAGGATTACTACCGCAATCACCGGGGCAGCGCGTACAGCGACATTCACATCGTGCCCAAGCTCAGGAAGCTGAAGCAGAAGCTCAAGTGAGGCGAACTCCTCCGACCGGACAGGCGCGCTGAGATCCCTCACGACCGAGGAACCTGGATGATGACGTCACTCAAAGATCAGCTCCAAAGCTATGGTGCCTATCATCGAGACCTGCGAAACAAGCTAACGAGACCTGCGAAACAAGCTAACGAAACTCTTGCACCGTCATCACTGGTTTAGCAGGAATACCGTTGAATTAGCAATAACATCCTTGGTCGAAGGGACTTCTGGCTCCCTCTCTCCTCGCGGGAGAGGGTTGGGGTGAGGGGGCTGGGCACGACCAACCGCCTTGTCCGAAGGGTCGAGCTGACTGGTGCGACCCCTCTCCCGCAAGGGGAGAGGGCGAAATAACCAACGGCCTCCCATAACTTTACGGTTAATTCAACGGTATTAGGCTTAGCAGTAGCGCGTTGCGCAACCCGTCGAGCGCGGCGTGCGCCGCCGCCGGCACCAGCAGGTTGCCGCCCATCCGCCAGGCCAGGCACAAGGAAATGCCCGCCACCATGCCCCAGCATCCCAGCTGCGCCTTGAGTAGAAGGAGCGGGTCCGCCGTCGGCGCAACGGGAAGATGCAAGAGACCGCAGAGAAGCGATAGCTCGATCATTGATCCCGTAGCCTGCTTCTCATCCGGCCGCCAGAGGTGAGAGTCGAAGGCGCCACGCATCGTCACCTCCTCGAGCATGAAGAAAACGGGCAGATACAAGAGGGTCCAGCGCGCGGCCTGAAGGATTGCCGACCCGCT
>Ga0208044_1001178_pt1 | contig 15018 bp, 15 predicted proteins | sample Sb_taG_8_FD_187712 | JGI IMG/M metagenome (GOLD analysis project Ga0208044, IMG submission 187712) | Peat soil microbial communities from Weissenstadt, Germany - Sb_50d_c_BC metaG (SPAdes) (version 2) | ecosystem: Environmental > Terrestrial > Soil > Wetlands > Peat | place: Germany... | reverse complement strand
GCTGCCGGTCGGTGCTGGCTTACTACCTCTATCGCCATCTGCACGCAGACGACCCCGCCCTGTCTGCCGGTCTGTTTGCGGGAGAATGTATCAACGACCGTGCGCTCGGGATGCTGAGACACTGGGGCATCGATGCCAGCGGGCACTGCCCCCGCTAAGTGGACCGTGAACTCTGTGAACAAGCGACTGCCATCTTCGTGATGGCTCCAGCACACCTCCGTCGCCTGCTGAGGCTCTACGGCGAGGATCTGCACCGGAAGACTTACCTGTTCGCCGATCCCTTCAGCCAGCCTCGATCATTCCATCATGGCGAATACAAGGTCTACGATCCGTCCTTCGATCCCCGACCCGTCGAAGAGTTGGTTCACGCATGTCGTTGGATGCGAGAACGGGGCCAGCAGATCGGGCTGGCGTTGCGGAGCACAGGCAATACGCTGGTTGCAGCGTCTCAGTATCTCCCGTTGATCGAAACGGTCGATCCTCATGATATCTGAAGCGGTATTCCAACTTCTCCCTGCGAACCGCTTTCGTTTCTGCTGACGGTGGGTTAGTAAGGTCACCTGTCGATTATGCTCATCATCTCAGCCGCCCCAGAGCAATCTTCACGTACTTCTCTTCCCGCTCGATCCCCAGATATCGACGCCCACACCCCTTCGCAGCCAGGAGCGTCTGACCGCTCCCGCAGAAGGGGTCCAACATGAGATCCCCAGCGTGGCTGATCCTCGGTGCCATCGCCTACATGGGCTTGTGGTCCGGCTCGCAGCGATACCGTAGACTGACTGGGCGAGACCCATCGACGAGATCCGTTGAGAACTGGCGGCGGCGTGGGGCGACCCAGAGCAGAAGTGGGAGGTCGCCTGCGATTTGCACCTGCCGGTCAGGAAGGTGACCCGACCGACAGAAACCAAAGAATCCCTTGGACAACCACTGGCGTAGCCGAGTGCGAGAATCTATATTTGGAGAGAGTCCCCCCACTTTGTCCCACGCCGGAGAGTGTCGATGGCGACACCCAGATTACAGGAAAAGACACCCTCACGAGCCAAGAAGCCCCGCTACAAGGCGGTCATTGAACTCCCACCACTGCCCTACGACGAGTTCCTTGCTCTCAGGAACTCGATCGCTGCCAACGGCGTCTTGGTCCCTATTCTGGTCGATGGCCACGGTCCTGTCCGTCATATCATTGACGGCAACAACCGAAAGTTCATCGCCGACGAACTGGGATACGACTGCCCAGAGATCGTCAAGGAAGGATTGACCGAGGAGGAGCAGCGGCTCTTCGCACGGTGCCTTAACCTCGCCCGAAGGCATCTGACCCAAGAGCAAAAAAGGCAAATCATCTCCGACCAGTTGCAGGAGACGCCCGAGCGGTCAAACAACTGGATCGCCAAACAACTGGGCGTCCACCATGCCACCGTGGCGAGCGTCAGGACGGAGATGGAGTCGAACTTGTCAATTGACAAGTTCCACCGGACTCTAGGGGCAGACGGCAAGTACCGACCCGCAACCATGACGAAGGTCGAAAGAAACGGCGAGCGTCATGCCGACAACGGGACCGACTCACCTGTTGCCGACCTCAGAGTCGAGTACAACCATAAGCAACCGCCCCCTGTCTTCCGCACACCGGAGGAACGCAAGGCACGAATCAATGCCACGACCCTAATCCACGGTGATTGCCGCAGTCTCCTGAAGTCAATCCCCTCGCAAAGCGTCGATACCATCATCACCGACCCGATTTACCCAGAGGTCAGCCGGGAATATGGACGGATCTCCGGGGATGACTGGCATGGTTTGATGCGGGCGGTCGTCGGAGAATCTCGCCGAATCCTGAAGCCGAAAGGTTCCGCAGTCTTCGTCCTCCAGCCGAACTACGAGTCGCTCGGCAGGATGCGGCTGTGGCTCTGGGAGTTCGTGGTTTGGGCGGGGCGAGAGTGGAACTTGGTCCAAGACGCCTACTGGTGGGCGATCGACGCAATGCCTCTTGCGGGGACCGACCGCAAATGCGGGCTGATGCGTCAGTCAGTGAAAATGTGCGTGTGGCTGGGACCGGCCGACTGTTACCGCAATCAGGACGGTGTTCTCTGGACCCCTTCCGAAGCGACCTCTGCCCGCCACCGTGCTGACATCGCTTTGAGAACTGGACCCAGCGGGCGAACCTTCCGCAACTCGACAATTGCCATGGCTGCCGATGAACGAGGCGGAACCACCCCATTCAACCTGCTGCCGATGGCGACCGGAGGACAGCCTGGTGGCTCCGAGCATCACCCAGCAGCGACCCCTTATCATCTTGCGGCTTGGTGGTGTCGCTACATCTTGCCCGAAGGAGGCGTGCTGCTCGATCCCTTCTGTGGCAGTGGCAGTATGCTTGTGGCGGGCTTGGATGAAGGGGCTTCCAAGGTCATCGGGATTGATAGGGTTGCCAAGTATCTGGACATCACCCGCCGCAGGGTTCACCAGACCTGATGGGCGAAGCCTTGTACGGCTGGGATATCTGCCTTGGACTCTGGCGAGGGCGACAGGTGGTCGGGCCGACCTAATCGCACGCTTCGGTGGTCGGGGCCTTGGGAGAGGTGGAAGCGGATATCGAGGTCAGCGAAGGTCGCCATGGCGATGACGGCCCCGCCCCTATGTGCTATGGGCGAGCAGTCGCTTGCTTGTCTTGTCGTCCGATTCGTGATCCTTCAACGCTTCCTGAAGTGTCTCCACGACGAGAGCGTTGAGGGAAACCTTGTCACCTTTCGCCCAACTTGCCAACTTCTCATTGAGGTCCGGTGGCATCCGAATCTGGAAGTGAACCACGGTTTCGGGCATTGTAGGCTCCTAAAAGTGTTGGTGGGAGCAGGGTTTGACCAGGTGAATAATCGTAACCGATAGCAAATAGGCGGTGCAATCAAAAAAACAGACATTACGAATAGTTTTGGGTGTCAGCGGTTGTGGACCGATCAGCGGCTACCGGATTGGCAACCACTGTTTCGCCCTCGTTGTCCTGACCGAGACCGCCCGCCTTAGAAAACCAAGAAGGCATTGCGGGTCTTCTCGCCCCATCACCCGAGCCGATGGGAGGTTGGCTATCGCCCCCTGGTGCCGTCAGCCGCCCTCATGACTTTCGCACCTGACCCTGGACATGCTGTGATGGGAAGCCGTAGCTCCCGAGGAAGGGGTGGATCTTGGGTGAGGAGAGCGTCAGGATCGGTGATATCCCCAAGGTTCCCAGTAACTCCACGGCGGGGAGGTCTTCACACCAAGTGGTCTCGTTGGATCAGTATCTTGAAGAGATTGGAGTCGCAAGAAGCCTCGAAAGCCAATCCGATCTCGATCAAGCCAACCGAAGTCTCCCTCACCCTGACGACTCTCGTTGGGCACCAGCGTGTTTCGACGGGCTTGACCAGACCGATCCAGACATGCTTGTTGGGGGGCTCTTCCCTCGTGAGGATCAGCGCTCCACCTGAACTGATGTCACGAAACTTACCCGCAACGGAGTGGAACTCCTCGCCTGCCCACCAGCCGATGTTGGCTTCATTCGGGGAAGCCGGATGACGGGGAGAAGATCGGCGGTCGGACGGCTTGACTGGGGGACGTTCTCCCCAACAGGAGTCTTGCTCGGGGGGAGAGACCCAGCCCAGAGCAAAGAGCAAGCGACTGATAGCGGACATTGCCTGCACCGGAGTTGAGCGGTGGAGCAGCAGCAAGATCTTCTGGTTTTCCGTCGTTCTACAATAGAACGTGTTTTGGAAGACGATCTGTCAGGAGGCAGGGCTTCCTTGAACCAGAGGAGAGCACGCTTACCTGCCTTTTCGCTCCAATCGCCATTCGCCAGAGTCAATGGTCAGCGTCCCATGAGAGCAGCCTGGCGATTCATCGTCTCTTCAACACCAGCTTCCATGGTGTCGCAGACCAGTCCGGCGACCAGCCAACGCAGCGGGATGTGCTTCTCCTGGGCGACTCTGCGGAGGTGGCACAGAAGATCGTCCGACAATGTGACCCGGACCTGAGGCGATGCGTCCACAGAGACCCTCCGAAGGAGACCAGTGCAGCCTCCTCGGCACATTGATTCGTGAAGAGCGTGGTTCATTCCCTGTTCCTCCAGCGATGGAACCTCAAGGAAAAATAGCCGGGAACCGACTCAATTCGGGATTCCGACGCTTCGGTACGCTCTGATCAGGTCGCCATCGACCTTGACGAAACCCAACCATCGGGCGAATCGCACTTGCCGGTAGTAGGCGTACCAGGCTTTTCGGCTTTGGTCTTTGGTCCGTCGGCTTCGGTGAGAGTCCAAGCTCGTCGCTCCCTAGATCATGGCTGGGGACACATCGTGATTCCACATCCTATCCTAAGGCGCTGTTCCAAAATAAATTTTCCACACTAACATATTACTAACGGTACGGAGAATAGTGTAGTTCTACTCACATCTACCGAAAAAAGCGGGCAACCATGGTTACTTCTCCTATTGCATTATCATGGGAACACTACACTAATATGGAAAACCTATTTTGGAACAGCTCCTAAACAACTTTACGCTCGGTTCTTGAAATCGTGACGGGTGTTCTTGGTAGAAGACCGATCCTCCTTACCAGGTGAGTCCTGCTCGCATCCGCCTCTCTGACACCCGAAGTGGCAGCGGCACCTATGGTTCTCGATGCAAACGCTTGGATCCAGCTTCTCAGCAATGAATCGATCCTTCTGGATGTTACTCGCTTATCGACGAACTGACGTAGGTAGATCCCTTCTTCTGGAGGTAACTTGAACTTGCGGTGAACAGTTCATGGCCCTTCCTCCGAGTCCGTCCGGTATTGCGGCATCGACGGAATCGGGCTCAGAGATGAACCATCGACTGGCATCATGACTCTTCATAGAGTCATTCATTGGTGCCTCCTCGAACAAGTGTCCAGACCAAAGGCTAGAACGAGCCCATGGCGGCACGATTGGTCGCAAGCATGCCAGCAGTATTGAGTTTATCGATTCGGAATGAAAAAGCAAAGGAAAAACATCGGAAATTTCAAATTCGCTTAAGTAAATTCGCTGCATGGACTTAGACCTGCGCCTTGGTTGCCGATGCTGCTTCCGTCGCATTCTCCCCAGATGGCAAGAGCCAGTTTTCCGGCGGTGATTGTGAAGGAGGACTCCACCATCCGGCTCTCTCGAACGAGGCTCAGCAGCGCCCAACAATCAGGACCAGAATGTCGCCTTCGCCGTGGACGGGAATCAACTTGCCACCTCCGGCTTGGGCATCGTAAGGCTCTGGGATGTGGGGAACGGGCAGGCTCCTCGGTGGCTGGACCGGCACGACTGAGACCTTCGTGAGGATCGGACACTCGATCTTTGCTCTGCTGACGGGCTGGTTTGGCGGGCTACTCTCTCGTTGCCTCTGCCGTACTTCCAGGGCGCAAGAGCCATCAACGGCGGTTGATATTGAAGGAATTACTCCGTGACCGACATCTATTCTCGTCCCGGCAAAGTCCTTCATTCGTTCTCCCGCCTCTATCCCGACGCCTGGAAACAGGTTGATGAGTTCAGAGCCAGGAGAAAGGAACTCAGGGATTGGCCGGAATGGTGCTTCCTGCCGCTGGCGGGACCTACGTGTCACCCTCCAAGCTCACCAGGTCGGCATCCCCGGTCGCTATCGCAGCCTGGCGGTGACGGAGGGGATGCCCCAGCCTGTGCCCTCATATCCGCCGTGCTCACTGGCACTCATTCTGAGTCGGCAAGAGGGATGAACCTGATGCCAGATCCGTGACACACAAGTGGCTGCCACCGATCCCGGTGAATGTGACGGGCGTCGAGGATCTGACGACGACGGTGAGGGATGTTGGAGATTCTGGCTGAAGGACCAATCCCAGGCAGAGGGAAAGCCCTGGATCAAGCGAGAAGATCACGAACGCCCTCGGTCCTGGTGCGGACCCTGATAAGCTCATTGGCATCGAGGAAGCGTTAGCTGCGTGCGAAGCGACCCCTGAAAGCCACTCTCCTGGGTGGGCTCGTCTCGTCCTGTGATGGGGCGGGCGGGGGTTCCACTTCAATCGGTTCTTCCCTTTCAGGGATACCAACCGGCAGGATGCGAATTCCACCTCCCCGCTTGGGACGGACACGAATGGTCCCCCTCTGGATCTCTTGTCGGATGAGTTCCTGGACTTCGGGCAGGTGGGCGTTGGATTCAAGTTCACGCCAGCGGGCTTCGTCTGTTGGGTGAATCATCGGTCTGTCCTATCGACGGGCTGGTGGTAACGACATCGTTCCAGGGAGTTCGCTCGGCACTCCTCCAGAGCAGCTAGCCCGTGTCGAGGATACACAGGGCGTTCAAGAGTGGAGAAGCGTGAGTGCAAAAGGATTATAGAGATGTCGGCAAGCGTTCTTATAAAGCACGAGGCTGCCTATTCATGCTCAGAAAGTACACCCAGCGATCTTGGGGGATGAAGTGGCTGGAGGGCGTCGATAAATATCAGATACCCACGACCCACAAAGAACATGGCATTTCCCCAGAAACCCTGAGCGACTTAAGATCGTCGTTGGCAGATCATCTTTCAACCGTTCAGGGACCATGCCATGAGGCGCTTTCGTTTCCACCTCGGCACCCTCGTGATCCTCGTCCTGCTCCTCGGGGTCGGCTTTGCCGCTCTACGACTCCAAGGTGCCGAGGTCTATCCCAGCAAGTGTCGCACTCTACGACCTCCTTGTCGTCAACAACTCGCAACCGATTGCTCTCTATGTCAACAAGGGGAACGGCACTCTCAAGGACATGACTCTGGTTGCTGGATCGAACCCGAACATCCTTGTGAAACCACCGCTGACCAGATCAATCGGCAACAAGGAGGACTTCGTGAGGATTGGTCACTCGCTCATCGCCTTGATCGCCGCAATCCTGGGCGGGCTGCTTTCCCGACATCTCTATGCCAAGAATCGGGAGAGAGCCTCGGAACTGTCCAACCCAGAGAACGGACTCAAACCCGCAGGGCATCTCTCAGGACCAAGCCAATGAAATCGTCGTTCGAGGAGGTTTTCCCGCACATCACCCGCTGGGTCAAGGAGTTCGGCAGGATCGAGATTGGCTAAGATTTCCCCCGGACACCTTTAGCCAGGCGTTAGACAAAGGTCTCGAATGATCGGCAAACGGGAATCCGGGAGCGATTCGACATGCCTCAGTCCCCAAACCCTCAGATCGTCAAGAAGGTCAAGAAACTGTCAGAGATCGCCGAGGAGCTACGTCAGGGGAAGGACTTCCCTGTCACCCGCTTGACGACCATCAAGAGTCTCTGTGGAGAGCCAGAAGCCGCAGCAGCCTTCGCTTTGTTCCTGGCTCAAAGAATCCAGAGCAAGATGCGACAGGAGCAGAGCCCAGAACGCTATCGGGAACTCGTGGATCGAGCCGTCAAGGAGCTGAAACCCTCTCTGACCGATCCCACTGAGGAACGAAAGGAACGGCTTTCTTCCCTGTGCCGGGAAATAGAAGCAGAGCAGAACGAGTACGAGAAAATTGGCTGGAACATCGTTCGGATGGTCACAAGCAAGGATCTGGTCGTGGTCGAGGAGTCCCTGAAATCGGTGCTCAAGAGTTACGAGGCACCGATCTGGGCTTATCAGGCTGCCAAAGACTATGCCGAGCGCTACGACGCTCGACATGGGTCCGGGTTGATCCCAAGTTCCGCACCGATGGTTGAAGAGATCGCCGGATTCTGGCGGAAGTATTACGGGATCAAGGGATGATAGATCAGGCTGATCAACCTCGGCTGGCTGGGATGGTTGTTCTTCGCAGACAACTGACTCTTCAGTTCGATCACAAGCTCTTTATTTAATAGTTCCAGAAGCCGCTGAGTGCTCTTCTGGGCTGTTGCCTGATAGATTTATACTTCAAGATGAGAGACGCCGGTGGAGGCGTATAAAGCCTCGTATGCCAATGATGAACCAGGGGCGACCCCATGATTGACGAAGGACTCGGGCAAGTGGATGAGTTTCGTGCCAGGGGGAAGGAACTCGGGGATTGGCCCGACTGGTGCTTTCCACGTCCCCATGTCCGAAGGGCGCATTGACACTCGCTCTGGGTGGGGAAACGGGACCAGCCTGATGCCAGGTCGGTAACGTGAGAGCCGCCACCTCATCGTTCACTTGAAGGGCAAAAAGAACCGCCACTTTGGGCCGGACAAAGTGGCGGTTCTGCACGAATGGTTTTAAGGGTCGGTCACTGGGTTCTTGTCTACGATCGGCCGCATTGCAGCATTGGCCGTGAGTTCACGGTCATCTCGCCGGAGTTATTGCGTCCGGCAGGTTGGGGGTGGTTACGCCGGGCGTGCCCAACGGGGATGCCCGGTGACCTAAGACGATCAGTCGGCACCGCCAGCAATCTGGAGGATGCGTTGGCGATTCACAGGGGCCAACACTCAACGATCCGGTGGCGGTCCACAGCTAAGCCCGACGAAATTCGTCAGAGCAGATCCTCGTAGTCGTTATGGACGCAAGTCCGGGTTTTTTTCGCAGGGGGCCTGGGCTGTTCTTCCTGTGGCCTGGCCTGTTCGTCCTGGAGGGGCTGGCAGTGCAGGACCAGCGAGGGTCCGTCGTGGTGGACTTCCCTCACCTCGAACTGTTCTATGGTGTGGGGCGTGGTGGGCACCGCCACCATCAACCGCCCGTCATCGCCGGGGTGATAGGTGTGAACGTCCTGCAACTGTTGTATAAGATCCGTCAGCATAGTGGACATCCTGGTACTCCTCTCGTTTCGTGTCTTCCTTGGCATTGCTGGAGGCAGTAGATCACTCCAGCCAAGAGGAACCTTAGCGCCGTTGGGGGCCAAATCAAATGAAAATCGATTAAGGAAGCGGGCAATCATCCCCTAACTCTCAGCGATGGTGAGGACATTGATAGCCTTCCGGTCCAGGTCAATCGCCGACTGCGGCAGGACCTAAACATCGACAATCCCGGTGTTTTCGACATTCTTCTACACTGAATGCATTTATGCTCTAATTCAATAATTGTCATTGACCGGCTTAGTCGGTGAGAATCCAAAATAACACCGAGAATTGCGAAGCCCGAAAGGGTCATCTTGGGGATGAAACCTCACCCATCCTGCCCACGTCCCCTATTCTTGATCCGTTCGCCATCGTGAGCCGAGCTGCTATGGGAGAGGGCGTCGGCTCCCGACCGCACGCTGGACCGTGACCACTATCGGTTCGATCGTCACGCCCCCGTCTCGATCCAGATGCTCGACGGTCTAATCGAAGAACTCTCAAAGGACGAGTTCTCTCCTGCCTCTTTGGTGCTTCACTCGGCTCGCAAGCAGCCGAGACCAGAGAAAATCGGGCGGTGCTGGCAAACTGTGGGACCTGAACCACCTGGAGGAGCCGCAGTCTGCGGCTGGGATTCCCCCTCGTGTTCCTGACCATCGGGCTGATCAACCTCGGCTTGCTTTCATGGATGTTCTTCTCGGGCAAATGACCTTCAATTCAATCAATCTCTCTTTCTTCAATTGTGCCAGGAGCCTCTCGGTGCTCTTCTGGGCTTTTGCCTGATAGATTCATCCTCCAAGATGAGAGACGCCTGTGGAGGCGTATAAAGCCTCGGATGCCGATGATGAACCAAGGGCGATTTCATGACTGCCGACGGTCTTGAACCGGTCGAGGTGACGGGTCGATGGGTCGGGTTTCCTGAAAGTCGAGCAGTGAGCCGTGAGAGCGATTCTAGACGGCTTCCGTATCGTCATGGCGGTAGATGCTCAACTGGTACGATCGTGGTTGTCTCTGTCGAAATGCGTGTTTGATTGTCTCTGGCCACATGACTCGCAGCCCGGCTCTCCGTCGTGTCGGCTTGGTTGGCGTCGAATTGTCGGTTGGCTTCATATCCCTGGCTCCGTTGCATCGTGGCCAGTTTGGGCATCCCAAGAACCGCCCATATCGACCGCTCTTCTCACGCATCTCTGCACCGCACTTCGGGCATTTCATCGCTGTTGCCTCCTTGGATTTCCAGTCGCTCTGACTGGGAGTTGTTCTCATCCTGCTCTATGGATTCACTGGTCAAGACTTACAGGGTCCATGCAGATGATTCCTGGTAGTTGAACCGGAATCACGATAATGAAGTACCATCCACACTGCTTTACTCGATTGCCTATGTTTTCAACCTAGGTTTGTGCCTCAACCTGCCTCTCTTCGCATGTTCTTGATTGATCCACCCCAGATCAATCCGATCATCAATGGCATTGATCGTCTGAATTCGATGATCCAGTCCCGATCAAACAGGTCTTCTACGTCTTGATACTCATTTTGTTCCAGCAAAGCTCCTCCTCCTTTCTCTATGAGTGAAGAAGCAGAGACCTCATCTTGGTTACTTTGTAGTTCTTGCTGTAAAGATATTGGTGAACTCTCATTATTCGCAGTTTCTTCGATTTCTTGCTGATACCCAAGCTCAACGATCTCCTCCAGTTTCTCGATCAACCAATCCGCCATCTTCCATTTGGCAGCCAATCCCTTGATCAGCGTACCTGCCTCATTGACAAACCCGGTGTAGAAATGACGATCCTCCATCTCCAGACCACCTTGAACCTCGATCAAGTTCCTGATGACCCTCCACCTGTGATAGTCAAATGCTCGATCAACCTCTCCTTCCGCAAACAGCCTGTCCCAGATCACCTTGATCCTCCTGGTTGGCATGGTGCCATCGGCATTGCGCTTCTGGGAACAATATTTCACAATCGGGAGAGCAATTGCGAGATCCGCAGGTTCTACCTTGGCTCTGCTTGATGTCTCAACAGATTCAGGAATCCAAGAACGAGCAAAGTCCAGGTAGGGACCACTGATCGCCTCGATCTCATCCTTGGTAATTGGGTGAGCGGACGTTGAACCCGCTCCCTTGAAGATCGATAACTTTGGGGGCTCAGGGATGACGAGCTTATCAACCTTGGCTTCCAGGTCGTTGATCTCTTGGAACGATAGAACCGTGGTGTTCTTGAACTCGTCGAACCGAGTCAGGATGTCTCTCGGCAACTTGGCAAGAGCGCCCGACTTCATGGTATCGATCTGACGCTTCTCGCCCTTCACCCAGGTGATGATATGGGGCGTCCCTTTGATCTCAACGTTCTCCACTTGGTACTCAGGATAGGCCGCCAGGAACACCTGGAGCAGCTTCTTGAGGGTCTTCTCCAATCGCTTGAGAATATTGGCGACAGCAACGTCTCCAAACCCTTCCTTGAACAAGACGAAGTAACCGTGTCTGCCTTTGCCATTGGTCGAGGGCTCGTGATAGAGGCAGGGGAAGTAATTGGCTGTGAGCCAGTCAGCAAAGGCTTTGGCTGATTCGGGGTTACCACTCCGATGACAATCAATATCAATCATGCTGATGGTCAAGGGAGTGTTCTTCCTCCCATCAGCCCAGAAGTAGAGGGTGTCTTGCCCAGCAAAGTGATTATGGAGTTCGTCGTTGGTCGGGCTGCCCATGAATCCCTGGGTGTTATAGTAGTGGATCAGGGTCTCATTCTTATAACGACCGACTCTGCCGTTTTCTTTCCAGCCAAAGCCATAGGGGCTGATCAGCTTTCTCAGGTAGGAGCAAACTGGGTCTTTGATGCGTTTTCTTTTCAGGTTTAAGTTTAACATTACTATATAATAGTGACGGAGCATTAGATTCTGTCAGGTTTTTTGGTTTTAACATTGCAACGAGGGCTGGGAGCGATCCCAGCCTTTGTTGTTTTCGTAGAGAGAGGGTCGGGACTTGAGAGGGACGGCTGCTCACAGGTGGCTCTATCAACAAAAACACGCCGGGGAGAAAGCCCCGGCGTAAGCGGAATCAGTTTTCGGAATCCACAGAGATCAACCTCAGGTCAACGCTCCATAGAGCTGCCTTCTTGCTTGTCTCAACGAATCCTCGATCTGGGTGAGGTCGCCAACGCCCATCACCTTGAAAATCAGCAGGTCGATGTCGGCTTCGAGGTCCAAGGGACCGTTTCGTGCTGGTTCCTGATTCTCCCTGGACTGTGGCGGTCTCCGACGTGCTTTGCAAGACCGAGACTTCAGAGAACCCGCCCACACCGGTTGACAACGCCACACCCTAATGAGCATACCTCATTGTGACATCAATTGTCCGTTGACTTGCTGAAGCCAACGGCTTGTAATGTATAGTTAGAGAGTCCATCCACACAATTGCCGGGAGATGATAGGAGGTATTATCGAGATACCTCACGGTTTTTCCCCTCGGAGGGGAGGAGACTACGATGTCCCACGTCAAACGTCTGCTGCCGTGGCTCGCCTTTGTGGCTCTCGTTGCCATGTTTGTCCTCGCCTACGTCAACCGGGGCGCAGCCCGGAACAGCTACGTCAACCGGGGCGCAGCCTGGCAACACAAGAAGGAGTACGACAAGGCCATCGCAGACTACACCGAAGCCATCCGGCTCGATCCCACGTATGCCCCCGTCTACGTCAAGCGGGGCAACGCCTGGCTGGACAAGAAGGAGTACGAGAAGGCGATGGCCGACTTCAATGAGGCCATCCGGCTCGATCCCAAGCTTGCCTGGGCGTACAACTGCCGGGGCAACGCCTGGTACCGCAAGAGGGAGTACGACAAGGCCATCGCCGACTACAACGAGGCCATCCGGCTCGATCCCACGTATGACGGTGCCTATAATAATCGGGGTGACGCCTGGAGTGACAAGAAGGAGTACGAGAAGGCGATCGCCGACTTCAACGAGGCCATCCGGCTCGATCCCACGAGTCCCCTCGCCTACAACAACCGTGGCGGAGCCTGGTATGACAAGAAGAACTACGAGAAGGCGATGGCCGACTTCAACGAGGCCATCCGGCTCGATCCCACGTATGCCCTCGCCTACAACAACCGAGGCAAAGCCTGGAGTGACAAGAAGAACTACGAGAAGGCGATGGCCGACTACAACGAGGCCATCCGGCTCGATCCTGGGATCGCAATCGCCTACAACAGCCGGGGTGCTGCCTGGCAGGCCAAGCAAGACTACGACAAGGCGATCGCCGACTACAACGAGGCCATCCAGCTCGATCCCACGTTTGCCCTCGCCTACATCAACCGGGGCTACGCCTGGACCGTCAAGAAGGAGTACGACAAGGCGATCACCGACTACAACGAAGCGATCCGCCTCGATCCCACTTATGCTCCCGCCTACGTCGACCGGGGCGCAGCCTGGGACGACACGAAGGAATACGACAAGGCGATCGCCGACTTCAACGAGGCCATCCGGCTCGTTCCCACGTATGCGGGCGCATACTACGACCGGGGCAACGCCTGGCGGGACAAGAAGAACTTCGACAAGGCCATCGCTGACTACAACGAAGCCATCCGGCTCATTCCCACGTTTGCTCCCGCCTACCGCAACCGGGGCGACACCTGGCAGTCCAAAAAGAATTACGACAAGGCCATCGCTGACTACAACGAGGTCATCCGGCTCGTTCCGGGGAACCCTGGGGCGTACAACGCATTGGCATGGATATGGGCGACTTGCCCCGAGGAAAGATTGCGGGACGGCAAACGTGCTGTCGAGTTGGCTACCCGTGTTTGCGAACTGACCGAGTGGAAGTATGCCAACCCCCTCGATACCCTCGCCGCCGCCTATGCCGAAGTGGGCGATTTCGACAAGGCGGTTGAATGGCAGGAGAAGGCGAGCAAGCTTTACACCGATGCTGACGACCGGAAGAAAGGCGAGGATCGGCTCAAGCTTTACCAGCAACGAAAACCTTACCGGGAGGAGGACAAGTAAGGTCTTGGTCGTGAGTAGCAATGAAACAGAAAACCGGCGATTAGCAGTTCTCGCCGTGTTTGAGTGAACCGCTCCTGACGAGACCCTATGCGACACCGAGAGTAGTTCGGCGTGGGCACTCGGGTTGTTCGTCGAAGCCAAGAACCCCGAACAATAGGGACGCCTTACTCCGGGTTTCTGGTCCATTACTCCTCACGTTCCATCCTTCAGTGACACTCACCGCCCTTGTTGTTTTCGTGGGGAGAGGGTCGGGACTTGATAGATACTCCCGTTCACTTTCAGTTCTTCCAAAAGAAAACGCCGGGGATTTTCCCCGGCGTGGCTTGAGTTGGTCGTTCGGCTTGAAGAAGATCAACCTCGGGTCAACGCTCCGTAGAGCAGCCTTCTTGCCTGTCTCAACGAATCCTCGATCTCGGTGAGGTCGCCAACACCCATCACGGTGAAAATCAGCCGATCGATGTCGGCTTCGAGTTCATTCAGGGCCAGGGAACGGTTGCTCTTCCTCCCTCGTGGTTGCCCGGTGACCGGAGCCGTGGGCTCCTTACGAGGTCTTCCCAATTTCTTGCCGGTGGAGGTTGTCTTTCCTTCTGCGGCTGCCTTGGTCTTCCCGCTAAGGTTGCCCGTCAAACCCAACGATGCTCTCGTCTTGTAGACGAGGGTTTCGCTGATGGTCCCGTCAAATCCGGCTGCCGTCCACGCCTCGTTCACGTCATTGACGTTGCCTTGGGGATGGTCGTTCAGAAACTCCTTCACGAACATCGTTTTGCCTGGTGTGGCGGTTACTGTTTTGGGCATGTTGGGGGCTGCCTTTCCCTTGGCGGCTGTTTTGGAGTTGCCACGCAGATTGCCGGTCAGATTCATCTTCACTCTCGTCTTGTTGACCAAAGTGGGGCTGATTGTGCCCTCGAATCCGGCAGCCTGCCAAGCCTCGTTCACGGCTTTGGTGTTTCCTTGGGGATGGTCGTTCAGAAACTCCTTCACGAAGCTTGTCTTGCCTGGTGTGATGGCTGTTTTGGGCATGTTGGGGGCTGCCTTTTCCTTGGCGGCTGTCCTGGTCTTCCCAGGCAGATTGCCGGTCAGCCCCAGTTGCTTCCGCACCACGCTGATGACGGGGTGACTGATCGTCCCTTTCATCCCGGCAGCCGTCCACGCCTCGTTCACGGCTTTGGCGTTGGCTTGGGGATTGTCGTGGAGAAACTCCTTGACGAAGCTGGTTTTGCCTGGTGTAGCGGTGGCTGTTGTCGCCATGCGTTCGTCTCCCGGATGGTTTAAGTGTCGTCCAGTCTCAACTGGAGGAAAGCATAGACTACATGGTCAACGAAATTCAC
>Ga0208044_1001169_pt1 | contig 15074 bp, 9 predicted proteins | sample Sb_taG_8_FD_187712 | JGI IMG/M metagenome (GOLD analysis project Ga0208044, IMG submission 187712) | Peat soil microbial communities from Weissenstadt, Germany - Sb_50d_c_BC metaG (SPAdes) (version 2) | ecosystem: Environmental > Terrestrial > Soil > Wetlands > Peat | place: Germany: Weissenstadt... | reverse complement strand
CCGTATGCTCCGTCGAAGATTGCCCCGGCTCCTCAGGCGGCTCCTTATGCTCCGTCGAAGATTGCCCCGGCTCCTCCGGCGGCTCCTTATGCTCCGTCGAAGATTGCCCCGGCTCCTCAGGCGGCTCCTTATGCTCCGTCGAAGATTGCCCCGGCTCCTCAGGCGGCTGCTCCCTATGCTCCGTCGAAGGTTGCCCCGGCTCCCTACGCTCCGTCGAAGGTTGCCCCGGCTCCTCAGGCGGCTCCTTATGCACCGTCGAAGGTTGCCCCGGCTCCTCAGGCGGCTGCTCCCTACGCTCCGTCGAAGATTGCTCCAGCTCCTCAGGCTCCGGCCAAGGTTGCTCCGGCTCCTCAGGCTCCGGCCAAGGTTGCTCCGGCTCCTCAAGCGGCTGCTCCCTATGCTCCCGCCAAGGCCGCTCCCCAATCCTGAGCAAGTCATTCAGCACGAGTCGAGCTTGGTCTTTCGCATTGATCCCGCGAGACCAAGCTCAATTCGTTTTCACGACCAATTCGCAGGCGACGGGTTCCATTCCGGGGCACGTCGCCTTTGCGTTTGCCGCCTTCGGCTCCACATCTACTGGCCAGGAGAGTGCTGGTGGCACCAGAGGTCGTACGCGGCTTGAAGCTGCTCGGTCGACTTCAAGATGGGGCCGGTCAGCGGGATCAATCCGTGGGTCCGCGCCACGGACTGGTAGTTCACGATACTTCGTCCCCCCACGAAGACGGGGACCGTCTGGATCGCTTGCAGTTCTTGAAAACGCTTCTTGATGTTTCGCGAGAGGATGAACGAGAGAGCCAGAGCCGAGGGCCGCAAGCGCTGAACGGCCAAAACATACTCGCGAACCGGCAAATCGACACCCAGGTTATGAACCCTCCAACCGCGCAGCTCCATGACCATGTTGAAGATCAAAACTCCGCCCTCGTGGCGGTCGCCCTGGACGGTTCCGGTGATCACGCTGTGCACCGGCCGAGTGTTGGCCTGCCGAGCCGCCGCGATCAAGGCAACGAGTTTCTGTCTCAGGAAGACGGTGATCAGGCGCTCCTCGAACACGGAATAGCTCTTGCGAAACCATCCTTCGCCGGCTTCGATCAGGGCAGGATGAATGACCTGATTCACGAGGCCGAACGGGTCAAACCGGCTGACAAAACTGGCATACTCGCGTTCCGCTTCCTCGCTCTCCCCGGCGATCAGCCGGCAAACAAGCTTGGTACGAACCGCCTCATCGATGGCACCGTTCGATGGTGACGCGGGTTCTCCCGGTTCGAGAACATCGGCATTGAGGCGCGAGATCAGCTCGCCGATCGGCTGCCGGCCCGAGCGATTCAGGTCAGACAGGCGGCAAAGCAACTGCACCTGCATCCGGTCGTAACGGCGGTGGCCGGAAGGAGAGCGCTCAGGAACGGGGAATCCGTAGCGGCGTTCCCAGACGCGCAAGGTGTGGCAACTGATTCCCGTCAGCTTGGATACCGCGGCGATGGAGTATCGAGGTTGAGGCTGTGCAGGCAATGGCAAACCCTGCTCGGGGTCCGATTTGGAGTCGGGCTCGGGGTTTGTGGTGAGGGGGTTATCCTGCTGCGGATGGGGGTAACTTGCCATTGGTCTTGTATCCCCGGATGGACCGTCGGACGGTGACGGCGCCAGTGGGACACTCGCACCTAACTCTCTACTCAGTATAAGGCTTGCAAGCAGCGGTGCCAAGAAGCCTGTGGGAATTGCCGAAAGTGTCGCGCCAGGATTCCGGCGGCGGACCTGATCCTTCCGTGTTTCCGCTTGTCATCACATCGCCGACGGCGCTGAAAGGGACCTAGGATTTCCTTAGAGACCGGCAGCACTCGAAGGCCTCTGTCTCAGGTGGGTTCGCGAGCCGTCTACCTTGCACTGTCCTGCCTTCTCAAGTCCGCGTTGCATCACGTGCGGCTGAATCCATCAAGGAAAAGCACGGAGTTTCCGAATGTTCGCATACCTGCGCAAGTCAGCTTTGTCATCGTCGAAACCGTCGGTAAAACGGTCGGCTCGCCCCTTGCTGGAGAATCTGGAAGAGCGTCTCCTGCTCTACAGCACCTACGGCCCCCCCCCCAACACGTGGGCCTACGGCAGCCGCATCACTTACAGTTTCATGCCCGACGGCACCAGCGTCGGCGGTACTCCCAGCGCCCTCTTTCAGACCATGAACGCCAAGTTTTCGACGGCGACCTGGGAGTTGCAATTTCAAAAGGCCGCAGCCGTCTGGGAGGCCGTCGCCAACATCAACCTTGCACAGGTTTCCGACGACGGCAGTCCGGAATCCTGCAACGGCGATCAACAGGATGACCCGCGTTTCGGCGATATCCGCATCGGCGCAGTCAATCTCGGTACCGGTGTTCTGGGTGAGACTTTCCTGCCGCCGCCGTTCAACGGCGGGACCGCCGCGGGCGACATGTTTCTGAACTCGAACCCGGTTGCAACTTGGAACATCAACTCGGCCTACGATCTCGAGACGGTGGCGATCCATGAGTTCGGCCACGCCCTGGGACTGGGCGAATCTCAGATCACCACGGCCTGCATGTACGCCTACTACAACGGCACGAAGCAGTCGCTGACCAGCGACGACATCGCGGGAATCCAGTCGGTCTGGGGAGCGCCGCAGTACGACCAGTTTAACAGTAACGGCCAGAGCAACGGCACGTTCACGAAGGCGACGAACCTCAACTCCTACATCGACAGCAACGGGCAGATCGCCGTTCCTAGCCTGCGAATCACCAGCCCCACACAGGTCGAATGGTTCTCCGTCACCGTGCCGGCGTCGACGACGGGCACGATGGTCGTGACCGATCAGTCAACCAACCTCAGCATGCTGAGTCCCACGTTGTGGCTGTACAAGGCCGGCTCGGGCCTTCCAGCAGCGCTCGGCTCGGTCATTTCTACCGCCTACGGAGCAACGGTGAGCTACTCGCTCTCGGGTGTGCAGGCCGGGCAGACTTATCTGATCCGCACATTCGGCACCGCGGCGGGAGACCCGACCGGAGGCTTCGGGTTGGAGGTGAACTTCGGCTCCGTGTCTCAGCCTCCGATTGCTCCACCCTACACGGTCGTGGCGCAGCAGCCCGATCAAGGTAGAGGGAGTCAAGACGCGAGCGTCGGGCTGCTCCAGATCGGCAACCTATGGGGTAGGGGCGACGTACTGGCCGGGATGCTGCCGAACATTGGGCCTGGCGTTGTCGAGGCACCCGTGAACCCGCTCCAGCTCTCGGTGCAGACTTCCGACCAGTTCTCGGATACTGACGGATTGGCCGCGCTGGTTGCCAGTGCGAACTCCAGTCAGTCTCAGTTGTCGGGCGGCGGGGTGAGCCTGACGGTGACGGGGTCGCAAACGACAACTTCACTCGATTCGGGTTCAACGCCATCAATACTTCAGGCTGTCGACTATCTGATCGGGAACTGGAATGACCAGGATGGCCTGTCCTCGTTCACCGGGTGAGACGCGCCGAACGGTTTCCTGCTCTATAGTTGAACCGGTAACGCCTCACGAAGGAGCTGGGCATTGCAACCCTGGGAGCAAGGTCCCACCTCCTTCCGCAGGCCAGCAGTATCTTCACAACCAGTCTCAAACACGTTGTGTGGTGCTTCCATGAACCGAGTTCCTCGACAACCGCGAGCCATGACCGTGCGCCACCTCAGCCTCGAGCGGCTGGAGCCACGGTGGCTGCTGGATGGCTCATACGCGACTCTTGCTACCAGTGGAGCGTCATGGAGCCCCTCACAAAACTCCCTCATCATCGACTTCAACATAAACGTGACTGGTTGGTTGAATCCCGGCGACGTTCTGCTCGAACCGGACAACGCTGGTGTCCAAACCCCGCTCCTCGGAGACGCGACGTACTCCCAGCAGACGGCGACGGCGACGGCGACAAGCTGCGTGGCCACGATTCCTGTTCTGTCCCAGCCCCTCCCGCCTGGCCATTACAGTATCGTGCTTGTCGATGATCCTAATAGTACTGAAATCATCTGGGGTCTGACGGCAAACCTGACCCTTGGTGATTTCACCGTGCTTCCGCCCCCGGTGGTTCAGCCCCCGGCGACATTGTACGACGCCACCGTACTCCAAACACCGATCGGAACCCAGGTGCTGGTGCGGGGTTCGCTCGATCTCTCCAGTCAGGAGAACGTCGACCTTTACCAGATCACACTTGCTCCCGGCCATTTCTGGCGTCTGGGTGTGGAGCTGGACGCCGAGCGGATCGGTAGCGGTTTACTCGGTGCACTGACCCTCTTCGATTCCAATGGGAAGGTTCTGGCCACCAGAGATTCCGGCACGGGACTGCCCGATTTTCCGGACGACCCCTACCTTTTCGCCGGCTTGCCTTGGGGTGTTTACTATATCGGAGTTTCAGGCGCGGGGAACCTGGGGAACCTGCCGGGGCAGTCTGGTGGCTACGATCCCGTGACCGGCACAATGGGCACGCTGGGAGACGCACAAGCCGGCGGCTTGTACCATCTCCAGATCGTTGCCGACCCCGCCGACAGTCTCACCCAGGTTACTGGCTTGTCACTGCAGCGAGCCGACCCCCTGGACCCCACGCCGACCGGGCTGACCCTGACCTTCTCCGGCGCGATCGACCCCAACAGTCTGAGGTCGAACTCGCCGATTCTCGTCTACAACGCGTCAGGAAAGCCCTGCCCAATGACTCCGAGCAGCTACGAGGGGAGCCAGGTGAGCTTCGTCTTCAACCAGCCGCTGCCGCCGGGTCAGTACACGGTTGCCGTTCCGCCTTCCGGCGGCCTGACGGATTTGACCGGCCGGGCCCCGGTCTCCCCAGGTAATACTCCAGGCGTTCTAGCGACCTTCACCGTGAAGTCCGAAACGTCGTCGGCCGTTGCCGGGAATCTCGGCATTCTCTGGCCTTCCGCGCAGGCGGAAGTCTCGCAATTCGCCACGATCGCGCCCGGTCAGACGGTCGTGAGCCGCGTGGTCATCCCTGCCACGGGCTTCTACGTGCTCTACAGAAGCTTCACCCAGGGGTCTGTAGCGATCACCCAACTTGGTCCCTACGGGTCGGCCGTCGTCGATCCCGCAACCCTGGGGCCGTCTCAGTCGTATAGATTGCCGCTCGCGGCGGGAATCTACTATTTCAGCTTCAGCGCAGCGGGTTCGCAATCGGCGCAGGTTCACTGGACTCTCGTACCGGGACAGATCGACTTCGAATGGCTGGTGAACAATGGGGTGAGTCAGAGTCCGGCACTCGACTTGAGGCTGGTCGATGCGACTCCCTGGAACTCGACCCTCGATTCCCCTCCGAGCACCGGTCCAATGTTGTCCGGAGACGTCGCGCCGGTCTCGTCGCCCACCAACCCCCAATCCGGAACGGTCATCGTCTCCGTCCCGACCTCGGAAGCGAGCGGCGGAGCCGTTTCAGCGACAGGCCTCGCCCCGATCCCGGCCAGCCTGCTGGTCACGGTGAACACCGGATTACTCGGATCGCCTTCGGCGCAGAGCGAGCAAGTGGCCGTTGTGGGACCGGTGGCGGCCGGTGGCTCGATCGCCTTGGCCGGCAGTTTCCCGGGTCTGCCTCCCGGCATCTTCCTTGGGTCGTCCGGCTCGCTCGACCAACGCGCGCCGAAGCAAACCGATCCAGGTCCGGTCGCGGGGAATTCGTCGGCGACGGATGCCGAACTGGCAGAGTCGGGAAGCTCATCATCCGCAACCCCCGGGGTCATTCTCGCCAGCGCTTCGAGCGCAGATGCTCAGGCCCTGACCAGGGCCGATCGGATCACGGAGCTGGCCGGGCGGCTGGGCCGCTGGTTTGGGCTGAAAACCGGCCAGGAGGGAGCGACAATCGACGGCGCTCTGGCAGACTCGGATTTGCTGGCCCGGAATGAGACAGAACCCGGCCGGGGCCCGGCGGATGGCTCCGCCGAGAGTTCGACGGAACGAATGACCGAGGCAGACCTGGGGATGCCCACCGGACTGGTTGTCGTCGCGGCGGCCGCTTACCGTTTGCGTCAGCTCGCGGGCCGCTGGTGGCGGCGAACTCGCGGTCAGGTTCGGGACCGTCACGACCGGAGGTGAGCCCGCCGGGGCCCAAGTCACGTAGCTTCCGCGGCAGCCATGGAAGCCATGCCGGTGCAACCGGCGTGCGGACCTCTCACCGCCGCTGAATCGGCGTCACGGGGCTGACGGCAGGCGGGCCGTCTCAGCCTGACGGGTGCCGTCCGCCGGGGCGGTCCTTGTCCCGGTCGCGCTCGACCGGCTGATAGGCTTCCTCGGCGGTCAGGATCATGGCCGCCACCTCGACCAGCTTGCGGTTGCGCTCACTAGCGAGCTTTTGCAGGCGGCGAAAAGCTTCGTTCTCGTCCAGGCCCGTGCGCTTCATGAGCAGTCCCTTGGCTTTCTCGATGAGCTTTCGATCCTCAAGGGCCTGACGCAGGTCGGCTGCTTCCTGACGAAGAGCCTGGAACTGCTCGAACCGCCGGGTCGCGATGGCGATGGCCGGCTCCAGGTCTGCCTGCTTGATCGGCTTGACCAGGAACGCCAGGATGTGGTCTTCCTCGGCACGCTCGACCAGGTCGTGATCGTGATAGGCCGAGACCAGGATCACCGGGATCGGGAAGTCCTTGCAGATCTGGCTGGCGGCGTCGATGCCGTCCATGTCGGGCATCTTGATGTCGGTGATCACGAGGTCCGGACGCTCTGCGCGGCATTTCTCGACCAGCTCGCGACCTGTGCTGGCGACGGCCACCACGATATGGCCGAAGCAGGGCAGGATCGCCTGCAGGTAGTCCCGCATGTCGAGTTCATCGTCGGCCACGGCGATCCGGAGGTGACGGTTCATGAGCTAGCGTCCTTGTTGCCTGGGCAAGGTCAAGATGATCTCGGCTCCCCGTGCCCCGCTCTTGCCGACCCCGACGCGGCCGCCGTGGGCCTCGATGATTCGCTTGACGATGGCCATACCCAGGCCTGTCCCGCGGGTCTTCGTAGTATAGAAGGATTCGAAGATCTTGTCGTGCTGCTCGGGGGTCAGGCCGGGCCCGTTGTCCCGGATAGCGAGGCAGATCGCCGCGCGGCCGTCGAGACTGGCAGCAGACCCCGTGATCGCGATCTCGACGCCGTCGTCACGGGACGTCAGCGCGTTGTCGAGGATATTACGGAACACCTGTTCCAGCCGAAACGGGTCGACCTGGCAGCTCAAGTTTAGCCCGCCGTATGGTTCATGAAGTATGGCCTGCTTGCCTTCGCGCAGCGGCTCGAGATGCGTCCACGCCCGTCGCCAGATCTCTGCCAGATCACAATCCCGGAGCACGAGCTTGATCGGGGCGGTATACTCGCGCACGTCCTCGTAGAGCCGGTGCAGATCGTCCTGGGCTTGCTGGACCCGGCCGATCAGCCCGAGCGTGTCCGGGCGGTCAACCAGCTTCAGCGCGAGCATCTCGAGGCAGGCCTGGCTGCGCTGCAAGGCGTTGCGGCTCTCATGAGCAAGCCCTGCGCACATCTGACCGATGGCGGCCATGCGCTCCGCGTTGAGTGCGCGCTCCTGCGCCGCCTTCAACTCGGTGATGTCATGGTCCACGATCAGGAGGGCCGGGAAGCCATCGTAGTCAGGCAGACAGCGGACATTGCGAAGCATGACCCTCGTCCTGCCGTCGCGACAGCGGATCTGACTTTCGATTCCGCGCTGGGGAGAACCTCGCAATGCCTCGCGACAACACGTCATGAGCCGGGGCCGATCCGCATGGGGAACGAGCAGTTCCAGGAAGCTTTTTCCCAGGACCTCGCCGGCGGGGTAGCCAGTGAGCTGTTCGGCGAACGGGCTGAAGTAGAGGATTGCGTGGTCACGGGTACGGAGCATGACGATCATGCACTCGGCGGCCTCGACCAGGTTGCGGAAGATCGAATCGCTCCGCTCCCTGGCCAGCGACAGGCGCCGCCGCTCCATCAGCCCCTCGGTCCGGATCCGCAGCGTGTCCGGGTCGATCGGCTTGACGATGTAATCGGCGGCTCCCTGGCGGAGGGCCTCGATGGCTCCTTCGAGGTCCGAGAAAGCCGTGACGATCACCATGGCCGACTCGGGCGCTCGGGCGCGGAGAACTGGCAAGAAACCGAGGGCATCGCCGTCGGGCAGCCGCCGGTCGAGAATAATGACCGCCATCTCCGCCAGCGAGGATCGCGCCAGCGCCTCGCCGATCGAGCTGGCGGTCTCGACCGCGTGGTGATCGAGCTCCAGGATGTCGCGCAGGTTGGCCCGAGCGTCAGGATCGTCCTCGATGACCAGGATTCGTCCAGCGGGCCGAGCGGTTTCCATCGGGCCGAGCACCACGGGAGAGGGTCGGTTCGGGGCTCTCGCATCCGTGCCCCGATTCTCCGATGATTCTAACAAATGTCGAGGGGAAAACCTTGGTTCTCGCCGGAACACGCCCCGGCGGGCTCTTGATACTCTCGCTCCGGCGAGAGCCGACGTGCAGGGTGCCGGTTCCCGAGATTCAATGGGCCTTCTCGATAGCCTCAACCGACCACACGAGTCCAGCTCGATGGATACCTCGTCGTGGGTCAGGCCATCCTGGAATGGTATTCCTGACCGGTTCTCTGAAGCTGCGAGCTGATGTTCTTCAAAAAAAAGTCGCTTTTTTTGTCTGAAGTGCTCCCCGATGTGTCAACCTGGAAATGGGGAGATGAAGGCGGTTGAGGCTCTCGACGGGACGATTGCCCTGCCGCCGCTAAGGTCCTCCGGCCCATGTCTTCGCTGCGTCGAGCCGGCGGATTGGATTTCCCGAGGAGTGCCCTTGCATGAGCCGTTTCGAAGCCGTGACCGTCTGCCTGAATTACGCCGATTTCCTCGAACACGTGATTCCTGCCAACCAGCCGCATTTTGACGATTGGGTGGTCGTGACATGCCGCAGTGACGAGCCCACCTTTCGGGTCTGCGAACGCCATGGCGTCCGCACGGTCTTCTGCCCTTACTTCGCCAAGAACGGCTCGCCGTTCAACAAGGCCCTCGCCATCAATCTCGGGCTGGCTCATCTGAAGTGCTCCGACTGGATGATCCACATCGACGCTGATACGGTGCTTCCCGGGAACTTCCGCAAGCTCGTCGAGAACGCCGAGCTCCGGAAGGATGCGATCTTCGGGATCGACCGGGTCAACTGCCCTTCGTGGGACGAATGGCAGCGCTATCGGACGAGCAACTCTTCCAATCAGAAGCACTACTTCGTCCAGCCGCCGGGCGGCTGGCATATCGGCACCCGGCTGAGCCACTATGACTACGGCGGCTATGTCCCGATCGGTTTCTTCCAGATGTGGAACTGTGAGTCGAACATCACCCGGTATCCGACGATCCAGGATGGAGGAGCCGAGCACACGGACCTTCTGCACGGACTGCAATGGCCGCGTCCGAACCGGATTCTGATCCCGGAAATCATCGCCGTTCATCTCGAATCCGAGCCCTCTTCGATGGGAGCCAACTGGAAAGGTCGAACCACGAAAGCGTTTGGGCCCGAATCAAGTGGGTCCTCCATGATGGCTGGGAAGTCAGTTCTGCGTTCAGCGCCGCAGCGGCCGGCCGAGTTCTTTACTGCCGCGCACGGCTATGCGCAAGGAAAATGATCCTTGCTCAGTGGAGACGAATTCCTCACGACCGGCCGATCCGGCACGCGAGGAAGAGGGGCCAGACATGGATGGCGCTGGCAGGCTCTGGCGGTGCGGTCTCGCCGTTTTCGAGGTGCCAGGCGTCCCAGGCAGCGATCGTCTCGGGTGCAAGAAGGGTCTCGACGGAGAGGGGATGACCGCGGCGGACCATCCAGGTGAGGTGACGAACGATCAGCGGCGCATCGAGACCTCGGATCGCGGCGGCTTCGGCGATGGTGAAGCCGCGGTCAATCAGGCGAGAGGTCCACTCCTCGGTCGGCACGTACTTCGATGCAGAGTCGGTGCTGGCCTGCGGGGAGGGAGAGATCACCACAGTCCCGGCAGTCGGCGGAGAGACGGGATTGCGAGGCTCGTGCCGGGTCCCGACGGCATTCGGCTCGGCGGCAGCCTCGCCTTGCCGGCGAGGCGCAGCGGGAAGAGACTGGGGGGACGCAGCGATTGCGTGCAGCAATGCCGCTCCGTGGCGCTCGATCCGGGCTCGTCCCAGTCCCTTGATCCCGGCCAGCGCGGCCGGGGTCGAGGGTCGATCTCTTACCAGGGCTTCGAGGGTCTCATTAGTGAAGATGCAGTAGGGCGGTTGCTTGAGCTCGCGTGCCAGGTCGGACCGCAACGCCTTGAGCCGCTCCCACAGCGGATCGCCTGTCAGTTCGTCAGGCGCGGCTTGCTCTGGGTCAGCGCTGACTTTTCTTACCGAGGCACCGGACTGCGGCAGCCGCGGCGCTGGCACCTGTGCGTGTTCCCGTTTGCGGTGAGTATTGCCGCCGCGCCGGAGCCGGCCCAGCAGGTCATCGGGAAGTTCCAGGATCAGTTCGGCTGGTTCCTGGCTGCGCAGCCAGCGCCAGCCTGCGTCGGTGAGAATCACCACCGGCTTGAAGCGCTCGACCTCCTGGGTTTCCACGAGCCCGGCCCTGGCCAGGGCGTCAATGATCTCCGCGACTTCCTTTCTTGTGAATCCGCCGTCCCGGAGAATTCCAAAAGTCGTCAACTGGTCGAGCTTCCATTTGGACATCCGCTCGGATTCGGACCCGGTGAGCATCTGGGCGACAACGATCTTGCCGAAGCGGCCCTTGGCCCGTGCGACACCGGAAAGGATCTTCAGGACGATTTCTCGGCCGCCGGGGGTGTCGATCGGGATGGACGAGGGGGCGGCCAGCGCGAATCCATGTGCCGGCACGCAGTTGTCGCATCCCCCGCAGTGGACCGACGCGGCGGTTTGCTCGCCAAAGTAGTTGAGGATGTGCGACCGCCGGCACTGGCGGCTACGGCAGTACTGGATCATTCGCTCGAGCTTGGCGTACTCGTTCCGCTTGCGTTTCTCGAGGTTGGCAAAGTCGATCTTGAGGTCGCGCGGCGTGCGCGACCGGTCGATCACGCGGATGGCATTGCCGCGAAATGGAGGAACGTAGTCAACAGGCAGCTCGGCAGTCAGTGACTTGAGAGCGCGAATCAGGGCAGGGCGGTCCAGTCCGAGGGCAGAGGCGAACTCGTCGGGCCGGAAGTAGACCGGTTCGCCCAGGCGATCCCGGACCAGGCCCTCCAGGCCGGCCAGGACGGTCCTCTGCACGTTCGCCTGCGGACTGAGCCGGCCGACCAGGCTAGGGCTCGCACCCGTCTCGTCGGGCTCGCCGTTCAACCGGATGATCGCCATGTTCTCACGCGGCAAGAACTTTTCGATCGCCCCGAACTTGTCGAGAATCTTGAGGACCGTGCCGACCGCCGACTCGTTGAGATCAAGGCTGGCCGCCTCGCGAATCTCGGCGTGAGTCATCTGAATCGGGTCGTCGTCGAGGCGCCGGAGGAACTCGTAGACCTGGTAGATGGCTCCTCGCGACGGGTACTCGTTCTCGATGAACAGCTCCTGCAGGAAGCGGTCCGCGGTCGAGTAGAGCAGCAGGCAAAGAGCGGGAAGACCGTCGCGGCCAGCCCGGCCGGCTTCCTGGTAATAGGCCTCCAGAGTGCCCGGCATGTTGAAGTGGATGACCGAGCGAATCGCGGCCTTGTCCACTCCCATGCCGAACGCATTGGTCGCCACCACGATCTCGGCTTCGCCGCTCATGAACCGATCTTGCGCGGCGGTGCGCTGCTCGCGGGTCAGACCCGCATGATACACCACGGTCTCACGTCGCAGCTCGTCGCTCAGGAAAGCCGCGACGGTCTCGCACCGCGCCCGGCTGGAGGTGTAGACGATCGCCGGTCCGTGGTTCTGATCAAGCGCCCGGCTCAGTTCCTGCATCTTGGCCTCGTCGCGCCCGGCCTCGATCACGGCATACCGCAGGTTGGGCCGGTCGAACCCGGTGATGAAGAGCTCGGGATCGTCCAGCGAGAGCTGATCGGCGATGTCGCGGCGGACGGCGTCGGTGGCCGTGGCCGTGAGTGCGATGCAGGGCGGCGAGCCGAGCTGGCGGCGAGCCAGGCCAAGACGGGCGTAATCGGGACGGAAATCATGCCCCCACTCGCTGATGCAGTGGGCCTCGTCCACCGCGAGCAAGCTGGGTTTGATTCGGGCCATGATGGCGAGGAAGCGGGGGCTGCGGAAGCGCTCGGGCGCAACGTACACCAGGCGGTAGCGGCCGGCCTCGACCTCCTGCATGCGCGCCCACTGGTCGGCCGGGTCAAGAGTGCTGTTGATCAGGGTCGCGCGCAGCCCGCGCTGGTTGAGCGCATCGACCTGGTCTTTCATCAGGGCGATCAAGGGGCTGATCACCAGGGTGACTCCCGGCAGGAGCAGGGCCGGCAACTGGTAGCAAAGGCTCTTGCCTCCCCCTGTCGGCATCACGCAGAGCACGTCGCGGCCACCCAGGACCCGCTCGATCACCTCGCGCTGCCCGGCGCGGAACCGCTCCAGCCCGAACCGGTCGCGGAGCGTGTGTTCCAGGTCGATCGCACTTTTGGCAAGGCTCATGGGCCACCGTTCCTCACACCGCTTCGATGGGAATTCATTATAGGGGTGCGCGGGTCTGGTGGGCAGGTGGCGACGCGGCGGGCAGGCGAACGAGAAACGTGCTCCCTGATCCGGGTTCGCTGATCACGCGTAGTTCGCCCTGATTTCTCTCGACGATGGACCGGGAGATCGCCAGTCCCAAGCCCAGGCCGTGGGCTTTGGTCGTGAAGAACGGTTCCATGACCCGCGCGATCTGGTCGGGCGGAATTCCCGGGCCCGTGTCGGTCACGTCGATCTCCACGAACGGTCCTTCGCTTCTGCCAGTAATCGTCAAGCGTCCATTCCCGGACATGGACTCGCGCGCATTGCGGAATAGATTGCTGAACACGATCTGGATCTGCCCGGCGTCCGCGGCGACCGTGGGAAGCGAATCGAGCCCCACCAGAGCGACCTCGACTGTCGCTGGCAATCCCGTCTGGATCAGGACCTCGCGCAAGCAAGCCCCGACCGAGAACGGCCGCGGCTGCGGGGCCGACATGCGGGCGAAGTTCGACAGAGCCGAGATCACGCCGTCGGCCAGCTCGACATGCCGTTCGATCCGGCTGAAGTGCTCGGCCTTCTTCTCGGCCGTGGGGTCGCGTGCGCTGAGCAGGAAGTAAACCGAGGTCTTGATCACGTTCAAGGGGTTGCGCAGTTCATGGGCAACGCCCGCGGAAATCTGCCCCAGACCGGCCAGACGCTCGATCTGCTGCTGGCGGGCAAGGCGCTCGGTCTGATAGGCGTCTTCGATGATGGCCAGATCGAGGTCAAGCAGCTTGTTCAAGGCGAGAACTGCCGGCTGGAGCTCTGCCGGCTCGCGATCCCAGCCCCGCGCCAGAGCATCGAGCAGACCCGAGCGCACCCGGGCCATCGCCATGCTGCAGAAAACCTGGTCCAGGCCGAGTTCCGCATGGCGAAGCCCAACACGCCAGCGCCGCTGGACATAGTCTGCGTCATAGATTCCGGAGCATAGATCACTCAGCCAGCCGAGCAAGCTGATCTTGAGCCGCTCTACCTGGGCCGCTCCACCCGAGAGTACCTTGCGGGCCTCATGATGGCGATCAATTTCCTCGTAGAAATCCACGACGATGGCGTGAAAAGCCCCTTCGAGCCGCCCGGCGATCGACTGGATCGCCCGCGCATCCAATTCGGTCCAGCCCACATACCGTTGCAGCTCCTCGTAGCGCTCAAAGAGCGAACCTTGCCGCATGGTCTAGCTCACGAGAGCATGGTTAGACGGGATTCTCGCCGGTCTAACCTGGCTGTAAAAAGAAAAGAGCCCCCCACGATCGTCCCCTTTGAGCCGGAAACGCCAGCAGGATGGGCGAGTGATGCCCGTAAGCGCGGCACCTCTTTCCGAGGCGACCTGCCCGGGGCATGTAAATTCTAAGTACTGGCTCCAACGTCTCGCAAGAAGATGAGGAAAAAAACCCTATCAAGAAGGGAAATCCTTGTTGACAGAACTGAAGGCTCCGGGTAGCTTCTGGGATTGAAGTGCCTGGCTCATGACGGGTCAGGAAACGCCGGCTAAGATAGCCCTGTTCAGGCTACATTCGCCTGACCGGGGTTTTTTTGTGCCTGCGGCGTACTGATCATCGCCAGGTCAGAATTGGCAATCGGATAGGGTCTGACCTTCGTGGTCCCTTGAGTAGACAGGCACTGCATGCACTGACAGGTTTCGAGGAAAATTCCCGGAATCTCAGCCATGCCTTTTTCTCGCTTCACGTGGCTGGTGTGACCGCAAGTCGCTATCTCGCTTCTTATCGGGTCAATGGACTTGCCAGCCACGGGTCGAACATGCGAATTCGCCGACTTTCGTACACAAGGAGGTTTCGCCATGTTGGTCCTGAGCCGTAAAGTCAACGAACAGATTGTCATTGGCAACAACATCCGGATGACCGTCGTTTCCATCCGGGGTAACCAAGTGCGTCTTGGCTTCGAGGCACCGCAGAGCGTGCCGATCTTCCGCGATGAGCTGCGTCGCCAGGACGGGCATCCCGTCTTTACCGCCAGCGCGGACACGGCAATTCTTCATCCGGCCGAACCCTCCTATCAGATCGCGACCAGCGAGGGCTAGCGCCGCCTTTTTGACTACCGGCCGCACCAGCGAAACTCAGCGAAGTGGCCTGAGATTTGCAACCACCGGATCTGTCTCGCCTAAACTTGGGTGCCTTTTGACCGAACCTCGTTCGAGAAGAATAGAGTTATGAACCCCACAGCGATTTCTCGAACCGATGGGTCTACGCGAACTGCGGTTCGAGAACAAGCCGACCTGCAAGAGTCCCGGCTCTGGGATCGCGCCCGGCTGAACCTCATGCTCTTGTATGGTGGCCAGAGAAGTGGCAGCAACGGCCAGGGCAATGCAAGTGGTATCGCAACTTGCCCTTTCGGCAACGGCGTGGTGGAAATCTAGGCATGGTTCAAAAACACCTGTTTTCGGGTAACACACGGGATCTCAGCGCGGACCCTGATCGGTCCCGCGTTGGAGCGGGTTTACGCGAGTCCCTGGCTGCCGTGCTGGGGCTTCAGTTCCGCGAA
>Ga0208044_1001168_pt1 | contig 15082 bp, 14 predicted proteins | sample Sb_taG_8_FD_187712 | JGI IMG/M metagenome (GOLD analysis project Ga0208044, IMG submission 187712) | Peat soil microbial communities from Weissenstadt, Germany - Sb_50d_c_BC metaG (SPAdes) (version 2) | ecosystem: Environmental > Terrestrial > Soil > Wetlands > Peat | place: Germany... | reverse complement strand
ACACGCCAGCCCGCCGGGCCGCCGCTGCGGGACTCAGCCCGGAGGACTCAAGCCAGCCATGGACCATGGCCGCTAGCGTTTCCACATAAGGAATTCTACTACTGAGTTTCCATATATGGAACTGGTCTAATGTCGTTCCAGATATGGAAACAGCCCGGTTCGATGATGGTGTGTCGGCCCGGCGAGAATGTAGGTTCTCAGACTGTGCGGCATCTGGCGCTTCCGTGACCTGCGGCGATCCCGGATGTCTCAGTTCGTGGTATACCGTCTTGTCTCGCGGCTCTGGGATCTAGTCATACGGGATCCCGGCGATGCAGTTGATTGCATCCCGCCAATCTCATGTGCTCCAGCAGGACGCGGCCGTGCGCCGCGGCAGGCCGGCCAGCAGGCCGCGGCCGTCATGGGTGATCAGTGACGCCCGGCCGTGGACAGGCCGCGGCGCCATGGTGATCCGGGCACCGTAGGCGGCGGCGATGACCTGGTACCCGAGGCAGACGCCGAGCAGTGGCGTGGCGGCCCCGCAGGCACGGACGGTAGCGATGCTGATGCGGGCGTCGGCGGGTGCGCACGGCCCGGGCGAGATGACGATGCCGAACGGGCCTGCCGCCGCGATGTCCTGCGCGGAGACCTCGTCGTTGCGGACGACCGCTACCTGGCATCCGCCGCTCAGCAGCAGGTGCGCCAGGGACAGCCAGGCTGCGGCACAGCGGGGCCGGGTCCCTGCCTGCGAGCGGCGGGTCCTCGGCAGGTAAGGCTGGGCGCGCATCCGAGATGGCTAGGACGCTGATGCCGGAGTCGCGGCTGGTACATCCGCCCGGGCCGACCGAAGTAGCCGCGCTGGCAGCGGCGCCGTCACCGCGGCACCAGATGCAGCCCGGCACTGCCCGGCAGCGGGCCGGCCCCGCAGCCGCCCACGCCGAGGATGTCGGCGCGCGGGACCCCGGGCGGCACGAGACTACGCTGCCGCGGTCCTGGTCACCTCCCGCGCGGCCGCCCTGCGCACTGGCACACTGGACGTGTTCCAGCCGCCCCGGCGAGACCGGCATCCAGGCCATCGGCGCGGAGGCCGGGAGCTTCACGCCGAGGCTGTGGGGGTGCCGCTGCGCCGGCGCCATCCCGCACCCAGGCAGCGGCGCATCCGCTACGTCCCCGCGTGCGAGCGAGTCGATCTGGCAAGTGCGGCCTTGGCGGCGGCGAGCCGGGCCCGTGTCTCTTCTCCTGCGTCCGCGCCGCCGTTACCCAGGTCCGGCCGGCGGATCAGGGCCGGCAGGGCCAGTCCCTGCCCGGCGAAGGTGACGAAGATGACGGCTAAGGTGAGGGACATGATCAGGGTGCGCTGCGGGAAGGCGCTGCCGCCGCGGGTGGTGGTGGACGGCAGCGCGAGCGCCACCGCCAGGGAGACCGTTCCCTGCATCCCGCTCCAGGCGCTCACCAGCGGTCGCCTGGCTCCGGGATGCCGGGTCAGTCGGCGGTCGGCCGCCCCGGATCAGGCAGGGCACGGTGAAGAACCACGCGAACCTGATGGCCACCACGACCCACGGTCACGGCCCAGGGCGTACCCGGCGAGGGTCCTCGCCGGGTACGCCGGCAGCTGGCTGAAGACGACACGAAGATACAGTCCGGCCAGCTCGAACAGGATTACGAAAACTGCGTGTTCGTGCGTGGCCATTGCGTGTCCGTACGCGGAGCGCGTTTCTGGCATTTCCGGTCAAGCCCGGCGTAATGCGGGCCTTTCCGGACGCCTTGGCCTGCGGTTTTGCGCCATCGCGGTCATGACGGGACTGGACTGGCAGGCGAGGCATGGGACTGCTAATGCGGTTGGGTCTAACGACCCTCCGGGGTTCAAATCCCCGATCCTCCGCTGCGAAGCTAGTCCTGTCCGGCCGCCGCTTCGGGCGATATTGCTCTTTGCTAGTGCATTTCCCTAGACTTGACGCTCAGCGGCCGGACTAGGAGGACGCATGCCAGTCGACTGGGTTGTCGTTGGCCTGGATAACGGCGGGACCACGAACAACGGGACTGTCCTCGACTCCGGCGGACGGTTCCTCCTCGACCGGCTGGCGGAGGTTCCCAGCGACGTCCGGGAGGGCCCGGACAAGGCCATCGAGTCCCTGGTCGTCTCCGTGGAGCAGGTGCTCAAGCTCACCGGCGTACCGGTCACCGCGGTCAAGGCGGTGGGCCTGGACACGCCGGGTCCGGCCAGCGGGGACGGTGTCATCTCGTCCAAGGGCGCCACGAACTTCGGTCACGTCGGCTGGCGCGGCTTCGATATCCGCGGCGCGCTAGCCGAACGGCTCGGCCTCCCGGTGATCTACAACAACGACGGGAACTCGGCCGCGCTGTACGCGCATCACGTGCGGTTCGGCGCGGAGTCCAGGCAGCGGAGTTCGGTGGCCGCGATCGTCGGCACCGGGCTCGGCGGCGGGATTGTCCAGGCCGGACATGTCGTCAAGGGCGCGGCGGGGATGGCCGGGGAACTCGGTCACGTCCCCATCCCCCTCGATGACCTGCTCGACGCCGGCCAGCCGATGCCCTCGTGCAACTGCGGTCAGGCGGGCGACGCGGAGAGCGTGGCCTCGCTCACCGGGATCCAGAACAACCTGCTGCCGTACTGGCTCACCAGGTACCAGGGCCATGAGCTCAGCGGGCTGCCGATCGGCAAGGCTGCCAAGCTCGTCCGCAAGTACGGCGAAGACGGCGACGAGATGGCGCTGGCGATCTTCAGGCAGCAGGCGATCGCGATCGGCAGGCTGTTCACCATAGCCGCGAACTTCCTCGATCCCGACGCCTACTTCCTCGGCGGCGGCGTGGTAGAGGCCGCATCGCATTTCCGTGACTGGTTCTTCGCTGAGGTGCGCGCCCACACCGTGCTGCGGGAGGAGCAGGCCAGGGCCGCCGAGATCTCCCTGGTGCCCGACCTCGACATGGCCGGGGCCCGCGGGTCGGCCTATGCCGCCCGCGACTGGCTCGTCGGTCAGGGGTAAGTGGCCACGCCAGGCGCGTCTTTATCCGCGGGACGGCGGGATGACCACCACCATGGTGAGGCGGGCGGGCTGATCGCCCTCGTTGTCGTACCGATGCGGGCGGCTGGCCGGGAAGCGCGCACACTGACCGGCTCTGACCGCATGGCGCTCGCCCGCCACCGTCAGCGCCAGCGTGCCTGACTCGACCCAGACCATCTCCCGGGTGGCCGGCGCGTGCGCGTCACCGCCGAACGACTCACCGGGCATCACCTCCCAGCGCCACAACTCGACCGCCCACGGCGGGTCGGTGGCGCCGACGATCGTCCCGGTCCCCCCGGAAGGACCGTGCCAGAGCACGCGGGAGGCGTCCGGGCTGCTGATCCGGACGGCCGGCTCCCCGCCCACGTCGACCAGCTGCGTCACCGGGACCCCGAAGGCGTCACCGATGCGGGCCAGCGTGGCCAGGTTGGGGTTCGACCGTCCCTGCTCGAGCGCGACGAGCACGCCCTTGCTCACGCCGGAACGCGCGGCGAGCTGGTCCAGTGACCAGCCGCGGTCGGCGCGCAGGGCCTGCAGGGTCCGCGCGACCGCGATCGTTATGTCGGGCACATCCGGCATATCTCTCCCTCTCAGGACGCACCGGCGATATCCGGTAACACCGGATATCCGGCGACGCCGGTCGGTCGGTATAATGAACTATATAGATCAATATTCCGACCGATGGCGCCCGTTACTGACGCTTGCTACAAAGGAACGCTGACCGTGGTGACAATCCTGGCCCTGGCCGCCGCCATGCTCTACGGCACCGCCGATTTTCTCGGCGGGGTGGCGTCACGGCGGGCGAGCGTATTCGCCGTGCTGGCGATGACCGTCCCGGCGGGCGCGGTGGTCGTGGTGGCGGTCGCCTTGCTCGGCGAAGCCCCGTGGCTGGGTGGCCTTCTGGGGCACGGCCTGGGCTCGCCCACCTCGTTCGGGGGGTGGGGCGCGGTCGGCTGGGCGGTGGCGTCCGGCGTCTGCGGCTCGTCCGGCCTGATCGCGTTCTACGCCGGTTTCGCCGCCGCCCCGATCACCGTGGTGGCCCCAGTCGCCGCGCTCGTCTCCACGGTGCTGCCGGTCGGCGTGGCCATCGCCGACGGCGAGCGGCTCACCGCCATCATGGTCGCCGGCGGGTTGATCTGCCTGGCCGCCATCGTCATGGTCAGCATGCCGCCAGGCCGCCGGGAGCGGCCCGGTAAGGGCCGCCCGCGCGGGAACCAGGCCGGGGACGACCGGCACGACGCCGCCAGCCGGCTGCGCGGCCTGGGCTATGGCGTCGCCGCGGGCGCCGGATTCGGCCTGTTCTTCCTGTGCCTCAAGAACGCCGGGCAGTCCGGTGTGCTCTGGCCGGTGGCGGTCTCGCGGACGGCGGGAACCCTGATCGCCTTCGGTATCGCGCTGGCGACCCGGACACGCCCGTGGCGGCACGCGGGTGGCACCGGTGTAATCGCGCTGGCCTCCGGGGCGATCGATGCGGCCGCCAACGTCTGCTACGTGCTTGCCACCCGGGCCGGGCTTTTCGGGCTGGCCGTCGTGATCACGTCGCTGTACCCCGGTATGACCGTACTGCTGGCCCGGTGGCTGCTCGGCGAGCGGATGCGCTGGCTGCAACGAGCCGGCCTGCTGCTGGCCGCGATCGGCGTCGTATTGCTGACCGCCTAGCGAGCCGAAGGGGCGCGGCGTTGCCTGGACTGAGGAGCGAGGCACGAGCGACAAGGGAAGGCGACGCTGAAGGCGCCCCCGGAGGCGAGCGGCAAGCACAGCCCTAGTCGGAGCTCTCGTCCTTGTCCTTGAAGATCAGGCCGCAGACCTCGAGATAGAGCTGCTCTGGGTAGGGGAGGAACCTGACATTGCGCAGCGCCTGGTCCTGCCCGGCGGACTCTACGATGAACTCGCCGTAGCCGAGGATCCGGCCCGTCGCGCTCCGCTGGAAGCTCATGTCGGTCACCTTGCTGAGCGGCATCATGTTCACCTTGTGGGTGACAATGCCGGTCGAGAGCAGCATCCGCTGAGACGTGACGACAAAATAGTTAACTGACCATTCGAAAACCTTCACCACCAGCCGCAGCAACACCAGCCCCCACAGGACCCAGATGATGAGGATGGCCGGGCCGTTACCATGCGCGAGGGAGTTGCTCAGCCAGCCGGCGATCGCCAGCCCGACGAGAGTCTCCAAGATGGGCATGATCAGCACGGCCGGGTGCTGGTGGACGGTGATGACCTGGCGTTCGTGGGGCAGGAGGTACCTATTTACCGAGGCAGGCACCGTGTCAGTGTTCGGGACCAGCCTCATGGCAGCACCGGATCCTAGATCGAGGCGAAGAAGTTGGAAAGCCCGTGGGCAGCCGAGGTCAGGAAGGTGCCGAGGTTGTGCACGATGTGAGCGGCGGCTGTCGGCTGCTCGATGATAAACCACACGACGAACGCGACAGCGGCCCATCCGAGGATGGATTTCAGATTCACGTCGCCTCCCGTGGGCGCCCAGACTTGCCCTAGTTGCCAGAGAACCTATGCTAGCTCGTACCGATTTCGCGGCCAATGCTAACGGGGTGAAGCTGCCGTGTCGGCATGAGTATGCCCCATGTCGCCCTCAGTATGCCCGATCGGCGGAAGCAGTGCGTGACCGGACATGCCAGACGCGCCGGCCTCGTGTCCAGAATCTCTCGGCGGCCACCCTGATCGGCGATTTTGCCGCCGCGACCGGCGGCCATCTGACAGCATTCCTCCGTGCAGAGCATGCTGGTGAAATGACGGTGGACGACGTGGGTGAGACTGACTTCGCGGTTATCGTTTACCGCGAAGAGGACCAGTGGGAGGCTGACGTCCTGCCGACGGCGGTGACCGCCGACCTGGACGGCTTCGTCCAGGCGCTGCGCCGGCAGCCGAGCATGGGCGGCACCATCGGCTTCGCGGGCGTGGGCGACGACTTCTGGGTCGCGGTCCGGGTCATCGGTGAAGACGAGTCGTTGTTCCTCTCCGACCTCACCGCGGCGGTGGACTATCCGCTGGCCCGCCAGATGCTCGAGGCCCTGGACATCCCGGTGCCCGCAGATGACGAACTCGACCAGGTACTCCCGGCTGGTGACCTGTCGATCTTCGCGGACCTCGGGCTCGACGAGATGGAACTTGGCGCGGTCGCGGCCGACCTCGACCTCTACCCGGAAGACGCCGTGGCCCACATCGCCGAACGGCTCAGGTTCGGCGAGGCGGTGGAGCGCGCGCTCGATATCGCGCTCGGTCCGTGACCGGGTATACCGATTCTTTCGAGCCTGCGATGCGGCTCGCGCTCGCGGAAGCGGCCGAGGCCCGGGCCGGGATGGCCGGGGCGGGGATGGCCGGGGCCGGACAGGAGGATGTCCCGGTCGGGGCTGTCATCCTCGACGAGGCGGGCACGGTCATCGCGCGAGCCCGCAACCGCAGGGAAATTGACCACGATCCCACCGCGCACGCGGAGATCGTCGCGATCCGGCAGGCGGCCCGCGCCCTCGGCAGTTGGCGGCTGACCGGCCTGACGCTCGTCGTCACCCTCGAGCCGTGCACGATGTGCGCCGGTGCGGTGACCGCCGCCAGGCTGGCGCGAGTGGTCTACGGGGCCGAGGACCCCAAGGCCGGGGCCGTGGGGTCTCTCTGGGACGTGCTGAGGGACGTTCGGCTGAACCACCGTCCTGAAGTCATCGGCGGTGTCCTCGCCGACGAGTGCGGTGCCTTGCTCCGCGACTTCTTCGCCGCGCGAAGGCCGCACGCCAGGTAGGTCATGCCGCCGCGCACGCGCGGATTCGGGTAAGCTCGCCTGCGGTGGAGTCGCCTAGTGGCCGAGGGCGCACGCCTCGAAAGCGTGTGAGGGGGCAACCCCTCCGTGGGTTCAAATCCCACCTCCACCGCTGATCGGAGCCACGTGCACGTGTGGTGTGCTCACTGGGGGAACTTAATGTCACGCCTCGGACGTTCGCTGTTGTGATCACGTGGTTGTGCTGTGGGACCTGACCTCGGTGAGGGGACCACTAGTAAGACCAGATTCCGGCGAGGAGAACCGAGTGTTTGAACCGCAAGGTACCGGTTTCTTCCTGCTGCTCATGGTGGTCTTCGGGGGACTGCTCGTCTGGGTGTCCCTGGCCAAGCAGGTCGTGTTCCGCGTGCTCGCCGCGTGCCTGGCGTTCGTTCCCGCCATGGTCTTCGGAATTGCCGCCGTCAATAAGTTCTACGACTACTACCAGACCTGGGGCGGGATGATCAATGATCTCACCGGCCAGGGCGTGAGCAGCATCCCCAAGTACGCAGCCGCGGGTGCCGGCACTAACAAGCAATTCGACAAGAACATCGGCCGGGTCACCAGCCTCGCGGAAGACGCCCAGGTCGGATACCTGTTCCAGACCTCAGTCACCGGTGTGCGGAGTCACCTCACCCGTGACGTATACGTCTACCTCCCGCCGCAGTACTTCCAGAAGGCGTACGCGCACTACAAGTTTCCCGTCATCGAACTGCTGCACGGCTCGCCGGGCAACCCGCAGGCGTGGGTCGACGTCATGGGTGTGATTCCCACCTTCCTTAACCTGCTTGAGGCCCATCCCACGGACGCCGCGGTGCTTGTGATGCCTGATACCGACGGCGGCCAGCAATATGAGCTGCAGTGCCTCAACGACCCGGGCGGCATCCAGGACATGACCTTCGTTGCCCTGGACGTGCCGCAGGCGATAGCGCGGATTGCCCGCGTCCAGCCGCCGGGCCGGGCCTGGGGACTGGCCGGTTACTCGGAGGGCGGCTACTGCGCGACCAACATCGCGCTGCAGGACCCGGCAGGCTACGGTGCTGCGGGCGTGATGTCGGGGTACTTCGCCCCGATCCTGAGCCAGGTGCCCGTGGGCAACAAGCCGGGGGCCAAGCCGCACCTGGTCAATGTGTTCCTCGGCCGTCCTGGCCTGCAGCTCGTGAACACGCCGAGGGCATATGTCACGCGGGTGCCCATCAACGATGTGCTCCCGGCCTTCTGGCTCGCGGCCGGCGCCCAGGATAGGCAGGATGTCGTCGCCGCGGCGAACTTCAAGCAACTGCTGCAAACCAGGGTGGCGAACGTGCCGTTCGTGATCATTCAAGGTGGCGGGCACCAGGGCAGCGTGTGGCGTGCGGCCCTCGGCCCGATGCTCACCTGGATGACGCCGCAACTGGCCCAGACCGCCGCCAATGCCGATGCCAGGGCAGCCGCGGCCGCCAAGGCCGCCGCCGCGCGCAAGGCGCACGACGCCAAACCCCGCACGCCGCATACTCCTCCCGTGCCCAAGAAGCCGTAGGCCGCTGGCTCGAGGGCCGCGGAGGTCAAGGCCGCAGCGCGTCCGAGATGACCTCGAGACCCTTCTCCAGCTGGCCGCCCGTCTCATAGGCCAGGCCGATCCTCATCACGTGGGCGCTGTCACCGAACCACGGACCGGGTGTGACAACCGTCCGCCGCTCAGCCAGCCGGTCGTAAAACCCGCGAACGCCAAGTGGCCCGAACGTGTCCGGGTTGAGCCGCGCGCAGCAGAACGCGCCCGCCTCGGGCCGCAGCCATTGCAGCCGCCCGTCCTGCTCGCTGACCCAGTGCCCGACCGTCGCGCGGGCGTCAGCCATCAGCGCGCCCCGCGATCTGAGCAGCTGATCCGCCCGCGATAGCAGCCTGGCGGCGAGGAACTGTCGCATGGCGTGCCCTTAGCTGGACGGCAGGGTGCTTACCCAGCCATGTTCGGTCGCGCCGGGTGGTGAGCCCAGAGCCAATCGCGCAGGATTGGCTGGCGATCGGGTCCAGGCGAACGGCTGGCCGCTTCCATGACCGCGTAACCGTGGCGCGGCCCCGGCTCGAGCACCGCGAGCAGGATGCCGTCCAGGGCCCTTTAGCGCTTCCGTCCTCATGGGTAGTATTGCTACCCTTCCCATATAGGTAGCGACGCTACATATAACGGTCCTACTCTTGAGAACGGGGCAGCAGCGTGAACACCTTGACCGAACCACTGACCATTAGTCGCCGTACGCACTCGCCGCGGCGGGAGCTCTGAGCGAAGATGCCCCGCACGCTCAGCCTCATCATCCGTAATCTCTTGTTCACCATCGTGGTGCCGGGGCTGGGAGGAGCCTGGGTTCCCTGGTGGATCCTGATGCGCCAAGGGCGCGCCGCCACTCCGGCCGCGTGGGAGGCGGCCCCCGTCATCGTGGCCGGGGCGGTCCTGTACGGGTGGTGTGTCTGGAACTTTGCCGCAGTGGGACGGGGCACTCCTGGTGTGTGGGACGCGCCGTCGCGCCTTGTCGCGGCGGGGCCCTACCGTTGGGTGCGCAACCCGATCTACGTTGCCGCGCTCCTGGTTGTGCTGGGGGAGGCGTGGCTGTTCATGTCGCTATGGCTGCTGGCGTACGCGGGGGCCATGGCGGTCTTCTTCCACCTGTTCGTCACCGGCTACGAAGAACGGACGCTGCGCCGCCGCTTCGGCCGCAGCTACCTGGAGTACCGGCAGCTGGTCCCGCGCTGGATTCCCCGGCCGCCGCGCCGCGGCTTAGCGCCAGCATCCAACGGAGGCCTCGCCTCGCGCCAGCCGTCAACACGGCTTCCTTGGCCGCCTTCAAGACTTTTGCGTGATCGCTCTGCTACTTTCAGTTTCCACCTCGTGAGGCCAGAAGTTCACACGGATGGTGCAGGTGCGAAACGGTTCCGTGGGGAATGAGACTACGGACCTTGCCGATTAGGGCCGAGTACCAGGGACCTTCTGCCCTGGTAGCCGTCCGTGCCGCGGGCCATGGTGGGTCGTTAGCGTGGGCGGGCTAGGGCGTTGTGCTCGCGCGGGGAGCATGGCGCGGCGCTCATAGCAGGGAGGAAACGATGGAGACCATGACGGAACTGCTGGGCAGCCACCCGTTCTTCGCCGGGCTCAGCCCCAGTGCGCTGGACTTCATCGCGGGGTGCGCGTCCAGCGTGCACTTCGCTGAAGGCGACCGCATCTTCGACGAGGGAGAACCTGCCAGCCTCTTTTACGCGATCCGCGATGGAGGGGTCGCGCTGGTGGTGCATTCGCGTGCGAAGGGGCCTGTGGTCATCGACACCATGAACGAGGGAGAGGTATTCGGGTGGTCGTGGCTCGTCCCGCCCTACCGCTACTTCTCTGCCGCCCGGGCGGTGACGCCCGTCAGCGCGACCGCGCTGGACGGCGCCTGCCTGCGCGGCAAGTGCGAGGCGGACACGGAGCTGGGTTATCAGCTGCTGAAGCGGGTCGCGACGGTGATGCACCACCACATGCAGGCCGCGCGCCTCCGGCTGCTCGACCTGTACGAGTAAGAATCCGCGCGAAAAAGCGCGAAGACCGCAAAACACCAATGCTTGATGCCGCTCGGTCGCGGTGATGAGCCGACATCGACTTCCTCCTTGAAGCCCAGATGAGACTAGATACCATGCCCATGCCAGGCAGCAGGTAGAAACTGGTGGCATCGCACCAGCTCAGCGCGGCGGAGGATAAGAGATTCGAACTCTTGAGGGGTTGCCCCCAACACGCTTTCCAAGTCTGTGGGTACCCGTTCGTACTAGGTCGGTACAGTCTGTAACCTGCGCATGGCGGCTGGTCCGGCTCCCCGCGAACGTCCTTGAACGCTCGCGAATGAGACCAGAACTGAGACCACGGACCCTATTTCCTCGAAGCCCCTAGAGACTCACCGGCCCCTGGGAGTCGGCTGCTGGCCTGCCGCTTTTCAGGGAACCGAGCTACCCTGCCCTGAGCAGGAAAGGCACCACGCGGTGGGCTGACCTGGGCACGTATCGGGCACGATCAAGCGCTCCGAGCCCATCTGACGGCCCGTCTCTGTATGCCAGTTTGTTGAGCAGGACGGTCCCGGGTACACATAGGTATAGGTGTTGGTTGGAGGTAAACCGTGCGGATGGAGCGAGGGGACGGGGGTTCACAAGAGCATTGGTTGGGGCATGCGCGGGGAGCCTCTGAAGCATCATTCAGGGACGCCTCTGAGCAGCGCCGCCCAGAGCATGGGCCTTTCTGGGACGCCTCTGAGCAGCGCCGCCCGGAGCATGGGCAGTTGGACGAGCCTGATAGCAGCCCGCGGCGTCCGGGGCTTCCGGGGGTGGGCGAGGGTTCGGGGATCAAGGCCCACACTCCGACCCCTAGCCGCGATTCCGGCAAAGTCTCGCATATATCAGAATTTATCGATAATCACATCTGTCTAGGGTCTTTCCGCTTCGAAAATGACACCGTCTTCTATCACTCGCCCCAACGTTTCTTCCCCGATCCTGAGAAAGTCGTGGATGCGATCCAGGATAAAGGCGAGGACGCTTTCGCAGGGTTTGTTGCGGGCAAGATAGAGTCGGCCATACTGGACAGGATATTGGAGTCTTGGCCCGCTAACGGAGAGGCTGCCCTTGCGAACGATGCTCAGTACCCAATCGTGTGGGACGCCGGTCTTCACGAGGAAATTGGTCGGCTAACCACGGAACTGCTTTCCGATGCCAACATTCCTGGTTCGGTCCTTGGCGGGTCAATTGCCCAGCTAATACCTATTGATTGCCTTGATAAAAGCCTGGGCGATGTCGGGCTCATCATCGAGATCGCTGGAGTCGTGGTCTGCATTCTGTCAGGGAATCCGGTCCTGGGATGCGCATGCTTTAAAGCACTCACTCATGACCTGGCTCATCGCGCGCTGGGCGCCGCGATCAAGTACGAGATCAAGTACTTGATCGCCGACGATCATCCACGAAACTCTGCCAGCGACAAGTCTCCGGCTCTAGCAGAGACCATAGCGCCCAGCACGTACCGCTCAACTGAGCATCCGACGGGAATACAACCCGTCAAGACTGCCGGAGCACCCCCGACAATCCATGTTGCCTGGCATGTCCAAACAACTGACAGACCGAGCCAGAGCAAGTTCGCGCGGACAAATCCACCGACCGGTACGTCGGTTCCCGCCGAGAGCGCCATTAGGGCCGACTCACGCGGGGCCGCTCCGGCAGCTTTGACAGGTGCACCAGGGCCTATCAAGAGTACGGTCCGGACCGACACGCCTTCCGAGAGTAGATCTGGCGTTCAGGAAGGGTACAACACCTCGGCCGTGGACAGCTGTGAATCAGATAATACTAAGCTTGCCCAACCCGCAGCAGCCGGACAAGCAGCAGTTGGACAAACTGAGAAACTCACATTCGTCCGCCTATGCGTCCATTATGAACTGCTGGACCCGACTCTCCCAGTAGCTGATAGTACCCGGCCCGGCCGTCTCATAAGGCTGATTGTCGTGCGCGAATCAACTCCTGTCTTCCTACCTGAGTCATCGAACATCATGGACGACACCGGCAAACAGAATGCGAACAGACAGGCGGACTATGTTGCCCGGCAACTGGAGAAGGCTGGTCAGTTCGATGTACTCCAGCTTTGGCGTACCGCAGATGAGGACGCGCTAACTTTGGATCCGGTAGCCGTGGCTGCCCTCGAAGCTAACTTGGGCTGCATCTTTGTCGGTCTTCCAGCCAATCTGGATGGCACAGGCCTCACTGGTCAAGAACTATCAGGCGACGATGTCTTGCATCTTCTTGGACCGGGCACTCGATGCATCCAGGTTATGGGCTTCATTGCTGAAAAATCCGGTCGCTCGATAGTTCAATGCGTAGGCTCTAAGGCAGCAGTTCATGACGAATTTTGCGATATCGTCTTTGCTGCAATGAAAATTGATCACCGGCGGTGGTCTTGAGTCCGTCCATCCGATGCTGCTACTGTAGCGTCGCCTAAAGACAGGCCCCTGGCCTTGGGCCAGCGTTCGGTCCTGGCCATCCTTCTGATTGGTGCCCCTGAATCCTTGTCAAGGGCGCCGTCAAGCCCGGCTTCGCGTGTACGTGCGCCCGGCACCTCTACCATCCGCAGTTGTCCTGCGGTCACAGACGGGCTTGACGGCGAACTTGCAAGGCTTCAGGATCAGGGCACCGGAAGGATGGACCCTCTTGCAACCCGCGCGCCAGCGCTGGACCCTCTGGTGCTGCGTCCGTCTGGGCGGTCACCTCGGGTCCGACGCGAGCCGGGCGCCGCCGTGGCCCGGCAGGGCCTTAAGAGCGGCAGGCCCGGCTACCCGGAAGCACGTCAGGGGCCCCTGAAGGTGGGCCAGCCAGCCACGAACCGTCCGTGCGCCGCGTGCGGGAGAGTGCTCTCGTGCGTGGCGCTCTTCCATGTCTGGGCGCCAGCCCGCGCGGCGCGCTCGGCGCCCTTGAAAAGGTAAAGAGAGTTATCAGAGGCAACGGGAGCTAACAGGGAGCCAAGGGTGAGCCGACGGGGCCAACGGGGCCAACGAGGCCATTAGGTAAGCGGGGCCCAATCGGGCGGATGGTTCACGAGCAGGCGACTGATCAGCGGTGCCCTGAACAGGCACGACACAGCGCAACGCGCAGATCTGGGCGCGTATCGGGCATGATCAAGCGCTCGGAATCAACCTGCGGACCTCGGCCGCGCCTCAATCAGCGGCGAAGCCGGTCAGCCGACTTGAATGTCCCGGCGGTCGATGAGGCCCGCGTTCGTGCTGGTCAGCGCCCATATTGCCGCCAGTGTCTGGACCAGAATTGAGACCAGCCTGTTACCGCCGCTGAAGACAGTGTGGACGTTTTACCTGATCAGCGTGGCGGAGGATGCGAGATTCGAACTCGCGAGGGCTTGCACCCAACACGCTTTCCAAGTCTGCGGGTATGCGTCCGCCCCGGCCCGCCGCAGTCCGCCACCAGGGACGGCGGCGCCTCACGGCCGCCCGCGTACCGCGCCGAACGCGGGCGAATGAGACCAGAACTGAGACCACCGGCGGGGCAACCTGAGGTATCCCAAGACAAGTGGCTCAAGCCTAGGGTTCGCCCGGCGTCCTGAGGATGTGCCGCAGCTGACCCGCTGTGGCACTGTCGGCCGGGATGGTGGCCAGCGCGGTATTGAACTGGGCTAGCGCCGTGTCCTTTTCGGCTGGGTCCGCCTGGTCGGCCAGGGCGCGCAGCTCGCTGGCCCAGCCACCTGGGAGCTGCCCGGCAGGCCCGTCAAGCACCCAGGCCAGGATCATACGTAGCGCTCCGGCGAACGCGCGGCCGTGGACGAATGTCTCAATTTCCGCGCATGCCCGGAGCCGACCGGTGTCCCGGGCCGTGATGGCCGCGCTGGCCATGTCCTGGAGCGACTGCGTATCCTCCAGGCTCTCGTAGGCCCCGTCGACGCCTGCGGGGGTTCTGGCCAGGGTCAGCAGGGCCTGGTGGACGATGAGGGCAGGCTCAGGGTCCTTGGTGAGGTTAGCGAGCAGGCCGGGGATCTCCTCGTCCAGGAGTTCGGGATGGTCGTGGAGGAAGGCGCGGGAGGCCTCCCAGCTGGGTGCCGTGATCCATTCGCGGAGCGTCTCGCTCGCCAGCAGCGGCCGGTAGGCGGCATCCAGCCCGTGCTCACGGACCGCCTCCAATAGGTCACGATGCTGGCGGATCAGGTCCTCTGATGCCGTAAGGGCCAGCTCGCCGAGGACGGTAGGTGCCGCATCGGCCAGCAGTTGGCTGGAATGGTCTCGGAAGTATCGTTGAGATTCGGCCCACGTGCCGGTGTTGATCCAGCCGATCACCGTGTTGATGTGGTCGTCGGTGAGGTGGATCCAGCCGGGCATGGGGACGGTACTAAGACACTGCCACGCTTCTTGCGCGGTATCGGGGCGCTGCCGCCAGTGCCCGCGCAGCAGCCGCCGGGCATCTGCCTCCACCGGGCCGGGCACCCCTGGCGTTATCAGGACTCTCACCAGCAGTTTCACGCCTGCGTCCGCGTCCGGCCCGCCGAGCAGGTAGCCCGCGGAGGCGACGGTGAGGGCCAGCCGCGCGGAGTCCTCAGGTAGACCTGCGATCGCTGATTCCCACACCGTGGTGACCTCAGCGTCCCGGCCGGTTTCCGTCAGTCGTGCGCCCAGGTTGTTCAGTGCCATGGCCAGGTTGGGGAGGTAGGCGTCGGGGTTGGCTTCGGCGAGCTGGCGGTAGGTGTCGGCGGCTTCCTGGGCGGGGGCCAGGGCGGCTTGCCGCTGCCCGGTCTCGGCCAGCCGGTTGCCGAGGTTGTTCAGTGCCATGGCCAGGTCGGGGAGGTAGGCGT
>Ga0208044_1001166_pt1 | contig 15101 bp, 10 predicted proteins | sample Sb_taG_8_FD_187712 | JGI IMG/M metagenome (GOLD analysis project Ga0208044, IMG submission 187712) | Peat soil microbial communities from Weissenstadt, Germany - Sb_50d_c_BC metaG (SPAdes) (version 2) | ecosystem: Environmental > Terrestrial > Soil > Wetlands > Peat | place: Germany... | reverse complement strand
TGAAGCTGCGTTCGATTTCCGAAGACTGCCCCATTGAAGAATTCGTGCCGCGCTGGATGGACGGCAACTTCTGGCGCCGTATCGGTTCCTGGGCCGACCATGTCAACAGTTGGCTGGCGACGCGCCAGGGACACGATAGCTTCCTCCTCATGCGCTATGAAGATCTGCAGGCGAATCAGCAGCACGAGTTAGCACGCGTAGCCCGTTTCATGGGTCTCAATCCCGACCCGGAGCGCATCAACCACGCCATCGAACGCAGTTCCGCCGCCAACATGCGCAAGATGGAAGAGACGCAGGGCAAGAAATGGGTAGCCACATTCCACACCCGCTCCGATAAGCCCTTCGTTCGCAAAGCCTCGTCCGGCGGATGGCGAGCCGTCCTTCCAGAAAAAACCGTCACCTACATGGAAGCCAACTGGGGCCCAATCATGAAACAACTCGGCTACAAGCTCTCCACCGAAACGGAAAACTCAGCTCCAGAAATAACCCACGCGACCCAGTGAAGGTGGGCTTGTAACTGAGAGCTGACAGCCGCTCTAGAAATTCCCCGGCAGCCCATCTCCATCCGCCCGCGTCAAATGCATTCGCGGACGCACTTCCTCAAACGGAGCTAGCAGTTCTGTCAGCTTTTTCGAAGCGGCAAAAATAAAATTTGACGGTCCCGGCAGATAGCCCGCCGCCTTGAACGCCGCGCCCCATGCCTGGTGACTCTGGTTGCTGAGGATCAGGTCGAAGCCCTGCCGTTCCAGTGTTTGCGTGGCGCATCGCACCACCAAAAATAATTCTCCCGGAAGCGCGAAGCCGTCGACGACCGACGCAACGCGCATGCTGCCGTATTTCGCGTCCTTGCGGCGCTCGCCGACCACGGCCCATCCAATCGCGGAGCCGTTGCGCTTCACGACCAGGCGCGTGAGATGCGTTTGCTCCGCAGGATACAAAGTGCGCAAAGCCTCGGCATTCCGTACCGCCGCGAAAGAGCACGTCTGCCGTGCCTGCTCCCACAGAAATTGCAAGCTCTCGGCGACGTCCACGGTATCGAAGCTCGCGACTTCGCAGCACTCCGCTGCGAGCGGCCGGGGCGCAACCAAAGCGCGATACCCCTGGAACAGCTTCGAGCCGGCCCATCCAGCGCCGCTGTAGGCTGCGAGGTCCAGCAGAAACTTCCGCAATGGCGTCGAGCGCAGGGTCTGCATATTTCGCAGAAAGCGCGAGGGATTCACGATGCGAAAAAAAAACGGCATCAGGCAATGCGCCCAGCCCAGACGAACCAGCATCTGCGGCAATGGATGGTCGTATCCGCCCATGCCGAGACAATAGAGAAACGGCGCGCGCTGCATCGCGTCGCGCAGCAGCAGCGTGCCCACGATGGCGTGAGCCTTATTGACGATGCCCTCGGATAATGGATGGTGATAGTAGCCGATGGAGCGAATCTGTCCGTCGGGAAAAAAGAAGTCCTGGGTCTTGAGCGCGTAGCCGCCGCGCACGATTCCGTCATCAACGGCGACAAAAAATTCGTTGTAAATGAGGGACTCCGCCGTACGCGCCAGCCAGCGCGGCTGTGCCGAGCGATAGAACACCATGTTCTCGTCCTCGCCCGCTAGCCGAAGGCGCTGATTGAACTCGGCAACCGCGACCTCGTGCTCGGGACGATAGGGCTGGATGACGATGGCCATGAATGGATGGTGTGAGGGTCCCCATACCTTCTCATCCTGAGCGGAGCGAAGGACCTATGTATTTGAATGCCGCGAGCGAGATGCATAGGTCCTTCGCTTCGCTCAGGATGACAACTCAAAAGTATTATCGCGCGGCCGACTGCAGCTTCTCGACCAGCGTCGCGACCGCGCCGATGTTTTTCATCTGTTCGATATCTTCGGGATCGAACTGCACTCCAAACTGTTCTTCGATGGCGAGAACCAGATTCAGATGCTGCATGGAATCCCAATTTTCGATGGTTTCCGGCGAAGATTCCGCCGTGATTTTGTCGGCTGGAATTCCGAAAATGTCACTGGCGACGTTGCGCACCTGCTCAAACGTACTGGCCGTCAATTCCTTCCTCCCGTTCGTCCTCTGTCATTTGGATCAGTTAAGTCTTCGCCGACCGTCGTTTCCTACGTCGCCGAAAAATCGCAACTACCACTCCTACGAACGCTCCGCAAAAAGCGAGCGGCGAACAAGAAAAACACGTTTCCCCGTGAGGCATAAGCATGACTGTACTCATTGTGGAAATCGGCTGCAAACCAGTTGTACATAGCGAGGTTCAAAGACCAGCCTGAAGCAAGCAACAGCAACGCCGCAACGATCCACGAAAATGTCATCTTCGTTCTTGTGCCCATTACCCAATCACCCAATATGCTGTTAATTTTTTCCCTCGGCTGCAATTTCCGCAGTCACCTTCAGCTTAATCCAATCGGGGCAGCGCAGCGCGGAAGTCTTCAGATCGAGCGTCCACAGCGAGCCCGCGCCGTTTGTCTCTTGCCGCTCGAAGCCATGTTGCGAGTAGAAATCGCGCGCGGGAGCGTTTTTCTTCGTCGGCAGAAACCAGCCCACCAGCCGCTTGCGGCCGCGCTGGGCGGCGCTCTCGGCCAGATGTGCGAGCAGCGCGGTTTCGACCGTTCTTCCGATGACACGGCAGCTGAGCAGGAAGGTATCGACTTCGCACTGCTCGCTTTCGTCGTGCGCGATCGCGACTCCGACCAGCCCGTGGTCGCCGAAACGATCGCGCACCCGGATCGAAAATATGTGCCACTCCGGTTTTTTAGCCATCTCCGCGATCTGTGGTTCGCTGTAACGCCGTGTGGTCAAGTTGAACTGGTTGGTTTTCTGCGTCAGTTGCGCGACCCGCGCCAGCGTTAGGTCCGACACGGGTTCCAGTTCGGCCTCCTGCTCGAGGAAGCGAAAGAAATCTTCCTTCGATTGAAAGCTCTGCTCGGCGCCGGCTCGCTGCTTTTGTGCGCCATACATCTCGGTGCGCTGCCGGTCTTCCACCGAAAGGGTCAGGCGCTCGAATGCAGCACAATTCCGGACGGCAGACGCATACTCCAGCGGATTCTTCGGCAAATCGATAACCGTAACTTCCGGAAGCGCGGCGCGAACCTGCTCGCGCTCAAACGGATTGTCGTCGAGGAAGGCGAGCGCATCGCTGCCGACGTTAAGTTCCTGCGCGATCTCGCGGAGATTTTGTGCCTTGTCGGTCCAGTTGATACGCAGCGCCGCGAAATGCTTCGCGCGCACCAGCATTCCGGGATGCTTCTCCAGCGCTTCCATGGCATCGTCGAAATTGTTTTTGCTGCACACGGCGAGCAAAATTCCCTTTCGCGACATATCGAGCAGCGCACGGTGCAAGGCCTGATACGCCGCTCCCGGATATTCAGGGCCAACTTTAATGCCCGCCATTCCGTCTTCGCCGATGACGCCGCCCCAGAGCGTGTTGTCGAGGTCGACGACCAGAACTTTGGCGGTGCGGCCGCTTAACGGCACGATAAAACGCATCCACTCGCGCGCCATCTGAAGAAGACAACCGGCGGCGATGGGAAGCCGCGCCGTCAGCCACTTGCGCTCGTCCTGCCAATGCTCGCTGCCATGGCGCGCCACCAGCGCGTCGTAGTCGAGCGTGTACGCTCCGCGGAATCCTTCTGCGATGCGCCGCAGTTCACGATTGATCTGCCGGATAAGTCCGGACTGGCCCGCGTCGGATTGGCTGTCGAGAATTCCGAGACTTGGAGACGACGGGCGCTCGAGGGAATGAATGATTAGTGCCGCCTGACTCTGCTTTCGAAACGCGCCGATCCACTGTTCATAGCCGCGAACCACGCGCTCGGCCGCTTGCTGCGCCGCTTCCGGTGCCAGATCGGCGAAGTCACGCCACAGCTCGGGTGCGGCTTGGTCGGTGCGCACCGCCAGCACGACCGCGTGCGGCGCGAAGCGGTAGAGCGAACTCTGCCCGTCGAGAATCTCCTGCACGTAGGTGTTGAAATCGCCGACGTGAACTTCCAGATCGATACCGTACCCGAAAGCTTCTGCCCGCAGCAGCGGCACGATGGGCTCGACCGTGAACGAGCGCAGAATCGCCAACTTGAATTTTGTAAGAGCGAGTTTGTCGCGCAACTCGTCGAAGCGCGAAATCACGAAGCTCGCCGTACCCGACGTGGGATCGCGCCGCCAAAGTTCGGCCAGACGTCTCCCGGCAATATCGAAAGTACCTCGGGCGATCAGCGCATCGATTTCGGCCCGCAGGTCTGGCGGATTTTGCCCGCCGGGCGTCGGATTGGGGGTCAAATCGGACATCCAGTTAGAAATCAAATCACCGGTCTCAGCGCCTGAAGGCGCTCTCATCACGCAGCACTTTCGGCATGCCTGAAGGCATGTCCTGATACGAACCGTACTTGCACCACCAGCTGTTAGAGCGCATTCGTGGTGGGACGAAACCTACTTCGCCTCGGACTTCGCACCCGGTTTGACATCCGGCTCGGCAATGCCCATGCGTCCCTTGTCGGCGATGCGGGCGAGCGGAGTATACGATTTCAGCCAAATTTTGAAGTCGAAATACAACGGATACAGAAAATTCATGAAACGCACAGACCACGGCGAACGCCGCTCCGCTGGCGGAGTTTCGAGTGGGTATCCCGTATCGACAAGCAAATTGCCGATGCTGCGTTCCACGTCGCGAACTTGCGGCGGAGTGAAGATGCGTTTCCAACGGCCGATGGTGTTCGCTTCAGTCTCCTTGCCGTCGCCGCGAAACGAAGAATTTGGATTGTGTACCGATCCCAGCGCAACCCGCTGAATGCGGTCATAGTCCAGATCGTGTTCAATGAACTTGCCAATGCGCGCCAGCGTGGCGCGTGGATTCTGCACCAGATCCTCGTAATGAACTTCCATGTAATCCGCGCCCAGCGCCCGACCGTAGCGCCGGCCCTTGCTCACGACCCATCGCCAATAAATCGCCGGCACGACGAACGCGCGGGCGCGGTCCCAAGGCAGCGGACGTATCCAGCCGATGCGGTACAGGGAGGCGGTGACGTCGCGGCCGTCGCGAATAATGTGGACGACAAGTGCATCGGGCATCAATTTCTTGATCAGCGGAAGATAGAGCAAGTGCAGCGGCGTGCATTCGGCCCAGCGATCGACGCCTTGCTTGCGGGCGATGGCTTCCATCACGATGCGCAGGAAGTCGCCGGCATTGCGGCAATCTTCCATCACGCGCTCTTCGATTTCTTTGGGATCGAGTCCGGTGCGATGAAACAGCTTGCTGGTGAAGTAGGCGTCGAGCAGTTGACGGCGGTTGCGGCGGCTGGCGAGGTTGCCGAAGCGCAGGCCAAGCAGGTTGAACGCGTTACTCTCCGCGTAATAGACGGCGAACCCTCCGGCGGAAAGCAGGGTGTGGTAGAGGAACTTGGTTCCGGAGCGCCCGCAACCCAGCACAAACACCGGAGCCTTCGAACGAACGCCGCGAACGCCACGAGCGTCCCGCGCGCCCGGCGCTGCCGCCTGACCTGCAGGCTGATTGTCGACGATGGCTTTGGCTTGTTCCATCACTCGAGATGCGACTCCGGTTGCCGGGACTCTAGTTGCCGGATCCATGACGATCCTCAGGACCGGACCGACTCGGCCACCTGCACTGGCTCTTCTTCGAGTTCAAGTGCAGACATGTTGGCGAGCCGGCCGAGGGGCGTATGCAACTTCAGCCACAGCTTGCTGCCGAGAAAGGCGGGGTACATTCCGCGCATCCACGATTCCCGCAAGCCGCGGCGGCGCTCGGCGGCGGGCAGCGACAGTTCGTAGCCATTTTCCTCGAGGCACTCGCCCACGGTCGCTTCGATGGCGGCAACTTCGTCGTGCGTCAGGCGCTCTTTCCAGCGGCCCATCGGGTTGATTTTTTCTTTGGCGCCTTCTTCGCGAAACGAAGAATTCGTTTTCGACAGGCGGCCCAGGCCGGTGCGCTGAATCCGATCGTAGTCCAGATCGTGATCGAGGAAGCCGCCGAGTTTACCGAGCGTTTCGCGCGGGTTCGTGATCAGGTCCTCGTAGCGGACCTCGATGTAGTCGGCCGGGAACTTGCGGCCATGGGCGCGGCCTTTGTGAACCATCCACTCCCAATACAGCGCAGTCGCCACCAGGCTGTTCGTCTGGCCACGGTCCCAGGGCAGAGGAGTGAAACCACCCATTTTCTTGAGCGAGAGCGCAATGTCGCGCCCATCGCGGATGATGTGCACAAACAGCGCGTCGGGTATGTCGCGCTTTACGCGCTCGACGTGCAGCACATTATCGGGATCGTACACCGCCCATCGTTGCACTTGCTGGCTCCGGGCGACTGAGTCCATGACGACGCGAATGAAGTCTCCTCCACTGCGGCATTCATTCAAAATGCGCGCCGACAACTGCCCGGCATCGAGCCCGCTGCGCCGGAAACCCTTGCTGCGGAGCCAGGTCTCGAGAATCTTTTCGCGATTCTCGCGCCTCTCCATCGAGCCGAAGCGGGGAATCAGAATTTTGTAAATCGGCAGAAAACCGCGGTAGATGGCAAATCCGCCGGAGGATAACAACATGTCGTACAGCAGGTTCGTCCCAGAGCGGTGACAGCCCATCACTAAGACGGGAGCATGCTGGCGATCGCTCAGGTTGCGCGTAGTCACCGTGAAAATCTTATCACGCAGGGTGGCATGGACCGTTTGAAACCCTTGTCAAACCACGGGTTACCGAGGTCACCGGAGGCTTGGATTCGGGCTCCGACCTGAATTTCTATTTCACGATTTCTATTCCACTCCCGCAATGGCCGCTTCAACCGCGTCAATGTCCGCCCCCAAATCACCCCCATCGGAAGCAGCGCCTGCTCCGGGAGAAGCCTTTGCACAGCCCGGCCCTTTCGCGTGGCAGAGCCTTGGATCTTTGGCGATGGCGTTCTTGAGGTCGCGGATGCCGGCCGCTTGAGGGGAACCGACGACGACGTTTCCTTTGGGAAAGGATCCGCGCCCGCTGATGATCAAATTCCTATCGAATTTATAGGGGTCAAAGCAGGCTTGCAGCACGGCTTCCGAGCCCAGCCCCTGGTTCTTCGATGCGCAACTTTCCGGCCCTCCGCCCGCCGAGGCCACTGGCGGCCGCCGATCTCCAACGGCAAACACGCTGTTGGTCAGCGTGAAGTTCGTCAGCTTCGCTCCGGAGTTCAGGATCGAGAGCAAAACGCCGCTGACAAACGCGGTTACGTGATCAATCTGGATGTCATGCACCGGTGGTTGCGCGGAGATCAGAATCAAGAAGGAGCCGCCGCCCTTGTAATCCTTGTCGTGCAGGTCGTCGGCGAAGATATCGTGAATGCTGTAGCGTCCGCCGTCGGCGGCAGCAGCGCCGGTCTTCGCGAGCGCGTTGGCAATCTGCAAAACTCCGGCAACATTTCGTATCCGGTCAAAGCGAATGGTGACATCGTTGACGCGGCAAATCGGGCACTCGCTGGACTGGTTCTTGGGGGTGATCAGGACGGAATATCCGGTCTGGCTGAAACCGCCCCAGGTGTTCTCCAGCAGATTGGCCTCGAACAAAACGCGGATCGCATTCTTGAACTCACAGTTGTTTTTGACGATGTAAGGGTCCCCCGAAGCGGTTGGCGTGTAGCCGGGTTGGCCCTCCTTCCAGAGCATGGGTCGGAACAGATGATTGCGGCGGATCTCGATGTCGGTTGGAACCTGCTTAGCGGCGCTGCCGCCGAACAGAATGTTCTCTCCTGCGGATTCGAGGAAGTTGTTGTAAATCTTAAGGACGGAGATGGGATCGTCGCCGCTGCCGCCGCCGACGGCGGTCGCATCGGTGCATTTTCCGGTGCGCGCGATGCAATTCAGGCCGCTAATGTAAGAGTTGATGACGGCAATCATGCGCGAGCCGTGGATGATTCCAATGCCGTGACCAACTTCGCGGCCATCGGCGGGGTGGACCCAGTTGCGATCAAAGATGATGTGGTCGGAGTGTTCGGCGGTGACGATTCGGCCGATGTCGGCGTCGGGAGGCGTAGTCCACTCGATTCCAATGAAGCGGACGTGATCTCCCACGATCGCGCCCGAAGCACGCCGCACTACCAGGGTCGCGAGCAGCTTGGCCGTCCCATTGGAGGGCTGGGCAAAGGGCGGGCGTCCGGGGAGGCTCGCGACTCCAGCCCATGCCGGAGAAATGCGCGTGCCTTCTGGGGGGAGCTTGGAGTCGGGCGTGTCGGTGCGCACCGTGATGTAGTGCTGGTCGTCGCATTTTTTCGAGGGCAGCTCGTTTACGTTGAACGAAACCCCGGCGGGCAGCAGCAGCGTGTCTCCGCACTTAGCGCCGTCCATGGCGGCGGCCAGATCGGAATTGGCGGCGACGCGAATCTGTTTCCCAGGCGACGGCGTTCCGTCGAGCGCGGTGTAGTAACAGGCTTTGGGAAGTTCGGCGACGCCGTCCTTGGCGCCAAACTGCGCGACATTGCCCTTACCGCAATAGGCATTTTCACCAGTGGGAGGTGCAGCCGCCAGCGCCGACAGCGTTGACCAGACGACAAAAGCGGAAACCAGACAGAAGAAGTGAGACTTTTTCGGCGGCGAGCTTTTTACCTCGGGAACAGAGCGAGAGGATCGCAAAGGAAGCGGCGCCATGTTTCAGTTTCTCCTGTTATCCGCCGCACGCCCCGCGCATGCACCTGTAATCACCGTGGAGACGCCCTTCGTCCACAGTGTACTGGAATCACTGGATGATAGCACGGGCCGGATCGATTCGAAGTTCCTGGCAGGTCGTGATGGCAGCCAAAAAAGAGAGGGTCCGCGGCGAACCGCGGACCCGATTGCGTGGAAGCTGAAAGTCCGTCGAGGCTGTAACTTATTCGACGTTAGCCAGCGCGGCGTTGAGCCCAACGATGTCGGCCCCGAGATCCTTGCCATCCGTGCCCTTGTTCTTGTAAGGGCTGTTCGTTTGAAGCTCGTAGTTCCCGCCATTACCGTTGTTGTACTCGACGAACCCGACATCGTCGATGGTTTGCGGGAACATGTTGTTCGCTGGCCAAGTCGATGGCGGAAACTCTGGAGGAGGCGCAATCAGGCCGTTGTTGCCGAATGTATGGGTGGCGAAACAATTGGCGATGCTGGTGATCGGCACGTCTTTAAAAGCGCAGCTGGTTTGACCTCCCGTGTTCCACACTGGGTATCTGCCGGTGATTATCAGGTTGTTGGTGAAGACCAATCCATACATCGGCGCATTCTTGGCCAAGTTCCCTATGATCATCATGTGGCTGGTGGGATCCGGGAAACCAGTGATGTGATTGATGGTGACGGTGTTGAGCGCGTTCTTCGGCCACCCGTTCATGATCTCGAACGCGGTGCCGCCCCCCACGTACTTGGTGCTGAGGTCGTCGAGAACCACGTCGTGGATACTCCAGCGAGTACCCGCCAGCGCGGGGGCTCCATCTGTGCCGTCCCCGGAAAGGACTGTTGCCATCTGAATTCCGCCCCCGCCATGCGAGACGCGTACATAGCAGATCGTGACGTCGGTCACCTGGCATAGCGGGCAAACGTTAGCACCGCTCGGCGTGTGTTGGTTTTTGGGGGTGAGCAGAATGCCGTCACCGGTTTGGCTGAAGCCTCCCCATGTGTTCTCCATGAGATTCGCCTGGACCAGCACGCGAACCGCATTCTTCAGTTCCAGGTGATTCTTGACGACGAAGGGATTGCCGTCCGCTCCGCCGATGAAGTTCGGGTTGCCTTTCATCCACTGCCACGGCTTCCAGAAGTGATTGTTCAGGATTTCGATGTCGCTGGGGGTCAAGGTGGCCGCTCCGCCGCCGAACATGACGGCCTCGCCCGCGGCTTCCAGGAAATTGTCCTCGATCTTGAAGGGACCATCCTGGGTGCTGCTGGTGCCTCCGGCAACCGCATGAGAATCGATACAAGCCCCAGTCTTGGAGATGCAATGGAAATCGCTGAAGTAGGAATCCACGATTGCCACGTTGGTCATGCCGTTCAGGTTTACCCCGTCGTGAGTTTCATCCTGAGGCGCTCCGTGCAGCCATGAGCGATCGACCACGAGGTGATCCGCCGTGCCTTTGACAAACATCAGCCGCGCGGTCCCTGGGGTTCCGGCGGGACGAGTAACCTCCAGACCGATGAAGCGGTAATAGTTAGCGCCGGTGGCGAGCTGGAACGGGCCATCGCCGCCGGTATGCATCTGCACTTTCGCCATCACGTTCTGGGGATTGGCGCAGCTATATTGCGGGCGTCCCGCGAGAGAAGCGACCCCGGCATAGCAAGGCGTGGCGCGCTGCCCTTCTGCCGGCAAAGCGCTGTTCGGAGCACTGGTGCGGACCCAGATCCAATGGTTGATGTCGCAGTTCTTGGCCGGCACGACGAACATGCCGGTAAAGGTTGCGCCCGCCTGAAGTTCGACCACGTCGCCGCAGCGAGCGTTGTCCAAAGCCGATTGCAGATTTCCGCCGGCGTTGACGGTGATGATGGATCCCGGCGCGGGCGTGTCGGCCATCGCACTGGGAACGGTCACTCTCGGCAGTTCCGCGGGACCATCGTAATTGCTACCGGCAAAGGAGGTGGTCGTCAGCGCGACCGTCAGCAGGAATGTCAAAACGCTCAGGCGCTGTGCGAGCGCTCGGGAAAATCTGGGATGAGAGTAATGACGGTTTCGAAAAGCAACTGCGGTTTCAAACATTGCGAGCCCTCGACCTTAAGAATGGGGACAGTCGGTATGAGTCCTCATGCTGAATCTATCGGCATGGGTCATGGGCTCCGAGATGCCAGAGGTTCATTGAAAACGCTTTAGTAACCGTGACGCGGCATGTACAGATTCGCATTGCGCTAGTGTCCATCGGTGTGTTTGGTGCAAACTAGATGCAAACGTGTGCGGGACGGACGGTTTGGGCGCAGAGGGATCTGGGCAGATCGCGGCAGCAGGGCCTGGAAAACGAGGCTGAAGGCGGGGAAAAACTGTAGTACCCAACAATAATGGTTACTGGCGGGATTCCCCGAGCAAGACTGCGCGCAGGTGGTCGTAGGCGCGGTCTCCGAGCACGCGCTGCACGCTGCGGCGGCCCTGATACTGAAGGCGCTTCTTCCACAACCCGCGCCCGTGGCAGGTCGCGCCGAACTCCTCGATCGTGAGATCGCGCAGCATGGCTACACGGCCGAGCTCGTAGGGGTTGGTGCTGGAGGAGTTCGCATGAAACTGGCTGTTGGCAACAGTTCGGAATCCGGCGTGGCGCGCCATCTCGAGCGTGCGCCGATCATAGCGTCCTCCGGGACAGGAGAAGTGTTCGATTGGGTGTCCGACAATTTGTTCGATCTGGAGCTTCGCCTCCACGACTTCGCGTTTCAGTTCTGGTTCAGGCAGATCGGAGAGATAAGGGTGCGTCATCGAATGGCAGCCGATCTGGAAACCCTGCGCGTCAAGATCGCGCACCTGGCTGAAATTGAGATAACCGGGCGTGCCCAGGAATCCAGCAGTGAGGTAGAAGGTTGCGTTGAAGCCGAACTCGCGGAGTATGGGCGCAGCGGCGATAAGGTCGGTCTCCGAGCCATCGTCAAAGGTGATACAAACACTCGGCTGGGCAGGATAGCGGAGAGCTTCGGCGACGTTCAGGCCGCTCCAGCCGAATTTTTTCATCCACGCCATCTGGCCGCGGAAAGTTTCGAGCGGCAGAATGTAGCGCACATAGCCCGGCTCGGACCGGCACAACTTGCGGCCAGCCAGCTCCAACTCGTGGTACATCAGGAAGACAATGCGCGACGTAGCCATATGCTTTTTGAAAAACCTTGTCATCCTGAGCGCTCAGGATGACAATTCATAAGAAGCAGTTACGATTTCTTGTCGCCCATCGTCTGCGCGTGCCGGTCGAGCAGGGCGTGCAGCGGTTCGCGGAGAAACGGGCTCCCCGCCAATAGGCCGGAGATCAGAGGATTTTTCTGGTTGCAGCGCAGTGGAGAATTGTCGAGCTTCAGCACCCAGCCTCCGGCGCTTCCGACCAGCGCCGCCCCGGCGGCAACGTCCCACTCGTGTTTTGGAACCAGCGTGAAAGTAAGATCGGCGCGGCCGGCGGCGACCAATCCGAGCTTGTAGGCAACCGATCCCATGGGACGAATGTTGAACTCAGAGGACTCGAACTGCTTCCACTCGCCGCGCCTCACTTCGCTGCGGCTGGCGAGCACGAGCGCGCCGCGCAGGTCTTTGCGCTGGCTCGCTTGTGCGGGCTTGCCGTTATAGGTCACGCCGGTTTCGCGCGATCCGAGAATGAGCTCGTCGGTTGCCGGATTGCAGATGCCGCCTGCGACGGGAACTCCATTCTCCACCATGGCGATCGAAACGCAGAACTCGGGAATGCCTTGCACAAACTCGCGGGTGCCGTCGAGCGGATCGACCACCCAGACCCGCTGTTTGTCGAGCCGAGTGAAGTCGTCCACGGTCTCTTCTGAGAGCCACCCTTCGCCCGCCCGGAGAAGGGTTTTGTGCAGAACGGAGTCAACGGCGCGGTCGGCCTCGGTGACAGGATCGTGCCCAACTTTGTATTCGGCTTGAACGGCGCCGGGAGTGAAGCGGTTGAGCACGGCCCGCGCCGCTTCGAGCGCGGCGTGAATGCGTTCCAGAGTTTCGGCGGATGAGTATGAGGTCACTATTACTCCGTAATCAAGGTCTCAGGTTTCAGTTGTCAGGTCTCAGGTTTTAGTTCCAAGCTCGTGCTCGGTCTGAGACCTAAGACCTGACACCTGAGACCTGTTCTTTCAAGCCCACAACATCCTGGCTCCCGTCATCAGTAAAACCGTGCACAGGATTCGCCGCAGCCACAGCACCGGAACCCGCGTGCTCAGATGCGAGCCGAGCATACCGCCGGGGACGGAGCCGATCAGCAGGGAACCGACCAAATGGGGATCGACGTTGCCCGCCCGCCAGTGCAGCAGGCTGGCGACACCGGTCAGAATCACGGCATGGGCTATGTCGGTGCCAACCATGACTTTGGGCACGAACGAATAAAACAAAAGAAGCAACATCATGATGATGCTGCCCGACCCCACCGAAGTGATGCCGACCAGGAATCCGCCGACTAAGCCGATGACACTCATGCCGGCAAACGATTTCATGGTGGGCTGCCGCTTGGCGAGATGTTCTTCGATCCGCCCCTGGAAAAGAAGCAGCATGGGAATCAACACCAGCAGCAGTCCCACGGCGGACTTGATGAAGTCGTTGACGCCGCTGCCATAGACGTGGCGCAGATGCACCAGAAAAGTCACGCCGAGGTAAGAGCCGGGAATGCTGCCGACCGCCATCGCCAGAACGACTTTTTTCCGTACCGTGCCTTTGCGCAAGTGCATGAGGCTGGCGGGAATCTTGGTGAAGAAGTTGAACAGCGCGTCCGAACCGACGGCAATGATGGCGGGCACGCGCAGGCCGAAGATGAGCATGGGCAGCAGCAATACCCCGCCGCCCAGACCCGTCAACCCGATCAGCGTTCCAACGATGAAACCGATCAGCACTTTTAGCAGCAAGAGTTCCATGCTGTCTTTCGATGAGTTCTCATTTCCCGCTTCTCAGTTCTCGGTAAAGCAATCAGTTAAGAAACTGAGAACGCTGAGAACCCGCACTGAGAGGCGTTTTCAGAGCACATTATCCCATAAAGTCCATTGTAATAATCGATTTTATTGACATCATTAGCGCTTTCGTAGTTCTCAGTTTCCGGTTCTCAGTAATCTAAACCGATTAAGAAACTGAGAACTGGGAACTGGGAACTGCCTCTAACCGCCGTTGGCGCCGACAAAGCCTTCGCGCTCAAGGTGCAGAAGGATGGTCTGCGCCGCTTCCTCGGGGCTCAGCTTGACGGTGTCAATCACGACTTCGGCATCGGTGGGCGCCTCGTACGGATCCGAGATGCCAGTAAATTCCTTGACGATGCCGGCGCGAGCCTTGGCGTACAGGCCCTTGCGGTCGCGTTGTTCACACACTTCGAGCGAGGTGGCTGCGTGCACCAATACAAACCCGCCGAACGGTTCAATCATCTGCCGCACCGCTTTACGCGTCGCTTCATAAGGCGCAATCGGAGCGCAAATGGCAATGCCGCCGTTCTTGGTGATCTCGGAGGCGACATAGCCGATGCGGCGGATGTTGATGTCGCGATGCTCCTTGGAGAATCCGAGTTCGCTCGACAGGTTCTTGCGCACCAGATCGCCATCGAGCAGCGTGACCGGACGTCCGCCCGTCTCGAGAAACTTGGTGATCAGAGCGTTGGCGATCGTCGATTTGCCCGATCCCGAAAGCCCGGTGAAGAAAATGGTGACGCCCTGCTTGTGCCGCGGCGGATAGCTGCGGCGCAATTCCTGCACGACTTCGGGATACGTGAACCACGACGGTATGTCGCGTCCCTCGTTGAGGCGCTGGCGCAATTCCGTGCCCGAGATGTCGAGCACCTTGGCGCCCTGTGGTATTTCATCGGCCGGAACGTAACGGTCGTCGTTCTGCAGGTACACCATCATCTGGAACGGAACCATTTTGACGCCCATTTCCTCTTCATGCTTCTTGAACAACTCCTGGGCGTCGTACGGACCGTAGAAGGGCTTGCCGTCCGTATCCTTTCCGGGACCGGCATGATCGCGGCCGACGATGAAATGCGTGCACCCGTGGTTCTTGCGAATCAAGCCGTGCCAGATCGCTTCCCGCGGTCCGCCCAAGCGCATGGCCAGCGGCAGCATTGACAGCTTCACCGTGCCATGCGGGTACTTGGAGAGCAGCAACTGGTAGCAACGGGTGCGGACGAAGTAGTCGACGTCGCCCGGCTTGGTCATACCGACGGAAGGATGGATCAGCAGATTCGCCTCTACTTGCTTGGCGGCGCGCATGGTCAGTTCCACGTGAGCGCGATGCATGGGATTGCGCGTCTGGAATGCCACGACCTTGGTCCAGCCCAGGCGACTGAATTCGGCGCGCAGTTCGGCAGGGGTAAAGCGCAGCGAGCGGAAATCATAGTGTGCGTGAGCCTGTAATTCTTCAATCGTTCCACCCACGTACCACGGGTTCGATTTGTTGATGGCGTAGTCGGCGCCCGGATGCGCGGCGCTGGTGGAATTGAAAACCGCTTGCGCTTCGGCCTTGCGGTCAGGCTG
>Ga0208044_1001162_pt1 | contig 15127 bp, 10 predicted proteins | sample Sb_taG_8_FD_187712 | JGI IMG/M metagenome (GOLD analysis project Ga0208044, IMG submission 187712) | Peat soil microbial communities from Weissenstadt, Germany - Sb_50d_c_BC metaG (SPAdes) (version 2) | ecosystem: Environmental > Terrestrial > Soil > Wetlands > Peat | place: Germany... | reverse complement strand
CCAGGCACGCCAAGCGCAGCCACCGCTACCCCGCCAGGGCCGCTGATCCAGCGAAGCGCAAGAAACCCCGCGGGCCGTTCAACCTGGTCATGCTGCCCCTGCCCGTACCCGGACCCGTCCTGCACGGACCTTAAGTTGAAGGTATTGGGGAGTCTCTCCCTCGACCAGGAGCCAACTCGACCGCCCCGCGACCAGCCCGCGGGATGTTGCTGCGGCACCTGCCGGCTGGGAAGCGTGCTCACCGGGCGTAAATTTCTCCGCGTATTCTCCGCGACCGGCCACCCGAGCATGCGGCACGGCACAGACCACAGCGCTCACCTGCCGCAAGCTGGGCCGCCACCAGCACGCAGCCGCCGCCAGCGGTGTTGCGGACCGCTCCCAACCCCAGGCCAGGCCACGCCTGACACCTGGTCTGACCTGGGAAAATGTGTGGCAGGTGTTGGGTTCGAACCAACGTAGGCTGAGCCGACGGTTTTACAGGGAGCTTATTATCTCCCTTCTTTCTGCCCTCCGACCTGCTATTTCTTCATTTCCGGCCGCGTGAAAACCGTGTTCCGTCCGCGTGGTGTCCGTAGTTCCAAAGCGTCCCTGGTCAGCGCGCGACGCACCTTTTGGATCATGTCCCATGAAGTCCAGCCGCGTCCAATTCTCCCACCGCAACCCTGCCGTCCCGGCCCAGCTGGGCACGCGCACCGAGCCGTCAGCCGGGAGCGGCCGACTGCTCCGGCCAGGACAGGCGCCGGGCGCTGTCACACCTCAGGAACCCGGTTAGGGTGACCATTTCAGTTCCCCGGCACAGATTCCCAGCCGCAGCTGAGACCGGCACGGTGGAACCGATCCTCACGGTCACGCCACGTTCCCGCCATCCACCTGCCGAGCCCCAGATCTCCGGCGGTAAGAAAACTGCGGGCTTGTGACGTGCGGCTTTCTTCCTCCGAACTGTGCAAAAATAGTTAGAACTCCGGTATGATGGTGGCGTGAACCCAGCCGCAGCCGCCATCCTGGAGGGCATGCCTGAGCCCTCGGACCTGCGGGCGCACCAGCTGGATGACCGGGTCTTGATCTCGGCGGGCAGAACGGTGCTGTTCGACTACGCGGCGGGCGACACGATGATGCGCGATATCGCGATCACGGTGCTGCGGGGCCTGGGTTTCACGGGCCGGCGGGTCGCCGCGGTGCTCGGGCTGACCGAGAGCTACGTGGCGACCCGGCATAACCTCGCGGTGCGCGGCGGAACGGCGGCGCTGGCCAGGGGCCGGCGCGGGCGGCCCCGCAAGCTCGGCGGCGAGGACTGGGAGCAGGCGGCCGCCTGGCGCGGCGAGGGCGTCCCGGACGCGGAGATCGGGCGGCGCCTCGGGGTCGCGAACACCACGGTCGGGCGCCGGCTCGGCCCGCGGGCCGGGCCGGACGCTGACCTGGCCCCGGACGCCGGGCTGGTCCCGGACGCCGGGCTGGTCCCGGACACCGGGCCGGCGGCGGCTGATCCGGGAGCCGAGGAGGTGACGGGCGGCCGGCCGGTCACCGCCGGGACGTTCCGGTCCCGGTACGCGGGCGCGATGCTGCTGCACGCCTTCGCCGGCCAGGCCGGCGCGGGGGAGATCCTGGCGGGCGCCGGCCTGCCGGGCGGCTCCGCCCCGCGGCCGCCCGCCGAGGTCAGGCTGATGTCGGCGGCCAGCATCTGCTTCGCGCTCGGCTTCACCACGATCGAGCAGTTCAAGCACGCCGCGGCCGGGGAAGCCGGGCCGCTGGCCGGCCTGGCGGCCCTGCCGGGCCTGCGGGCGCTCCGGCCGGCGCTGGCCGCGATCGCCGACCGGGCCGACCCGGCCAGGCTGCAGGCCGCGTTCGCCGCCGCGATGCTCGCCGCCGACCCGGTCCTGTCCGGCGTGTACTACGTCGATGACCACTTCGTGCCCTACGCCGGCGCGAAGCCCGTCGCCAAAGGCTGGAACAACAAGCGGGGCCGGGCGGAGAAAGGCCGCGCCGACACCCACGTCACCGCGCACGACGGCCGCGCCGTGTGCTTCGTCACCGGCGAGCCCTCCGGCCTGGCCGCCACCTTGCCCCTGGCCCTGGCCGAGCTGAAGAAAGCCGCCGGTCCCGGCGCGAAGATCATGCTCGGCTTCGACCGCGGCGGCGCCTACCCCCAGGTGTTCCGGCACTGCCGCGACGAGGAGGTCCGCTGGGTCACCTACCGCCGCGCTCCCCTCGCCGTCCCCCGCTGCCTGCCCGTCCTGACCACCATCACCCGGCCCGGCGGGGGCACCCGGCAGGTCGCCTGGGCAGAGGAAACCGTGCAGATCAAGGACTACGGCGAAGCCCGCCAGATCACCCTGTTCGAGCACGGGAAAGTGCTCCTGCAGATCCTCACGTCCGACACTGACGCCTGCCCCGCCGACATCCTGTCCTGGCTGAAATCCCGGTGGCGCGAGGAGAACTTCCTCAAATACGCGTCAGAGAACTACGGCATCGACAAGATCTGCGACTACGCCGCCACCATCGAAACCAACACCAAGATCATCGACAACCCGGCCCGCAAGACCGCCCGGGACGCCGCCCGCGCCGCCCAGGCAGCACTCGACCGCGACCGCGCCGACCTGGCCGCCATGCTCGGCGACCCCGCCATTCCCGCCGCTGACAAGAACGCCCGGCTGATCCCCGCCGCTGAGAAGAAAATCACGACAGCCGAACGCCGGGCCGCTAAAGCAAAGGCCGTCCTCGGCAAGATCCCCGCCCGGCTCCCCGCCAGCGAGATCGACCCCGGTGCCCGGCGCGCCATCCAGCGCGCTCACCGCCGCACCCTGCAGATGGTCCTGCGGCTCCTCGCGCACAACGCCGAGCACTGGCTCGCGAACCACCTCAACGCCTACCTCCGCGACGACGACGAATACCGCGCCATCACCCGCCAGACCATCATCCGCGGCCTCGCCGGAACCATCACCTGCACCCCGGACACGATCACCGTCACCCTCGACCACCCCCGGGCACGCACCGTCACCACCGCCCTGCGGTACCTCCTCGACGAAATCAACCAAGACTCGCCCGCCATGCCCGGCGACACCCGCCCCATCACCTACCAGCTCACCGCCAGCCCCTGACATTCAACAAACAACGCACAGCGCTAGCCGGAGATCTGGGGCCAGGTGTTTGCGTTCGACATGGCAGCACCGGAGAACCGAGAAAGAATGCAGTCGCGCTAGTGTACGTGCCGTGCCAAAATCGGATCTATGGAGCTACATTCGCGTATCCGGCAATCTTTATAGCTGTCCGAACAACTGCGTAATTACTTGACGGAATTTTGCTTCGCCGATAGGCGCGTCCTTCAGCAGTCCTCAGCAGCCTGACGTAGCATGCCCAGTGACATTCGAGATCCCGAATTTCATGGACTACTGATTAGCGCCCTTAGGCGGCTTGCTGGTGAGCTGGCGCCGGTTCGTGATGGCCTACCCGACCGCAGTCAGGCCTCAAGGGCACCATCAGAGAAAGGCCCGGCCAATAACCGAAATTGGAAGTCGTGCCTGGCGACGATCCGCTGGCTACTCCGGTCTTGCCGCACTCCCCGTGCTGATCATCACCGCAGTTGTCATCGTATCGATGCAGTCCGCCGCAATTGCCGCGGTGGCGCCAGTGAATCTCGGGACCGCCGCCAGCTTCAGCGTCCTGGCTGGGAGCACGGTTACCAACACCGGTCCGACGGTCATAAACGGGGACCTTGGCCTCAGCCCAGGCTCTGCGGTAACGGGATTCCCGCCCGGCACAGTGCACGGCGCCATGCACGTAACTGATGCGGTCGCGGGCCAGGCCCAGAGTGACTTGACCACTGCCTACAACGATGCCGCTGGGCGAACCCCGGCCACCAGCATCCCTGGCTTCATCGGAGCGGGCGGGACGCTTCTGACTGGCGTGTATAAGGCCACCAGCTCATTGCACGTCGGCGGCACGCTGACCCTGAATGCGCAGGGCGATCCGAGCGCGGTCTTCATCTTCCAGGTTGGCTCGACTCTGATCACCAGCTCAGGCACCACGGTCCTACTCACCAATGGTGCTCAAGCCTGCAATGTCTTCTGGCAGGTGGGCAGTTCTGCGACACTCGGAACAGGGTCGATGTTCCAGGGCAGCGTCCTGGCTTTGACGTCCATCACGGTGACGACCGACGTAACGATTCAGGGTCGTGTCCTTGCCCGTAACGGTGCGGTGACCCTCGACTCCGACACCATTACCGCGCCCGCGTGCATTCAGGCGTCGCCGGGCCCCACGCCCACCGTGACGTCGCCGGGTCCCACGCCGACGATGACGTCGCCGGGCCCCACCCCCACCAGGACATCGCCGGGTCCCACGCCCACCAGGGGATCGCCGGGGCCCACGCCTACCATCACATCGCCGAGTCCGACGCCGACTTCGACCAGGACCAAGCACCACCACAAGCACCATAGGCCGGCACCGGTTCCCACACCGGTCCCCACAACCTTCCCGGTAACCGGCTAGCCCCGCAGTGGGCTCATGTGGCTGGACCAGGTGCGGGTTGATGGGCTCCGCCTCATCTGACGGGGTCAGGAAGCATTAGGTCATGAGAACGGAGGGGCGCCGCGATCGTCTCCGGTCGCGGCGCCCCTCATTTGCGGAATGAGCGTCTGCCGAGCAGGAGTCCCATGGCCTGGTAGGTGAGGCGACCTATATCCGAAACATCCAAGAACGGGCTAGACTAAGCTGGTTGCCCCCGGACCCTGGCGACCTTCAGCTCGCCTCTATGCCGGGAGGCACCAGAACATGCTGGGTTATGTAGCGGCTGCCCTGTTTATCATCGCGTTCCTCATCAATGCGACGTCCACCTCCACCAGCGCGGTCTTCTCCCCGACGAGCCTGATGCTGGCCGGGCTGGCGTGCCTTGCGCTACACCTGGCCGGCGTCGGCACCGGCTGGTCCGTGCCAAAGCGCCGGGGACGCCGCTAACGCGGGCCGTGGCCTGATCGCCGCTCACCTGCGCCAGCGACTAATTTAACCGGAGGTTGCAAATGCGAATCGGAGCACTTCTGCTCATCGTGTGGCTGATCATTGGCGCCATAGCAGCAGGGCAGCGCCACTACTACAGCGGCTCTTCCACCAGCTGCGTCAAGGTAGGCACGACCGTCCTGACGATTGCGGCGGGTCCGCTCAACTATTTCGGCGTGAATCCGAAGGTCTCCTGCAAGGCGCCGCAGCCAAGCAAATGACCATGGTTGACTGCTGCCGTGCGCTTGACCGCCTTCCGGCGCTGCCGTGCGTGGTCTGAGGGTTGCGAGCGATTCTCGTAATCGGAGGGCCCGCCCGGCTGTGCCGGGCGAGCGAGGGCGAACCGCAGGACCGCGCCGACAACGATGAGAGCGATGCACATTCCGTTGCTCATCGCGCGCCTTCCGCCCGGCGAGCTTGACGGCTAGCCAGCCGCCGAGCAGTGTCCGCAGATGCCGAGCAGGCAGGTGATGACGCGGCTGGCCTCGCCCGGGTCTGCAGCTAAGCAGGGCGCTGATCTGCTGCAGCGCAGGCCCCGCCATCGCGATCGGGGAAGAACAGCTCTAATCCTCGCCTTGGCAGGCGCCCCGAGACATCCAGTCGTTTGCTGGTGGACGTGGGCCCTCTGGCCCTAGGCGGCTGACCTCTCAGGGCCCATCGTGAAAGAGAGGAGGTGAACGCGAGGTCGGTTCTGGACGTAATCGCGGGGAGCGCACGTCCGGCCTGGCTTGGCGGCTCCGCGTTTCTGCGCCACGATCGTCGGCGTGCCGGTCGTCATGCCGCCTGAGACCGCAGCCGATGATCGTTCCATCGTTGCTCCGTTAAGACGAAGGGTGAGGGCCATGACAGACTCGCAGGGTCATGCGATCGCGATCGTGGGGGTCGGCGCGATCTTGCCCGATGCCCCCGATGCCCGGGCTTTTTGGGCCAATCTGCTCGCCGGGCGGTCCTCGATCACCGACGTGCCGAAGGACCGCTGGGATCCGGAGTTGTATTACGACGCCGACCCGAGGGCGCCAGACAAGACGTACTCCAAGATCGGTGGCTGGGTGCGGGACTGGGACTGGTCGCCGCTGGAGTGGCGGCTGCCCATTCCGCCCAGGGTGGGCGAGGCGATCGACGACGCCCAGAAATGGGCGGTGGCATGCACTCGCGCCGCTCTGCTGGACTACGGCTGGCCAACCCGACAGCTCGACCAGGAGCGCACTGCGGTGATCTTGGGTAACGCCATGGGAGGGGGCGAGAAGCATTATCAGACGGCACGTCGTGTCGCCTTCCCAGAGACGGTCAGCGACCTCGCTGGGGCGCCGTCGTTCCGTGCGCTGCCCGCCGGGATCCGGGCGGCGATCATCGCTGAGGTGCGCGAACGCATGGATGCGTACCTGCCCCGGATTACCGAGGACACGATGCCGGGCGAACTGGGCAACTGCGTGGCCGGCCGGGTGGCCAGCTTGTTCAACCTGCGTGGCCCTAACTTCGTCGTGGATGCCGCCTGCGCCTCCACGCTGGCCGCGCTCGCCGTATCTGCCGACGGGCTGGCCAGGCACAAGTTCGACGCGGTGATCTCCGGCGGCGTCGACCGCAATATGGGTGCCTGGATGTTCGTGAAGTTGTCCAGGATGGGGGCCCTGTCGGCCACCGGCAGCCGGCCGTTCGACGCCCGGGCCGATGGGTTCGTGATGGGTGAAGGGGCCGCCTTGTTCGTGCTCAAGCGCCTCCAGGACGCCGAGCGTGCGGGCGATCGGATCTACGCCGTGGTCCGCGGGATCGGCGCCGCCAGCGACGGCCGCGGCAAGGCGCTCGCCGCTCCCAACCCGGTGGGCCAGCGGCTCGCCGTGGAGCGCGCCTGGCTGGACGCCGGGCTGTCGCCAGCCACCTGCTCGATGGTCGAAGCGCACGGCACCTCGACGCCCGTCGGCGATCTGGTCGAGGTCAACACCATTACCGAGGTGTTCGCCTCCGCTGGTTCGCGCCCCGGCTCGGTCGCCCTGGGTTCGGTCAAGTCCAACATCGGGCACCTCAGGCCGGCGGCTGGCGCGGCCGGCCTGCTGAAAGCGACATTCGCCCTGCACGAGAAGGTGATACCGGCCAGCCTGGGCGTCGAGCATCTCAACCCCGATATCGACTGGGCGTCCTCACCGTTCCGCGTCAACACGCAGGCGCGGACCTGGGACGTCGCCAACGGCGGGGTGCGCTGCGCGGCGGTGAGTGCGTTCGGCTTCGGCGGGACTAACTTCCATGTCGTGCTAGAGGAGTACGTGCCCGGCCGAGTGCCGGGCAGCACCGGCTCCGAGTAGCGGCTGGCGCCGACCTGTCCGGCATGGTCGTCGTACGGTAGGCGCAGCGGCGTTCCCAGGCGGGTGTTGACGGAGGTGCGCGTGAGCGGAGCAGATGATCGAGCCGAGCCGCCGCGTTCGCACGAGCCAGCGGGCTGGACGCCGGAGATCGAAGAGATCTGCCGCCGCCGGGACCTGGCCCTGGCCATGGGTGGGCCGGAGAAGGTGGGGCGGCAGCGCGCCTCGGGTCGGCTCACCGTGCGTGAACGCATCGATAAGCTGGCCGACCCCGGCAGCTTCGCCGAGATCGGCGCTCTGACCGGATTCGGCGACTACGACGGCGGCGGCCGCCTCACCTCGATCAGGCCGGCCAATTTCGTCGCGGGAACGGCGCGCATCAATGGGCGCTCGGTAATGCTCGGCGCCGACGACTTCACCGTACGTGGCGGCTCCGGCGACGCAGCGATCCACGCCAAGCAGATCTATTCGGAGCAGTACGCGAACGAGATGCGGCTGCCGGTCGTGCGGCTGCTGGACGGCGCGAGCGGCGGCGGCAGCGTCAAGATGGCGCAGGAGGCCGGATATACCTATGTGCCCATCAACCCTGGGTGGGACGCCGTGGTCGACAACCTCTCCCTGGTGCCCGTGGTGGCGGCGTGCCTCGGCCCGACCGTGGGGCTCGGTGCTGCGCGCCTGGTCATGTCGCACCTCGCCGTGATGGTGAACGGCGTCGGCCAGCTGTTCACAGCCGGGCCGCCCGTCGTCCGCGGCGGCACTGGCGAGGACCTGACCAAGGAGGAACTCGGTGGCGCGGCCGTGCACCGCCACAACGGCACGATCGAGCGGTTCGTCGCCACCGAAGACGACGCCTTCGGTGTCATCCGCGACTTCCTGTCGTACCTGCCAGGCAGTGTGCATGAGGTTCCGCCGATTCTCCCCTGCGCCGACCCGGCCGGTCGGCGCGAGGAGAGCCTCATCGCAGCAGTTCCGCGCAATCCCCGCACGCCGTACCGAATCGGGCCGATCATGGAGGCGATCTTCGACCGTGGCTCGGTGTTCACGTACGCGGAGTACGGCGGTGCCACGGTCACCGCGTTCGCTCGCCTCGATGGTCACCCGGTCGGAGTCCTCGCTGCCGACCCGTACAAGGGCAGCACGATGTCGGTCGAGGGAGCCCAGGCGATCACCCGCCTGGTCGACCTGTGTGAGGCGTTCCATGTCCCGCTCGTCAGCCTCACCGACCAGGGCGGGCTTACCATTGGCCGGGTCGCCGAGGAACGCGGCACGATCCGGTACGGCGCCCGCGCCATTGCAGCCGTTTACCAGGCGCGGGTCCCGCAGGCCGAACTAATCGTGCGCCGGGTGTACGGCGTCGGTGGCGCAGGGATCGTCAACCGGCACCGAGCCGGCCGCAGCTGGGCGTGGCCGTCGGGCGACTGGGGGTCGCTGCCAGTGCAGGGCGGTATCGAAGCGGCGTTTCGTGCGCAGTTGCACGATGCCGACGACCCTGAGGCAGAGATCGCGCGGATCCGCCGCACGCTGGCTGCTGTCGGCTCGCCATTCCGCACGGCCGAGCGATTCGGCGTCCAGGACCTGATCGACCCCCGCGACAGCAGGCCGCTGCTCTGCGCGTGGGTGCGTGACGCCTACCGGGTTCTCCCCGAACTGACCGGGCGTCCTTTCTTCGGCATTCGCCCTTAGGAGGCTTCGATGGATTTGGCCGCGATGCTGCGTGAAGAAGGCGATATCGTCACCGAGCGGCTGGCCCACTGGGCGGAGACGGCCGGGGACCGGCCATTCTTCTACTACGGCGAGGACGATCTGACGCTGACGTACGCGGACTTCGGCCGCCGCACAGATGCGATCGCCAGCAACCTGACCGCGAACGGCGTGGCCAAAGGAGACCGGGTCAGCGTGTTCTGCGCCAACCCGATGGTGAGCGCGCTTGTCATGTTCGGCACGTGGAAGGCGGGGGCGCTATACAGCCCGATCAACTTCGCCTTTACCGGGCGCCTGCTGGCCTATCAGCTTGCTGATACTGGCCCTAAGCTCATCGTGACCGAGCCCCGCCTGCTGCCCGCCCTCAACGGAGTCGCCGCCTCGCTGGCCGATGAGCCCGCGGTCGTCGTGTACGACCCGCCATCCGGGGCGCATGATCACACGCCGGACCGGGACGCATCGGTGCTGCCCGAGCTTCCGTGGGAGGCCTTGACCGCCGACGCTTCCGCTCCGGGGGTGCGTGTCGCCTTCGACGACCCGGCCAACATCATCTACACCTCGGGAACGACCGGCCCGCCAAAGGGCGTCGTTCAGCCATACCGCTGGATGGCCCAGTACACCTGGGGTTTGCGCAGGCTGATCACAACCGACGACGTGATCTACAACGATCTGCCGATGTATCACGTGGGCGGCGCCATCGCCAACGTGGCCCGGGCGGCATGGGCCGGCTGCGAGGTCGCCGTCTGGGACCGCTTCAGCCCGAACGCCTTCTGGGACCGCATCCGCTCTCGGCGGGCAACGGCGGCCATCCTCCTGGACGTGATGATCCCGTGGCTGATGAAGGCGCCGGAGAGCGCCGACGACCGACGCAATACCCTGAACAAAGTGCATTTGCAGCCGCTGCCGCTGCACCACGCGCAGGTCGCCCGTAGGTTCGGCTTCGACTTTGTCAGTGCGGGCTTCGGGCAGACCGAATCCGGCGCCCCCTTGTCGGGGCTGATCGAAGAGACCGCGGAGGGCGAGGGGACGCCAACTGATCTTTATCGGGGCCTCAGCCATAAGCAGGCGCGCCAAGTGACCGAGCGCGACGGAGTGCTGGTGCTTCCTGGCGACGCAGTCGCCAGGAAGGGCTTCATGGGACTGTCGGCGCCGTTCGTCGATGCCACGGTGCTCAACGAACACGATGAGGAGTGCTCGCCCGACGAGACCGGCCAACTCGCGTTTCGTTCGAAGCTGCCCGCCCTGTTCCTCACCGAGTACCTCGGCAAGCCGGAGGCCACCCTCGCCGCCTGCCGCAACCTGTGGTTCCACACCGGCGATGCCGCCTTCCGTGGTTCCGACGGATACTTCTATTTCATCGACCGGATGGGTGATCGCATCCGGGTGCGCGGCGAGAATCTCTCCTCGTTCCAGGTCGAGGATCTGCTCAACCAGCACCCGGACATCCGGTTCTCCGCGGTGCTCCCGATTCCAGGTGAGGAAGGGGACGAAGACGACATCGTCGCCTTCGTGGTGCCGGACAGCACGGCGCTTACCGAGGAGGCGGTGCACGCCTACGCGGCGCAGACCATGCCCAGGTACATGCGTCCGGCTCACGTCAGGATCGTCGGCGACATCCCACGTACGCCCACCAGCAAGGCGGAGAAGTACAAACTACGGGCCCAGATCCTCGCCGAACTCGGGTTAGCTCGCTCCCAGTGACCGACGACTACGGGCGCGCATGTTGGGGCCTGCGCCAGGCCGCCGGGCTGGACTCCACGTCACCGGAGCTCCGTTCGGCACTCCGGCAGTGATGTTCGCCAATCCTGCTATGCACTGTTGTATGCCGTTTTAAACTGCGATCAGAGCTAAGGACGTAAGCGTGATCAAAAATGCGCGCGCGATGGCAGTACCGCCTACGTGCTTGGTGTGGACTGCTCGGTTTATCAGATCAGCGATAGGTCGGTCGTGGCGGCGCGGCGGATCAGGGTCGGCAAATATCCGGTCGGAATTGCGATGACCCCGAATGGCAAGACCGCATATGTTTCTCGTCGGCGGTTTCCCGCCGGATATTACAACTATCCGAGCAGCGTGCTGCCGATCAGCGTGACGACGGGTAAGCCTGGGCCCGCAATCTCCACTCCGCGGAGTGCAGGCATGATTACCGGCCCGCCGTTGCAGCTGGATGTCACTCCCGGCGGAGGAACTCTCTACGTACTCAGCAGCAAAGTGTCAGGTAAGCCTGGTGCGGTGCTCACTCCCATCCGGCAGCCATCAGGCCGCCATGACCCGTCCGGATTCGCCGACTGGTCATCGGTGGCCATCGGCTAGCCCGGCCGACTCCTGATGGGCGGGTTCCTCGTCAGGTTCCGCGCGGACAGGGCAGGAACGTCGTACCGTCGAGGTTCACGTCCAGCTTCATGGCGGCGAACCCGGCAGGTGGCGCATAGACAAGCCGGCAGAAGGTGGCGAACCGATGTCGGCCGGTGCAGTTCTGCCCAGGGTTGCAGACGTACTGGTCGGCCGAGTACTCCACCTCGCCGACCCATTTGCCGGTTGGCTGGCCCGGCGTACGGTCGGCAGTGAAATCATCCCAGCCGCATGGCTCGCGGCCGGAGAGCGCGGTGCAGGTGATGCCGTACTGGCTGCTGCCGCGTAGCCAGGACGCGAAACACGACCCGCCGACGTAGCATTCCTCGACCACGGCGCCATCGGCATAGCCGCGGGCCCACCAGCTCAGAAATGGCGAGTTCTTCCACAGGCCGGACAGGCCGAGCCGGTGCATCTGGTTGAAGGCGTAGGCCAGCAGATTCTGCGCGTCCCCAGGGGTGAGATGGAATCCGGTCGTGGACGGCGGATCGAACCCGTCGATGTCGTCAAGCTCGACGGCGTCGAAACCCTTGCGCGCGCACATCTCCAGCCGCGCGTCGATCATCGGTTTCAGCGCGTCAAGCTGCCGGAAGTCCACCCAGCGTTCCTGCGGATACCCGTAGTAGACGTTGCCGAGCGTGGCCGCGGGGAAGGCGCCGCGCGGGGCCGGGCTCCCGTCCGGCCGGTAATCCTCCCAGGCCAGGTCCAGATAGCAGATCGTCTTCGGATGCGGCAAGGTGGCCGCCTGCCAGGTCTGGTGAATGGCACGGACAGCAGCGGCGGTGGTGAGGAATCCGTCGATGTCGTAGATGTCGACGGCGTGAGCGCCGCTGCGTTCCAGCGGTGTCACCCGGCCGATCTGCCAGTCCCAGCGCATCGGGCGGTGCCGCGAGTCCAGGTGTGGGGGCAGCCAGCACGAATGCCTCGGCCGGCTCAGGCAGCCGATCGGCACCGGGAACGGCACGATCCGCCAGCCGAACCGCACGGTCGTCGCACCGGCCCGGTCGAGCGTCCGGACCGACACCGAGTGCCGGCCCGTGGGCAGCGTGCCGGTGTAGAAGACCAGGCCACGCGGCATCGGGTGCCAGGATCCGTGATCGATCCGGTACAGCAGCGCAGGCCTACCGCTGCGCGCGGCGTAGTGCGGCGGATCGACCTGGAAGTACTCCTGCGGCGATGCGGTCCGGTGCTCCGGCGTTCCGTTCACGAACTCGGTGCGCGGCGCCCGGTCGGCCGGATACCCGGCGACGGTTTCGGCGGACAGCGCCGACGCTGAGGAGCTGACCACGACGAACGAGAACGTGGCCGGAGCGGTCTCCACCACCTCACTGGCGACCTCGGTGAGCCGGAGCCGCCGCCCGCTGTCGGCGTGACCGGCGATGTAGCTGGCTGCGGCATACGGCGTCACGGTCGAATCCTGCGCCAGGGCACACCTGCCCGCGGTCGGACAGGACCGCCAGTAGTAGCCGACCTCGAAGCTGAGCAGCCGGTCGCCGCGCGGCAGCCGACCCGGCCGCCAGCGCAGGCCGACGGCCCGGACCGTCCCGCCGTCCCGGGGATGACCGCCGATCCGCAACGCCCCGGTGCCCACGGGCGGCGGAATCGAGCTGGCACTGGCAGCCCGCGCCGCCAGTCCGGCAGGCTGCCCGGCAGCCCGTGCCGCCTCCTGCCCGGCCGGCAGCGACGCCGCAGTCACCGCGAGGACGGCCGCGGCCACGCCGCAGACCAGCCGCGCTGATACCCGATTCACCTGCGCACCTCCTGATCAGATCACGCGGTGCCCGGACCGCATCACCGCGCCAGCGCCGGCGGGAGCAGCGGCCCGTGAGCTTCGAGCAGTTCGTCGCACAGGGCGACGATCTGGTTGGTGGTCAGCGTCGCCGACGTGTTCGGGTCGAGCAGCGCCGCCTGGTAGACGTAGTCGCGGCGGCCGAACAGCGCCGCCCGCACGGTCAGCTCCACGACATTGAGGAAGGTGCGATTCAGCGCGGCGAGCTGCACGGGCAGGTCGCCGACGGCCCGCAGGCGCGGACCGGACGCGTCGATATCGCACGGCCCCTCGACGCACGCGTTCGCCGGCAGGTTGCCGATCCGGCCGTCATTGCGGGCATTGACGTAGATCTCCCGCTCGGTGCCGGTCTCCAGCGAGTGGATGAACTGCGAAGCGAGCTCGTCCTGCGCCTCCAGCTCGATGGGCTCACCTGCGTCAAGCTGCCCGGTCAGCTTGTCAAGCTCGCGCAGGTTCTGCTCCGACCTGGCCAGGTACTCCCCGACGGGGACGCGGAAGTGCTCGATCTGCGAATCGTGCCGCATGATCCATGGCACATACTCGGCCGAGTGCTCGCTTGACTCGGTCGGGAAGTAGCCGAACCGGCGGAACAGCTCGACCCGCACCCGGCGCTGCAGCTGCGGATCGGCGCTGATCGCGCGATGCAGCTCGGGGTACAGCGACTGGCCCAGATACCTGAAGCCAATCACGAACGCCTGGTGGTTGAACCCGGCCGTGGTGAAGCTGATGTCGGCTGGATTGAGGCGGACTAGCCCGGCCAGGAAGGCATGGGTGTCGCGGACCGAGTGGCACAGCCCGAAGACCCGGCTGAACTCGGTGCCCTCGTAGACCGCCCAGGGCAGCATGGCCATCGGGTTGGCGTAGTTGAGCAGATAGGCGTCCGGGCAGCAGCGCAGCATGTCGCGGGCCAGGGCGACGATCACCGGGATCGTCCGTAGCCCGCGGAAGATGCCGCCGATGCCCAGCGTGTCGCCGATGGTCTGGCGCAGGCCGTACCTGGCCGGGATGTCGAAGTCGTGCCGCGTCGCGGCGTACCCGCCGACCTGCACCTCGTTGATCACGTACTGAGCGCCGGCCAGCGCCTCCGCCTGGTCGTCAGCGGCGGTGACGACGGCGCCAGCGCCGGTCTGCGCGACGATCTGGCCGACCAGCCGCCGGGCGAAATCGAGCCGCTCCGCGCTGATGTCGTACAGCGAGAGATGCAGCTGCCCGGCGAACTCGGGGTAACCGCACAGGTCGGTGACCACGTTGCGGGTGAACTCGATGCTGCCCGCGCCGATGAACGCCACCTTCGTCACAGCTCGAAAGTGTTCCATTGCGCGCAGTTCCACGCAAGACCGCGCAGCTCTTTGATCTTCAGCCCTAGTTACCTGCGCATCTGCTGCGCGATTGGAGGTTGACACATCGTGCCGACGACGCCCAAAATGTGGCTCAAACATGGGTTGTTCGGGCAAGAGCGTGAACAGAGGGACCGATGGTCACTAATGGGCTGCGAACTGTGGTGGCATGCACGCTGGCAGTCGTCGGCCTGGCGGCCTGCGGATCCGGCAGCGGCGGGTCGGGGAACGGGAAGTCGATCCAGATCTGGGAGGGCTACACCGGTGCCGAGCTCACGGCCTTCAACCACCTGGTGTCCGTCTACGACAAGGCCCATCCCGGGGTCACGGTCTACCCGCTCTATGTCAACAACGACGACACGCTTCAGAAGGTCCTCACCGCGGTCCGCGGCGGCACCACCCCCGACATCGCCTACCTCTATGGTTCGTGGGCGCCGAACGTCGCCCAGATCCCGCAGGTCGTCAAGCTCAACAGCGTGGTCAGCCAGCCGGGGGTGAACTGGACCGACTTCTGGGTGGGCGAACGCGATGTGGCGACCGTGCAGGGCAAGGTGATCGGCATTCCCGCGCTGGTGGACAACCTTGCCGTCGTCTACAACAAGTCGCTGTTCGCCAAGGCTGGCCTGGCGCCCCCCGGCCCGAACTGGACCTGGCAGCAGTTCGTGGCCGAC
>Ga0208044_1001160_pt1 | contig 15154 bp, 13 predicted proteins | sample Sb_taG_8_FD_187712 | JGI IMG/M metagenome (GOLD analysis project Ga0208044, IMG submission 187712) | Peat soil microbial communities from Weissenstadt, Germany - Sb_50d_c_BC metaG (SPAdes) (version 2) | ecosystem: Environmental > Terrestrial > Soil > Wetlands > Peat | place: Germany... | reverse complement strand
GAGCGATCCCTTTCCCCCCCTTGCGAAGGGAGATCACGGTGTCGTGCTGGTGCATCTCGCGGCTGGCGAGCTTGTAAGGCTTGGTCACCCGGATCAACTCGAGGACGCCGGGAAGCACCTCGAGGTTGCGGGAATCGATCGTCCCGGTATTGCCCGTGATGCCGATCGCCGTCCGCGTGGGTCCGGGCATCGCATGCGGCGTCAGGCCCATCTCGAGAATTGCTTCCAGAACCCGATCGATCTGGACCGGCGTGGCATGGCTCTGCATCACAACAAGCATGGTCTTATTACCCGGAGACTGCGGCCTGGTTTTCAAGGACCATTCTAAGGTAGGACCTTGGTTCCACTTCCGTCAAACCGAGCGTGCCGGCGAGGGTGAGGACGGCCTGCTGGGCGGCAGGGAGATCGGCCTCGCCGCTGGCGAGCGCTTCGATCTCGGCGAATGGACCCAGGCCCTCGGCCGTGTCGAGGGCAATTTCCAGCTCGTGCTCGTGGAATGTCAGGTGGAAGCTCTCGCGTCGCTTGCGGACTGTGGCGACCGGGCGGAATCCGAGGTTCTCGAGCAGTTTGAGCAGCCGGCGGAACTCGTCGGGGCCCTCCGCCACGGCGATCTCGATCTCCTCGCGAGTCTTGGTTGGCCCGGAGCGGCGCGGTCCTTTGTAGGTGAGCCGATTTTCCTGTCCGAGCCAGCGGATGCGAAAGGCCTCACCGGTCTGGGCGAAGTCGCGCGCCGGGTGGTTCAGGTAAATGTCTTCGTGGTCGACCGCCTCGCCAGCGACGGCCCCCATCTGTACCAGACGTTGCACCAGGTGGTCGTGATCGACCGCCCGATACTTCACCTCCACTTCAAAGCTCATGGGTGCAGCCTAAATCGACGATTGCCCGACGTCAACGTTGTGACCCTGGCGGCGAGGTGTCGATGCGGATTCCCCTGAATATTCCCCTTCGCCGGCGAATACACGTCAAATACGGGGGGCCGAACGACCCTCACGAGCCTGGCGATCAGGTAAACTGCGAGAGACTGACACACTCTGCGGATTGTTTCGATCCGAGCAGTCTTCACGCGTTCGTTCACCGAAGGAGCTGAGTCGTGGGATCGCCACTGATTGCGAATGTGGCAACGTTCCTGCCGTGGTTCGATTCGTCGCGGATTTCGCCGGTCCTCGCGGCCCTGGCGGATCTTCCTGCCGGCATTTTTTGGATCGTGTGCCTGGTCGTGGGTGTGGTCGTGCTCTGCGAACTGACCGGCCTGCGGTACATCGCCAACAACCGGGTCGGCATCGTCGAGAAGCTTTGGTCGATGAAGGGTTCGGTCCCTGAAGGAGGGATCATCGCCCTGCACGGTGAGGCCGGTTTCCAGGCCGAGGTGCTGCGCGGCGGTCTCCATTTTGGCCGCTGGCGGTGGCAGTACCGGATTCATCGCGTCCCCCTGGTGACCGTGCCCCAGGGTAAGATCGGTTACGTCTACGCCAGAGACGGCGAGCCCCTGGCGCCCAGCCAGACCCTCGGCTGCGTGGTTTCTTGCAACAACTTCCAGGACGCCCGCGGCTTCCTGGTGGGTGAGCAGGTCAGTCCCGATCAGGAGGCGATCACCGGCCAGCGCGGTCGGCAGCGGGACATCCTCCGTGAAGGCGTGTACGCCCTGAACCTCGCGCTCTTCTACGTGCTCACCGAAGACATGGTCTACCGTCTGGACACCGGCGGGCCGAAGGAGTTCAAGACCCTGATCAACTGGCAGGCCGAGCTGGCCGATCTGGACGGCTTCAACCCGGTGCTCATTGGCGGCCCGATCGAAACTGCGGACCCGCTCAATCCCGACAAGAAGACGCTGGTTGACAGCATGGGCATCGTCACGGTCCACGACGGCCCGTCGCTGCCTCCGGGCGAGATCATCGCCCCGGCGGTAGGCACCGACCGCAACGACAAGTTCTTCCACAACAACTATCAGGACACCGAGGCGTTCCTCCTGGCCGGCGGTCGCAGGGGATTGCAGTATGTGGCCCTTACCGACGGCACGTATTTCATCAACCGCTGGTTCGCCACTCTGGAATCGATCCCCAAGACGATCGTCCCGATCGGCTACGTGGGCGTGATCGTCAGTTACTACGGCCGGACCGGTCAGGACGTCTCTGGCCAGGGTTTCCGCCACGGCGAGCGCGTGGGCGAGGGCGAACGCGGCGTGCTGGAGAAGCCGCTGGGGCCGGGCAAGTATGCCTTCAACACCAATGCGGGCAATATCGTCCTGGTGCCGACCACCAACTTCGTGCTCCACTGGGTCACCGGCCGGACCGAGACGCACCGGTACGACGAGAGCCTGCGGTCGATCGACCTGATCACCAAGGACGCGTACGAGCCGACCCTGCCGTTGTCGATCGTCGTCCACATCGACTACCAGAAGGCCCCGAGCGTCATCCAGCGGTTCGGCGACGTCAAGAAGCTGATCACCCAGACTCTTGACCCGATGCTCTCCGCGTACTTCCGCGACGTCGCCCATAAACGGACGATGCTCGAGCTCTTGCAGGAGCGCGACGCAATTCAGCACGAGTCGAGCCAGGAGCTGGGTCGCAAGTTCCACAACTTCGACATCGAGTGCGTGGACGTGCTGATCGGCAAGCCCGACACGGCCGAGGCCGGCGGCAAGATCGAGACGCTGCTCGAACAGCTTCGCTTGCGGCAACTGTCGCTCGAGCAAGTCGAGACCTACGCGAAGCAGGTCACCGCGTCCGAGAAGCTGCGGGCCCTCAACGAGGCCCAGGCCACGGCCGCAATGCAAACCAAGCTGACCAATTCGCTGGTCCAGGTGCAGATCGTCGAGAACGAGGCCGAGGCCCAGCTCGCCAAGGCTCGCAAGGAGGCCGAACAGAAGATCATCACCGCCCAGGCCGAGAGCCAGCAACGGATCCTCGCCGGCCGCGGTGAAGGCGCGAGGATCCTCCAGGAGGGTCTGTCCGAAGCGTCGGTCCTGGTCCGCAAGATCCAGTCGTTCACCGACCCGAGGCTGTACGCGCTGTCGATCGTCGCCCAGAACCTGGCCCGGAGCAGTCAGCCGCTGGTCCCCGAGCGCGTCTTCATCGCCGGCGGCGGCGGCAACGGTCATGCAACGGATGGCTTGCCCGTGGGCGCCGGGGCGACGGCCGGCACGGGCCTCCTGGGCATGCTGCTGAGCCTGCTCGTTGCCGAGAAATCGGGATTCGACGTCGCGGGGCTGCCCGGCGGCAACGTCCTTCAAGAGTTCTCCGACAAGATCTCCAAGCAGGCCATGGAGAACATCGAGGAGGCCATGAAGGCCAACGTGGGTTCGGCGGCCAATGGAAACGACGATTTGAACCTGGAAGTGGCCGATCCCTCGAAGACCGTTGCGTCCAGGCCGCGGCCGCAACCGGTCGAGGCGACCACAACAACCGCCAGCAAGCCTTGATGACCGCCGACCGGGCGAACTCAAGCCTCATTTTGGATCTCTTCGCGAACTTGCCCGCCGCGACCCGGCGGGCATGTTTCGTCGCTAACCGACGACTCTCGGAACGGTCCCCGGGAAGCTCCGTGGCGCGCCAACTTCTTCGTCAACACCTTGGTGCAGGTCTCTGGAAAAAATATGAGATAACATAATCCTATCAGTTGTTCACATGAACTACAGTTGCAGGAGGGAAGCCGTTGAAGTGGGTGCTGCTCGCAGCGGAATAGGCGCCGATGTTCTCGGAGTAGACCAAATCGCCCACGTCGAGGTCGGGTAGTTCCTCGGCGAGGCTGATCGTGTCGAGTGCGTCGCACGTCGGCCCGAAGACAGAACAAATCTGCGTCGGCCCCTTCTTGAAGCTCTTGAGGTGATACTGGCAATGGTCGAATATCACGCCGCTGAAGGTGTGGTAGACTCCGTCATCCAGATAGTAGCAAGGCTTGCCCCCACGGACGGCTTTGCCAATGATTTTCGCTACCGCCGTCGCGGCGGAAGCGACGAGGAACCGACCTGGCTCGGCAAGGATTTCGATCGGCTCGGGGAAAAGTCGACCGATCTCGGTGTTGATCGTGGCCGCCAGCCTTCGGAAGGCAGGCACGGTGTCGTCATAGTGTGCGGGGAAGCCGCCACCTATGTCGAGCACCTTGAGGTCAAACCCGCGCAGCTTCGCCTCGGCAAAGATGCCGGCGGCGAGGTGCAACGCCTGCACGTAATTCTGGGCGTTAGTGCACTGGCTGCCGACATGAAAGCTCACTCCCTCGACCTCGAGTTTGCTAAAATGCGCGAAACTCATGAGGTCGACCGCCTCGCCAGGCAACGCACCGAATTTGCTGGAAAGCTCGACCATCGACCCGGTGTTGGGTACGCGCAACCGCAGAACCAGCCCCGAGTGGGGCGCATATCGGGCGATCTTGATCACCTCTTCGTGATTGTCATAGGTCACCAAGGGCTTGTATTGGTCCAACTGCTCGAGGGTCTCGATTGCCTTGATCGGATTCGCGTAGATCACACGGTCCCAGATGAAGTCTTGCCGCTCCTTCGCCGAAAGCTTCGCGAGCTTTTCGTGCACGTTCAAGAACTCTGCCATGCTGGCGACGTCGAAGCTGGCCCCCGCGTCATAAAAGGTCTGCACGATGGCTGAGTCGCTGTTCGCTTTCACCGCATAGTAGACCTGCACGCGCGGCAGGAATTTCCGAAACTGCGCATAATTCTCGCGCAGCACCTTATGATCCACCACTACAATCGGCGTGCCATGGCACTTGGCCAAACGAATCAGCGTCTTTTGGTCCATGGATTGTCCGCTTGGGGCGATCACGATTGGGTGTGAAAAATGAGTCAGGACTGCCAACTCTAAAATCATGACTCACAGACAGCGCGTGCCTGCGCTTCGTCAGGCCGGCAATCGGGCTGCAATCCCTCGGGTCAGTCTCCGTCCGTGATCAGAAAGTTCTTGAACTGCCATGGATCGGAAGTGTCGAGTTCAGGTTGATTGTAGCCGCGAAAGTAGTTCGAGTAGTGCTTCAGCGGGTTCCAGTCCGAGGCCGCGGAAAGAAACTTGCCCAGGTAGGGTTTACTTATCTCCAGCACCTTGTCATGGGGCAAGTCATCGGGCACGCACAGTCCCCGGCGCGGGTTCTCCAGCATCCACATGCAGGAGGCGACGACGGAAATCGCCACCTGCATCGTGGTGGCATTCTGGTGCGGCACGAGTCGACGTGATTCCTCGATGCTCAGGTCGGAACCGCACCACCACGATTGATACGGGTGCCCCATCACCAACGCGCCCAGGATGTCCGCCCCGCTGATGATCTCGTCCGTCATGATTCGGATCCGCGACTGCAACCTGTAATCGCGACCGCGGAGCTCGTGGAGTGACGCTATGGCGGAGTCGCACGGGCAATACGCGTAATGGACCGTCGGGCGATAGATAACCTTCCCTCCCTCCCATACCGTCAGTCGCTCGGTAATGGTGAACGCCTCGCCATGGCGGACGACCATGCCAACGATGTGGTGGTCAGGCGGCACCCAGCTCGCCACGAAACAGTTCATACCCATCCGCGCGAGGCAGATTTGGCTCTTCGGGCCTTTCTCATGCTCGAAGGCAAACGCGGGCAGCTGTTTCTCATGCGTCCCCCAGCCCATCTCGGCCGTCGTTGTCCCCTCCTCGCGGAAACCCTCGACGCTCCAAGTGTTCACAAATTCGTCGACTTGTTTGGGCTGATTTGTGATCTGCGTGTCTCGCTCGCTGCAATGAATGACTTTGACGCCGAGTTCATGGGCGAGATGGTTGAATTCCAGTGATCGGGCGTGGTCAGCGATCTTCTCCGCCCAAGCGCCACTGAACTTCTTGTCCTCCAGTGCCTGCTGAGCGATGTCCAGCAGAGCCTGCTTCGTGAAGTGGCTGATCAAGCCCGGATTCGCCCCATGTTCGAGCACGGCCGTCGGTCCCGGATCGCTCCAACCCGTGATCATTCGCCGCAAGTTCATATGCCGCCAGTAGAGCGTCCGCTCGGTCGGGTGCTTATCGTGCGAACTTTCGTACGGATCCCAGAGTTCCACCGATGTGTTGATGTAAAGCACGCCGTGGTCGTGACACCATTGCACGATCTCGCGGCAATCGATGTTCCATGCCAAGTCGATGAGTAGGTCTCCGGCCGAAAGATGCTGGCCCAGCAATGTGCCCAGGTTCTCCGGCGCCACGCGATCTTTGACGAAGGTCACTCCTTGCTCGATCCAAGGTTCCAGTGCCCCCATGTTCGGCTCGAAGTCCATGATCGTCAGCTTGTTTGGATCAACGCTGATCTGCCTGAGCAGAATGGGCAAAGTACACCGCGCCACTGCCCCAAAACCGACCATGAGAATTCGATTCGTAAAAGTGAGCATCACCTGGCTCTCCCGAACTTGCTGACCGGACCGAGCCGGCGAGCACAAAAGTCTTGCTGAGATTCATGTTCGATTCGACGAACAGACGGTCTTCGGAACGATCGCTGTACATCGATCAATGCAGGTTTTGACTCAATGCACGTTTTGACTGTCATGCCTGCCACGGTTCGCTCCTCGGCGCCCTCCTGACCCTTGGCCGCATCAGGGAACAGTGTTGTGAAGCAGAGTGAAGTGCTGTCATGCGGTTCTGGCCGGAGATTCTCCCTGAGGATTGTCAGGCTATCCTCGACATCGAGCGCTGCCTGTGCGGATGGAAATAGCATGAGGTTCCAGACGAGCGCTGTCAACCGCCCAAGAATCGTGCTCCGGAAAAAGCGCCGTCTGCGCTAGAACGCGTTGTGGAGCAAGCGATTGCGGGAAGGCTCTGAATCATGGATTCGAAATCGATTGACAGCTCCTCCGGTATCTTGTATACATTTCTAGCGTTCGACACCCGGGTTATCCACCAGTCAGGGGCCTCACGTCGAACACCAGTCGGCAATCGTGGCCACTGCAACGGATGGCACCTTGGACGCCCCTTCGTTTCTCCGGGGCCAGGCAACTCAGGCAGGGGTAACCGCATGGACGTGTCAACTCAGATTGGACGAGACCACCCCATCGATCTCAAACGGGTGGTGACAAATCCCGATGGCTCGGCGACCCACGAGCACCTCCTGACATTCATCCCCGTTCAGTTCAGTGGCGGGAACGTGAAGTTCTGCTTCGTGGGTCGATCCGACGTGAACATCCTCCGCGAAGGTGCCCGCAACTGGAACCCGCCCGCATCCAACATAAGGCCGGCGGGGCGGTTCTCGAACCTGGCGATGACGCTCAAGACGGGCGATCTGATCAGGGTGGGCACGGGCCTCCTCGACCTCCGCCTGATGTCCGTGTGCCGGGGTCGAGCCACGATCAGGGCGACGATCCTGGCCGATGGTCTGCTCCTCAACCTGGAACCGCTCAGCGATGGCCAGGAGTTGAACCTCCGCAGGATCATCGAACGACTCAACCGGGGTGGGGACTATCGGAGCGATGCCCTCTAGCCTGGCCCCCCGCCAAGGCCGACCGGGCGTCCCGCATTGGTGCTGGCCGGGAGGCCTTGGATTCCGTGCCTGGCCGGCCTGCTGTCAGCCGGAAGTCGAGTCTGCTTTGAGCCTCGCGCCTGTGGTCGTGTTAGCAGGGCGGGCCAGCACCATCGGATGGGCTGCATGTTGGTTCTGTCATGCAAGAAGTGCGAGGCGATCCTGATCGATGGCGTGATCCGGATCGAAGTCGTGAATATGGCGAAGGCAACAGTCCGGGTGCGACTGATGTCTCCCCGAAGCCTGCAACTGCCCCATGGGATTGCGAGGAAGGAAACTCGAGACCGACAGGATTCACCAGCAAGGATAAGTCCGGTGGGTATGGAAGTTTTCCACATGACCCTGATCAACCAGCAGATCGTCCATCTCGGCGAATCCGTGAGTCTAGGCGTCGTGGATGCCGATAAATCCCGGGTTCTTTTCTTCGTCGATGCCCCGGCGGGGACGAGCGTCATGGCCGTCGGTCAAGCAGGACAGGATCGCGCGAACGCGTCCTCGAACCAGATTCTTCTTCAGTTCATGGGCCAGGGCACTGAGCGGCTGGACGCGCATCGAGAGAAGCCGGCCCCCGCTGTCGCATCGCGCGAGGGCCAGACGGCAAGCGTTGGATCGGGCCCGGATGTCCTGCCGTTCCCTTCGAATCAACCCCACAGGAATCGTCCGTGAAGCGGCCACGTACCGGGTTGGCTTCGCACATTTTCCCTTACACCTCGTCCAGTCTCTCGAACGACCAGGACGATCAGCGCGAGGCCGCTACCGAGTTTCTTTCCAGCCGCTGGAGCGATGTGCTGGAAGAAGGGCCCGTTCTTGCGCTTTGCTCGGCACTGAGCTCATCGGCATGGACCGCCGAGTCCTTCGAGGTCCTCAGCGTCGAGGCCGACAGCAACGTTCAGGTTCGCTTCGCCTTCGAGGCCAAGGGCCTGGACAAGAAATCGAAACCGAGCGGGGATCGCGTGAACGGATCGGCCGTCGCCGTGATCGACGTTTACGACCACGTCGAATTCGTTGATGTTGACGTGGCTTGACCGCTCTCTTGTCCTCGCCACTCAATCGCAACCCCGCCGAGGGTTCGAGCCAGCCCCAGGGCGTTCATCCGTGGCGCCAGCGTGGTCGGCCTCAGTCCGAGTAGAGCAGACACTTCGATCACCGCATGGCTGCGTGAGGGCTTCGCCGAGGATCATTGACCGCGATCCGGACGTATCTACAATATAGGCTGCGTCACATCGCGCCATTCCATGAACCCAACCAGGAGACCAGCGGTGTACAAGACGAAGAATGACCTGTCCGAGGCAACCCGCGTCAAGGTAATCGAGCTGCTCAACGCACGGCTCGCGGACTGCAAGGACCTGGAGACGCAAACCAAGCAGGCCCACTGGAACGTCAAGGGACCGCACTTCATCGGCCTGCACCTACTGTTCGACAATATCAATGATGCCGTGAGGAACTATGTGGACGAGATCGCCGAACGGGCAGTGCAGCTCGGGGGCGTGGCCGAGGGGACGGCCCGGGTGGTGGCGAAGCGGAGCTCTTTGCCCGAATATCCGTTGCATGCCGCGGACGGCCACAGCCACGTCGACGCGCTGTCATCAGCCCTTGCGGCGTTCGCCAAGTCGGCGCGGCAGGCCATCGATCAGGCCAACGAGCTGGGCGACCTGGACACGGCCGACCTGTTCACGGAGGTATCGCGCGGCGTCGACAAGTGGCTATGGTTCGTCGAGGCGCACCTGCAAGCAGATCGATGAGCAGAGCGGTTGTGACCAACCGAGACGGTCCGAGAATCTCCCACCGAGGACCGTCCCAGACTGGATACGGCAGCGATCCGGATGATCTACGCTGCGGGTGACTCAATCTTGCGAGCGGCATCAGAAGTCGAGCTGCTAGCCTGCTAGCCAACGCCATCACTGTCAAGTTGCTCTCCAAAGCGGAATCGGTTCGTCTGGTGTCGGCAACCGGCTGAGAATCCGTGCCGTGACCGTTCCCTGCAATCTTGGTACAGGGCGCGGCAGAGAACGCGTTGAATGGAGAGAGAACCAGGCGTCATCAAGAGTCGTGTCGCCAAATGGCGGTAGAGCCTGGAGTGGTGCTGAGGCGCCGGTTATGATGACGCGTACCTCCACTTGTGAGCGGCCCGTTCGCAGCGTGGAGACTGGCGATCGGCCGGATCCAGGTCAGTCACCTGGGACCCAGCCGTCCGGAGCGCGCGAGACACCGTCGACGGGTATTCAATGTGGGGATCCGGGGAAAAGCCGGATGGCAGGGAACGGAAGCCGAACTGTCGGCCGCCAGTTCATCGATTATCAAAGAATTGCGATCTCGCCCCCGAATTTCGTCCGCAACCGAAAGGAGCCTGACATGCCAGACAGCGTTTACAAGGTGATCGAGCTGGTGGGATCCAGCCCTGAATCGTGGGAGAAAGCCGTGGCCGCGGCGGTCAAGCAGGCGTCCAGCACGCTACGCGAGTTACGGATCGCCGAGGTCATTCAACAGGACGCCCACATCGCCAAGGATGGCTCGATCGAGACCTTCCGCGCCAAGATTCGAATCTCATTCAAGTTAAAGGAAGGGGATAAGGGCTGATCCGCTCTCCCGCGCCGGAACGAGCCGGGACGGGCTCGGCTCGCTCCGGCGCGGGTCTATTCCCGTCACGGTTCTGCCCCTGTGCACCGGAGCGAAATCCGTTCCTGTGTCCATGCCGGCCAGCCTGTCAGATTGGGCCCTTGAATCGAGTCCCAACCCTCGGGCTCGCTGGCTTGACTGGCAGGCTCTTTTCGAATAGAGTGTGAGTTTCCGCGATTGCTGAAACTCTCCTCCAGCAGCAGGGCAGCGCTTGAGCCTCCCGCATGTGAGGATTATGGTTCGCAACGGTTTGAGGACACCAAGTTTATGCCCCGGAAAAAGTTTGGTCGCAACCGCAAGAATCGCTGTCGATTTTGCACGCGTGAAGGTTGCCCTCGTCCGGCTTATGTCGATTACAAGGACATCGGTCTGCTGAAGAAGCTTTGCACCAACCAGAGCAAGATGTTCTCTCGCAAGCGCAGCGGCAACTGTGCGGCGTTTCAGCGCGCCTCCAGCGCGGCTGTGAAGCGTGCGCGTTTCATGGCTCTCCTGCCGTACGTCGGCGAGTAACCCGGTTGGCCCGCTTGCTCAGCGACTGCGGCCTGCCGGTGCAAAGAAGTCGCGGAACTGGGTCTCGATGACCCGCACGGGCTCACCCAGCCTGTCCTCCAAAGATCGGCCTGTGCTCCGCTTGATCCGTCCCCGGTACGCATCGCGTACGAAGTCGAGGAAGGCATCGCGGTAGGTTGCATCATTCCACTGCATGAGGAAGACCGCCAGCGCCATGGCCTGCTGGTAATTCGTAAGGATGCGATCGCGACGATTGAAGGAATTCTGGTCGAGCATGAGGAACTGCTCTAGCGGCAGGAACTTGCCGTCGGAAAGCGACTGCCGAGCCGCCGCGAGCCGCTCCCCGACCAGGCCGCCGACCTCGAGCGAACCGTCGGACTGGGGCGTCACCGTCTCAAAATAGGTTCCCAGGCCCTCGAAGACCCAGTAACTGCCGACGTTCTTCGTGTAGGCGTTGGGGCCAGCGGTCTCGAAGAGAAGCTGGTGCGAAACCTCGTGGTAGAGGGTCGCGGTGACGGGAAGCTGCCCGTCGACATCCCGGAAAAAGTAAGCCGTGGCGCGACTACCTTTACCTGGCTTGGGTGGATTGTAGTAGCCCAGGCTCTGGTCAATGTGGGCACCGGTCGAAGGCCCGAGGTGCCCGACGTACTCGTCCTTGGTCGCGAAATAGAAGACCTGATGCAGTCGGTAGGACGTTTCGCCGGTCAGCGCGGGAGAGCGGAATCGTCGGGCAAGCGGCAGGTTCTCGCCCACGAGGTCGGCGAGCAGCGTGAAGAAGACGTCGTAAAACGCCTCGAGCCTGCGGGCGAACTCGATGGCCTCGCCGAGTGGGACATCGCTCTGGATCTCGAAGTGCTCGGTGGCAATTTGCCAGGGGTTCTTCCAGTTGGACCGGAGCCGGTCGGCTTCCTCTGCGGGCAGCCAGCGAACCTGCTTCTGACCGCGGACAGAGTAAGCGGGTAGCTCGCCCCGGTCGAGGTGCTGGACCCAGTCAGCCGGAACCCAGCCGAAGATGGGATGATTGACGTTGCCGTCCTTGAGCTGGCGGACAGCGAACGGCCGCGCCCAGCCGCCCTCGTAAGGTACGTAGCCCAGAAGCCTGCGCGCTTCGGGATGCTCCGGCTGCCGCTGGAGGACTTCGCGAAGATAGACTGCGGCATGGGCATATTCCGGCGGTCTGGCCGTGGCAGCCCGCTTTGCCAGGTCAAACAGTTCGGACGCCGCCTTGAAGCGAATCTGCTGAAGCTCCGCGATCCAAGGCTGGGCTGACCCTTTGCCTGTCGGCTTCCCGGTCCCGCTGCCCACACTGGCCAGCCCCCGACCCCGGGGCGGGACGACCTCGGGCAAAGGTGTCACCCGGCTGGCACCATCGCGCGGCCTGGTGCGGGGAAGAAGGCTGCGCAGCTCTGACCGAGCCTGGGCCATCCCGTCGCCGGTCAGAGAACCGGCCAGACTTTCCAGGGCTTTTGCCTCCCGCTCCTCGATCGCGCGCCTGGTTGCTTGCAACTCAGCCGGAAGAGGCGGGCCGGTCGCCGGAGGCGGGACCTGAAGCACGAGCGAGAGGCCGATCGTCCAGGCGATGGGAAGCATTGTGGTCATTCCGTCTTCACCTTCAAGGCCAAATCCAAGGGAAGGCTGACGACGTTTCTGACGCTCCTGGCTGCGAGAGTATTCGCTGGCTCACTTCACTCCCGCCATTTCTGCTGGCTCTCGCGAGATCTGGTTGGTGCTCTAGGTTGATCTGGACGGGTACGGCGATCCGTCGCACAATGCCGGCCTCGATCGGCAATTCCCTGCTCGACTGCGATTTCCGGGGGAAACGAAAGGATTGGGTGGATCATGGTGCTGTCGCGTCCCCGCATCCCCAACGTGGCTCTCCTGGTCCTGGGATTGCTTCTGGGTTGGGGGCTTGCGAACATCCGGCCCGCCCAGATCCAGGCCGGCGGCGGAGACCGTTCCGGGGATTCCATCGTCGCCACGGGTCCTGTCCTGATCCGCTATGATGAAGGAAGCAAGGTTCAAATTCCACTCGAGGCCATTTATCTTCTTGATTATAAGGCGGGCCGGCTGCTGGGAACGGTTCCCTCGCTCCACGGAACGGTTGGAACCTCTCGCTACCTTGGGGCGTTCGCCGAGCGCGATCTGGTCGCCGACTTCAAGGTCGACCTGGATAACGGACCGCGGCCGCATTTCCTGATGACCACCGGCGCGCTGGGCAGCTACAGTGCGGGTTGGGCGCCTCTCTATGTTTTCGAGACGACGACCAGCCAGCTCGTGATTTATCGCATCCTTCAACAGACGGTCGGGACGACGGCCAGCACTCGGCTTGAACTGGTCGAGAAGCGCTCACTGGCCAAAGGCGAGGGGCCCGCTCAGACCGGCCGGTAAGACCGGCCACCGCTGGATTCCGGCACAGCCGCACGACAATCAGCAATTCAAGCCAGCAACCACGATGTGTACCCATTAGAATGCGGGCGAGCCGGATCCTGAAGCTCCCTTTGTGCCGGGACGGCCCCCCTGCCCGCCTGCGGTCGCAGCACTGGATCCGGATCCTCCGCTGGCCGAAGCGTCAGCGCTACGGGATTCCTCGGTCAGTATCGGGGCCTGGCCGTAGGGACGAGCCTCCTGGTGGTTCAGCAGCCAGGTCGCCCGTGGGTCAAAGACGCGCACCGGAACCCGCTGGTTGCCGCTGCGCCCATATTCACCATAAGGATCACGCGTGCCCGATCCATAGCGGGCGAAGATCATGCCGGTGGTGTACTGGAAGAAGCCAAGCCATTGGTGATCAAGACCCATGCCGAATGGCGGTTTGTACTTGTAGTCGATGGCCCCAAAGATCTTCTTGTGCACCGGCGCGGTGTGAAATGCCAGAACCAGGATCGCCATGGTGACCAGCGACGTGGCCAGGGCGAAGAAGACCCGGCCGGCGTGGTAGACCGGGACGGGAAATCGCACCATCGCCGGCGCCAGGGTTTCGGTGGTCATGCGCAAGAGCATTACGGAGACGCAGAAGATCGACAGTAGGGAAAGCGTGTCGGAAAATCCCCAGCCGATGCCGGTGCTGTCAATCAGCTTGGCCAGCGGCTCATAAAAGTTGAACGCGATCAAGCCGCCGAAGACGACGTTGAAGAACATCAGCGCAGCGCCCCAAAGACCCTCGCTGGACAGGGCGTAGGTCAACAGCAGGATCAGAAAGGCCATGACCAGGTCGATGACAAATTCTGGTACGGACATGGATCTACTCTCGTGGTTTGGATAGAGATGTCGCCGCCGCGGATCACCGCTCTTCGACCCGTCCGGCCTCGTCCCGCGACCCGGTCCTTGTGTCAGGTTCCCGCACGCTCACTTCACAACGCGAATCAATTCCTCAATCGATGTCCGGCCCTGGATGACCTGGCGAAGACCGTCCTCCTGGAGATAGATCATCCCGTTCTTGCGAGCCTCGGCCTTGATCTTGTTTTTCGATGGATTCTCCCGCAGCATCTCTCGCAGAGGCTCGGAAATGACCAGCAGCTCATAGATACCGGTGCGGCCAAAGTATCCGGTCCCGCCGCACTGCTGGCAAACCTGCTCCGGATTCTCGGGCCGGCGGTAGAAGACATCGACCTTTTCCACCGGCAGGTTGGCCTTCCTGAGAAACTCGGGCTTGGGCTTGTAAGGCACCTTGCATGCCTCACAGAGCACGCGGACCAGGCGCTGGCCCAGCACGGCGGTCAGCGCGGAGGAGATCATGGACGGTTCCACCCCGAGGTCGAGAAGCCGGTCCAGAGAGGTCACTGCGTCATTGGAGTGAACCGTGGAGAAGACCATGTGACCGGTGTTGGCGGCCTGGCAGGCGATCCTCGCGGTCTCCTGGTCGCGGATCTCACCGATCATGATCACGTCGGGGTCCTGCCGCAGAATGGACCGCAAGGCGATGGCGAAGGTCTGTCCGGCCTTGGTGTTGACCTCCATCTGCGTGAGGTTGTCCATGTGGTATTCGATCGGGTCCTCGACCGTGATGATGTTTCTCTGGTAGCGATCGATCTCGTGGAGGGAGGCATAGAGTGTGGTCGATTTTCCCGATCCGGTGGGGCCGCAGCAAAGGAACATGCCATGGGGCTGGGTCACCAGGCTGCGCACCTGCTCGACCATCTTGGGACGCATCCCCAGGTCTTCGAGCTTGCTGATCGCGCCCGAGTTGTCGAGGATTCGCATCACCAGTTTCTCGCCAGCCATCGAGCCCGAGGTGGCAACGCGGAAGTCGAGCTCTCGGGCCTGAAGCCTGGCGCCGAAAGAGCCGTCCTGGGGCTTGCGCTTCTCCGAGATGTCCATTGCCGAGAGCACCTTGAAGACGTTGATCACCGCATCACCGGTGCGCCGGTCGAACGGCTCGGCGGCGTGCAGGATACCGTCGATCCGGTACCGCACCGAGAGCTGTTCGGTGGTCGGCTCGAGGTGGATGTCGGTGGCGCGGCGCAGGACCGCGTCGTACACCAGCTCCTTCGCGGCCATGAACGACCGGGATTCCTCGGCCTGATGCACCCGGCTGGGGTCCTCCTTGGCCGTGCCGGCGCTCTTGCCGACGAAC
>Ga0208044_1001158_pt1 | contig 15165 bp, 13 predicted proteins | sample Sb_taG_8_FD_187712 | JGI IMG/M metagenome (GOLD analysis project Ga0208044, IMG submission 187712) | Peat soil microbial communities from Weissenstadt, Germany - Sb_50d_c_BC metaG (SPAdes) (version 2) | ecosystem: Environmental > Terrestrial > Soil > Wetlands > Peat | place: Germany... | reverse complement strand
TATCGGTGAAAGTGGGTCTTGTACAAGCTGACGTTGGCGGCCACCCACGTTTCCCAGGTTCCAGAAAGTGGGTGGCCCCTTTCGCTCCTTTCGCTCCAATTTGGCGGTCTGTGTCACGCAGTACCCAGCGGGGGAAGGTCTGCACCCGGCTGAAACCGCTGGTCTGGGGGAAGGCGACTCGAAGGCGTGATATGTGGGCTCGGCGCGGACTTGACGGGTCGCAGAGCTGGGGGTGTGGAGAGTTGGGGTTGCACGTTCCAGTTCCATGGCGGGTTCCGCTGCTGTTTCGTTGCGCGGAAGGGCACAATCGCCACAGCGAGAGGTTTGCCAGCCGCGGAGCGGCGGAAGTTCATAGCCTGGGGGCGTCAGCCCAGGGGAGGTGAAAATTGAGAGGGAACCACCAGCTTTGTTGACCTGAGCCCCAACGGGGGCGACAGATGAACGGGAGCCGGACGATCGCCGGGTTCCGATCAGACACCGTCAGGCCTGCTCCCTCTGCCGCCCCCTTCGTGGGCTCGGGGTCGTCGCTGGCCGGGTCGGAATTCCTGGGGCTTACGCCTCCAGGCTATGAACTGTCGCCGCTACGCGGCTGGGGAAAACACCGATGATCTGTAACCCGTGAATCTGCGGTTGTGGGTTCCATGTGGGCGATGCGAACGTAAACCGCTCTAACATCCGGTGGCTTCGTTCGTCCGCCGGCAATCGATCCCAATCCGGGGATGAGACCGAGCTTCCAGCACTTGGAGGACCAGCCAGAGGCTAGCACCCGACCCGGCGGGATGGCAAGATGGGAAGGCTGGCGGCGATCGATCAGCGGGGGCTGGGTCACGCCATCCGGGGATCGGGAATGACATTCCGCGGGACGGGGAAGAGGTATTCGATGAAGGGTGCCCCGAGGACATGGTTGGCGGTTTTGTTGTTCGTCTTTGCAAGCGTGGTCGTGATCGCCACCGGTCGCGCAACCGCACCCGTCCAGGAAAAACCTCCAGAGAAACCGGCGGCAAAGTCGAAGGACGAGCCGTCGGCCGACAAGTCAAGCATCGCGGCGCCCACGATCGTCAAGGTGGAAAAAGGGCCGTTCAAGGTCGATGTAACCCTCACGGGAGTTTTCGAGTCCGCCAGAATGTCCGAGGTCGCCGTCAAGCCCAAGGCTTGGTCCATGCCCCTGGTGGTCGAGAAGGCGGTGGAATTAGGCACGCCCGTCAAGCAGGGCGACATCCTGGTCGAGCTCGATCGCGAGAAGATCGATAAGGCAATCCAGGACGCCGAGGTCGAACTCACCCTCGGAGAGCTATCGCTCAAGCACGCGGAGGAGGAGCTGCCTGTCCTCGAGAAATTGTTGCCGATCGACCTGGCCGCGGCGGAACGGGCCAAGACCCACGCCGACGAGGACCTGGCCCGGTTCCTCGAGATCGACCGGCCGAACTCGGAGAAGATGGCTCAATTCTCGGTCAAGTCCGCCGTGGAGTACCTCGAATATGCCAAGGAAGAACTCCGTCAACTCGAGAAGATGTACCGCTCCAAGGACCTCACCGAAGAGACCGAGGAAATCATCCTCCGCCGCACGCGGTTCCAGGTCGAGTCGAGCGAGTTCCGGCTCAAGGAGGCCGAGCTGCGGCGCGATGCGACCCTGAAGGTCGAGCTACCCCGTCAGCAAATCAAGGTCGGTGAAGCCGCCGTTCGCCAGGCGCTCGACCTGCAAAAAGCCCGGGCGACACTTCCGCTGGCGCTGAACCAGAAGCGGCTAGGCCTGGCGAAGCTGAAGCACGATCAGTCCCGGGCAACGGAGAAACTTGCCGACCTGCGCCGGGATCGCGATGCGCTGACTGTTCACGCGCCGGCCGGCGGATTGGTCTACTACGGTCGAAACGAGCACGGCAACTGGCCGGGCGCCGCGAGCATGTCTTCCAAGCTCCGCAAAGGAGGCGTGGTCACGGCCGACGAAGTGCTGATCACCGTGGTCGCTCCTCGCCCGCTGATCGTCCGAGGCGCGGTCGAGGAGAAGGACCTGCACAGCCTCGCCGGCCGCGACGAGCTGAAGGGCCGGGCGACGCCCGCCGCCGACCCCACGCTCTCGCTGCCGGCCCGGCTGACCAGCCTCACGCCCGTTCCCCGCGAGGCCGGCAAGTTCGAGCTGATCGCCGACGTCGAGCTCGGCCCTGATGCCGCCTTGATCAAACCCGGCATGGCTTGCAGCCTCAAATTCGCGACCTACCGCGCCCAAGACGCACTTACCGTTCCCAGCTCCGCTGTCTCCGAGGATGAGTCCGACGATGGGACAATGACCCACGTCGTCTACCTGCCCGGGAAGCAAGGCAAGCCCGAGAAGCGGACTGTCAAGACCGGGAAGACCGCCGGCGGTAAGACCGAGATTCTTACCGGTCTGCGCACCGGCGACGAGGTCCTGGGCAGCAAGCCTTGAGAGAACGAGCAGGGGGCAATTCCTCCGGTGGCTCGAGTCTCCGATGATGCACTTTCTGAAAAACCAAGTTCAATCCACACGAAGCCTATGTTTTGCAAGTACGTGACCTCCCTTGTGATCCTGATCGGGCCGGGTCTGGTCCTCCCCGAGCTCGAGGCAGCACCTCAGGAACCCGCGCGCCGCGAGTTCGCTGACACCCCGCCGGCCGGGAAATCGGCCGGACCATCCTCACCTCATCTGCATCCCGGGCCTCCGGAACTTGTTTCCGACAGGGCCATCGTCGCCGCCATGGATCGAGGTGTTGAGTTCTTGCTCCGCGACCAGAGGCCCGATGGATCTTGGGGATCGCCCGAGCGGACCAAGGACCTGAATGTCATCGCGGGTGTCGGGTCGCATCACGCTTTTCGTGTCGCCACCACGGCGCTTTGTGTCCCTGCCCTGATCGAGCTAGACCGGGACACGACCGGCGCAGCGATTGCCCAGAGGAATGCAGTCCGCCGCGCTATCGAGCGAGGCGAGAAGTTCCTGTTCCGCGAGCTGCCCCAGGTGCGCCGCGATGATCCGATGCTGATCTACAATGTCTGGGCCCATGGCTACGGCATCATGGCACTGGTGCGGATGCACGGCCGCCTGCCGGACGACAAGCCCCGGCAGGCCCGGATCGAGGCTTTGATCCGCGACCAGTACGATCGGCTTGGCCGATACGAATCGGCCGAAGGTGGCTGGGGTTATTACGACTTCGGTGCGGGCACCCAGCGGCCCAACAGCGACTCTGCCAGCTTCGTCAACGCCGCCGTGCTGATCGCCTTCCATGAGGCGAAGAACCTGGGCGTGGCTCCTCCCGAAAAGGTCACCAGGCGGGCCATCGAAGGGCTGGTCGCCCACCGTAAGCCGGATTTCAGTTACCTGTACGGCCTGCATCTTCGCTATAAGCCGATGATGGGCATCAATCGTCCCGGAGGAAGCCTGGGGCGGTCGCAGGCCTGCAACCTGGCCCTCAGGCTTTGGGGCGACGCGAAGGTGACCGACCAGGTGCTCAAGGACTGGCTCGATCGGCTGATCACCCGCAACGGCTGGCTCGACATCGGCCGCAAGCGGCCGATCCCGCACGAGTCGCACTTCCAGGTCGCGGGCTACTTCTACTACTTCGGTCACTACTACGCAACCCTCTGCGCCCTTGTGCTGCCGGCGGCCGATCGCGCGTTCTATCAAGACCACCTGGCGCGAATCCTGCTGTCGCACCAGGAGCGCGACGGCTCATGGTGGGATTACCCCTTCTATAATTACCACCAGCAGTACGGCACCGCATTCGCACTCATGTCGCTGGAGCATTGCCGGCATGGGCAATAAGAAGACGAGGTCCCGCCCGGAGATTTTGGATTTTGGATTGGGGATTTTGGATTGGGGATTTGCCGGCATGGGCAATGAAGAGGCGAGGACCCGCTCCCCAGCGTACGGCTCTTGAGATAGTCACGGACTCACATTCTCAGATAAGGGTTGGCGGATGATGGGCGGCCACAATCTCCAGCACGGCCTCGTGCAAGAGTCCGTTGCTGGCAACGACACTTGTTCTGGCGATGGGGAGCGGCTCGCCGCGTCCGGTGGTGACCTTGCCGCCCGCCTCCTCGACGAAGAGGCGGCCGGCGGCGTAGTCCCAGGGGGCGAGCTCGTATTCGAAGAAGGCACCGAAGGCGCCGAGCCCCACATAGGCCAAGTCGAGCGTGGCAGCCCCCATGCGCCGGACGCCGTGGATGTTGCGGTGCAGCAGGTCGCTTACCGCGGCCAGGGTCGCCTCCATCATCGCGCCGCGGTCGTAATAGTAGCCGAAGCCGATCAGGATCTCGTCGAGCCGCTGACTCTCGGCAACGCGGACGCGCTGACCGTTGTGGAAGGCGCCTTGCTGGCGAGCTGCCAAGAACCAGTCATCGTGGACCGGATTTCCCATCACGCCGCAGGCAGGCTGCCCTTCATGGTAGTAGGCCACAGAGACCCCGAAGTGCGGGATGCCGTGCACGAAGTTGCTTGTGCCGTCGATCGGATCGACGATCCAGAGGTGTTCGCTGGCGAGCAGCGCGCTGGAAGCGCTATCGCCGCCGTGCAGCTCCTCGCCCAGAACCGCATGATCTGGAAATGCCTTGCGAATGACGGCGACAATCGCCCTCTCGGCCTCGAGGTCGGCCTCGGAGACGAGGTTGTAGCTCGAGGCCTTGCCCGGCGCCGACTCCTTGGTGAAGACCGTCGCCCCGGTGCGGAATAACCGCGCGGCGACCGCTCCGCCGGCGCGAGCCGCCTCTTCCGCGACTGCCAGTTCGTGTGCCATCATTCCAGCGGACCTCAAAGTCCCGCGACGAGTAAAAGAACCATACCTCTGCCTCTCGGACAAGGACAGATCAGGAAATTCTAACCCGATCCGGCCATCAGGCTTTGCGCGGCCCATCGAAGGCCGGGGGAAGCAACTGGTGCACAGTGCGGACAATCAGGTCCTCGGCCTCGGGCGCCAGCCGCGCGGGCTGGCCGTAGAAAACCGATGATATCCGAAACGGGAACCTCGGGCTGCGCTGCCATGAGTAAAACCACGCAGCCGGCAACGTGCGGAGTGGCCATCGATGTTCCATCCATATGATCCAGGCTCGACTCCGTCGGACGAAATCACCGACAGGCAAGTTCCATTTGACAAATCCAAGCGAGCGACCCAAAGTCAGTCCTGACGGCCGAGGTTGGACCACGGGCCCGTATGATCGACGCGCTCATGGGCAGAGGTCGCGGCTTCCAGCCCTTGCTGTGAGAAACACCGAGCGAACGCGTTGGTCCGGAGGGAACATGAGCCGGCAGTACGAGCGTGAGCAGTCCGAGGCCATCCAGGCTGTCCGCCAGGCGACGCGGCTGTGTCTCACGGTGAGGGCGGCCCTGAAGCCGGAGGTCCTGGACAAGAGGGACAAGAGCCCGGTGACGGTGGCAGACTTTGGCAGCCAGGCGGTCATCTGCCGGGCGCTGGGGATCGCGTTTCCGGACGATCCCGTCCTCGCCGAGGAGGACTCGGAGGAACTCGGAAGATCGGGGAACACGGCCATCCTTGACGGGGTGGTCGGTCACGTGCGAGCGCTCGAGCTCGATGCCGATCGCAACCCCTCTCCGGCCGAGGTCTGCGGCTGGATCGACCGGGGAGGAAGCAGCCAGTATCGCGACCGATTCTGGACAATCGATCCGATTGATGGAACTAAAGGCTTTCTCCGCAACGAGCAGTACGCCGTGGCCCTGGCGCTCATCGTCGAAGGCCAAGTTGTTGTCGCGGCCCTGTCATGCCCCAACCTGCCGGTCGACTCGGCTTCGGCTGCCGCGAGTCGGGGCGTGATCTTTGCGGCCGTGCTCGGGCATGGGGCGATTGTCGTGCCGCTGGAACAGGGGGAGGAACGCGAACCGGAATTCTTGCCAGTGCAAGTTAGCCAGAGAACCGATCCCGCGTTGCTCCGATTCTGCGAGTCGGTAGAATCAGGTCACAGCGCACATGGAGACGCCGCTGCGATCGCGGCGCGGTTGGGGATCGTCACGCCACCCGTCCGGATGGACAGTCAGGCCAAGTACGGGATCGTTGCGCGGGGCGAGGCGGAGATCTATCTCCGCATGCCCACCCGGGCTGATTACCGCGAGAAGATATGGGATCACGCCGCCGGAGCCTTGATCGTCGAGGAAGCCGGAGGAACCGTCACCGACATCATGGGCCGGCCCCTGGACTTTCGCCACGGCCGCGAGCTCAGCGCCAATCGCGGTGTCATCGTGACCAATGGCCGATCCCACGCCCGTGTCCTGGAGACGCTTCACGCGCTGGGACTGGGAGGCGAGAAGCTGGCATAGGGAAAGAGATCATCGAGGTCGGGTTGCATAATTTGAGCTGTTCGGAGGATTACCTGGACGAGGCCTACCTGCATTCAAACCGAAGCCCCTACGGCTGGCGTGGTCTCGCGGGAGACGCCACGGGCGGCGCGGTCGCCGCTTTGATTGGAGCGCCGATGAGCGTGGGAATCCCAGCGCAGAGCGTGGCCAACGTCCGGTGCGGCGGTTCCACGCGGCTGTCGATTCTACTCCACCTGGAAAAACCCGCCGCGATGCCGGGGCTCGTGGCCCGGCTTCGAATCCGAGCCATCGAGCCTCGAGCGGCTGATTCCTGACCATCCCTTCACCGGGAGCCGAGAACCAGCTTGATTCGCTCGGCGGATGGCGAACCGTCAAGAGATCAATTCGACCCAACCGACCGCGCCGGCGGAATGACCGGAGTCGAGCCGGTCATGCCGGGGATGGCCGGGTTGGTGGCGCTTCCTTCCAGAGCAGGAGCGCTGGGCAATCGAACCGGATCACGCGTGGGTCGGTCCTTGCCATGCAGTCCGCTACATCCCGAGACCAGGAACAGGGTCGCCATGACCGCCGCCAGGCCGAATGTCCTTTTCATCAGCCAACTCCTCCGTGAGTGAATGAATGGCGGGAATATCCTTCTGCGGCATAGCATAACGGCAAACCGGATTCTGGGAAGCGGAACCTGATTGATCTGTACGAATGTCGCGCTTGCGGTGGATAAGTGACTACTTACCATCCTGAACCTTCACGGCGGACGAGCTGGGCTCTCCGTCATGATATTGGAAAATGACCGATGATCATGGGTCAAAAGGAGAAAAAGGCTCATGACTTCCGACTGGCGGTTTGCAGATTCGCCTGACACCGTGGTCGTGACCCTGGAGCGAATCCTTCGAGGCGATTCGTCTCTCGTCCTGGTCACTCACGACGCCGAGGACGGCGGCTGGCAGTTTCTCGATGGTGAGCACGTCTTCGAGGAAGACGGTGCGATCGTCCTTCTGGGCGAGATGGTCCAGTTCGATCCCAGTCTTCTCGAGCTCGCCGATCTGCCCGCGGGATGGTGCGCCTGGCGAGAAGCACCCGATCGACCCTGGCAGCGAGCCCAGGGTGAGCCCACGAGCACACCGGATCGTCCGCCGATCGATCTGGATTGGGGAGCACAAACGGCTAGAAATATCGAGATCAAGGCTTATGTCTCCGACACTCATCGACTGCGCGCAACCGTCGAGGGGATGAGTGACACGCAAGCGGAGGTCTTGAACCAGCAGGATGTTTTCTTCGCCGTGGAGACGGGGCGGCTCAAACTCCGGATCATGGGCGATGGCTGCGGTGAGCTGATTCACTATGATCGGCCGGATATCGGCGGTCCCAAGGTTTCCCATTATCTCATCGCCCCCACCACCGCCCCGGAAGTCCTGATGACGATCCTGTCCCGAGTCTTGCCGATCGTGGGCACCGTCCGGAAAGAGCGGTTGCTCTACCGCGTCGGCCAGACCCGCATTCATCTCGATCAGGTCGAGAACCTTGGCGATTTCGTGGAGTTGGAAGTCGTCCTTCGCCCCGATCAGACGGAAGAGGAGGGAGTTTCCATCGCCGAGTATTTGATGAGCCGCCTGGAGATCCCGCGGGAACAGTTCGTGCGAAAGGCCTACATAGATCTCTTGCAGAATCACACATGAATTCCGCCCAGGTCATTGTCTTCGGCTCCGGCGCTGGCCGTCGAGGTAGACGGCGGAGAGGATGACCAGCCCTCGGACGATGTACTGGAGCGAAAAGTGAACACCCGCCTGGTTCAGCCCCTTGTCGAGAATGCCAATGATGATCGCTCCCAGGAACGTCCCGGGCACGGTCCCGACGCCGCCGGCGAAGCTGGTTCCTCCCACGACCACCGCGGCGATGGCGATGAGCTCGAAGTTCTGGCCCGAACCAGGTTCTGCCGAGTAGAGCTGGGAAGCGTGGATCATCCCTGCGATGCCGGCCAGCAGCGAGCAGGCGACATAGACCGCGATCACGTTGCGGGCGATCGGAATTCCCGTGTAACGGGCCGCTTCGCGATTTCCCCCAATGGCGTACAGATGCTGGCCGAACCGAGTGCGGTGAAGCAGCACGGCAGTCACAACGAAGGCGGCTACCATCACCAGCACCGGCACCGGCACGATTCCCAGGACCCGAGCGTTACCCAGTGCCAGGAAAACTTCCTGACTCTCGGGCACGGCGATGGGCCGGCCCTCGTTGAACCGCAATGCCAGGCCGCGGGCGATGCGGAGGGAAAGGAGATGCCGATCGCTGCGACCGTCGTCGGGCATGGGTTTACAGGCTCTGGAGGAACTCGTCGGCGTTTTCCCTGGTAATCAGCTTGACGGGGATCTTGATGTCGGAGGGCACCGGTTTGCCTGCCAGGTGTTCGTAGATCGTCTCGGCCGCGGCCCGTCCGATCTGCCGGGGAAATTGTGCCGAGCTGGAATGCAGCTTGCCCGCCTTGATGACGGCAACGGCCTCGCGCGAGCCGTCCACGGTGACGACCGTGACCTTGCCGAGCTTGCCCGCCGACTCGATGGCCGAGATCGCGCCGAGCGCGCAGGGGTCGTTGATGGGAAAAGCGGCGTCAACATCCGGGAAACGGCCCATCAGGTCGCGCATCACGGGCCGTCCGCCCTCGGTGGTTCCTTTTCCTTCCTGGGTATCGAGGATGGTGATCTCGGGGTGCTGGGAAATGGCCCTCTTGAACCCGTCGACGCGGTCGATGCACGCCTTGTTGACCGAGTGGTGCAAGATGACGACTCGCGCCTTGGGATTGACCTTGGCCAGGGCCTCGGCCGCCAGCCGGCCCGCCTCGATGTTGTCGGAGGCCACCTGGCTGAGGACCAGGTCGGGATCGCTGACAGGGGCATCGACGATGATGACCGGCACCTTCTTACGCCTGGCTTCGATCAGGCTGCCTCGCACCCCTTCCCAGTTCACCGCGTTGATGAAGATCGCCGCGGGCTGCTGCTGGAGGAGGTCGGAGATGTCGTTCTTCTGCTTGAGGCTGTTGAACTGGGCATCCAGCGTGACCAGCCGATCGCCGTGCGCCTCGATCACGCTCTTGAGACCTTGCTCCAGATCGATGAAGAAGGGGTTGTTCATCGTCTGGACCGTGAACCCGAAGAGCCGGCTCGCTGACGTCTGGCCGGACGGCGGTCTGCCCGCGGCCGTGGTCGATTGCGGCTCGCTCCCACAGCCGGTCAGGATCGTCGATATCAATAAAGTCGCCAGCCAGAAGTGTGGTCGAATCAAAGATTTCATGGTCGGAATCGCCGGTGGAAGTCCGGGTTGGAAAGAAGCGTCAATGGTCGCTCGCAGTTCGTCATTATGGGAGACTCGCACCGGACAACTCAACGGAGTGGGCTCGGAGCACCGCGCAGCCGAACGCGGTGAAGCACTACGAGCTGGACAAGCGGGACGTCGCCCTTGAGCGATCGCTCGAGGCCGACCTCGACCGCTCCGCCTCCGGCTTTGCCGCCTGGCTGGCCGCCGACCAGTCCTCGCCCAGCGGCCGGGACGAGCGGAACGAACAGATGCTGCCTCGCCGAAGCACTCGCCGACCTTCCCGACCTGATGCGCGAGGTCGTCGTGCTCAAGCGCTGCCGGGGCTGGACCCTGCCCCAGGTCTCCGAGCGGATCGGCCGCACCGTCCCGGCCGTCGCCTCCCTCTTGCGCAGGGGGCTGGAAAGGTTGCGGAAACGGACGAAGAGCGAGGCGCCGCAAATCTCGAGCACGCTTGCGGGGTCTGCCATTGCACTCAAGCGCTGGATAGAATAAGGCAGTACGGCGGGTTCTGGGACGAACCATGATCGATCACGAGCAGCCCTTGCCGCTCCGTCCGGCTGTAAAGGTTATGATCGACCTCAATCAAATTGGCTACCCGGAGAGCCCAACATCATGAGCGCACTCGCCCGTCTCGAGCCCATTCTGGAGGGTCTTTCGGAGGACCGGATCCGCCAGTTGATCGACTTCGCCCGATTCCTGGCCGTTGAGCAGGATCGGCAAGAGTGGCTGCGGTTTGGGCAGGAACGGCTCGCGCGGGCCTATGGCCCGGATGAGCCCGATTACAGTGAGGCGGACATACGGCCGAATCGCAAGCCATGACCTTCAGTCCCGGAGACGTGGTTCTGATACCGCTCTCGCAATTCTCGGGCGGGCCGGCCAAGCTCCGGCCCGCACTGCTCCTTGCGTCACTTCCCGGCCCGTATCAGACCCAATTTGTTTGTGGGGTTAGCACCCAATTGCACCAACAAGTACCCTTGCACCCGTGAAGAGTCGTTCTCCATGGCCACGCCGAACGATCCCACAACATCCCACGGCCCTCTCGACGCGGTCATTGCCTCCTCCATTCTAGCGCCCTGGACAGGACTCGAACCTGCAACCTCGACTTTAGAAGAGTCTTGCTCTCTCCGGTTGAGCTACCAGGGCGACCACGCAAGGGTTATAGGTGGTGAATGTCCTCGCCAGGAATTGAACCTGGTCCTCGACCTTCGCAAGGTCGTATGCGAATCCGTCACACTCCGAGGACGCATCAAGGCCCTGTCCCCCGCCCGGAAATCGAATCCGGCCCTGCGGCTTCGAAGACCGCGGTGCGACCGACACACTCGCGGGGAGCGATTCGTGCAGTTTGACAGTCCGCACGAGCGGGCGCTGGCTCAGGCCATGGCCAGCGCCGGCTCATGTTTCAGGAATCTCGCCCAGCTTTCGATGCGGGCTCCCTGCGCGGCGTAGAACGGCTTCCACTCGGGACGGACCGGCCGGCGGCGCAGCCGCATGCCGGCCTGGTCAGGAGTCCGGTCCCCTTTGCGGGCGTTGCACCGCTCGCAGGCGGCCACGCAGTTGGTCCAGCTCGACGCTCCCCCTTGCGACCGGGGCAGTACGTGGTCGATGGTGATCGACTCGGCCCCCGGCTGCGCGCCGCAGTACTGGCAAGTGTAATGGTCGCGCTTGGCGACGTTGCGCCGGCTGAACGTGACGGCCGTGTTCGGCAGGCGATCGTAGTGCGCCAGGGTGATGATCTCGGGCACCGGCAGCCGCAGCCGTGCGGATCGGATGCAAGGCTCGCCGTCGGCCGTCCGGCGCAGCGCCCAGTCGCTCCACGAAAACAACCGGTACTCATCCGGATCGACAACGCGGGCCGCATCGTTCCAGAGCAAGATCAACGACCGGGCCACGGTGGTCACGTGGACCGGCTGCCATTGTCGGTTCAAGACCAAGGTCGGTAGATCCAGCACGCCCTTCGACATCATCGCCTCCATCCCCGGGAAACGGTGAGGGTGCTCGGCGGGAGTTGAACCCGGCGCCTTGAGATTCACATTCTCATGTGCTTCCGTTACACCACGAACACCATCAATCAAGACCGGCCCCAATAAAAGGCCGGAGCGGAAGGCAAGGGATTCGAACCCTCACGCCCCGGAGGGCGCACTCCTCAGCAGGGAGGCCCGGCCAGCCTTATCCGGCTACCTTCCGTAACATGGAAAGCGAGTGGACAGCCGGGGATTCGAACCCGGGGGGAACCCCTCTGGGGTCGCCCCTGGGTGCAAGCCAGGCGTCTTCCCGTTGGACCAGCCGCCCAAGACAGACGGACGGGGCGTTGCCCCGTGCTAAGGTGTTCTGCCCTTACGGGGCGTGTTTCTGACAACTGACAATCAATCGAGTCGTCCCGGAGGGAATCGAACCCCCGTTTCCTCTTTGTAAGAGAGGAGTCGTTGCCGCTGGACCACGGGACGAGGAACAAACCGAAGTAGCACGGGTGGGAGTCGAACCCACAGGTCACGAGAGTTCGGGCACCGCCCGAAGGGTGGTCGTCGCCGCTTTGCCGGTTTGCGTACCGTGCCGTCGCTGGATGATGCCTCCTGTCATTGCGGGTATGGGAGTCGAACCACATCCTCCCAGTTCATGAGACTGGGCTGAGCACCGGCCCACCCGCGAGTCCCAGGCCCCGGGGTCGATCCGGGAGGGCCGGCCTTATGAGAGCCGGCTGGGCGCCCGCCACGCCTGGGTTGCTTCGATATTCCACCGGAGCAGAGAGCCTGACCTGAAGTAGCCCGGACGGGAGTCGAACCCGCCTCACCACTGTGAGAGAGTGGCGTCCTGGACCGATAGACGACCGGGCCGTGATTCGAAGGATCGAAGAAGATCGCAGTGCGTCGGGCAGGAGTCGAACCTGCAAAGCTCGGGGCGGGTGGGTTACGGCCACCGGGGCTCGCCAGTGCCCAGCCGACGCGTTTGAGAGATGACGAACTCTTTATGACAATCTCCGTTCCCTTCCTCTTCCAGCGCCCCCGGCGGGATTTGAACCCGCGGCCTCCACCTTGACAGGGTGGCGAGCACTCCGAGCTGCTCCACAGGGGCTCGACGTTGTGGACCGGTCTTCCCGGGTCCCCAGTGGCTCAGGAGGGATTCGAACCCTCAGCATCTCTCGGTCTGAACGAGAGTGGTCTGCCGGTTGCCTACCGAGCCTTGGCGCCATTGGAGGCGGCAGCCGTGGGACTCGAACCCACAAGCGGCCCGCGGCCGCCGCCTGTTTTCAAGACAGGTCCCTGATCCAGCCGGATGGCTGCCGTCAATGCTGGCTTCCCGTCAAGTTCCGGGGGCTGGAATCGAACCAGCGGCCTCCACGTTCAGAGCGTGGCGTCACGACCAACCGCAACTGCCCCGGAGTGTTCCGCGTCTCCTGTTCGGACAGAACACGTTTCGTTCAGTCCAGGTTCGGGAAGGAGGATTCGAACCTCCACCGCCTGAGTCAAAGTCAGGAAGCCTGCCGGTTAGCCGATTCCCGAGAGTGCCCCGCGGGAGTTGAACCCGCCTGTCCAGTTTGGAGGACTGGTGCCTGACCGCTCGGCCAGGGGCACGCGATGCGCGTCGGAACGAAGCAGCGGAAGAGGAGGGAGTCGAACCCTCAAGGCTCGTCGCTCGCCCGGTTTCGAGCCGGGTGCCGTCACCCATCGGCTTGCCCTTCCGGAATCCATCAAGCTCCAGGGGAGGGACTCGAACCCCCACGCCGAAGGCGCCTCATTAACAGTGAGGTGCGTCTACCATTTCGCCACCCTGGAAGGTAAGAGGAGCGAGTAGACCGCAGGTGAGCGGACCACTGCTTTCTCTGCTCTACTTTCTCCTCTCTCCGCACTCCTGCTCTATTTTTGCCGCCGTGGCGGCAAGAATCGGGGTGGCTGGGCTCGAACCAGCGGTTTCCTGCTCCCGAAGCAGGCGGATTAGCCATCTTTCCCACACCCCGAGGAAGTGCCCAGCGGGATTTGAACCCGCACGTTCGCCATGGCAAGGCGAGAGGCTGCCATTACATCATGGGCACTACGACCGTCGCCGAATTGTCAAAGAAACTCAGAGCACCGGGTGGGGGTCGAACCCACGTCACCGCCTTACGAGAGCGGTGTCTTGCCTGCTAGACCACCAGTGCAAGCCTCGAGTGGGACCAGAGGGACTTGAACCCTCACCCGCCTGGTTAAGAGCCAGGTGTGCTGCCGCTAACACCTTGGTCCCGACGATCGCCAACAGTCGGCCCGGGAGGAGTCGAACCTCCATCTTCCGGTTATCAGCCGAGCGCTCTGCCGCTGAGCTACAGGCCGTGATTGATGACTGCCGCTCTTCGACTCTCCTCCCCGGATGGGGCCGGAGGGACTCGAACCCCCACTCCCCGGCTTAAAAGGCCGATGTGCTGCCGTTACACCACAACCCCTCGCCACACCCACACCCACACCCACACCGTCCCACTCTGGGGCCAGTCAAGCACGACCGGCAGGATTCGAACCCGCGAGACAGCGGTTTTGGAGACCGCCCGCGCCCCCAGTCGCTCCGGTCGTGTGTGCCTGTGGAGGCGAATCGCCCGTGAGGGAGTCGAACCCTCCTCTCCACCTTGAAAGAGCAGTATCCTCGTCCGCTAGACGAACGGGCGTGCGTTTCCTGTCACTCCCGCGCAGGGAGTGGGCCGTGTGGCGCTCGAATCCACGTCTCCACCTTTTCAGAGTGGCGCTATACCGTCTCAGCTACCGGCCCGAAAATGGCCAAGGCCCGGTGCTTGTGACACCGAGCCCTGGTCGGTTCCTGATCAGGAAGAACCAGTACTGGGCGTCAGTGTCGCAAGTAACCTCGGGGACGGAGATCGCTCGCCAGGGCGGAGAAACTCCGCTCTTGCCCCCGACCAGATTGACCTTGAGACCAGCAGGCGAACATGGCGATTGACCCCGGCAAGCAAGGGAAACTGATGAGAGACACCCCAGGGAACACCGGCCTGGTTTTCATCGTTTCCTCGCTCTTCACCTCTAGAGACGCGGGACGACCGATTGATGTTCGCGCGGCCGATCAATTTTCGCGAGTTCTCGCTGATCTCCACCGGGTAGCGAAGGCCATGACCTGTGACCAAGGTCGTGAAAGACTGACAGGAGTTCCGGGGACACCACACCGATTTCTTGACTCGCCTTCCCGCCGCTGTGGGGTTTCCGGGGACACCAAACTAAGGAAATCTCACGAGACCCGTCCACGGACGCCACCGGTTTTCCTCGGCGAGGTCATTTGGTTCGCTTACCGAACCAGTGGTGGAGATGAGCGAGGAGTCTCGAGGATTCAGCCAGATTACGAGAGAATCGACTGGGCGGGAGTGTTCCCGCTCCCCGCCCCGGAGGGGCGCCGGTCCATAGCCAGGGGCGAAAGCCCTTGTCCTTACCATCTTCTTTTAGTGGTCAGATGATCATATTCTGCGCCTTTTGCCTGGGTTTTTTTGCGCCGGTGGTGGTAGAATCCAGCCAGCACTCCCATGGAGATGGGAGGGATGGATCGCATTTCACCCGTAGGAGCGCCGGATGGATCCCTTTGTTCTGGACGCCCAGACCTGGGCCAAGACGCAATTCGCCACCGCC
>Ga0208044_1001157_pt1 | contig 15174 bp, 13 predicted proteins | sample Sb_taG_8_FD_187712 | JGI IMG/M metagenome (GOLD analysis project Ga0208044, IMG submission 187712) | Peat soil microbial communities from Weissenstadt, Germany - Sb_50d_c_BC metaG (SPAdes) (version 2) | ecosystem: Environmental > Terrestrial > Soil > Wetlands > Peat | place: Germany... | reverse complement strand
CGCCGTTTATCTGACCCTGCGCCTGCTCCTGAACCCCTCCTCCGCCCGACGCATCGTAGCCCGCACGGTGGACAACTACTCGTTGTCCGAGGCCGCCGTGCAGGTCATCCGCCAGATCCCCGCCGATATCCTGGCTCCTCGAAGCATCGTGAACCGATAACGGTCGGTTGATGGATCCTCGTGCGGCGTGGGAACCAAGCCGATCCGGCCCCGAAAGGGTAACGACCAGATCTGTGCAACCACCGTAAGGAGGGTAACGCCCAGATTGCTGTAGGATTATCCTTTCAACAGCTCTAAACACGGCTAGAACAGGCTCGATATCGACGTTCCAACTCGGCCGGCAATTTGGGTCGTTTGGTCTTGGATCGGGCTTTTCTCATGATTTTGCGCCGCTTCATCGCTTGACGTTGGCATTCGGGCACGCGTGCCGAACGATTAGGTAAGAGGTCATCAGCGGTGAACAGTCCGCGGTGGGCCCTGTGTGCGTCCAAGGCCAGTGCTGTGGCCGGTCCCTCTTGGACGATCCGAACACCGGCATGTTTGTGGCCGTGGATCCGACGCTCATGCCCCTTGAGTAAGCGAAACCAGCGCTCCAAATCGAGATTGTCGCGGACCTGATCCACCTCGTCCCCACCCGCGAACAAGATTATTGGTGTCAAGATTATTGGTGTCAGTTCTTTTTTCGGCGAAAAAAGAACTGCGACCAATAATCCTCCTGCGCGGCTGGCGACGCCTATGCGACGGCCCGCATGAGCCGAAATCCGGTCGTCGCCCTCGTGGTCGGCAAGGCCATCTCGGGAGGATTCCTGGTACATGGTTTGCAAGCCCATCGTCTGCTGGCGCTGGATGCTCCCGGAGTCATGGTCCATGCGATCCCTAAGGAATCGGCCGCGCACGTCACGCGGCGCTCGGTCCGGCGGCGATTGGCCGAGCAATGGGACGCGTCGTGATGCGTGGCAACCCGAGGCCCAACAACGTAACCTGGAGTCCTTGCGGAAGGCGTGGAGGTAAGCAAAGATTAATGTCGTGAGGTGATCTGCATGATCGTCCAGGCAGCGGGCGAAAGCACTGTACCCGCCAGATTCTTACTGGCACTCAAGTACAGAAATGGGAAGTACCAGCATGGCAAGCACGAGTGATCGGAGTTCAGAACCTTCGATAGAACCCAGGCCGGCCCCTGGCGAGGCGGAACGGACTCTGGCGAAGGATGGTTCGGCTGCCGCACGAGCAGATCAGGCTGCTCATCCGGACCATGATGCCGCCCCGACCACCGGTTCTCCTCCCGGCGCGTCGCCACCGCACCCCTGGCGAAAACGATTGCTCCTGGCGGTTGCCGTGGTCGGGTTAGCGTTCGGGGGCTACCGGCTTGTTCCCGTCGTGGAAACGATGCTCAACACGGTTTCCACCGACGACGCCTATGTCAACGGCCACGTGACGTTCGTGGCTCCCCGAGTCGCCGGCCAGGTGAGCCGGGTCCTGGTTGATGACAACTACAGGGTGGACAAAGGGGCCGTACTGGTCCAACTCGACAAGGAACCCTACCAGGTTCAACTCGCGATCAAGCAAGCCGCCGTGGTGTCGGCGGAAGCAGACCTGGTGCACGCCCAGGCCCAGGTGCGCGGCTTCGTGGCCCTAGTCGTCGCCACTCGGTACCAACTTTTTCATGCCGTCGAGGCGGTCAACACCAGTGTCGCCAATCTGCGAGCCGACGTGGCGACACTCAACAGCAAAAAGGCGACCCTGGAACTGGTGCGCGCCAACCTGAGGCGGGGCGAGGAACTGCTACCGAGCGGCGGGATCAGCAAGGAAGATCTCGACAACAGGCGGCAGACGGTCAAGGTCGACGAGGCGGCCGTCGATCAAGCCCTCCAGACCGTCTACGCGGATCGGGCCGGCCTGGGGCTTCCCGCCCAGCCTCCCGAGGGCCACGACCTGAGCGAGGTGCCGGCCAATCTCGCCGAGAACTTCTCCTCCGTGCGTCAGGCGCTGGGGCAATTACTCCAAAGCGCGGCCCAGATCGGTTACGCGCCGCCCGCATGGGACCTTACTTATCAACAGGTCAAAGAGGCGGCGCTCAAGCTTGTTCCTGAGGGCGATCTCGAGCACGTCTATGCCAAGCTGATCCCCCAGGCGCCCCCCATCAAACAGGCGGAGGCCAAGCTGCTCGAGGCCCGCCGCGACCTGGCGCAGGCCGAGCTGAACCTCCGCTACTGCGACATTGTCAGCGAGATCGACGGCGTGGTCACCCGCCGCAACGTGAACCCCGGAAACGACGTCCAGGTGGGGGAGAGCTTGATGGCCATCCGCTCGCTCACGGAGATCTGGATCGACGCCAACTTCAAGGAGACTCAGCTCGGGGACCTGCGTATTGGCCAGCGTGTGCGCTGCGAGGTCGACATGTACGGCAGCCGTGGTGAGTTCGAGGGCCGCATCACCGGCTTCACAATGGGGACCGGTCAGACCCTCGCCCTGCTCCCGCCGCAGAACGCCACCGGCAACTATGTGAAGATCGTCCAGCGGCTGCCGGTCCGCGTCGAGCTAACCGACTACGATCCGGACAAGGCCCCATTGTTCGTCGGTTTGTCGGTCGTCCCCTACGTGTACTACAAGGAACCGCCCACGGGACCGCACGCCGGAGAGGTCTTGCAACCGCGTCACCCACTTCCGCGAGCCCCCACCGTTCCCAACGCCAGGGAAGCCTTGCGACCGTCGGCCCCCCTCCCCAAAGGCCAGCGGCCCTTTAAGGATGAAGGATAAGACAGGAGAGGTCTTTGATTCACCCTTGATCCTTCCTGTTGACGATGGAGCTCCCGCATGAGCAGCGTGGCCCTGACCCCAACTGCGGCGAGCCGCCCGGCGATCAACCCCTGGTTCGTCGCCATCGCGGTGGTCGTGCCCACGTTCATGGAGGTGCTGGATACCACGATCGCGAACGTCTCGCTGCGGTACATCGCCGGCGGTCTGTCGGCAGCGAACGTCGACAGTGAGTGGGTCCTCACCAGTTACCTGGCCGCGAATGCCACCATCCTGCCGATCTCGGGCTGGATCTCGGCCCGCTTGGGCCGCCGCAACTACTTCCTGCTGTCGATCGCCGTCTTCACCATAGCCTCGGGGCTGTGCGGTATGGCCACCAGCCTCGGCCAACTGATCCTGTTCCGGGTGATCCAGGGCGTGGCCGGCGGCGGACTCCAGCCTTCCAGCCAGGGAGTGCTGCTGGACAGCTTCCCGCCCGAGAAGCAGGGCGCGGCCATGACGATGTTCGGCATCGCGGCCCTGATCGCGCCGGTCGTCGGCCCGACGCTGGGCGGTTATCTCACGGTTACCTACGACTGGCGCTGGATCTTCTATATCAATCTACCGGTGGGCGCCATCGGCTTCCTGGCGTGTTACCTCCTGGTCGATGACCCCGATTACCTCAAGGCGGAGCGGGCCGAGCTGCATCGCCAGCCGCTCAATTTCGACTACATTGGCCTGGGGCTGCTCGCTCTGAGCATGTCTTGCTGGGAAGTGATGCTCAGCAAGGGGCAGGAATGGGACTGGTACAACGATCCCTTTTGGCGGGTGCAGACGCTGTTTGTCCTGTTCGTTCTCGGGCTGGGCGCCCTGATCTTCCGTGAGCTGCGGATTGCCAACCCGGTGGTCGACTTCCGGCCGCTCTCCGAGCGCAACTTCGCGGCCTCCTGCCTCATCATCTTCTGTTCGTTCGGTGTGCTCTATGGGGCCAGTACCTCCCTACCGGGACTGCTCCAGTCCCTGTTCGGCTACGACGCCTATGTCTCGGGGCTGGTGCAGTCGCCCGCTGGATTTTTCTCCATCCTGATGATGGTCGTCGTCGGGGCCCTCCTCGGCCGGGGCACGGACGCCCGCTGGTTGATCGCCGGGGGCCTGCTCGTCATGGTGGCCGGGAACTACTGGATGGCGATGATGAACCTGTACATCAGCCCGGGGCAGGTGATCTGGCCGCGGGTGGTGATGATCATGGGCTTGTCGATGATCTTCGCTCCGATCAATGTGGCGGCCTTCAAGTACACTCCCGAACACCTGCGCGGAGCGGCGGTCGGCCTGTTCGCCCTGCTCCGTAATGAGGGGGGCAGCGTCGGCACGTCGATGGCCCAGACCCTCGTGCAGCGACGCGAACAGTTCCACACGTCGCGTGTGGGCGAGTTCCTCGACCCTCTCAATCCGGCGGTGAAGTCGTTCCTTCAGCAGGGCCGAGCCTTCTTCTTCCAGCAGACGGGTGACCGGGCCGCGTCGCGGCAGTTGACCTTGCAGGCGCTGGCGGACCTCCGCCAGCAGCAGGCGGTTTCTCTGGCCTACTTCGACGACTTCTGGCTCTTCGCCGTTCTCGCGCTTGCTCTGGTCCCTCTCGTTTTCCTCATGAAGCGCTCGGTGGCCGAGAAGGGGGCTCACATTGGAGCGGAGTAGGCCGGACAGAGGCGGCGAATCAGGCTGTTCGAGGGCCTCAACGCCATCGTTGAGCACGGTGTCACCGTGATGGTGACCACCCACTTCCAGGAGAGGCAGCTCAATCCAGTCTTGGAGCCGGTGGCACTTGCCCCTGGGGGGGACGCGCGAACGCGGGATCGTCGATGTGGATTTGCTCGAAGAATCCGGGCGGCCAGGTTGCAGGCTTGACCGGTTCCAAGACGATGGCTTTACCCTGGCGTCGAATGGAGACGATGTCCCCTTCTAGCTGAAATCCTTCGGGCAGTTTCACCAACTGAGCGCCGTCGGCCCGTACGATCTCGGCAAGTTTCATAGCATTTCCCATTCCGAAAAGGAACCATTGCCCAGACACTCCTCGCCGAACTCCACCGCGGGTTGGATTTGCCGTCTCTTGAGCATCATCACTTGCCATCTCGTTCTTCGGGCCGTGGTGGAGATGAGTGAGGACTCTCATTGACCACGCGCAATTCTACCAGAGGCGGCTTTCCTTTCTCAAATCACCTTCAACCGGCATTGCAGCGCTAAGTTCGACCCAGCGTGTCATCGATTGAATCTTCCTTAAACCCTGCATCCGGCTTCGGTCGATATTTCCGTCTGTGCGGTTCCTGCTCGATTTGCCGCGGGCGATGTTCGCGTGCGGGAAGCCGTGAACGAACACACACGACGGAAATGACGGATGACTTGGCGACTTCCACACGGGCATGATGCTCACCGAATGTCTCGACCTCGCCGTTGGCGATGGCCCGCGCTGGCCGGCCTGGTGGTCGCGGTCTTGCCCAATAGCGGATGCATCATGACCGGCCCCCGGCAGTGGATTCATAATGGTTTCAAGGTTGGGCCCAATTACGGCCGGCCGCCGGCACCCGTGGCCGCGGAATGGATCCAGGCGAATGATCCCAGCGTGCAGAACCACTACCTGCAAGACTGGTGGCAGGTCTTCGGGGATCCCACGCTCGACGCCCTGATTGTTACGGCTTACGAGCAGAACCCAAATCTCCGCGTCGCTGGCACACGGGTCCTCGAGGCCCGGGCAGGCCAGGCGATCGCCGTGGGCAACATCTTCCCCCAGACCCAGCAAGCGACCGGGTCGTATGCCAGGGTCAACCTCAACTCCAACATGCCCCTCGTCGGCCCGCTTCTCAGCATGGCCCCACCTGGTGAACGCTCGCTCGCGTTCTCCAACTGGTTGTACGGCTTTAACCTGAGCTGGGAGCTCGACCTGTGGGGCCGCAGTCGCAGGAACATCGAGTCGACCAATGCCAGCCTGGATGCTTCGGTGGAGGACTATGACGCAGCCCTGGTGACCCTGCTGGCGGACGTGGCTACGAACTACGTGCAGTATCGGGTCGCCCAGCAGCGCATCAAGATCGCGCGGGACAACGTCCGGATTCAGGAGGGAGTCCTGGCCCTCGCCGAGGAGAAATTCCGGGTCGGCACCACGACCAAGCTTGACGTGGAGCAGGCGAGGACCGTCCTGGAGCAGACACGCTCGACCATCCCCGCCCTGCAGATCCAGCTCGGGCAGGCCAACGACACACTCTGCACGCTGCTGGGCATGCCGCCTCGCGACATGGAGCCGGAACTGGGCCCAGGACCCCAACTGGGCAGCGCCCCGATGCCGAACACTCCGGCCTGGGTTGCCACGGGCATTCCGGCGGACCTACTTCGCCGCCGCCCAGACGTCCGCAGCGCCGAGCGCAGGGTGGCGGCCCAGAGCGCTCAGATCGGAGTGGCCGAGTCCGCCCTGTACCCCACCATCGCCATCAACGGCTATCTTGGCTGGGATGCCGCGGATCTGACCAAGCTGTTCGAGACCAAGAGCTTCATCGGATACGTTCTTCCCAGCTTCAGTTGGAACATCTTGAATTACGGCCGGATCCGCAACAACGTGCGCATGCAGGAGGCCAAGACGCAGGGGCTGATTGCGACCTACCAGAACACGGTCCTATCCGCCGGCCGGGAAGTCCAGACTCCGCTCCGGGGCTTCTTGAGATCTCGGGAACAGGCCGATGACCTTGACCGCAGCGTCAAGGCGGCCACGGCGGCCACCCAGCTTGGGGTGCAGCAGTACCGCACCGGCATCATCGATTTCAACCGAGTTTTTAATCTGGAAACCACACAGGTCCAGCAGCAAGACCAACTGGCGGTCGCCGCGGGCAACATCGCTCTCAACTTGGTCAACGTCTATCGAGCCCTTGGCGGAAGCTGAGAGATACGTTACCAGAAAGAACAGTTGCAAGGGAGTACCGAGAGCGAGCACGGTGATGCACGAGGCGCGCCGAGGGAGGCGCCAGCCGCTCTCGGCCCGGAATCGTTACCAGAACCGTTACCGGCGCCTCGGCCGGTTCCTTGACCCCGGGCCGGCAAGTGACTCCGGCGTCGCGGGCCTGAGGAGCCCGGCGAGTGATGACGGCCATACTCCAGAGGGAGGAAGCACTGCATGAAAAGCCAGGTTACAATGTGGGCATTCGTGCTCACACTGATCACGTACGGTCGGGCACTTGGTGGAGAGCCCGCGTATGATGAATCACCCCAGCAGCACTTCCTGCAGCGGCTGCACCCGGTCGGTGGCTGGCACCCCTACGGTGGTGGCCTGCTGCACTGGTGGAACCCTCATTGTTTCCCCCGGTGCGGCGGCCCGGACGACTACTGCCGCAAGCCGCCTCCCCGAGTGTGCTGGCCGCCCTACCCGCCCTACTACGTCTGGGGGCCGCCGGAGATCCATTATCCCCACGGCCCGGGCCCCCGGGACTCCAACAGGTAGCACGCGGAACAGGCGCAGGGGGTCCATGACCTGCTTCACACAAGGTCTCCCTCTGTGTCCCCGAGGAGCACGTGCGCTCGGGGATCGCTCCGGTGACGCCTGGGCCGGCCGGCCGGCCTTTCGACTGGACGCGGGCCACCGCCGGGAACTTCGTCGGGCACGCGCAGAAACTCGGTCCTGTGCCGCGGAGGTGGCTGTTCCGTACCGGGGGTACTGGTTCTACATCGCCTCCGACGACGTGAAATCGCGGGCAGCCCTGGCCATCCTCGAGATCGTGTTCGGCCTGCAGGAATCGGACGGCAAGAACGTCGGCCCGCTGCTCACCCTCCCTGTCGGTGGATGAGCTGCTCGTCCCGCCGAGGATGAGTCTCGACGCCGCGATGGTTCTCTTGACGGGCCGCATGCCTCTCGGTCTCCCATACTTTGCATACTTTGCACGTCGCGCGCGTGCAGAGTATGGTCGCGCATGTGCAAAGCATGAGGGACCTGGCCGGCGATCGACGCGCCATGCCCACTACATCCACACCCGCTCGATTCCGCACGAAGGCACGATGCGGCAGACGGCGAAATCTCGATAGAACCAGCCGACTCGCGCCTGTCCTCGCCATTGCCTTGCAAGCGTCCAAGTCAGCAAGCAATGACAGAGGATAACCGTATCTCATGGACCTGATCGATGGACCTGGAGGGAGCGGGCGGGTCGACGGGCTGACCCGAAGCCACGTCTTCGGCATGGACGAGGTGGAGGTCCTGCCCTGCTTCGCCCATCCGTCCTCGGCCGCCGGGCGAGCTTGACGGCCGTGCCCGAGCGACGGCCTCTCAATGTGCCGCGTCCGGACCGGGCGGCGGCCGGGATGTTCAAGGCCCGGCCAGGTGTTCCAGCAGGATGCGGCGCATCTCCCCCAGGGCGGCTGGGCCCTGTTCCGAGCCGTGAAAGCCCGGGAAGATGGCCTCTGACGCGGCCCCGTCCAGGCGGGCGCTCCAGAGCGGGACGACCAGGTCATTGCGGGCGTGGCCGGCGAACCGGAAGGCGATCGTGTGGTACGGCACTCCCGGCGCCACCGGCAGCCGGCCGACAGCCAGCAAGAGCGGGCTATCGACCCGGAGTTCGCCGATCCCGTTCATCGACGCGTCCCGGAAGTTCTCATCCTTAATCACTCCGGGACCGTTCAGCGCCTCGAGCTCGGCAATGAGCGCGGCCTGGTCGGGCGGCGGCCGGACCCGGCCGCTGAAGTAGCGGCCGATCACACTGTTCGCCAGCCGGCTCCCCCTGTGGGGGGTGGCGATGAAAACGACCCGGCGCACGTACGGAAGGGGATGGAAGAACAGGAGCTGGTCGAGCGCTACGCGGGTCGCGGGCGAGGCCCGCAGCTCCTCAGGCGACACGCTCAAGGCGCCGTCCCAGACCTCCCGGCCGGAGTCCGACACGACCATGTGGGCGAGGATGCCCCCCAGGCTGTGCCCGACGATGACCATCCGGTGGAACGCCGGGTCGGACCCGTACGCCGCCTCGGCCCGGCCCAACGCCGTTCGGAGCCGCAGGGCCGAGAGGACGATCGTCCGGCCGGTCGGGTAGAGGAACACCCAGAACTGGTAACGCGCCGAGAGCGCCGGGTCGTTCTGGAATTCGTTGATCGCCTGCAAGAACGCCACTGGGGTGGCGGCGAGGCCGTGGACGAACACGAGCGGGATCTTCCCAGGCGCGTAGGGCCGGAGCATGTACAGGCCCGGCTCGATCTCCGGCCCGAACTCCGTGGCGATCACGCCGCGGATCGCCTGGGCCGGGAGCCGGTCCTGCGACGCCTGCAACGCCAGATGGGTCGTGCGGTCGGCCGCCAGCGGCAGGGCACGCCCGCCGGCCCAGGTCGAACCGACGCGGAACGGGTCGTGGAAGACCAGGCCGAGCGACGACAGCCTGTAGGCCCCGCCTGCCAGCCCGCCGCCGGGCGCGGCCAGCACGGTCGCCGCGATCCGGAGCCGACGCGGGAAGAACTGCTCGTCCGTCTCGGTCGGGTGGACCGGGTCGACGCAGCGGGTGCCGATGACCGGGACCCCCAGTCCGCACGTTCGGAACTGATGCTGCATCCCGCAAACCCGCACGTCGTCGGCCACCACGACCGCAGCGAACCGCCCGGGGTCAACGAACGAATCGCCCCCCGCCGCCACGACCCCGAGCCCGGTCAGGGCCCCCGGCCAGTCCCGGCCCCCGGCGACGCGTTCGTCCTGTGAGATCCGGACGAGCCGGGCCACAGCATCGTTGTGGACCTCGATGGCGCGGTCGCAGCACTCGCCGTCCGGCTCGGTCAGGGCCAGTGCCGCGGCGGCCGCCGCCGCGCGCAAGGGGGGAGCCGCTGAGGCCGGGTCGTGGTGCGGCTGCCTCAGGGCGGCGCGATACCACAGCTCGGCCAGGGCGAGTGTAACGCCGGGTTCGCCCTCGGGGCGGGACGCGAGCGCCGCTTCCAGCCGCAATGCGGCGCCCCCCGGGTTAACCAGCGCCGCCCGAAGGAGCCCGTGTCGCGACAGCACCCCCCTCGCACACGCGCTCACACCGAGGCTGGATGCGACCCGATCGGCCCCGTCGCGCGCGGCGTTGCGCACCGGCGCCTCGCGCGTCCGGGCCGCGCCGGCCGAGAAGACCGAGGCGAGCGTGATCGCGATAGCCAGCCCCCGGCGGGGAATCCACGGGGACACCAGGCGCCTGGCGGCGCTTGGTGGGCGGGCGACGTCAAGCATCACGATACACCCCGCTCACCCGACGGTCGTGGAGGCAACGATAAACGTCCCGAGGCCCGCCCGGGGCGGGTGCGCGCCGGGCTGCCGGCCCTTGGCGTGGGCCCCAAGGGGCTCATCAGCGAACCCGGGCTACCCGGTCGCTCGCGACCCGGTGGGCCCACCGCAATTCGCTTCTTGCTTCTTCGGACCTTTCGATACCCCGAGTGGAACAAATCCGGAATCTGCAATGGGGAGGCTCACCGAGCCCGCGGCCATGCCGCTGCCTGGTCGTGCGGACCCACGTCCAGGCCACCTCCACCGGCAGCACCGCGAGGCCGTGTCGCCAAGCGACGAACACCGTCTTCGGTGACCCGGCCCAGCCCGCCCGGCGATTCCGCGTTGCGAGAAGAAGGTCTAGAACGGAGGCAGGTCGCCGTGGGCCTTGCGAACCAGTTCCTCACGGAGGCGCGGCAACTGGCCATCGACCTCCTCCGGCTCATCGGTGACGCGGATCGGCTGGAGCAGGCCCCTGGCCCACAGCCGGGCGGACCATCCCCGAAAAACAAGCCGAGCGACAGGGCTCAGTTCGCCGCGCCTGCGGGATCCGGCGCGCGGGAAGGTTCATCCTTGAGGCGGCCATCCTCGATCTCCAGCACGATGTCCTCCCGGGTAATGAACCGGCGGTCGTGGGTGACGACGAGCAGGGTACGGTCGGCCGAGCGCTGGCGCTCGCGCAGGAGCTGGATGATCCGATCGCCGCCGGCGCGGTCGAGGTTACCGGTCGGCTCGTCGGCGTAGATCACGATCGGGTCGTGGATCAGGGCGCGGGCGATCGCCACCCGCTGCTGCTCGCCGCCGGACATTTGCTTCGGACGGCGTTTCATCCGGTGTCCCAGGCCGACTTCGTGGAGCAGGTCGCGCGCCTTCGACCGGAACTCGGGGGTGATGCCGATCGGGATGTAGGGGAGCAGCACGTTGTCGACCGCGGTGAGGTTGCCGATCAGGTTGAACGACTGGTAGATGAACCCGACCCGCTTGCGTCGAAAAGCGTCGCGCTCGGCTTCCGGCATCGAAGTGATGGCTTGGTCGGCCAGCCTGATCGTCCCCGAGGTGGGCAAGTCGAGCGCGGCGAGCAGGTACAGCAGGGTGCTTTTGCCCGACCCGGACGGGCCGACGATGAACGTGCACGACCCGGTCGGTAGCTGGAACGTCACCCCCCGCAGCGCCTCGACGACCTCGTCGCCGCTTTGGAAGGTCTTACGGACGTCAATCGCCTCGATCATCACGGCAAGTCCTCCGCAAGGACGGGGTGCGTGGCGCGACGCCCGTTTGGTCCTTCGTGAGATTACTGGTGTCGGTTCTTTTTTCGGCGAATAAAGAACCGACACCAGTAATCCTCCTGCGCGGCTGGCGACGCCTATGCGACGGCCCGCATGAGCCGAAATCCACTCGTCGCCCTCGTGGTCGGCGGCGCTGGATGCTCCCGGAGTCATGGTCCATGCGATCCCTAAGGAATCGGCCGCGCACGTCACGCGGCGCTCGGTCCGGAGGCGATTGGCCGAGCAATGGGACGCGTCGTGATGCGTGGCAACCCGAGGCCCAAAAACGTGACCTGGAGCCCTTGCGGAAGGCGTGGAGGTAGGCGAACATTAATATCATGGGGTGATCTGCATGATCGTCCGGGCAGCGGGCGATCGCACTGTACCCGCCAGACTCTTACTGGCACTCAAGTACAGAAATGGGAAGTACCAGCATGGCAAGCACGAGTGATCGGAGTTCAGAACCTTCGATAGAACCAAGGCCGGCTCCTGCCGGGGCTGTGCCGGCTGAAGCGAGGGATGGCTCGCATCTTCCACAAGCCGAGAGATCTGCCCATCCGGACCACCAGGCCGCAGGCCCCGCAACCAGTCCGCCTTCCGCCACTCCGCCAGCGGGGCCGCCGTCGCGTCGCTGGCGGAGATGGCTGCTCATCCTCGGGACCCTCGCTGGCCTGGCGGTGACAGGGTACCTCCTGGTCCCCGTCGTGGAAACGATGCTCAACACGGTTTCCACCGATGACGCTTACGTCAACGGCCATGTGACCTTGGTGGCCCCCCGGGTCTCAGGCCAGGTGAGCCGGGTGTTGGTCGACGACAACGACCGCGTCAAGAAGGGGGCCTTGCTGGTCCAGCTCGACAAGGAACCCTTCGAGGACCAGGTTGAGCTCAAGAAGGCCGCCGTGACGGCGGCCGAGTCGGACCTGGTCGCCGCCGAAGCGCAGACGCGCGGCCTGCTAGCCCAGATTCAGTCCGATCGGTTCCAGCTCGAGAGCGCCATCCAGGACGTCCACACCCAACTCGCCAATCTGCGGGCCAACATCGCGACCCTCAAGAGCAGGCAGGCGACTCTGGAGCTGGCGCGGAACAACCTCAGGCGGGGCGAGGAGCTCTTGCCGAGTGGAGGCATCAGCAAGGAGGAGCTCGACCAGCGGCGCCAGACGGTCAAGGTCGATGAGTCGGCTGTCAATCAAGCCCTGGAGGGCGTCCTGGCGTCGCGAGTCGGTCTGGGCCTCCCCCTCCAGCCTCCCACGGGCAACGACTTTGGCGAGGTCCCGGACGACCTCGACCAGAATTACTCGGCGATTCGGCAGGCGCTGGGACAATGTTACCGCAGCGTCGCCCTGCTCGGGTACGCTCCCCGGTCGTGGGTGTTGACCCCGAGGCAAGCCCTCGACGTCTTCTTGAAGCAAGACCCTGAAGGCAATCTCGATCGCATCTTTGCCAAGCTGATTCCCCAGGCACCCGCCATCAAGCAGGCCGAGTCCAAGCTCCACCAGGCCCGCCGCGCCCTCGCGCTGGCCGAGCTCGACCTCCGCTACTGCGACATCGTTAGCGAGATCGATGGCGTGGTGACCAGCCGCAACGTCAACCCCGGCAACAATGTCCTCCCGGGGCAGGCCTTGATGGCGGTGCGCTCGCTCACCGAGATCTGGATCGACGCCAACTTCAAGGAGACCCAACTGGCGGACTTGCGCATCGGCCATCGGGTGCGCTGCGAGGTCGACATGTACGACGGCCGGCATGAGTTCGAGGGCCGCATCACCGGCTTCACCATGGGGACCGGCCAGACGCTGGCCCTGCTGCCGGCGCAGAACGCCACGGGTAACTTCGTGAAGATCGTCCAGCGGCTGCCGGTCCGCATCGAGCTGACAGACTACGACCCTGAGAAGGCCCCCTTGTTCGTCGGCCTCTCGGTCGTCCCCTACGTGTACTACAAAGAGCGGCCGACGGGGCCCCACGCCGGGGCGGTCTTGCATCCATCGGCCCCTCTTCCGACGGGGCCGACGGACCCCACGGCCTCACCCACATCGGGCGCAAGCCGCAAGTAAGGACTGATGGAAGTGGAGTTCCCGCAGATGCTCATGCCCTTCATGGTCGCGACCGTCCTGCTTTTCGGCAGTCTGCTGGTCTACGGCACGGCGATCCACCTTATTGTGCGTGTGGTGGTGGGGCTGATCCGAAGTCGTTCCAGCGACCTGGGATTCTGGAAGAGTACCGCCGTCATGGCGATCGTTACGGCGATCACGGCGGCTGCCCACCTGACCCAGATCGCCTTCTGGGCGGTGGCCTTTCTTCTGTGCGGGCAGGTCTCGACCTTGGAGGCGGCCTTCTACTTTTCAGCCCAGAATTTCACTGCTCTCGGTTACGGCGACGTCCTGCCGTCCGAACGATGGAGGTTGCTCGGCCCCCTCGAGGCCATCAACGGCCTCCTGTTCTTTGGACTGTCAGCGGCCGTGTTGTTCGCAATTATGAGCAACTTGATCTCCGAGCGGCTACGCACCGAAACGGGGTACCAGAGCGAGGCAGCCGGGAACCGGGCGCGTCTTCCGGCGGCCGGCAACGGGCCGTCGAAGTGAGCATACGAATTCTTGTCCGGAGGATATTGGTCCCCGCGGAGGACGCATGATGAGCAGCGTGACACTGACCCCAGCCTCCGTCAGCCGCCCGGCGGTGAACCCCTGGTTCGTCGCCACGGCCGTGGTCGTGCCCACGTTCATGGAGATCCTGGACACCACGATCGCCACCGCCTCGATGCGCTACATCGCCGGCGGCCTGTCGGCGACGGTGAACGACAGCGACTGGGTCATGACCAGCTACCTGGCGGCCAACGCCACCATCCTGCCGATCACGGGCTGGCTCTCGGCCCACCTGGGCCGCCGCAGGTACTTCCTCCTCTCCATCGCCGTCTTCACCGCCGCCTCGGTGCTCTGCGGCCTGGCCACCAGCCTCGAGCAGCTGATCCTCTTCCGGGTGATCCAGGGCATCGCCGGCGGCGGGCTCCAGCCCGCCAGCCAGGGGATCCTGATCGACGGCTTCCCGCCCGAGAAGCAGGGCACGGCCATGACGATGTTCGGCGTGGCGGGGCTGATCGCCCCGGTCATCGGCCCGACGCTGGGCGGCTACATCACCGTCAACTACAACTGGCGCTGGATCTTCCTCATCAACCTCCCGATCGGCGTCCTCGGCTACCTGATGTGCCACTTCGCGGTCGATGACCCCGATTACCTCAAGAAGGAGCGGGCGGAGCTGAGTCGCCGGCCGCTCAACTTCGACTACATCGGCCTGGGGCTGCTCGCCCTGGCGATGAGTTGCTGGGAGATTATGCTCAGCAAGGGGCAAGAGTGGGACTGGTACAACGACCCCTTCTGGAAGTTCCAGACGCTGTTCATCCTTTTCGTGCTGGGGCTGGGAACCCTGATCTTCCGGGAGCTGAGGATCGTCAACCCGGTGGTCAACTTCCGGCCGCTGGGCGAGCGCAACCTCGCGGCCTCCAGCATCATCATCTTCTGTGCCTACGGCGTCCTCTACGGCGCCAGCGTGATTCTGCCTTCCTTGCTCCAGTCCTTGTTCGGCTACGACGCCTTCGTCTCCGGGTTGGTGATGTCGCCCTCCGGCGTCTTCTCCATCCTGATGATGCTTGTTGTTGGCGTCCTCGTCGGCCAGGGCACCGACGCCCGCTGGCTGATCGCCGGTGGCCTGCTCGTCATGGCGGCCGGGTGCTACTGGATGGCCCGGATGAACCTGTACATCAGCCCCTGGTACGTGATCTGGCCACGGGTGGTGCTGATCGTCGGCCTGTCGATGCTCTTCGCCCCGATCAACGTGGCGGCCTTCCGATACACCCCCCAGCATCTCCGCGGGGCTGCGGTCGGCCTGTTCGCCCTGCTCCGCAACGAGGGGGGCAGCGTCGGCATGTCGATCGGCAAGATCATCGAG
>Ga0208044_1001155_pt1 | contig 15193 bp, 16 predicted proteins | sample Sb_taG_8_FD_187712 | JGI IMG/M metagenome (GOLD analysis project Ga0208044, IMG submission 187712) | Peat soil microbial communities from Weissenstadt, Germany - Sb_50d_c_BC metaG (SPAdes) (version 2) | ecosystem: Environmental > Terrestrial > Soil > Wetlands > Peat | place: Germany... | reverse complement strand
GGATCGTCGACGCGGGACAAGAGGCTGCGGTTCGCTCTCCCCTTTCGCTCAATCGGGGAAGGGCTGGCGGCCGATACAGTCGATAAAACCCCTACAGACCGGCCGGCGTTGTACCGCGCTGCCATAGAGCGCCTCCCTGATCCACTCCCATGCTTTCTCCGTCTCAGCCAGGTCGAAGAAGCGAATCTCAGCTCTGAAGAAGATCGGCCGCGATAGCTTGGTCATCCAGGCTTCCCACCGTCTGTCGCCGACGACGGCGCAGCGCTCGATCTGCCCGGCATGGCGGACGTCGAACTTGATCTCGTCCCACAGGGCCCGCAGTTCGATACCATCAAGGTCGGTCATTTCCACCAGGCAGCGGACGCTGCCGTGGTCCTCGATCAGCTTTTCCAGCATGGGTACGAACCGCTCGTAGTCTTGGTGCAAGAGCTTGCCGCTGACCCGCATCCCGAAGACCTTTCCCGAGCTCTGATCCAGAGTCTCGATCATCGATGGGTTCTCCCCTCGCAGGTGCGAGCGTGGGAGAGGGCTACTATTCGCAGCAGTGGAAGCCGCGCATGCTTCTCGAGGCGAGAACGCACTCACCCACGGATGTCACTTCATTTATACATTGTACCGACAGGCACTCAACGGATCAACTTCCCTAAACTAAATCAATCTTACGGATGATGCCATGTTCTCTGATCTTAGCTTCGAGTAAACCCACACTGGGCACAAGCGACGATGGTATCAGGAAACATGGTGTCTCAAGGTCACGAGGTTGCTTGATTACAGCTTGCCAAGCAAGGACCGTGGAGCTTAGGGTAGGAGTGCCGGGAGATTCAGGCGCAACATGAGCGAATCTGGAGTCTACGCGTGAGCTTCACATTCTTGTCTCGCACCCTTATCGCTTCGGTAGCCCCATGGCTGGTAATGGGGAGCCTGACGGGCTCGCCCTTCGGAATAACTTGGGCTGAATCGACTGACGCTCCGATCGCCCTGGGGACGTTGCGCAGTCCGGACGGCCAGCATATCGATCTGGCCGCTCCCGCGGAGGGGCTAACCGTTCTGCTCTTCTACTCGTCGGAATGTCCGATCTCCAATGCTTACAGTCCGACCCTCGATTCACTGTTCGGCGCCTTCCCCGCGAAGACGGTGAAATGGGTCGGAATTTGCGTCGATCCCGACCTCAGCGACGCGGACGTGAAGGCCCACGCCCGTGACTTCAACCTGAAGTTCCCGGTGGTGCGGGATCGCCACGGCGCATTCGCGCGAAAGATCGGCGCAACGATGACGCCCGAGGCCTTCGTGATCGACGCCAAAGGGCATGTGCGCTACCACGGTCGAATCGACGACCAGTTCGCGAAGCGTGGGGTTCGCAACGCCAATCCTTCGGGCAACGAGCTCAAGGACGCGATCACGGCCCTGCTCAAGGGCGACCCAGTGAAGGCGGCTCACGTCGCAGCCGTTGGCTGCCCCATACCCGAGTTCAAGGCCGCCGCGGACGCGCCCACGTACAGTAAGGAAGTGGCCCGGATCCTGCAGCAGAATTGCCGGGAATGCCACCGCAAAGGCCAGGTGGGGCCGTTCGCCCTGGACACCTACGAGCAGGCGCGGAAACGGGCCGAGGACATCGCCGCCGTGGCCGAGGACCGCGCCATGCCCCCCTGGAAAGCCGCGCCGAACGTGGGCCTCAAGTTCAAGCACGACCGCTCGCTCTCCGCACAGGACATCGCCACCCTTGCGTCCTGGGCGGAAGCTGGAGCTCCCGAGGGCGACCCCGCCCTCTTGCCGCCCCCCAAGAAATTCCCCGAAGACTGGACCCTGGAAGGGGGCCCCGATCTGATCCTGGACATCGGCACCGATTTCCAGGTCCCGGCCGCGGGTGGAGACATCTACCGCTGCTTCGTGGTGCCGACCAGCCTGCCCAGGGACACGTACATCTCGGGTATCGAGTACCAGCCGGGCAACCGTCGCGTCGTCCATCACGTGCTGGGCTACGTGGATACACAAGGAGCGGCCCGCAAGAAGGACGCCGCCGAACCGGGACCGGGTTACACCTGCTTCTCGGGCCCCGGGGTCGAGATCCACGGCACCCTGGGCGGCTGGGCGCCGGGCAACCAGCCCACCCAGCTCGAGGATGGAATCGGGCGATTCTTGCCCAGGAATGCCGACGTGATCATCCAGGTTCACTATCATCCCGACGGCAAGGTCGAGGTGGATCGCACGCGGATCGGGCTGCGGTTCTCCCGCAAGCCCATCCGGCAGACCCTCCACTGGAATGCCGCCCTGAACCTGGACATGAAGCTTCCCTTCGGTGAATCGAACACCGAGATCCAGGCCGCCTGGCCGGTGCCCGTGGACCTGGTCGCCCATGCGGTCGTTCCTCACATGCATCTGCTCGGCAAGGATATGCTGATGACCGTCACTTTCCCGGACGGCCGCACCCAGGACCTGATCAAGATCGACAACTGGGACTTCAACTGGCAGTACTCGTACTACTTCGAGAAGCCCCTGGACCTTCCCAAGGGCTCGGTGGTCAAGGTGGTCGCCCACTACGACAACTCGGCTGGTAATCCCCGCAGGCCCAAGGAGATGAAACCCGAGGAGGTCCGCTGGGGGGAGGCCACCACCGACGAGATGTGCATCGGCTTCATCGGCGTGACCAAGAAAGGCCAGGACCTCACGCGGGCCGGGGAGAAGGACGACCTGATGGACATCTTCAAGGCCCAGATCGATGATTACCTCAACAAGCGAGACGAAGCGATCAAGAAGCGGGCCAAGAGCGCAAAGTGAGAGAACGGAAACCACTCCCCACGGAGCCGGCTGCCACGGTGCGGTCTCAATTCAGCTCCGGCACCAGGGGGCCGGCCAGGTCCTTGTGGTAGAATAGCCGGCCCGCGAGGGTCGGCATGAACGAACTGGGCACCCAGGGATCGGGGCCGTAGCGCAAGGTCATCCAGAGGCTGGTTCCCTGCCACTGCATTCCCCGGTCGAAGATGCCGTCAGCTCCGCCGATGATCCGGTCGGCCTTGAGGAACAGCCCAGGGCCGATCGTGTTGGCGAAGGCGGGAACCAGGGTCGTCCGGCTTTTGAAACTGGTCAGTGCGTTCTGCTCGATGGTCAGCGGGTGCAACCGCGCGCCGAGCCGGTGGGTCTGGGCCTTCCAGTCGTCCAGGCTCGGGAATTCGGCGGCGAAGTGGGGTTCCCAGAAGGCGATATGGCAGACCCTGCCGATGCCGAAGATCACGATCAGCTCGGCCCCCTTGCTCTTGAGCTCGCCGATCCGCTGGGCATAGTGAGGCAGACGGCCGGCGGTGGCGAACCAGCGCTGATTTTCGGGGACGGTCCGCGAGCCCAGCGGCCCGTAAAACGCTCCCTGCATGGCGTACTGGAAGGCGCCGGGGTTGTCCGGGGAAAGCGTCGCGCCGGTCTTGTCGCTCCATTCATCCATGTTAAATCCGTGCACATGATCGCACGGGATATTCCATTCTTTCAGGAAATAGACGGCCCAGCGATACATGCCCATGGGGCCGACCGGCAGGATGAGCGCCGCGGCACGGCCGTGGTCGCGGGTACGGCGAATGGCGGTGGCGATCTCGTGACCCATCATGGCGTCGAAGTCGGGGCCGGTGGCGCAGGGGATCAGCTCGAAGTCCGGGTGCCACCAGCCCTGGCGCTCGCCGATGTCTCCGGGCTCGAGAGCGCAGCAGGCGTCGATCCTGGCCAGGTCCCAGCCGGCCGGCAGAAAGCCTTCCATCATCGAGCCTGCGAAGGTGGAGAGCAGGTTCATCGGTTTCCAGGGCCTCGCCATGGGTTGGAACAGGAACCGGAAAAAATCGCCAGGTGAACCGTCAGTCCAAGTTGATGACGACCTTACCCGAGAGCGAGCCCGCCCCACCCACCGTGTTGGCTTCGAGGAACTTCTCCGCTTCGACGGCGGCGGCCAGCGGGAAGGTTCGTCCGACCAGAGGCTTGAGCAGTCCCTCTTCGATGCAGCGGATGATGTCGCGGGCGCAGACCTGTTGTTCGTCCGGGGTGGCGTTGAACATGGCGAAGCCCAGGAGCGCACAATTCCGCGGGTAGAAGGCCCCGAGCGGGAGTGCCGGCTTCGCGGTCCTTCCGGCCACGAGCACCATCCGGCCGCGCTTGCGGAGCAGGGGGATGGAGACCTCGAGGTTCGGCTCGCGCTGGGTCTCGTACCAGACGTCGAAGCCCTCGGGGGCGAACTCGCGCAGCCGGCCGGGAACGTCGTCGGTCTTGTAGTTGAGAGCCAGATCGGCGCCGAGGGACTTGCAGAGTTCGACGCGCTCGGGGCTGCCGGCCGAGGTTGCGATCCGCGCCCCGGCCGCCTTGGCCATCTGCACGACCATGGAACCGACCCCACCGCTGCCGCCGGGAACGTACGCGGTCTCGCCAGACTTGAGCTGGCCGAACCGGAAGAGCCCCAAGTGCGCCGTGATCCCCACCAGCGCCATCGCCGCGGCCTGGTCGTCAGGCAAGAGCGCCGGGGTGGGATAAAGCCACTCTTCACCGACCGCCGCGAACTCGGAGGCCACGCCCTGGCGCCCCAGGAGCCCCTGGTTCGATCCCCAGACCCGGTCTCCGACCTTGAGCCGCTTGCAATCCGGCCCGACCTGCTCGACCGTCCCGGCGAGGTCGCAAGCGATGATGTAGGGAAAGGCCAGCGGAAAGGCCACCATGCCCGACCGGATGTAGAGATCGATCGGATTGAGCGCGACCGCCCGAACCTTCACCAGCACCTGGCCCGGCCCCGGCTCCGGCCTGGGCAGGTCACCGACCTTGATATTCTCGATCGGTCCCGTCTGTTCGATATAGGCAGCTTTCATGGGAAGCCATCCTCGTGTGTCGCGCGGGAAGAATCACGCCGGCAGGGACTTCGGTTCATGATACCGGCGCGACTGGCCGGATCAAATCCCATGGCCAGACTGCCTGACGCGATTCTCAGTTGTCCGTTGCCAATGCGTTGCCAATGGGGTCTGCCAATGGGGTCAGACCTAGTTTTTAGTTAACTAAAAACTAGGTCTGACCCCGCGAAGATAGCCGTTGTCCAAGGCCGGCAAATCGCTGACCGCCGGTTCGCTGGCGAGTGGATCGTAGCACCAGAAGGCGTCGGGAAGGCGGACCGATTCCTCCGAGTAGCAGTGGTCGTGGAGGCCTGGAGGATCGATGTAGGGGTCGGTAAGGCGGTAGTCGATGGTCGAAAGGCCAGTTGTGCCTTGATAGGCAAGCCAGCATACCTGCACGGGTGCGGGCTTGCGGGCGAAAAGCAGGAGACGATTCCGGGCCATGTGCATGGTCAGGTCCACGAGAATGTCGATCTTGTCCTGCCGGACCAGTTGGGCGACCTGCTCGTCGGTAAGGCCGGTGATGTTCTGCCAGACGTCGGCGTAAGAACGGAGCCGTGCGGTGATCCCGTCGGGCCAAGCTACGTCGGCATAGCAAAAGATCTCGAAGCTCTGATGGTCGTGTGCAGAGAGCAGAGGTACTGTGAAAAAAGACTCAGCATGGTCGCGAAAGTCCGGCGAAACATAGCCAATCCGCAGCCGGCGGTGGAGAGAGCGGTCGTTGGAATGGGGCTGGATGAACCGTGCTGGCGGCTCCAGCGGCGGTGTTCTTCAAAGATCGCCTGAGCATCGTAGCCGGGGCAGAATACTCGGGTGTAGAGCAGGTTGCTGTGCACCCAGGCATAATCCGGCTTCAGTTCCAGCGCCCGGCGGTAGCAGGCGACCGCTTCGGGAAGCCTACGCAAGCCAACATACACTCCTGCCAAATCGCTATGAAAGGTAGCCTCATTCCCTTTCAACTCGATCGCGCGTCCAATATACTCAAGCGCAATCCCGTGCTTGCCCACCTGGTGCGCAATCAAGCCAAGAAGATGAATCGCATCGGCTTGATTCGGTTCAGCGTCCAGAATCTGCCGATAGATCTGCTCGGCGGCTTGTAGCCGACCGCCTTGATGATGTTGGATCGCGATCGCCAATGCTTCGGAAATTGTTGCCATAGCGGATATTATAATAATGGCCATACAGGTCCAGGAGTACCCTCTGTCCTGACCGCAAAGGGATCATCGTGATGAACGAGGCCACAATTGAGAAGGCAGCTCCAGAGTCTCCTGAGGGACCACCGATCGCGGCAGACCCAGCAGCAGTTTCGCCCGCGGCCGTCCCGGCACCCGCAGCACAGCCGCGCAGCGAGGCCGTCTTATCATCGAGGTCTGGCTCAGCGTCCTCTCCGGTATTCGACCCCGTGGTTCGGGACCACCGAGGAGGGCTCAAGGACGAGGTCGCCGCGGACGAGTCGATCGATCGCCGGCTGGCCGAGATCGAGATGATCGGCGAGGAAGCCGCGACGGGCTGGCTTCCCGAGCCCCACGCCAGCCTGTCGCCCGAGGTCAGATATCTCCATATCTCACGGACGATTCATCAACTGGTCACCGACCGCAATCGCTCCGTGGGTATCTTTCTGGCCGTGGCCTCGATCCTGGTCGCGGCGGCGACGGGTATGCTCAACGTCAAGCAGGAGGTCTCGCCGATCATCCCCCTGAAGTCGATCCAGTACTGGTGCCTGCCTGTCACCTTCGCCACGCTCGCGGTTCTCGCCATCTTCATCAGCGTTCTCCTGATTCGGGCCCGCATCGGCCTGATCTACGAAGTCACCAAGATGAACACCCTGCTGGGGCTGCATTCGAAGCGGGTCGAACGGGTCAACCCGCTTTCCATCTTCTACGTGATGCACTTGCTCGTCGTCGTGCTCGGCGGGGCTTCGGTGGGCTTCTTCTCCGCCATGGTCGCCTATGATTGGCTCGATGACGGGGTCCTGGGCGTCAAGGTCGACCCCACGACCTCGGCCGCGGGGGTTGCCGCCCCGCTGGGCATCGGCCTGGCCGCGGCACTGGTCTTCATTTTCGGCCTCCAGTCGCTGTATTACTGGACGATCCTCCGCAACACGACCGACGCCAAGCTCGACGCCGCCAAGTCGTGAGCACCACACCGTATTGCGACATGACGGAATCCCAATCGATCTGCGTCTTCTGTGGATCCTCAACCGGCACACGGCCGATTTACACCAAGGTCGCCCGACTCTTGGGCCAGGAACTTGCGCGGCAGGGTGTGAGCCTTGTCTATGGCGGAGGACGGGTCGGACTGATGGGCATCGTGGCCGACGCGGTCCTCGGGGCAGGGGGACGGGCGATCGGCGTGATCCCCGACCCCCTCGCAACCAAGGAGATCGCGCACGACGGACTCACCGAGCTCCATGTCGTCTCCGGCATGCACGAGCGCAAGGCACTGATGGCGACGAAGTCGTCGGCCTTTCTCACCCTTCCCGGCGGGATCGGCACGTTCGAGGAGTTTTTTGAGATCCTGAGCTGGGGCGCGCTGGGCATTCATCAGAAGCCGATCGGCATCCTCAACGTGGACGGCTACTTCGATCCACTGATCGCACTCCTCGAGCACGGCATCGCCGAGCAGTTCATTCGACCCGATTCGCTCCATTCCCTCATCGTCGCCGACAATCCAGACACGCTCGTCGGCAATCTCCTCGCCTACGTGCCTCCCGCTGTCGGCCCGCGCTGGATCAAGCTCGAGGAGACCTGACCGTTCCGCTCCCGCCATTGACGGGGGAACCAGAGGAGGAGATAATTAGACAACAATCTAAATAATCGCTCTGCCTGTGCGAATGGACTCTTATGATGGCACTGGACCAGGTATTCAAGGCGTTGTCGGACCCGACCCGGCGCGAGATCATCCGGTTGCTCGGGCACGGGGAGCGGACGGCCGGCGAGCTGTCGGCCTCGTTCGACATGACCAAGCCCTCGATGTCCCACCACTTCGCGGTCCTGAAGGAGGCCGACCTGGTCACGAGCCGTCGCGACGGGCAGCAGATCTACTACTCCCTGAACACCACGGTCCTGGAAGACGTGATGACGCGGATCTGGGACCTGTTCGGGAGTCATAACGCGAAAGGAAAGTCCATTCCATGAGCCGCCCCTACTGGATCATCGCAGGTCTCTTGACCCTGGCAGCGTGGGCGCTGGCGGCCTGGCTCTATCCCAGCCTCCGCCAGCGCGTGCCGACGCACTGGAACATCGAGGGCAAGGTTGACGGCTGGGGCGACAAGTCCCGGGCGACCTTTCTGATGCCCGGGATGATGATCGCCTTCCTGATCCTCTTCGCCTTCCTGCCGGCGCTTTCCCCCAAGCATTTCGAGGTGGACTCATTCCGCTCAACGTATTTGTACGTCATGGTCCTCATCACCGGTCTCTTTGCCTATATGAACGGCGTCATCCCGCTGGAGCGGCGCGGGGCCCTGTAGGGTCAAGCGCGTTCCGTTTTCAGGTTCTACTCGCCCCGGTCGATCCACCGCGCGAGGGCCTCGGGCGAGATCTCGCCGGACGAGAACCGCAGTGTGTGAGAGGATCCGGCAAGTTCGTAGGCAGTCTCGGGCCAGGCTCGCTCGAACGCCGGCCCGGCGCGGTGAATCCAGAGTGAGGCTGGGGCGGAAAGGGCGGCGGCCGCCTTGAAGCCTCCGAACTGGAAAAGGCCAGGCAAATCCAGGGCAGGGGGGAGTGTTCCCGAGCCGTCGGAGTCTTGCCTGCCGGACAGGTCCACAACCGTTCGGGCCAGGCCTTCGAGCAGCGGCCGGGCGAGCAAGACCTGGGGGCCGGCCAGTCCCTGCCCGACCAGGCTGACCTCGCGGAGGTCCGCTTGCGAGCGAGCCCAGCTCAGCACGGTGGCCAGGTCCTGCATCTGGTCGGCGGCCGGGCTGGGATTGTAGGTCTCGAAGTGCGCCGTATCGGGACGGTGCGACAGGGGCCGAGCCGGATCGATCGAATCGCCGACGAAAAGCGGATCGAAGCCAAGCACACTCTGGCCCGCGGCCAGGAGTGCTCGAGCCGTCTCCGAAGGCTGGCCGGCGGTCGTGGCGAGCGCAGCCTTGCCCCGCGAGTCGGCGATCACCGTGAGCCGGCCGGTCGAGCGGGTGGGGATCAACTGGACCACGGGAATCGCTTCTCCACGCAGTCTCCGGCCAATCTGTGAATGGACGATCGTGAACCCCTCCCGACTGAGCCGGCGAACTTCGCGATGGTCGATCGCCTCCGGCGGGGGATTTACCAGGATCACGCGGTTCTTCAAGCTGACCATCAAGAACCGCCTGGCGGCGTCCCAGTTTGTCGAGCCAATCCGGGAGGGAGCCAGGGACTCGATCTGAACGCCCAGCAGCCTGACCAGATCGGTTTCGAGCTGTGCGGGGGTCTTACGATTCGGCGGAGCCGGATGGCTGCGATCGAATGTCCAGAGCGTCTCGGGTTGCTCGGTTTGCTGCTGTCCTTCGCGCGTGCTCGAAGGATCGCCCAAGCCCAGCAGCCACCGGCCCATGAAGGCGTAGACCGCGTTCCGGCTGGTCTGGTTGTAATTATGAGGGAAATCGAAGACCGCGGCCTCGATCCGGTCGATCGAGCCGATCAGCGAGTAAACGCCGCGAATGACCGGAAAGGCGCGGGTCATGGTCTTGGCCGTCCAGTCGCCGCTGGCGCCGACGAGGATCATCGGACGGGGCGCGCAGAGGGCCGCGATCTCGACGTTGTCGGTGCCGAGGCGCAAGCCCGCGGCGTTCTCGCACACGCAGCCGCCCTGGAACGAGTCAGAGACCATGACGACCGGGGCGGCGACTGTGATACGCGGGTCGAGGGCCGTCAGCAGGAACGTCTGGGTCCCGCCGCCCGACTCCCCCGTGCAGCCGATCCGGGCGGGGTCCACGTCGGCAAGGGAGCTCAGCCAGTCGAGGGCTCGGATGCTGTTCCAGGTCTGGAGAGTGGCCAGGCTGAAACCCCAGCGCCGGAGACGATCGTTGAGGAATGCATGAGTGAACGGTTTGCTGTCGTTGTAGCCGACCATATCGTACATGAAGACCACGCAGCCCAGCTTGGCCCAGCGGATACACCGCTGCTGCACCTCGATATTGACCCGGCCATCCTCCCAGTGTCCGTGCGGGCAAAGTAACGCGGGGACTCTCCCCGTTTTGTCCGCCGGGCGGTAGAGATTGCCGCTGAGCGTGAACCCGGGCATGGTTTCGAGCACAACCTTCTCGATCGTGTAGCCGTCGCGCGGGAGCTTGTCGTAGATCCTGGGGTTCAATGGTGTCTTCGGCGGCATCGGCCAGAGGCCGAGCGCCACGAGCATCTGCTGACGGAGCTGCATCGCGCGGTCCCGCCAGGCCTGGGCCGACGAGGGTGGCTGGAACTCGGCTCCCTCCTGGTTCGTCCGGACCTGGGTGCGGCGGCGATCGGGCGATGGCCCGGCAGTATCGACCCGGCCGCGAACGAGGTCGAGCACGCGCTCGGGGTCGGCCTGCGAGTCGGTGTTCAGGATCAGCAGGGCCGGAACGGCGGGCGGTTCGTCCTTCGTCTTCGTGTCGCCTTGAGATTTTGAGTCCGGCTTTGCCTTGGCCTGGTCGGTCTCTGGCTTCTTCTTTCCCGACAGGGTGACTTTGAGCGGATGCCCCGCGCGGAGTACCACCTTTCCCAGCTTCTGCCAGCGGGGCAGGGGCTCGCCGCCGTTCTCCACCGACTGGAGGTTGACGGTTTCACCATCCTGGGACAGCCGCCATTCCTGGCCGGCCGGGGACCAGATCTGCGCAACGGCATCGCCGGATGTCCGGACCTCGATTCCGCCGGCCAGGGCGGGAAAATCACTCGCTGTAAAGATCATGTTCATGCCCGGGGATGAACCAGCCGCCGGCTGTTGAGCCTTCACGGCGCCAGAAGGGAAGACCGTCGCTCCATGGACGATCAGCAAAACGAGACAGCACAGCGTGCGGCGGTTTGATGCGGTCACGGTTCGGCTCCCGGTCGAGGGACAACGATCGGACCGGCCCGGCATGAGCGAGCGAGCCGATCATCTGGTCCCATCCTATCTGGACCATCGAGCGACTCAAGCGGCTACTGCTGGTGCGGGGAGAACTCGGCCGCCGAGTCAGCTCGAGGCCAGCACGTCCAGGATGTGCGTGGACTTGAGCAGCGACTCGATCGTGACGGCCTCGATTGCGGGAAAGAGGCAGTAGGCCGGGTAGGGATTGGTTCCATCGATGATGATCTGGCGATGGTTGGCCTGGCGAAATCCTTCGTCGCAAGGCTGGTGGCCGGTGATGAACCAGTCGGCGTCGACCATCGCGGCGAAGCGATCGGCGGTCTCCGGGGTGGTGTCGCGGCCCCAGGTCAGAGCGTAGATTGTGCCGCCCCGTTTCATCGCCTCTTCGGGCCAGTGATCGGCCTGCAAGAGCGCGAGGTCAAGATCCTCAAGATATCGAGCGTCGGGAAGCGTGTGGCAGACGAACACGCGGTTGGGAGTGCGCACGGCCAGGGGCAGGGAGGCGAACAGGGCGAGATAGGCCTCGTAGACATCATGGGTCCGTGCTCCGTAGGCAAGCTCCATTCCCTGGCGAAAGCGGAGGTTGAGCGCATGGCCGTCCTTGCCGATGATCCGCCCGGTCAGCTCGGACAGCTCGTGGTTGCCCAGAATCAGGTGGACCCGCTGGGGATACTGGCACTTGAGTGCCGAGACTAGATCGACCAGCCGGTGCGAGCGGTCAGGCCGGTCGTCGTCGTTCTTGTTGATCTCATGAACGAGTTCTTGCAAGACGAGGTGCCGCCGGGGATGCCGGTCCAGCGCCGCGATCGCCAAAGCCTGGCGGAACGCCGGCAGGTTCCCATGCAGATCACCGACCACCATGACCTCGTCGGCATCGTCAAGCGCGATGACCGAGCCCGAGCGCCCGGGGGTCGAGCGCATGAGCTCGGTGGCTTTGCGGATGGTCGCGAGGATTTTTTGGGGGTCAGGCATGGAAGTGATCTGCGCAGCTCGGGGACGGGTTCGACTCTCGGATCTCGCTCGGACGCCTGGAAGCGTGGATTTCGCGATCGATTCTATCCCGTGAATCGCTTCTCGCGAAGACCCACCGCTCCGAGCCGAGTTCGATTGATTGGAAAGCTTGTCCACGCACGTTCGTCCGGACCCGGCCTTTAACCGCTCTCTGAAGTGTCGCATCGCGTGCTCGCGGAGAGTACGATACCAAACATGACAGGCCACGACACACACAAGGCGGCTTCGTCAACCCGTGTGGGCATCGCGCTGGTGCTGACGGTGCTCGCCACAGGCGCGGTCGCCGCGCAGGAGCTGCCGCGATCGGGACAGGCCGCCCTGCTGTCGCCACGCCCGGACCTCTACGGGGAAGCTCCGCCCACAGTTCCATTTCACCGCCCGCCAGTGGACCTACCATAAGCTCAACCCGGGGATGCGTGAGGAAGGTTGGCTGAACGACCCCAACGGGCTCGTCCACCTCGACGGCGAGTATCACTTGTGTTCGCCCAGCGCTGGAACAAGTGTTGGATTCACGCTGTGAGCCGCGACCTGGTCCACTGGACGTGCCCGGAGATCTGTTCCGCATCCTGGCCGAGGTCGAGATCCCCGCTGGCTCTTCTCTGAGCTTCCGCATCCGAGGCACGTCCGTGACCCTCACGCACCAGGCGGCGGCCTGCAAGAGCGATCCGGCGCCGGTGACGGGGCATGTCCGGACGGTCGAGATCCTGGTCGACCGGACGTCCATCGAGACGTTCGTCAATGAGGGCGAGGTCTCTCTCTCGGCGTGCTTCCTTCCGGCCGGCGACCGGCTCGAGCTTGCCAGCGATCGGGGGCCGGCACGCATCCGCTCCCTGCGCGTGTTCGAGATCAAGTCAATGTGGGGCAGGGATTGAAAGTTATGAGCAAACGCGGTGTTGCATCGCCGGGAGTGCATCCCTGGGGTCTGACCCTATCGGCCCTGAGTTCCGTGTTTTGCAAGGAGCAAGGGAGATGTGTATGCTGTCCCCGGTATCCCCAAGTCTTACCCCCCCTAGCCAGGAGGCAGTCATGACCCTCGCGCCCCAGTTCGACCAAGGCGACGCCCTGCTCACTTTGACGCTCAGCGTGGCGGCCTACATCGACGAGAAGCCCCTGCCCGGCGAGTCGATCGCGCAGCAGGAGGCGCGGATGCTCCGCGACATCGACGCGGCGCTGGCCGCCTCGGCCTACCCGACCTGGAGCGTCGCCTGGGGCCCAAAGCTGAACGCCGACCGCAGCAACATGATGTACATCGCCGGGATCCCGTCCGCGGGCCAGTACGCGGTCGCCGTCCGCGGGACCGACTGGTCATTCCTGCTCGACTGGCTGGAGGACTTTGCCTCGGTGCTCCCGCTCGTCCCGTATCCCTACCTGAGCGGCGCGGACGCCAGAGTGGCGGCGGGGACGTACATCGGCCTCCAGCAGCTCATCCAGATGGACCCCGCCTCGTTCCTGAAAGGAGTGCCGGATGGGGCGACGATCTTCGTGACGGGGCACAGCTTGGGCGGGTGCCTCGCCTCCGCGATCGCACCCTACCTGGCCCAGGCGCTTGGAGGTCCGGGCGCCCTGCGGGTCTACACGTTCGCCGCCCCCTCGGCCGGGGACGCCGCCTTCGCGTCCGCCTACAATGCGCTTTTCGGGCCCACGGGCGGGCCGCCCTCGGCCTTCCGGTTCTTTAACACGCTGGACGCCGTGCCGAACGGCTGGGCCTCGCTCCCGACGATCAAAACCTACTACCAGCCCTTCCCGAAGTGCCCGCAAGACATCAAGGATATTATCACCTTAGCCCAGGACTGGGTTGGCAACGAGTACGTCCAGGTCGGGAGTGCGAGCAACGGCACCGCGATCGCGCTGCCAGGGCATTTGATCTTCTTCGGCGACCGGACGCCCCAGGCTATCGATCCCATAGGCGACCTGCTGTTCGTCTACGAGGTGGAGCAGCAGCACGCGGGCTCGACCTATCAGGCCCTCCTCCAGGCACCCCAGGTCACGGCCGCGCAATTCAAGCTGCGGGGCTTCCTCGCCTCGAGAGCGCCGGCCGACCCCGCGCGGAAAGAGTGAGCGAGCGGATTGCTGGTATCGGTTCTTTTTGCAACGAACAAAGAACCGATACCAAAGAGGCGAAAGGGCGAAAGGGCGAAAGGGCGAAAGGGCGAAAGGGCGAAAGGGCCCACCTGAGAGTGGTCACGATAATTGACCTACTTCCGATCACGATAATCGATGTAAGCCGTGGTCTGCAAAGGGCGGTAGTACCGGTGGCCTCTTCTCTTCTGTCCCGGATCGTCGTTCCGTTCCCGCTTGTCTCTAGGTGGCGGAACGGGGAACGGACCGATGATCTCGCTCAGACCCTCTTTGATCACGGAACATCATTCTGTGTCGAGCCTCAACGACCTTGCCCGCGAAGCCTCGCCATGCTCAAGGTATCTCCGCCCAACTCGTGATGAGGACACGACATACTCCGTAGCAGGTAACTGTTCACGAGTCGATGGTGACAAACGTACAGAGCGCATCGAGCCGCGAAGTTACTCCCCCGATGCGTCGGTCGATATTTCGACGCGCGCTGCGCCAAAGTGAAGGGAATGGTCTGAGTTCGGTCGCCCGCCTGTCAAGCACGGCCAAAATGCCGTTCCGCGAAGCCGGGGAATCTGGCCGGAAACTGGACCGCCCACTCGGCCGGCGGGCGATACGATGATCGACCTGTGCATCGGGGACGATGAGTCCACCACCTGGAAAATCACCGCCAAGTGCGAGCCCAGGCAACTCGCCGAGAAAGGGCCGGTCACCAACAACCTGCTCACGCTGGCTCAGGAAAGTGACGCAGGAGCACTGGTCGGCCGTGTCTCATGGCGACCTGACAACAAGTGGAGCTTTCGCGTCATCGGGACGGGCTCCGGAGATCAAGGGTTGGTCTTCACCCACTGAGAGCGGCCTCACCCGGATCGGAGCGCGGCACCGGACGGATGATATCAGGAAGCGCCTCAACGAGATTCCCAACACCCAAGGTTTTAGACTCATTGTGGCGACGCAACTTACCTTCGAGTCATCAGGAGAGCGACGATGAGAAGCTCAAGTCTCCCCGAAACTCCGTTACGCAAGGTGATCCGTCATGAGCTCCAGGCGATCCGAGGCAAATGGATCTGGCTGGTCGCGCTGGGGATTGCCCTGATCGTGCTCGGGACGATCCTCCTCGGATCTCAGGTGATCGCCACCCTCGCGACCGTGACGGCGCTCGGCGTCTTGATTCTCGTCGGAGGCGGAATGGAGGTCGTCGGCGCGTTCTGGTGTCAGGAGTGGAGCGGGTTCTTCCTCGCCCT
>Ga0208044_1001152_pt1 | contig 15199 bp, 12 predicted proteins | sample Sb_taG_8_FD_187712 | JGI IMG/M metagenome (GOLD analysis project Ga0208044, IMG submission 187712) | Peat soil microbial communities from Weissenstadt, Germany - Sb_50d_c_BC metaG (SPAdes) (version 2) | ecosystem: Environmental > Terrestrial > Soil > Wetlands > Peat | place: Germany... | reverse complement strand
CGGTGGGGTCGGGTCGGTATTCACCGGGTCCTGGCATGGTATATCTCCTGGTAGAAGTCTACCAGGTGATACGCACTCCGCTAGCAGTTTGTTCACTGATCCGGCCCGGTAATCCTGCTATAGACTCCCAAAACCCCCTATTTTGTCGAAAAAAAATGCCTAACGGCGTTGACCCTCACCCCGAGGAGAATTGCCCGCGAGGTGCGGAGTGCGATGCAGGCAATGACACAGTGAAAATATACAAATACGTGTACTAGTAGGAGGACTGTCCGCGACTGGATTGCGATAATCTGAGGCCACCGATCTGTCCTGCCACCTTTTGCTGAAGAGACCCTCGCGCCCACAAGGGAGCGCCCACCGGAGTATCGAGGGGCACGGACAGAGGTGATCGGTAAAATCTCCGATATGGCCACTTCGGCGGTCGTGTTGCGACGCGATACGCTTGAGGCGACAGGCTTGAGTTACCCGATTGGCTCTGTCACAGGTCGGCCCTGAGAGGAACGCAATCCCCGAAAGTGAAGTGTGCTTGAGCTGCAGCAGACTCGGCCCGTTGGGTAGTGTCCAAATGGTCACAGTTCTTGTTGCCGAAATAGGCCGCCGGCATCCCCACGAAAAAACAAAAAAATAGCCCTTGAAATTGTCTAGGACAGGTCTCCAGGTGCCGCTCCAACGGTCGGGGACAGGGAGACCGCCGGTTGCAGAGTACGGGCGGGTCAGGAGACCCTGCCCGAACCAGCGCAACAGTTCTCTCGCCACTCGCCACTCTGTCTTCACCGGCCACTCGCCACTCGCCACTCGCCACTCGCCACTTCCTCCTCACTGAGGAATCGGCGATTGCAGGAATTCCCTGGTGGCAACAGCGGTTTCCCGGGGGCGTCAATTCTTGACCAGACCCTCGAGGCGGCTGCTGGCCACCACACGCTGAATTGCCTCCTCCAGGTGCCGAAACTCGACTGGCTTGGTGAGGTGCTCGGAGAATCCCGCGCAATGGCTCTGTTCGACGTCGTCGGACGATCCGAAACCCGAGAGCGCGATACCCTTGAGAGCGTCCTTGGACCGAAGCTTCCACATGAGTTCCAAACCACTGCCATCTGGCAGCTCGATGTCGCTGATCAGGACCTCGAAGTCGGTCTCCGAGGCCACGCGCAGGGCCATCGCCAGGTTGCTGGCCGTGAGGACGACGTGGCCCCTCTGCATGAGCATCTGTGAGAAGTAATTGAGGGTGTCCTTGTTATCCTCAACCATGAGAATTTTCAGGGATCGATGGCTCATCCGCTTGTCGGGCGTGGGGGGCGGAAGGGAAGGTCGGGATATGGGGGCACCGACAACGGGGAGCTCGACGGTCAGCGTGGCCCCCCTCCCATGGCCTTCGCTGGAAGCTCCGAGATGGCCCCCGTGCTGTTCGACGATCGATCGGCTGATGGTCAGGCCTAGCCCCAGGCCTCCGAACTTCGGCCGGGTCGAGGGACCGCCTTGCTCGAACATACTGAAAACGCGGGGGAGCAACTCCGGCTCAATACCGATGCCCTCATCGGCGACTTCGATCACCAGCCACGAGCTTGCTACTGGCAAGAGGTCATCGTCGCGATTTCGTGACCGGATGGTGACGGTGTCTCCCCCCGTAGGACTGAACTTGATCGCGTTCTTGATCAGGTTCCAGAGCACCTGGTGCAAGCGGGCCGGGTCGGCGTCGACGTCGTGGCGCCGGGCCGCGAGGTCAAGCACAAGCTTAAGGCCCGCTGAGCGGAGGTCCTCGCGGCAAATCTCGACGACCTGGTGGACCAGTTCGTGCGCGTCGATGACCTCGCGCTTCAGGTGGAGCTGGCCTCCGCGGATTCGAGTCAGGTCGAGAAGGTCGTCGATCAGCCGGGCTTCCAGGGTCACATTGCGGTGAATCATTTCCAGCACGTTGCGAAACTCACCGGGTGTCGCGGAGTCGTCCAGCATCGCCGTCACCGTGGCGAGTATAGGGGTCAGCGGCGTGCGAAGCTCATGGCTTAGTGTGGCCAGGAAGCGGTCTTTGGCCCGATTTGCCGTCTCCGCCTCGGCCCGGGCCGCCTGCTCGCGGAGCATTCGAACCCGCTCCTGGTCAGCGCGCTTGAGCCCGGTGATGTCGCGCAGGACCAAAACCCAGCCGACAGGACGGACGTCGTCGCCCAGGGGCGAGATCCGCAAATCGAACGACGAGGCCGGGGCCGAATCGGGCCCGTCCAGTTCAAAGCTCTCTTCGTGCCTTTCGATTCGACCGAGCCGATCGGCCAGTGCGGACCACTCGCTGAACGCCCGAGTTGCCTCGACTCCAGTGACTTCGCGAGACTTCCTGCCAATCAGTCGCTCGGCGGCCGGGTTCAGGTTGACAATCCGGCCCCAAGGGTCGATCACGAGGACCACGTCGTTCATCCGCTTGACCACCATCGCCCAGGCGACAGGGGGTAGGTCCAGCAGATGGAATCGGAGCAGTGCGGGCAAGAAGGTGAGTCCGGTCACCGCGAACGTCATCGAGACCAGATCGACGGGGATGAAGCGGCAAAGCCGCAGCAGGTCGATGATCTCTACCAGCCACGGCAAGAGCACCCCGAAGAGCATCACCGCGGCCTGCACACGGTACAGACCAGTGGAACGAAACGCCGCCTGGATCAGCAAGAGTGTCGAGAGTGCCACCAGGGCGTAGCAGTACGCGCACATCGCCCAGAATCCCGGGCCGAACGACCGGATCGCGATCGAGGAGCCACCGATACTCGCGACTTCGAGCTTGGTCCAGTAGAGATTGAGCCAGGGATCTGTCCAGGCCAAGAGCAGCAGGGGAAGTGCCGGGGCACAGATCAGGCCGAATCGATCAGCCTTCAGCCAGCGGAAGAAGCCCGTGTAGCGGAAGACGAAAGCCATCAGGCCCAGCATCGCGGTGACCGTACCGAGGAGTCGCAGATCGATGCACAGCCGCTTGATGGGTAACTCGACGATGCTCGGCTCCAGCGCCGAGCCAAGAGCCCAGGCCGTCTCCCCCGCCATCATGGTCGCGAAGGCCGGTGCCATCGGCATCGCGCGGCGACGCCAGGCGAAAACGGCCAGGGCGCCGGAAACCACGGCGGCGATGCCAATGGGAATCGCCTCGGGAATGCTTTGGAACGTCATGATCTCGGCTCCGCCCAAGCCAGGATGGCAACGGCCGTCCGATCCATGGAGCCACGCGAAACTGTATCTGAACTGGAACTTGAGTCGCACCAAGCCGAGTGCGATCACTCGTGAAGGTCTGACATGCCGGTGGCGACCTTGCCTTCGAATTCGGCTGCATTCGCCCTGTGCGCGGTGAACTGCCTGCCACCTTCTGGCGGCCTGAGCGCAATCGCGCTAAATTATTCTAAACGATCGAGGGACGAAACCCCAGATGCCGCCACCGGGCCCCGACCCCCGGTTTGACCAACCTGCTGCGTTTGGCGAGGGTTGCCAGGTATTCTGAGCGTACTTCCGTGCGCCCACCGGCAAGATGCCGTTGGCATAAGGGCTGAATGGGTCTGAGGCAGGGGAACCAGGCGGTCTCACCTGCGCGAGACGGGCAAGATGACGCGGAAGCAGGTCCCGCGTCCGGGGGTACTCTCGACCTCCAGGCGGCCCCCGTGGTCCTGTACGATTCCGTGCGTGATGCTCAGACCCAGACCAGTGCCGTCACCGACCGACTTGGTGGTGAAGAAGGGATCGAAGATCTGAGGCAAGACCTCTGCGGGGATACCGCAGCCATTGTCAACGATCTCGATGATCACGTCCTTTGTGTTACATTGAGTACGAATGATAATTCGACCGTCCTCCTGGTGCGTCGCCTCGATCGCCTGCATGGCGTTGACCAGCAGGTTCAAAAAAACCTGGTTGATCTGCACCGGGGATGCCGAGACCAGTGGAAGTTCGCCCTTCTCTTCTTCGACGGAGATATGCCGGCGGTGCAACCGGCCGCGGATCATCTCGAGTGCCGAGCTCAAAGCTTCATGGATGTCGATCTGGTCGACGGCGGCTCGGTCAAGCCGGGCGAAGCCTCGAAGGTTGTGCACGATCTCGGCCACGCGCTTGACGCCCTGCCGCGTGCTGCTCAGGATCTTGTCGAGGTTCTCCTTGATATAAAGAAAATCGCACTCCTCGTTCAGCCGATCGATCTCGCCAAGAAGCTCTGGCCTGTTCGACGCCAGCAGATCGTTGGCTTTCTCGTAGATCGCCGCCAGAGTCAGTAGCGACCCGATGTCCCGCTCGAGAACAGCCAGGTTGTTGGCGATGTAGGCCAGGGGATTGTTGATCTCGTGGGCCACGCCGGCACTCAGCATGCCAAGCGAGGCGAGTTTCTCAGACTGGACGACCCGGGCGTGCATCTGGTGGCGATCGATGAACTGGCCGATCTGGCTCCCCAGGTTGGTCATCATCTCGAGCAGTCCCTGGTCGGGCGAGCGCGACACGCGGCTGAAAAACTCGAGCACGCCCAGGCATTCGCCGCGCACCAGGATCGGAATGGCAAATCCGGAGCGCAGACCGTCCGTGGCCGCGGCTGCCCAGCGCGGGAAATTCGAGTCCTGGGACAACTCGCTGATCCACGCGCCCTTGCGGGCCGACCAGACTCGGCCGGGAAGGCCGGAACCCGGGGCGAACGTGATCTTGCGGGTCATTTCCTCAAAGTTGGGGAACGCAGTGCCGGAACCATGCCAGAGCGTGACGCACCGCAACTGGTGTACCCCCTGTTCGAGTCTCCAGAACGATCCGAAGTCCCAGTCCAGGCGCTGGCCGACGATCTCCAGAATCAGGGGAATCGCCTCGGTCAGAGAATCGACCTCGGACAGTACTCGAGTTGCGGCGTACTGGACAGCAAGCCGCCGCTCGTCATTCTTGAGGCGGGTGACGTCGTGGAAGACGACCATTCCACCCTGGATCTCGCCCTGATCATCCCGCAAGGGTCGGGCGTTGACCAGCATCCATGACCCGTCTTGCAGGCTGGGATGGGCGATGTAAAGCTCCGCATGATCCAGGGATTCTCCCCGGATCGCGCGGAACAGGGGCATATCTTCGGTGGCGTACGGAGTGACGCGGTCGGGCCGGTACACCTTGTACAGGGGGTCCCAGCGCTCGGTTGCGGCAAGGCTGGAGCTCCGGCCCAGAATCCGCTCGGCGGCCGGGTTGAACACCAGTAAACGCGCCTCGCGGTCGGCAACGACCACCCCCTCTCGCATGCAGTCGAGAACCAGCTGCAGAATCCGGGTCTGTTCCCGCAGGGCCGCCGCGGACTTGACCAGTTCGACGGCCTGTTGCTCCTGGCTGCGGTTGAGCCGGCGAATCTCCTCCACCTGCTTCAGGCCGTTGAGCGCCCGAGCGGTGTGACTGGCCAGCGATTCGAGTGGGCGAAGATCGACTCGCTCAGGGAGGAGGATCTCGGGAGTCGCCACCTGGAGCGTGCCCAGCACCTCGTCGCCGATGAGCGGCAAGATGATCTGCCCGCGGATCTGGGCCAGGGCAACTGCCGCCTGATCGCACCGCGTGTCGGTCGTGGAGTCGCCGATCGCGACCGAGTGTCCCTCGCGAACGACGATAGCCAGAATGTCATCGCCCTGCAGCGGTCGCACCGTCGCTGCGACCACTTCCGACATTGTTCCCGCGCCTCGGACTCCGCGGATCACTCCCGCTTCGCGATCGACCAGGGAGACCATCGCCAGGTCATAACCAAGTTGATGACAGAACCGCAGCACCGAATCGAAGGTCCGTTCGATGTCCTGGGGATCGAGCCGGGATGTGAAGATCCGAAAGAACGCGTCGAGCAGGTCGCGCATGGCTTCCAGGTCCCGGGTGCGCTCGATGATGCGCTGCTCGAGATCGGCGTGCGAGCGTGCGAGCTGCTCGGTCATCCGGGTGAATGCAAGCCCCAGAATGCCGATCTCATCACTGGAATTCACGTCGATGCGGGCGTCGAGCTGGCCCCGGGCGATGGCGTCGGCGGTCGCCGCCAGCTTGCGGATCGGCAACGTATTCTGCCGTGCGATCAGGTACGATGCGGCCAGGCCCAGGGTCAAGATCAGACCGCCAATGGCCAGCAGGAGCCGACGCAGGCGGTTGACTGGCGCATAGGCCTCGGCGACATCCATCTTGGCGACCAGGCCCCAGTCCTCGTAACCCACCGGCCGAAAGGCGGCCAGGACCTCGTGCCCCAACCGGTCGTGGGTCCGCATGAACCCTTGTTCGCCGGCAACGGCCCGGTTCACGGCAGGGGTACGGCTCGCTGGAAACTCGATCTCGTGAGGATTCAGTCGGGGAGGGATCAGGAAGCGCGTCATATCGTGATCCCGAACTCCCACGAGCACCTCTCCGGTATCGCCCAACCGCCGAGGATCGGACGGCTCGGACAGGATCGGGCCGACATCGATCACGAGCATCAATTGCCCCACGACTCCGCGGGTCCTTGACTTGGCCGCCGTGCGAAAGAGTGCGGCGTAGGTTTCACCGGTATGGTGCGGAAACCCGATCAGTGCCGGATCGCGGCTCGCGACACGCGGCGTTCTTGCGTCCGCGGCAAAGAGATCGAGCAGAGACCGCGGGCCGCTGGAGACAATCGTGTGCCCGGCCAGGTCCTCGATCCAGAAGGCAAGGAGCCCGTCGGTGTCGTGACGCACGTCGTCAAGAGTCCGCTCGCTGTTTCCCTGCAAGCGCTCGCGTTGGGTCACCCCGCCAGATTGGCGATCGAGGACATCGATCAGACGGTATCGACTGGTAAGAATGCGAACTCGTTCTTCGAGATGGTGGAGCCCTGCCATGAGCAAAGCCCGCCGGTCATCGGCCATCGCGGAGAGCCGGTTGTCAATCTGATCGCGAAGCATGAGGCTGGTGTAATAGAATCCGACCGTGATCAGGGTGCCGGCCGTGAGCGCGACCAGGACCCCCACAAAGAGAGTCAGCTTGAGCACGATCGATCGCCGGGGAGCCAGGCTCGGTCCCTCGAGGGCGGCATCGAAGCGTGGGTCGAGATGGTTGTCCATTAAGATGCTCGAGGACCAGAGACGTGGTAGGCCCGCCCTGCGCGGACAGGGAACGATCGCTCGTCCTCGATGGTCAGCGCCGTGCCAGCGTCGGGAACTCGGTAATCCGCAGGTCGGTGCATCCGTAGGGGATCAGGATCAACTCCTCAAGAGGGGCTGTGCTTTTCACAAGGCTCGACGGCGGCGGAGCGGCCGCCCCTTTGGCGATCTTCCAATCGGCCACGCGCCGCCCCTTGACCCTGGCGATCACGGGGAATGCTTGGGCCGAGAAGGGTGGAGAGCCGATGGGCCGCTCTTCGAAGGTCAATGATCGCTCCGGATGTTCGCGATCGATCTGGAGGGCGTAGTTCCAGGGCGTCGTCGGCAAAACCTCCCAGTCGGCGAACTGAGGGTTGTCCTTCACCTTCTTCCACTCCGTCCCGATCTTGAGTGCATAGACCAGCGGACCACGTTCGATCGCCACGGAATCGTTGAAGCCGTGGTAGAGACGGACCGGCATCGTCAGACTTAGCGAGATCGTCTTGGTTCCACTCCACTTTCCTGGAAAATCGAGATACCCACTTGGTGGTTCCACATTCACCATATTCAACGAATTGGCGCGGATCGTGGCCTTACCGATCTGGAATTCCACATCGGGAGCTTTGATCTCCATCTTCTCTGTCCAATGAGGCTGGCGAAGATGAATTGGAAAGCTCATGGGCTCCGGGACGGTCACGGCAATCTGAATGGTGTCGCGGAACGGATAATCGGTCGTGACTTCAACTTTGACGGGCTTTCCCTGGACTCTGGTCTCGACAACACAGGGAGCGTAAGCAATCGCGGCCAGGCCCCCGTCGGAGGACTTCATCCAGAGACTGGAAGTCAACTTCGGCCACCCTTGGTGCAGGTTAGCCGTGCAGCAGCCGAAGTTCGGTTCCAGGCCATAGAGGTTGGAATCAGGTCCGTTGTTCACGTAACCGTGTTCACTTTCCTTGGAGCAGATGACCTGGTTGCACTGCTGGTCATATTGATGAGCGGTCATGTCTTTCTTGAACGTGGCCGGCAGGGCGTTGAAAGCGAGCTTCTCCAGCCGGTCGCCCAGGCAGGCGTCGCCGGTGACGGCCGGCAGGGCCTCGAGGGAGTACATGGCTTCCACCACGGTGCAGAGCTCGGTTCCCTGGGATGGGCTGCGGCCGGCCAGGTGCTCGTCGCAGGTGAAGATGCCGGTGGCCTGGCCGTGATGCTTGTCGAGGAGATCGAGCATCGAGAAGATCGCGTTCTTGTCGCGAGCGTCGCCAGTGAGGAGGTAACGAATCCCGCCGTACTTCAGCGCCATGCCGGTGTTCACACCGTGGGTGTCGAGCTCGAACTTCCCCTGGGTTTTGCCCGTGAACTTGAAATTGTCAAACTGGGCGCGCCATTCGTGTCTCTGAGTGAAGGCCTTCCGAGCAAGCTCAAGCGGCCAGGTCTCGCCGGTCCTGGCATAGAGCCAGACCATGCTGACGGCAAAGTCGGCCGCTCGCATCTTCGCCCAGCTATACAGGGGCTTCTGATCGATGACCTGATCGATCTTGCGAGCGCACCTGAGCAGTGCGGGGACGACACGGGGATCTCCGGTCGCCTCCTGACACTGGGTCAGAGCTTTGAACAAGGGGAACAGCGGCCAGACGTCGTAAGGCTGGTGCCCGGCCGTATCGCCAACAGGTCCAAGCCAGCCGTCGGGATGCTGGTGCTCGAGGATGGAATCGATGAAGGGCCTGATCCTGGCTTGAAGCGCCTGATCGTCGAGCAGGTAGGCGAGGGGAACGATTCCGTCGAGCCAGTAGGGAACGCGCTCCCAGCCCTCGGCGTTGCCACCGATCCAGGCACTGTTCTTGATATCGGGCCAGAACTCATCGAGATGCCCGCTGAGTCCGGCGGCTTGCGTCTTGAGCTGCTCACGAAGCCAGCCTGACGGCTTGATCTGTCCCAGGGCAAGGGGCCGGAACGACACCGGCTGAAGTACCGGCCGGCGGGTATCGGTCTGCTCGTCACCCTTGAGTTGCGACGGCCATGCTCCGGAGGCCAGACCTATCAACAGGACTACCGTTAACCAGATCGTTGGTCGCATGACGTGCCATCCTCGTTGCGGGCTCGAGATCACGCCGCAGGCGGTTACAACTTATTGTAAACAGTCGGTCGGCGGCTCTGCCAGAAAGGCCCGGCAACCACTGGATCTTCCGCCGCCCTTCGGGATCATCGCGGTCAGGGATCGATGTCGGAATTGCGAAGAATGAAGTCCACGTTCGGCGCGTAGATCTGGGCGTAAATCTTGATAACGGCCGTTCCTTGTTCATAAGCGCCGGGGATCTTGTTGGCCGTGGGGTGGTATTGAATGTCGATGACTCCCTGGGCGAATGCCTCGTCATAGACGCCGGAGCTCGAGTTCACGTCCAGGGTCACTCCGGTGATCTCATTGGGCCTGCCGCCGCTGTTGACATTGGTGCGGGGGGTCGCCGGTTGAAACCAAGAACGGTGTTGGAATTGAGGTTCCGGTCGAAGATCACGGCGGCCCCGGTGGTCTGGAGCGTGGGATCGGTGGCCACGGCCAGCCGCATCTGGATGTCGCTGTGCAGCATCGTAGTGGCCGTTCCCGCACCCCGGATGAACACCTGCATCGCCTGACTGCTGAATGAGCCCGGACCGATGATGTAAGGCCCGCGATAGACGGCCTTGAACAACTGGCGCTTAACCTCGGCGGATGTCGCAGTCCCCGTGGGCTGGAGAACCAGGTTGTAACCGGGGCTGGCGGAGGGAAGAAAGCCCTGGTTCTGGGGCAGGGCGATCGATCTCGCCGGACGGGCTCCAAGGCGATAGCGCCGGAGCGATGCCGGTAGGCAGGTTGCTGATCATGCCGATGCGGTTGATCACTTCCTGGCGGGCCTGCCAGTAGTCAGTGCCGTAATCGAAGACGCACTTGACGTCGTTGAGCCCAGCCAGCGAGATGCTCCGCAGGTATTTCAGGCCGGTCATCCCATTGAGCGCGGTCTCAATCGGGATGCCGATCAGCCGCTCCATCTCCTCGGGGCTGGCGCCGGGGTTCTGGGTGATCACTTCGACGAGCGGAGGTGTCGGGTCGGGATAAGCCTCGACGTTGAGGTTGTAGGCCGAGTGCAGTCCGAAGACGATGAGCCCCAGCGTCCCCAGCAGGACGATTAAACGGTTGTGCAGACTCCAGGTGATCAGCGCTCGAACCATGAGGTATCAGCCCGTTCTTTGAACTTTGCCAGTGAGCCTGTCCGACGCTCGTATCCCACTCTAACTTGCATCTGCTTGCTTCGCTCGTGCACGACCTCTTGTTCATCCAATGTACACTCTTTTCCGAAAAGAGGAAAATACTGAGCGCCGCCGACCCGAGCCCGAATGAGCACACCCAGGTTCCCCGACAGTCGCACGCGTGCATGCGTTCGCGTTGCAAAGCTTCAAAACCGCTCTCAGTCCCGGGACCAGGCGCCCAGCAGCCTGAGGACTGTGACAAGCTGGCCCAAGTGGTAGGCGTTGTGGTCGGCCACAAGCAAGGCCTCTCGGAGGATCGTCTGACCCTGGCCATGCGTGATCGGGGCGAAAAGGTCGGTTGCGGGCTCGGAGACCAGATCCATCATCGCTTTCAGATCAGCCCGAAAGGCCGCCACGGCGCGGTCCCAGGCAGCAGCGTCCGGCGGGGCGTCTCCTTCGGGCCAGTAGCCGGAGGGAAACTCGGGCGATATGTGATCGGGATCGATCGAGAACCGGAGGATGTCCCACTGGGCGATCCGCATGTGCTCCAGCAACCGCCAGGGCGTGTGTGGCAGCCCTTGCGGCCTGACCCCGTGCATCTCCACGGGCAGATCGGCAATCGCCGTCTCGAAGTCCAGGTGGGCATGGCCGCCCTCAAGAAGCTCGAGCAGGTGTTTCCGCAACGCCTTGATGCTCATGCTGGTCTCCTTTTCGTCGGTCCATGGGGACTGAACCGGCAAGGGCTTGAAACAAAACCCACGAGTCGTGTCGCCTCGTCGCTCTCGGACAGTTATCCTGGCAGATGAGAGTCGACACGTAAACCATGAACGTGGGACGATGAGAACAATCACGATCTCTGCGACCGGGATCGTGTGCTGCCCCGCCAGCGCGCAAGGGAGCACCAGATGGCACGTCAGGAACAGGATTTCAACAAGGAGACGAACCGGCAGTTCACGACCCTCGTGATCAAGGACTCTTCCCGGGTGACGATCGACTTGATGGAATACCAGCTCGCGCAGGTCTTCCAGTTCTTGCTCTCGCTTGGTGATCTGGATGCACGCGGCCGTTTTCCTCATGAGCTCCCCACCAACACGACCATCCTCGACATGCTGTCGGGCCGCTCGCCGGCGCCCGAATTACAGGACATCGAGCTCAACTCGCTGCTTCAGCGCCACCACATTCAGGTCGAGAATTGCTCCGATGTCCGCATTACCATGAAACAGATCGAGGTGGAGAAGGTCGTGGAGGCCGCACTGGTCGTGCTCAACCAGCGCCGGCAACGGTTCCGGAGGCAAGACGCGGACGATCCGCGCAGCGAAGGAAACCCCTTTCCGGTTTGATGGCCGGGCAGCAGTCCTGGGGTTACCATCGTCTTGAGCTGTCCCATCAAACAGCTCCCAGCGAAACCTCATGAACGGGAGAGACGGGGTGGATGTGGACTTGATTCCGCATCACGATGCCTGGGACGCCGGCGACCTGGCCTGCGGGCCGATGCTGCTGGCTCTCAAGGGCCGGCTGGAGCGGCTGGCGCCCGGTCAGGTCTTCCAGCTCGTGACCCGTGACGAGGGGGCTCCGGTTGATGTTCCGGCCTGGTGCCGGCTCACCGGGCATCGGCTGGTCCATGCGGCGCATCCCCATTATCATCTCGAGCGAAGAAAGGATTGAGGAAATCATGGCTGGAAAGTTTTGCGTCTCGTTGACTCGCTCTCTGGACGATCCCGATCGCGCGACGGTCGCTTTCGTCGTCGCCGGTGCCGCCGTAGCGTCCGGGCAAGAGACCATGGTCTTCCTGAGCATTGAGGGCGTTCGCCTGGCTGTCGAGGGCGTGGCCGACGCGATTCACGAGGAGGGCTTCCTGCCGCTCAAGCAGTTGATCTCCAGCTTCGTCGAAACCGGCGGGACCATCCTCGTCTGTTCCCCTTGTTTCAAGAAACGCGACCTGGACCCTGCCAAGCTCATCTCCGGCGCGTTGATCGGCGGCGGTGCGCGGTTGGTCGAATTCCTGGCTCAAGGGGCGGCCTGCGTCAGCTATTGACGTGTTCGAGCCGGCTTCAATGCCACCTCGGGAGCTTGCCGCTGATGAGTGGTCCAGCCTCTGTCCCGCCGCGCCTTCATCCCTTCGAGCCGGCCGTCCGGTTTGATGGCGGCGAGCTGGATTGCGGCAGCGGTCTGTTGCTCCAGATCCGTCGCCGGATTGACCCGCTGGACTCAGGCCAGCTCCTCGAGATCCGCTCGACGGAGCCCTCGGTGGCCGAGGATCTACCGGCATGGTGCCGGCTGACCGGCAACGAGCTGGTCTCCACCTGGCATGATCGCGAACAAGGCTCATGGAGTTTCCTGATTTCGAAGAATCGGTTCAGCCCTGTCGTCGCACAGGCCGAGGCCGCAGGGTCGCGAGGATCGACATCCCTGACGACGGAAATATCACAGGTGAATGCCACGTCGGCGGGAGCCGGCGCCTGGCGGAAGAGCAGGGACCTGCCCGAGATCACGCCGCTCTCGGTCATGGGCATCGGTAGCTGGCCCCGGCCCGACTGGCTCTTGCGAGCGCTCCACGATCGACTCGAAGGGCGTCTACCTGAGTCGGAGTTCTCGGCACTTGCCGACCGTGCTGTCGCCCGTGTCGTCGAAGCACAACTCGAGGCCGGCGTGGACGTCGTGACCGATGGCGAGCAGCGCCGCGACAGCTACGCAAGCTTCGTCGGCGCCCGGCTTGAGAACTGCCAGCTCATCCCGATCATCGACTTGCTTCCTTATGTCGAACACCCCGACGAGTTCGCGCGCGAGCTTCGAGCACTTGACGTCCCGGCCGAGTCGGTCAGGCACCCCGCCGTCTTCGGCAGACTGGCGCGAGACCCCGCGCGACCGCTCGCCGCGCATGAGCTTCTATCGGTCCAGAGGTTGACGGATCGTCCGGTCAAGATCGCGCTGCCGGGCCCATACCTGCTCACCAGGACGATGTTGCTGGAGTGCGTTTCGGATCGGGTTTACGACACACGCGAGGCGCTTGCCGACGATCTCGTCCGTATCCTTCGCGAGGAGATCGAGGAGTTGCTCGCGGCCGGCGCCGCGCTGGTGCAGCTCGACGAGCCGGTCCTGACCGAGGTGGTTCATGGCCGCCCATCTGGAGGCAACCGTTCGTTCATGTGCGGCGCCCTGGGAGAAAGGCGTCCACCAGCGGAAGAGCTCGATTTCGCCCGGTCGCTGCTGCTTCGGACCCTGGAGCATTTCCCCCGTGAGCGGCTGGCACTGCATGTCTGCCGGGGCAACTGGACCCGTGATGAGTCGGCCGCCCTGGCCGGCGACTACGCGCCATTGGTTCCTCTTTTCTCATCGATCCCGGTCGGCACTCTGTTCCTCGAGCTGTGCACGTCCCGGGCGGGGGAGATCGACGTCCTGAAAAGCTTGCCCGCGGACGTGCGGATCGGCGTGGGCGTGGTCGATCAGAAGTCCGACCGGGTCGAATCTCCCGATGAGATTGTAGCTCGGGCCGAGCGAGCCATTGCCCTGTTTGGCCCGGACCGTGTGCTACTCAATCCGGATTGTGGCTTCGCCACGTTCGCCGATAGCCCCATCACCTCTTTCGAGATCGCCAGGGCCAAGCTGGCCAATCTTGTCCAGGCCAGCCTGATCCTCCGCGCACGTTACGCTTGAAGGGACAGGCTGGCTGGTTGGCAATCACGCTCTCTCGATCGAGGGCGGTGGTGGAGCAGGCAGCCACCTGGCGATCCAGGAGTATGGAAGGGATTCGTCTTCCTCATCGACCCCGGGCAAACGCAACAGGCTGTACAGCCCCGCCCGGGCTCAGTACGAAGGTCACGGCCAGGACCAGTGGGGTCAAGGGCACAAGGGAAAGACTGACTCCTACGGCAACCGCGATCAGGCCGATCAGCTTGACTTTGGAGCGGCGGCTCAGTCCCTGGTACGTGCTCCATTCCTCGATGATCGGTCCGAAGAAGCTCGATCGAACGAGTCGTTCATGGAGCCGGGTCGACGATCGTGCCAGGTAATAGCTAACGAGGCTCCGCCTCAGACCGACGAGCCTTGCTACAATAGACGACGACCATAGCGGGTAACCGGGTGTTGAAGATTGCATCCCGTTAAGGGCGACGGCAAGAACTTACGCGTTTGACGCGATTTGTGCTCCCGAGCTTTCGGGACACCGCCCTTGTCAGGGCAACCGCCGTCACATGCACGATTCATCATCCGAGGCTTCTCGCGTTCAACTCCGCCCAAGACGCATTAGCGACCTGGGGAGGGGGAATTTGCTGGCAATCTCGGGCTGAAACCCAAAACTTGATTCAAACGCTATGAGTTTTGCCATTCAAGTGCCCTAGAGAGGATCGCGAAGGTGACGGTCGGAATTCCCGGAATGGTCAGACCGGCAAAGATCAACGCAAACGAACCCCCACCCAGACCAAGGAAAAGGAGGCGTTTCGGGCCGGTGACGAGGATGCTCGGTTCCGACCTGAGGGCCGGCAGCAACTCCGGATGGAGAAAAGCGTGCTCGGTCCGTTTACCGGTAAAAACATGCTCCGCGGTCTCGACAAGCTGCGCAAGGTCGAATCGCTCCGGCCCGAATCGGACCTCGAGCTTTCGCGTCCGGCGGTCGACGCGGCAAGAACTGAGACCGATGGCGTGGGTCTGCAAACCGTCCACCAGCCGTGATCGATCGGCCCTGGAACCGCTCAAGGACTCATGGTCGATCTCCATCAAGCCAGGCTCTCTTAGCCGCGTTTTCCATATCGAGGGGTGGCTCTCCCCGGGAAAGGCGGTGAGGAGGCTCCAGCTCTCAGGCTGCGGCGAACGCCACGAGAACCACGACCGTCGAGAACCGCGCGGGTTCGTGCTTGACTGATTGGCCACGCGCATCGACGCGGCGAGCACGTCGGCCATGGCAGGCGCCATTGGCCCGGACCTGAACTGGATCTCGCAGGTTGCCGTCTCCAGGTCCAGCCGGACGGCTCGAA
>Ga0208044_1001149_pt1 | contig 15225 bp, 10 predicted proteins | sample Sb_taG_8_FD_187712 | JGI IMG/M metagenome (GOLD analysis project Ga0208044, IMG submission 187712) | Peat soil microbial communities from Weissenstadt, Germany - Sb_50d_c_BC metaG (SPAdes) (version 2) | ecosystem: Environmental > Terrestrial > Soil > Wetlands > Peat | place: Germany... | reverse complement strand
ACTGGGCCGCGGCGATTCGTGGACGATGTCGGGGGGCCAGTGGGGCGCCTGGAACGCCACCTATGGTCCGCGCGGCGACGACGGCCGTCCCGTTCCCCTCTGGGATCCCAGGACGGGAGTGATCAACCGCGCGGCAGCCGCACACTGGAAGGCGTATGACCTGCGCCGGGTGCTCGAGCAGAACTGGGCGGTTCTTGGTCCCAAGCTGCAAGGCAAGATCCACATCTGGGTCGGTGACGCCGACGACTTCTTCCTCAACAACGCCGTCCACCAGCTCGACGAATTCCTGTCTCGGGCCCAGCCTGCTTACGAGGGTTCGATCACCTACGGCCCCGGTCAAGGCCATTGCTGGATGGGTATCTCGGAGCGGGAGATGATGAAGCAAATGTGGAGTCGCATGCAAGCGGCCGGGGAGGCGCTTTGAGCAAGGCGGCCTCTCATTGGAAATTGTCCATCTGTTACGGCAAGGTCAGCCACGCCTGCCCCTGGCGATACAGGAGCGGATCATCGGTGTACTGCTCCCAGAACTGTAGCAGCGTGGCGTGCAAGGGGAGCAACTCTGCCGCCACTTTCCTGCTCGTGCCGGCGTCGATCAGCCGCTGGGACTCCAGGAAACGCAGCCAGGCGGGCATGGCCTGAAACAGGGCCGCCGCGGTGTGGTAGAGCCCGCTCATCATGCCCATCATTCCACAGAGGTGAACGTCGAGCGTGACCCGCTCAGGGCAAAGTGGGTGGGCCGGCCGGGGCGGTTTCGGCAGTTTCCGATTGGGGTGCATTGCCTGCTCCAGCATGCTCGGGCGCGGATCGAGGTCGCCCTCGTTCCGCCGCACGAAATAGCGATACAGCTCGTGCCTTACGAGTTCCCCCCGTGGGAAGGGCACTCCTTCCTCGCGGCGTAGATAGCCGACGAATTCGCTGATCAGCCGGGACAGATTGATCTCACGCTGGTCTGGGGTCTGTCTTTCCTCCTGCTCAGTATCCCAGTCTCCACGGTTTCTTTTCCGTGGCGGCCTCAGGGCGAAGTCGTCCGCCTGCCACTCCCGCCCGGACTTTCCCGTCAGGTCGCCGATGAATTCGCGCAGATAGTCCTCGCGCGGCTCCTCGATGAAGAACCGGACGCGGTCGAGCAAGACCGCATCGGCCGGATCGGGAGAGGCTGTGTGTTCGAGGTAGTCGAAGATCTCGTGACTGACCCCCTTCTCGGCGAACTCCGAGACGCCCCAGGGAACGACGTTGTCGGAGGATTTCACAAGCGGCCAGGCGATTCGCAGGGCCTCGACGAGAACGTCCAACTGCCCGTGATACTCCAGGGCCTCCCTGGTACGGTTGAAGATGTCGATGTCACGCCCAGCGCGTGCGGCCAGCTCCCGCGCCAGGGAGGGGACAAGCTCCTGTCGGCTCTCCGCCAAGGCGTCCAGCAAGCACCAGGACAGATAGTAGTGAGCTCCTTCATCAAACACCTCGGGCCGGCGCTCGCGGAGTGCGCCGACGCACTCCGCGAAGCGCGTGCGGCCGCCGCTCTTCACGGCGTCTGTATGAAGGATGTTGAGCATCTCAAAGGCCAGGTCGTCCGTCATCAACTCAGCGTCTTCCAGGGTCTTGAGGAAGACAGCGATCCGGCCCCCGTCGTTCTGAGACTCGAACTCCCGCCAGCGGCTGTCTCCTCTCTCGGTGACTGGATCTAGCGGCAGGGGAGGTGTTGGAGCTTCCGCGGCGCGTGCCGGTGCGCGTGCGGCAGGCCCGGCAGGCTTCGGATGCTGCTGTGTGAGGAAGGGAACCGAGCGAGCTGGTGCAACAGATGAAGGCGGAGGCGCAATCACATCCGTTGGCCTCAACGACGCTTCCTGGTCCTTGGCAAGGCAACACTTTTTGTACTTCTTGCCGCTGCCACACGGACAGGGATCATTGCGTCCGGTCTTCATGGATCACTCCCGGCCTAGGGCGTTTTACCGTTGAGTTGCAGACGCGGCGGGACGTCCTCTCCTTCTCCCGCGGGGAGAAGGTGGCCGGAACGGCCGGATGAGGGGAATTTGCGGGCCAAGGCTAGCATCTCATCCCTCATCCGCCCCTGCGGGGCACCTTCTCCCGCGGGGAGAAGGTAGGATCGCCACGGCCTTTCTTGATCGCTGTATGCAACGCGCGAGCAAACCGCGCTAGGGTACGACTCAATCCTCAGTATACTAACCGAGCGCAATCGGATCGAGACCCCCTCGTTGGAGCATCCCGCGGCGCGGGATGAGACGGGCGAGGTCCGCTACACGATGCGGCACGGGTGCTCGCTCGAAAACGTACTGGGCCACTCCCGACTCGGCAAGACGGCCCTCTGGGCCGGGGCGAGCGACCCGCGATTCGCCATCGTGATCTCGAACAATTCGGGAGCCGGCGGTGCGGCCCTGAGCCGGTGCATCTTCGCTGAGACCGTCGCGCGCCTGAACACCGCGTTTCCGCACTGGTTCTGTGGCAACTTCAAGACCTCAAAGGCTTCAACTGGTCAGACCGCTCCGACCACTCGAGCGACGCCAGGAGGGCCAGGATGGCGTCGGGGTCGACGGGCTTGACCAGATGGTGGTCGAAGCCCGCCTCGCGTGAGAGGCGGCGAGCCTCGTCCTCGGCATAGCCGGTGACGGCGACGATGAGAAGGCTGCCCAGTTTGGGCTGCTGGCGCAACTGCCGGGCCACCTCGTAGCCGCTCATCCCTGGCAGGCCGATATCCATGAGCACAATTTCATGACGGTGATGGCTGATCGCCTCCAGCACGGAAGGGCCGTCATGGACGACCTGGACCTCGTGCCCCTCGAGTGTAAGCAGCAATTCCAGGCTCTGGGCCGACGTGACGTTATCGTCAACCACGAGTACCTTGCGGCTGCGCGGAGCCGGGCTCGTGGTGGGGTGAGACTCTGCCGAGAGAGAGGAGACAAAGGATGGCCGGTCAGTGGCCACCGTTTCCTCCGCTTTCCAGGTCGGCAAGCGGACCATGAACTCGCTTCCCTTTCCCAGCCCCTCGCTGGCGGCTTGCACGCTGCCGCCGTGCATCTCGACCAGGCTGCGCACCACGGTCAGGCCCAGCCCCAGGCCCCCATTCGAGCGGTCCAGCGAATGATCGACCTGGGTGAACAGGTCGAAGACGCTGGAGAGCATCTCCGCGGGAATGCCGATGCCGTCGTCGCGGACCCGGAATGCGACCAGTTCCTCCTCGACCTGGACGGCCAGGCGGATGTGCCCTCCCGCCTCGGTGTACTTGGCCGCGTTGTTCAGTAGATTCGAAAGCACCTGGGCCATGCGAACCGCGTCGGCATCCACAAGAATCGGTTCAGGGGGGAGCGCGATCGAGAGCCGATGGCGATGCGCATCGATGATCGGCCGGCTGGTCTCCACCGCGTAGGCGATGATGGTGGCGACGGCGACCACTTCCTTCTGGAGCCGGACCTTGCCCCGGGTGACGCGTGAGATTTCCAGCAGGTCGTCGACGAGCTGTGCCATCTGCCGCGTCTGATGGTCGATCACGTCGCGGGCCCAGCAGAGGGCATGGTCGTCAGAACCGCGCTGCTTCATGATCTTGACGGCATTGCGAATTGGTGCCAGGGGGTTGCGCAGCTCGTGTCCCAGCATCGCCAGAAACTCGTTCTTGCGGGCGTCGGCCTCGGCCAGCTCGCTGGCGTGTCTGCGAAGCTGGTCTTCCAGGCGTTTCCGCTCCGAGAGGTCCAGGCAGAACGCTACAACTGGTGCGCCGAGCTCGGCGGGGCGACGCTCGTCGAGCAGAGCGACCCCAAGCAGCACGGGAAGACTCTGGCCATCCGCTCGCCGACATTCCAGCTCGAACGGGGCGCAACTTCCCCGGTGCTTCAGCTCGGCGCGGCAGCGCTGCAGGAGCTCGACGGAGGTTGTCGGGATGAGCGCATCCCAGGGAAGTCTGCCGGCGTCCATCTGCTCGCGGGTATAGCCGACCATCTCCAGGAACGCGTCGTTGGCGTCGGTGATGTTGCCTTGGATGTCTCCGAAGACGACGCCCAGGATGTTGGCTTCGACCAGGCGGCGGAATCGGGCCTCGCTCTCACGAAGGTTGCGTTCGGCCCGCTGGCGGTCGGTCAAGTCGGTGGCGATATCGAGGAACCCGTTGATTCTCCCCTCGGGGTCAAACACCGCCGTCACCGCGAGCAGAACGGTCAGCCGCGTGCCGTCCTTGCGGATGTAGGTCCACTCGCCGACATCGTGGCCACCCCGCCGCGCCCGCTCGACGAAGGTGTCGAACCCCTCGATCGTGGTACCGAACTCGGCCGACAACCGCGCCGCGTGCGCGCTGACTTCCTGGGCATCGTGAATCAGCAAGGGAGTCGTCACGCCGACCATCTCCGCCGCGGAGTATCCCAGCATGCGCTCGGCTCCCGGGTTGAAGACAGTGATCAGCCCGTCGGCGTCGGTCGCCATGATCGAGACCTGGGTGGAGGCGTCGAGCAGGGCATTGAGCCGGGCGTTGACCTGCATCAGCTCGGCCTGGGTCCGCCGCCGTTCGGCGAACATGCCGATCTGCTGCCCAAGCGTCGTCATGGCCTGCAAGAGCGGCTCATCGCGCTCCAGCGGTTCACGGGACAGGAACGTCATCACCCCGAGGATCGGCCCAGCCTCGCTGGCGATGATCGGAAAGCTGAACGCGCTGCGCAGGCCCGTGCGAACCGCGAGTTCTCTCCGCACCAATCGACCGCCTGGTTCTTGCGTCAAGTCGGCAATCCAAGCCGAGCAGCCCGTGGACCAGACGCGCCCGGTCATTCCGACTCCCGGTGGAAACTCGCGTTTCTCAGCGGTGATGACCCACGCTGGGCCGACGCGCTGCGAGGTCCACGGTTGCGCAGCGGCCCGCAACACTCCTGCCTGGCGATCGACCATCCAGCACTCGGCCACGTCGAAATCCAGCAAACGCCCGATGGTGGAAAGCAGGTTGGGAATCGCCTCGTCCAGGCGGCTGCATGCCGCGAGAACCTGCATGGTTGCGTGCTGCACCTCCATTCGCCGCTCGGCGCGTTTTCGCTCGGTGATATCACTCTCCACGGCGATGAAGTTGGTGAGCTGTCCCGATTCGTCGTGAATGGGTTGAACCTCGATCGCCGCCCAGTATTTCCGCCCCCATTTGTCGTAGTTGAGGAGTTCGCTTTGGAATCCCACCCCCGCTTTGATCCGTTCCCTCATCAGGGCGATTGTGGCCGGATCACTGTCCGGTCCCTGGAGAAACGAGCCCGGCTTGCGGCCCGAGACTTCCTCGGGAGCATAGCCGGTGATCCGCGTGAATCCTTCGTTGACCCACTCGATGCGGACTTCAGCATCAGTGATGATCACGCCATTATCAGTGCGGCTGGCCACCAGTCCGAGCTTCGTGGCCGTCGATTCACTTTTCTTGAGCGCTTCCTCGGCGCGTTGCCGCTCGGCGATTTCCTTCGCGATTTCCCTTGGATGGCAAGGGGCCTTGGTCCCGCGGACCTGGCGAGCCAGCGTGAGAACGGCTGTCCAGGACGCCGCCGCCATGGCCACCGAGATCGCGCCGGTCAGGGGGTTGGCCGTGTTGTCTGCAATCGCTTCGAGAAGAAAAGAGAATCCACAGAGCAAGGCGAACCCCGCGATCATCCAGACGATCGACTGGTAGGGAACGTCTCGTCCCCTCCACGGACGCAAGTAACGGAGTACCAGAAACAGCGAGACGACCAGGCAGGCCAGGCTGATCGACAGATCGGCGATGCGGTGGAGGCCGGAAAATTCCCAGTGCCAGATCGCCAACGGCCGCGCGGTCGCCCATACCCGGGCGTGGTTCCAAGCGAGGAGAGTGCTCAAGAGGATGACCTTCCTTGTTGTGCCCTCAAGATCCAGGCCGAATTCCAAGCGAGGTCCTGATGACCAGGCACCTGCGAAGGGACTCGACGGGCATCGTCGCTATGACTCCTATACAATTCGCGAGCGACGTTCACAAGTCCTGTTTCTTGCTCCCACCGGGCACACGCTGGTGCATGCACATCGCCGGGCCCAAGACTGATCTCCCTTGTCTTACCCAAGCATTCCAGCTTGGCTTGCCCAGGAAGATTTCCGATTGACGACTCACCGGAATCGTCCTAGACTCGCAACTCCGATGTCTGAATAAAGCGGCCCGCCTGCGGGGGTTGGAGCACACGGCGAGTGGTCCAATTTGCCGGGACCTGGTGTCCCTCTTCCCCTCTGTTGAGCAGATCCTTTCGAGACGACGCGGAAAGGATTCCGCCCCATGAACTCTGAGAGCCGGCAGTGGGCGACGGTGGGCGTGTCGGCCCTTGCCCTGGTCGTGATCGGGGGTTTGTCTGGACTTTCAGGCTGTAATCCCCACCGGGATCAACTGCGCCCGGAGAACCTGTTCGAGCAGATTGGCCGCCAGCGCGGCCAGATCATCGAACCCCGAAAGTGCATTCTCCGCGTGGCCATCGTGGATCGTTCCTTCCGCGACCCATCAATCAACGAGATCGTCTGGAAGACGGCCGATGAACAGGCCATCACCCCCGAAGAGCGGCGGGCCCTCCAGGTCAACGGCCTTCGAATTGGCCGGATCACCGGCGAACTCCCCACCGAGCTCGAGTCGGTTCTCGCCGCGCCTCCACCGCACAAGGTCGAGCCCGCCACCTTTCTCCTCGATGACGGCGAGCAAACACTCATCAGCACGAATGAGGCCGTCGATCAAGTCACTCTGCTCCTGAACCGGGAGAACCGCCCCTACGGCAAGGACTACCAGGCCGCCAGCGGCTATTTCCGCGTGATCGCCGCCCACGACGGCGCGAACGGCGTCTCGCTTCGCTTCACGCCCGAGATCCATCACGGGCCAGTGCAGCGCTCGTACCAGCCCATGGTGAACGCCACCCCCTACGCTGCTCAGCAGTTCAAGATCAACGACGGCCAGCAAGAGGACTCACTTCCCGACCTCGCCGCCAACCTCGTCCTCGAAACCGGCCAGGTGGTCGTGGTCGGCTGCCGCCCGGAACAGGAACGCAGCCTGGGAACATTTCTGTTCACCCAGTCCGATGCCCACGGTGACCAGCGACGCCAGAAGCTGATCCTGGTCTGGGCCGACCGCAACCAGCTCGGCACGCTCGGCGAGAAGGCCGCCAGGACGGATCGTCCCGTCCCTGGTGACGGTTCGAAGATCAGGCTGGGAACCCAGGGAAACCCCGAGGTCAGCACGACAAGCAAGAACGATTCCCAGCCTGAGAAGCATGCAGAGCCGGCCGACGGACGTTGAGATCCGCCGAGGCCCGATCGAAGGAGCGACGGCCATGGAGGGGAGACTGCGCTGGAACAATGGACGGGCGTTGCCCGAAGCAAGGCCCGAGGATCGCTGCGCCCGAAAACGGTGGGTGAGCCACGCACCGCATGACGCAATTCCCCCACCCGTTCGGGTATCATGGAATGCGCCTGAGAAGCACGGACAACCGGGAGACGTACCGCTGGTGACGGCATCAACTTATCCTTCTGAAAGACTCGTCGATCTGGACGGCTCTCACGGCGAGGGGGGTGGTCAGATCCTCCGTACAGCGCTGTCGCTGTCGCTGCTGACCGGCCTACCGTTCAGAATGACCAGCATCCGGGCCAATCGCGACCAGCCTGGGCTGAGGCCCCAGCACCTGAAGGCCGTCGCAGCCGCCGCAATGCTTGGGCAAGCGGAAGTGACCGGCGCCGCGGCTGGATCGCGGGAGCTGGTTTTCCGACCGGGAGCGTACTCGCCGACCGACCTGACGATCGATATCGGCACCGCGGGCTCGACGAGCCTGGTGCTTCAGACGTTACACCTGCCCCTTGCCATGCGGGCCGAAACGGCTGTGCGCGTCGTCCTCACGGGAGGCACCTTCAACCCCAAGGCGCCGGCTTATCCGTTCCTCGAGCACACCTGGCGAGCCTATCTTGCCGCCTTGGGGTTGCCCATCGCCCTGGCAATGCCGGCCGCGGGTTTCTACCCCAGAGGAGGCGGCCGGCTCGAGGCCTGGATCGAGCCGGCCATGCCCAAGGCCTGGGTCCAGACCGGTCGCGGGTCATTGCGGCGAATCCTCGGCATCGCCGGCGTCGCCAATCTTAGCGACAACATCGCCGGGCGACTTCGCGACCGTGCAGTGCAGCGGCTGCGAGCACAGGGGCTGACCGCTGATGTCGAGATCGAGGCGGTTCGCTGGCCCAGCCCGGGGCAGGGGGCTGCCCTCAGCCTGATTGCCGAACACGAGGGCGCCATTCCCGCGACATTCGTCGGCCTGGGCCAGCGCGGCAAGTCCTCCGAGGACGTCGCGGACGAGGCCGTGGACCAGCTACTCGCCTTCGAGGCTGTGGACCAAGGGGCCGTCGACCCCCACTCGGCCGATCAAATTCTTCTCCCCCTGGCGCTCGCCGAAGGCCGCTCCATATACACCGTCAGCCAGACCACGGACCACCTCCGCACCAACGCCGTCACCATCGGTGCCTTCCTCGACCGCCCGATCACGATCGAAGAGCCCAGCACGGAAGGCCAGCACGGCCGCGTCGTGGTCGGTTGAACCGCAACCAGCGAGAGCCGGGGAAGCAAACCTCCCGCCGGCTCTCCGAATTGGCGTCAATAACAGAACGCGTCCGGGTTCGCCGCCAGACGGTAGACCAGCACCGGCGCACGCTTACGTGTGATGGCACCTGCCACCTCGCTGCGGAGGTGGCCGGACGCGCGCACCAGATGGTCATGGACGTTGCAGGGTTCAAGCGTGTCGTCCGGTGTCGCATCGACGGCCACCGTCACCAGCAGCCGCGAGGCGTCTGGCGCCGGCTCCACGTCCAGCACCCGCAGGGCTTGCAGTACGACGTCGCCACATTCGGCAAGCACTTCCTCAAGAGTCTCGGCCACCTGGTGACAGAGTTGCAAAGCCTTGCGATCCGGTGCCTCCTGAGATCGGCCGTGCAAGTGTCTGGCTCCCGGCATGATCCGCGATCTGGAATGCGGATCCAGCCCGTCGTCAGGACTCGGTTCGGCACATAGCCTGGCCATGGCTCTTCGAGAGATGATGTGATCTTTCATGATTTATCTCCCGCAAATCATGTGAACTGATGATGCGCTATGAACGCGCAGATCCGCAAAAGTCACCGGTAAAGATTCCGGCGATCTCGATTCATCACACAAGCCAATCGAGGCAAGTGCCTGGTCCCTAGCGGGCCAGAAGGGGGGAAAGGACCTCGCGCGGTCCTAGCCCCGTCGCAATCCGGAAACGGGGCATAGGCACGATGACTCAATAAGGTGGCGGGTCATCGGCATAGTGGGCCTCCTTCCAGATGCATGAGAGCGTGAAGTGACCGGGGATCGTTGAGCTTCCACGAACGCGGAATCATGCTGTCTGAATCATAGTCGCGCCCCGGCTTTTGATCAACCGATGTCTGGCGTTGGGTCAAAGATAGCCAAGATCCGCCAGCCGCTGCTGGATCGCGGCATCCTCCTCGTCGCTGTAAGCAGACGCGACTGGCACGCCGGATAGGCCGGATACGCCGGCGTCGTTACCACCGCTTCCGCCCACGCTTGCCAGCGACGACTGGTAGAGCAGCCCCGGCGTGGAGCCGGGAATCGCGCCGGCCGGGGGCGGAGTAGCCACGGGATCGAGCAGTTCGGTCAGAACGTGGCCGTCCATGTCGGCGGGAACCGGAACACCCAGCAGGTGGAGCACGGTCGGGGCAATGTCGAGCAAGTCAGCCTCACAAGGCGACGAGCCCTGACGGAAGGCAGCCCCCGCGGCAATCAGGATTCCTTCCATGCGGTGGTCGCCGGTCGGGCCGAACGCCGGGGAAATGACCTTGTGCGTCGTGAAGTCGTGAAGCCCGATTGTGCGGTAGCGCCAGTCACTGAGGACCACGGTGAGGTCGGGGGCAAGGTGGGCATGCGGTCCATGGTAGAGCTCCTCCCCCTCGTGGACCCGGGCGATCAGCGGCCGGCCGGTCTCGGGATGAACGATCTCCAGCAAGGCGTCCTTGAGGTCGCGTCGCAGGGCCCGAGCGTCGGCGGGCTCGACACATCCGTGGGCTTGCCGCCCCTTGAGATTGATGAAGATCTGGCCGAAGTTGCCCTGTGCATAGGCCCGCGTCCGCGTCCAGTCGATGTGCCGCCGCGACAGGAAGACCGACTCGCTCAGCCGATCCAGCAAGCTGGACTGCTTGCCGCGGAACCGGCTAACCCGGTGACTGGCCAGGCCCAGCCGGCTCATCACGTTGTAAACGAACTCGGGCGTGATCCCTCGGCGATAGAACCAGTGTTTTTGCCTGACATAGAGACTGTCTTGAAGCGCAATGAACCCCTGTTCAAGCAGCCAGACGTTGAAATTGACATACCATTCGATCGGCCCGAATCCATGATCGCTCATGAGCAACAGCGCGGAATCGGAGGGCAGCAGCGCATGGATGGCACCCACACCTCGATCGAGCGTCTTCCAGAACTCGATCAGCTTGGGACGCAGGACCGCGAGCTCTGCCTCCCTGCCCCGGGCCGCCCGGTGGGTCAGGTCCCAGACGTGCCACAGCTCATGGCCCAGGCGATCCGTGGCCATGAGGTCGAAAATCAGCAGGTCCCACTCGCACCGCTGCATGAGAAACTCGACGGTCTTCAGATGCTGGTCCAGGAACTCGGTCAGATCGTCGATCACGCCGGCCTCGTTGCCGCCGTCATGAATGCTCGTGGACCAGGGACGATAGGGGCCGACGACCCGCTCGAGCTCGGCGAAGAGCGCGGGGTCGGAGGTGAAATCGGCCGCCTGCTCGGGGCTGAGAAAGTCGCCGAGGTAGAAGCCAGGAAAATCGTGGGCGGGCCGGGGAGGATAGCTCATCGGCACGCCTCCTGCCACGGTCTTCTTGCCGTGCCGGCCAGCGATCTCCCAGAGCAAATCAGCCTGGATCGACCGTGAGGAGTTGACACGCGCCTTGAGTGGGTCGTGCCCGTACTCAAGGAACTCGAAGACCCCATGCTTGCCCGAGTTCTTGCCCGTCATGACCCCGGTCCAGGCCACCGGGCTCAGAGGTGGGAAAACCGAATCGAGACTGCCGGAAGCCCCCGTTTCCCGCAACCGGGCCAGGTTGGGCAGGTGGCCTTCCGCCATCAAGGGGTCCAGAATGTCCCAGGTTGCTCCATCCAGACCGAGCACGAGCACCTTCATCGAACCACGATCCTTTCCCCGCCTTCTTGACGTGCTCACCGAGAAGCAATCCGATCGTCGGCCAGTCCGGCGAACATCCTGAATATCTTATCCTATACTATGAACCCCGTGCAAACATCAAAGTCGCCCAACTTATCCCAGTCCACCCCACTCCCGGAGGTCCTCAGATGCCACTCGGGCTTGGCCGAAGAGCCTGGCATGGAAAACGATTCCAAACGCCGTGCCAAATCCAGGGAGTTCCCGAACGGCGGAGGTGAAGTGTAGCCTGACAGATGGCAAGACGCAGCGCGAGGTTCCACGTCCTACCAGGCCACCAGGCCCAGCACAAGCACATTCGTGCGTGCGACAACGCTATGATGGCTCAGGATTATGAGACCGCTGAGACCGCTTTTGCCGATCGCCCAAGAAAGTGACATCTATGCCGAAGAATACGGCTGAAAAAGTTGACACGGCTAATGCTCGATTCCCCCGGTCCCCGCATCGTGTATTGTAACTCCTTTCTCAGCAGTAGTTTAGCTGGCGTAACAAGGAATTTTTCGGGATCCGAGTCTGACGGCACGCCCTATGCTTTTTCCTCTTTCATCGAACCAAGGTTACCCGAAAGCCTTGGCTGGGTGGGCTGGATTCGGACCGGGTTCGGTTCCAGCCTTCCCAATAAAACCACGAGCAAGCGTCGTTCTCCCTGGCTGTGCCCGGCCCCCTCGGTGGGGGCCGGGCTTTTTTATTTCCTTACATGCCAAATACTTATGACGACTGAGCCGGCTGTCGATGTATCGGAACCACCTGTCCGGCCGCTCGTAAGTCAGGTCACGGACGACACGTTCAATCAAGCCGCCAAGGATCGCGCTGCAGTCGCGCAGGTGCAGTAGCCGAGACAGTGGAATCTGGACTTCCTCTTGTTTCTTGCCTCGGCGTTGGCCCGTGGCCGGGTCGAAGTTCAGGTCCATATCTTCGGGGTAGGCCGTCAGCCAGAGCCGGATCAGTCCAAGAATCCAGTCCTCCAGGAGGCTGGAAAGGTCCCTGAAGGTGGACTCGGCGAGCTGGACGGTCACGTATTTCTGAGCCCGTGACTCCAGATCCCCAGCAGGCAAGTGTCGCTTGGTGGCCAGATCGACGATCCCAACCGGACGGCCCTTGCGGGCAAGCTGCTGCACGAGCCGCCAGGCTTGCCGGGAATGCACGTAGAATTCGCGGGCCTCGTCCACGCGATCCAGGACTTGATCGGCCAGGCCGCGGATGTCGTCGGACAGGGGCATGGCTCGGGCGCCCGGCCGTCAGCCGGCCTCGTCGAGGATGGCCTGAATCCGGGCCGCTTGGCCGGATCGGCCGAAATTGATCACGGTGATCGCCGGTTCGTTGTCCAGAGAGATCGCGTCGGCATCTACCCAGTAGCGGACCTTGTGGCGGTCGAGCACTGCGAGGACTGCATCGAGTTGGGCCACGGGCACCATGAGGTAGGGTCCGGCGATGCCATCGGTCGAAACACGGAGTCCGTCCTTAGTCATCTCGTCGATCATGGTCAATCTCCTCGCCACGGAGTGGAGTCCAGACTCGATCATGAGCGTTCCGCTTTGTTCCTGCCAGGTCAACAAGCCATGGGACGATTGTATACCTATATTATAAGATAAAACCTTATTTGCTTCTTCGGGAACGCCGGCGAAGCCGGACTCAAGGAAACGAAGGATTTCTTTTTTCGGCTCTCGTCTGCCAGGGCCCTTTCTTTTGGTCCAGATGGTTCCGGGTATCTACGCATTCTGCCGCCAAAAGTAATGATAAGCACATTCAATCACCGGCTGGCGGGTGCTCAGGCGCCGTGGTGCCTTCGAGGACCTCGTAAGGAGAAGACGTTGGCCAGCGCGGGAGCAGAGGGACAAGCATGATTCCGCCCACCGCGACGAGCTTGAGCACCTCCGAGCCGGTGTTGAAGACACGGTGAAGGACCCCGGGGCGGTTCAAGACGGCACAGCCGGGTCCGATCGGGTGGCGCCGGCCGGCCGATTCCAGCTCCCCGGCACCGCTGACCACATAATACACTTCTTCACAGCGGTGACGGTGAAGCGGAGTGTGATGACCGGGGTCAATCTCGACGACGCCGAGGCAGAGGCTCATCACATCGAAGCCAGTCTCGGGATAGATCAGCTTCAAGTCTCGGACCGCGCCGCCGGCTTGCTGCATCGCCGAGCCGTCGAGGTACTGAGTGGGATCGATGACGACGCGTTCTGCTCCGAGAGCCTGTTCGGCTGCACCCATCTTGTCGTCCTTCTGGATAACGAGAACGAGACCATCAGAAACTACCGCAAGCGGGTTCGCCAGTGTGAGGCGCTCGGTGAGTACGCTCTGGCCGAGCAGCTCCGCGCCATCTTGGTCCAGGAGCAGGATCACCAGATTGACCTGGCAACAGCCCTGGGAGTGGACGTCCCCGACGTCACGAAGCCCGACGAGCGAGCCTGAGTAACAGGAAGGTCGTCCTGTGCGAGGGGCGGGCGGCAAGTCCGATCCAGTCGCTCAACGTCGTCTCACGGTCAGCTCGAATCCATTGCCGGCAGGCACGCCGCAACTGGTGAACTCCGGCAGGCTGCGAAGGCGGGCAACAAACGGGGCCAGTTCCTCGGCGTGCGTGGTCGTATTGTCGGTCACCAGCACGCACTCGGGCGCCAGCTTGCTCCAGACCGTGTCCAGGTATTCGTCGCTCTGCGCCTTCGTCGCGTCGATGAATACGAAATCGAAGGGCGCCTGGGGTTTGATGCTGGTCAGGACTGTGCGCGCATCTCCTTCGTGAAGGGTCACGAACTCTGCAAGGCCAGCCTCCTTGAGGCTCTCGCCCGCTGCCTTGACCTTTTTCGGGTCCGCGTCGATCGAATGGACGCGTCCCCCGTGCTCACTTGCCGCGGCCGCGAGGTGCAGGGTCGAAAAACCGTAACTGGTGCCGATCTCGCAGATCGAGACGCACCGACCGATCCGAACCAACTGAGCCAGAACCATGGCCTCATCCCGAGGGATCTGCCAGTGGTCGTCAACCTGATCTCGCAGCCGATCAACCCGGTCGATCACCACCCTGACGCGCTCAGAAAACATTGCAGGCCCTCCCGTGTGACACAGAATCCTCGCGATCGACATCCTGATAGTATCATGATAGACGTCCATTCATCGCCACAAAACGGACGGGGCGTTGCCCCGTGCTGGTCTGTTGTGCCCCTTCGGGGCGTTTTCGATTCACTGACTACTGCTCCGAAACCTGCCGAGCCAGGATGACCGAATGCCTCGCCGGAAGCCTCGCCCTGGCATGCTGCAACGTTGGTCTCGACCGCCCTTTGATCCCGACTGCTGTCGTTGCGAATTTGTTTCGTTCGGCGAGGGCCCCCAGTTGCGCGTTGAGCTGGGTATCCATGGCCTGAAAATCGGGGCCGCAACTTGTCTAGAAAAGTCCGAGAAACGCGGAGCTCAAGCAGCCAGATTGCCGCTTGTGCCAGGAGGGACAGGAGCAAGCTTTCCTATCAGTCACATCAAGCCCTTCGCTCGGAGTAACGCAACCGAGTCGGCTCATCTCACACTTGCATGCGTCTTATTGCCGCCGGCCGGAAATTGAAGCTATGAGAGGGAGGAAAAGGTCGACGCGACGGTTTGCAGAACCCCTGAGCCTGAGGAAGACTTTAAGGACGTTTTCCCCAATTTTCCAGTTTCCCCAGACCCGGAGACCTGCAATGAACTTCATCGGCGTCGACCTTCACAAGAAGTCTATCACCATCTGCGTCATGGACGAGAAGCGAAAGATCCTGGCTCGCAAGACACTCCCCTGCACGCAGACCAACGAGATTGTCGAGTTCTTCCGGCAGTTCCGCCCTTTCAAGGTGGTCGTCGAGGCCACCGCCAGCTACGTCTGGTTCGTGGAGCTCGTGGAGCCCCTGGCCGAGAAGGTCGTGCTGGCCAATCCCAAGAAGCTCAGGGTGATTGCCGAGAGCACCAAGAAGACCGACAACCTGGATGCCCAGGTCCTGACCGAATTCCTGGTCCTGGACATGATCCCCGAGTCCTACCAGGCCACGCCCCGGCTGCGGCAGCACCGGGCCTTGGTCCGCCACCG
>Ga0208044_1001147_pt1 | contig 15241 bp, 11 predicted proteins | sample Sb_taG_8_FD_187712 | JGI IMG/M metagenome (GOLD analysis project Ga0208044, IMG submission 187712) | Peat soil microbial communities from Weissenstadt, Germany - Sb_50d_c_BC metaG (SPAdes) (version 2) | ecosystem: Environmental > Terrestrial > Soil > Wetlands > Peat | place: Germany... | reverse complement strand
GATCTCGCACCGCTTCGGCTCAGGCATGCTGAAGAGGTCAGGTCGTTTGGGAGGTGAGGTTACGACTCACCCGGCTGTGAGTTTGAGGAAGGGGGACCGCCGCTCGGGGAGCGGGAAGCACGGGGCGTTGTACTCGTCGACACTCTTGATCAGAAGCTCCTCACGGCGTTTGTGAACCAGAGCCTCGACGAAGCGCTTTGCTAGCTGGAGGTCGGTGATCAAGGGGATGTTGCAATCGATGGCTCTCCGACGAATGAGGTAATCGTTGGTCAGCTCTTCCTCATCGTGGCTCTTGGGGATGTTGATGACGAGGTCGAACTGGCGTTGTGTCAGGCAATCCAGGACGTTGGGCGTGCCGCCCTGCAGGGGCCATTGGACCAGCCGCGTCTCGATGCCGTGCTGGGCCAGGAAGTCGGCGGTCCCACGGGTGGCGGACAGACAGGTGCCGGCGTCGCGGAGGAGGATTGCGTGTTCGATGAACTCAACTTTGCTCTTCAGTGGCCCGGTGGAAAGAAGGACGCTCCGGACAGGCAGGCGGTAGCCGACGGCGAGCATCGCCTTCAGAAAGGCCTCCTCAAAATCGTCTCCGAGGCAACCGACCTCGCCCGTGGAACTCATCTCGACGCCTGTGACCGGGTCGGCGCCCTGCAGGCGGGTGAACGAGAACTGCGGCGCCTTGACGCCGACGTGGTCGAGATCCATGAAGGAGAGCCCGGCGTGGGGCACCGGCTCGCCGAGGATGGCCCGGGTGGCCAGTTCGATGAAGTTGACGCCGCAAACCTTGGAGACGAAGGGGAACGTGCGCGAGGCGCGCACGTTGCACTCGATAACCTGCACGCAGTTGTCGCGCGCCAGAAACTGGATGTTGAACGGCCCGGTGATGCGCAGGGCGGCCACGATATCCCGCGCGATGTGGCGAACCTGGCGGAGCGTTTCGAGATAGGTACGCTGGGGCGGCAGTACCAGGGTGGCGTCCCCGGAGTGCACTCCTGCGTTTTCGACGTGCTCGGAGATGGCGTGGGCGAGCAGATCCCCTTCGCGAGCCACGCCGTCGAACTCGATCTCCTTGGCGTTTTCGATGAACTTCGTCAGGACGACCGGGTGTTCCAGGGAGACTGCCGCGGCTTTCGTGAGGAGGCGATTCAGCTCGTGGTCGTTGCTGGCGACGCCCATCGCCTGTCCACTGAGTACGTAGGAGGGACGGACCAGGACGGGATAGCCCACGCGCCGGGCGAACACCCTCGCGTCCTCAGGCGACGAGAGTTCCTTCCAGACGGGCTGGATGATCCCCATGCGGTCGAGCAGGGCGGAGAAGAGGCTTCGGTCCTCCGCCTGGTCGATCATCTCCGGCGCCGTCCCCAACATGCGAAGGCCCGCCTGGTGCAACCTCAGGGCGAGGTTATTGGGTATCTGCCCACCCATGGAGACGATGATGCCGATCGGCCGTTCCTTCTCGCAGATGTCGCAGATCGTCTCGAACGTCAACTCTTCAAAATACAGCCGGTCCGACTCGTCGTAGTCGGTGCTGACCGTCTCCGGGTTGTAGTTCACCATGATCGGGCGGTAGCCAAGTTCCCGCAGGGTCCGCGCAGCCGTGACGCAACACCAGTCAAACTCGACGGAGCTGCCGATGCGGTAAACGCCCGAGCCGAGCACGATGATGGACCTCGCCCCGCACGGTCCCACGTCCGAGCTTGAACCGCCATAGGTGAGGTAGAGGTAGTTGGTCTGTGACGGATACTCTGCCGCGAGGGTGTCGATCTGCTTCACGACCGGCGCGAGGCCGTACGCCATGCGCATCTCTTTGGCCCTCTGTTCGTCGCACCCCAAAAGTTTGCCGATCTGGCAGTCACTGAAACCGAACTGCTTGGCCTGGAGCAGCACGTCCCTCGGACACCTCTCACCGGAGTAGGTCCGGAGCTGGTTGGCGACGTCGCGGAGTTTGTTCATCTTGTTCAAGAACCACTTATCAATGTGGGTCAACTGGTGGACGCGCTCGACTGTGTACCCCGCCCCGAGGGCTGCGGGAATGGCGAAGATGCGCATGTCGGTCGGCCGCCGCAACTCTTCCTCAAGATCTGGAAAGTGGAGGCGGTCGTTGCAAAGCAACCCATCTACGCCGATCTCGAGCATGCGCAGGGCCTTCTGCAAAGCCTCCTCGAACCTGCGCCCGATCGCCATCACCTCACCGACCGACTTCATACTTGAGCCGATCTGCCTGCTCGCCCCGGGGAACTTGGAAAGGTCCCACCTGGGGACCTTGACCACGACGTAGTCCAATGCCGGCTCGAAGCAAGCTGTCGTCACCCTCGTGACCTGATTCCGCAAGTCGACGAGGCAGTGGCCGAGGGCGAGCTTGGCGGCGATGAACGCCAAGGGATAGCCAGTGGCCTTCGAGGCCAGGGCGGAACTGCGGGACAAGCGCGCATTGACCTCGATGACACGGTAGGTCGCTGACGCCGGGTCAAGGGCGAACTGAATGTTGCACTCCCCCACGACCCCCAGGTGGCGGATGACGCGAATGGCAACTTCGCGGAGGTTTTGGTATTCGGAGTTCGTCAACGTCTGGCTCGGCGCCACCACGATACTCTCGCCGGTGTGGACGCCGAGCGGATCAAGGTTCTCCATGTTGCAGACGGTGATGCAGTTGTCGTGACTGTCCCGCACCACTTCATATTCGATCTCCTTCCATCCCTCCAGGTATTCCTCGACCAAGACCTGGCGGGAATGTACCAGCGCCCGATCCGCCTGCTCGACTACCTCGGCGTGGCCAAGACAGAGACCGGAGCCGAGCCCACCGAGCGCGTAGCCCGCTCGGAGCATGATCGGGAAACCGATCTCAGCAGCCAGTCGCGCCGCCTGAGCACTGGTGGTTGCCGTCGCGCTGCGAGGGGTCGGAACGCCGATTGCACCCAATCGTGCCTTGAACAATTCACGGTCTTCTGTCGCCTCGATGGCGCCGACCGGCGTCCCGAGGACAGCGACACCGCAATCATCAAAGCACCCATTCCGAGCCAACTCGAGCCCACAGTTCAGGGCCGTCTGCCCCCCGAATCCCAACAGGATGCCGTCAGGCTGGTCCTTCCGGATCACCTGCTCCACGAAGTAAGGGTCGATCGGTAGGAGGTAAACCTTGTCGGCGAGGTGGCTGGAAGTCTGGTTGGTCGCAATATTCGGATTGATCAGGATGGTTTCGATCGATTCCTCTTTGAGGGCCTTGATCGCCTGGCTACCCGAGTAATCGAACTCCCCGGCCTCCCCGATCTTGAGGGCCGAACTTCCGAGAATGAGTACCTTTCGCGATGTCCGTCGCATGATGTGCCCATCGATGGATGTTGTTGGGAAATGCTCTAGCGACAAGCCCGTACGAATTCATCAAAGAGGAACTCCGTGTCAACAGGCCCCGGGGAGGCTTCCGGGTGGAACTGGACCCCCTTGAACGGCTTCGAGCGGTGCCGGATCCCCTCGTTGGTCCCGTCATTGGCATTGGAGAACCAGGGAAGCCAGTCCGACGGGAGCGTGCTCTCGTCCACCGCGTAGCCGTGATTCTGAGACGTGATGAAACAGCGGTTGGTCCCTCGCATGATACACGGTTGGTTTTGACCCCGATGACCGTACCTGAGCTTGTATGTTTCCGCTCCTGCTGCCAGGGCAAGGATCTGGTGGCCCAGGCAAATCCCGAAGACTGGGGTCTCCCCTTCCAGGAGCCGACGAGCGCGCTCCACCGTCCCAGTACACATCTTGGGGTCGCCCGGACCGTTGGAGATGATAATGCCGTGACATTTCTCATTTTCCACCGGCCAATTCCAGGGAACGGCCCTTACCGCGACCCCGCGCCTCACCAGCGACCGGATGATGTTGTTCTTGCACCCGCAGTCGATCACCACGACCCGCCTGGCCCCGCGCCCGTAATCCAAGGGGCCGGACATGCTGACGTCTGCCACCAAGTTCTCCAGGTTCGGATCCCGGAAGTCGGTCCTCTCCTGGCCGACCTCCAGTTTGCCCAGGATGCTGCCGGAGGTCCGCAGCTTTTGCGTAAGGGCCCGCGTGTCAACTCCGGCGAGCCCCGGCACCTTGTGCGTCTGGAGCCAGTCCCCTAGCGAGGTGGCGCTACTCCAGTGGCTCGGCTCCCCGCAGGCCTCCATCACCACGAGTCCCGAGACATGGATCCTCTCGGACTCGAAGGGTGCGTTGAACGGCAACCCGCTCTCGGGCGGCACACCGTAATTCCCGACTAGGGGGTACGTCAGGACCAGGATTTGCCCGGAGTAGGACGGGTCGGTCAAACATTCGGGATACCCCACCATCCCGGTGTTGAAAACAACTTCTCCCGCGACAGACACACTGCGGCCGAACGCTTTCCCCGCGAAGACCGACCCGTCTTCCAGGACCAGGCGACCGTCCATCGCTGGCTCCCTCATATTCGCCTCTCCTTCCGTAACGCTCGTTGCTGGGCCGGTTCTGACCCGAGACATGACCTAACTTTGCACCGATGTGCCGGCGACCCGATAAAGCGCACGTTGGTCGATTCCCCCCGGACCGTGGCCCATCCCCTTAGCAGCAAGGCGCCTCGAAGCTCGCAGGAGGAATCATCGTTTTGACGAACATGTGACCTCCTCAAGCGGGCTGGGGGCCTTGAGCAGCCTTCGCCCGATCAAGGAGCACGGGAATCAATTGGATGCAATCGACAAAATGTTGGGAGTCCGGGGGATCGAGGTGATCTCTTCAACAACAGGAACCCTGTGGGAACCATCAATGCGCATCCAGGGCATGTCGTACCTTGGTCAGGTCGCTAATACAGTGTGAAATTGTGCGCCATCGTTCATGACTCCCGTGCACCACCCGCCATGAGCACTGCATCTCATCAATCATTGTGGACGTGAGTCAAACTCGGTTGCAAGGATCTGCCGCTCGATTTGAGGTAAAAAAACAACATACAGCCGAATACTGCTTTGACTGGCACTTTTCCGCCTTATTAAAGTATCGATCCTTGCGACATGACATAATATGCCTCTTATTGTGATATCAAGCTCTCGTCGGACCCGACCTACCGCCGGCTCCTTAAGCCCCAAACCACCGCCTTCTATGAGCCACCAGGGGGCAGGCACGGCGCGTGGTATTTCTCCCGCTAGCGGACCCCAGCGGAGCGGTCCGCGCAGTGGTCCAAGGGCCCGATCGTGACGGTCACGGTTCATGGACCTGCTCGACCTGCCAGTCCTTGAGATCAACGGCGGCCCCTCGACCCAGAAAGCGGACGACAGCGACGAATTGATCCTTTTTCCCCCGGCGGATCACGGTCCCTTCGACCCCGGTGAGCGGTCCGGTCGTGATCCTGACCCTGGCCCCCAGCGGCACCGACGGTTCGGGCGCAACCGGAAGGCCAGAGCTGAGCATCGTTTGAATCTGCCCGAGGTCTCGCTCAATCGCGTGCTGATCTTTGATCTCGAGAACCGTAACCAGGCGTCTCCCTTGGAAGGCGGTGAGCCGGTCATTGGGATTGCCGTGCAGAAAGAGATAGCTTGTAAACAGCGGAATCACGGATCGGATCTTCCGGCCCTGGGGTGTGCGATCCTCTTTGAGAACCTGAGGAAGATAGAAGGTGAGCTCCAGCTTCCGAAGCTCACGCGCGGCAGCCTTTTCCTGGCGGGGCTTCGTGTGCAGGCACCACCACACGCCGTCGGGCTTTCGCCCCGCTGTGGGTTTCAACTCGTCCCAGAGGTCGGCTGGATAAAACTCGGGCTCGGCGGGCAAGATCGGCATGCGTTCGCTCGTCTCCGTAAGTCGGCTTCCGGCGCGGTCAATCGGACTCGCACCGGAGTGGCGAAACGTAGATTCTAGGAAACGCCCCTGATTTTTCCAGTATCCCGCCAGGTACGGCGATGAGCGGCTCGGCTCGTCAACAAACGCATGGAAGTGGCGGTTCGACCTTATTTTGCCGCGCGGCATGTTATCTTCCGTTCGCGAAGTGGGCCATGGGCCGGCGCCAGGAAGTCCGTGGCTCAAGTCGGGTGCTGTGTGGTCAAGCTAAGGCTTTCCCGAAAGGAAGTCTGAATCTCAGCGCGATCGTTGATCGGGTAGTCGCCCGGAGAACAGGGTATGCGGGTGTTCCTAGGCTTCTCGGCAATGTGATTCCTAGTTTCTAGGTCGAACTTGAGGCCTTGACTGTCGCCAGGATGCCGGCGCAAGTCACTTCGAGCAGCTCGGGCGACAGGAAGAAGGGACCATCACGTCTCCGATTTTGTGGTCCTTCTGGGTGGCTCCGTGGTCAAGTTCGCCCGCACCACCTTGGCTAGCCGTCAATTGCATGCATTCGCAAGCTGGTCCTATAGCCGCACGATCAGGTCAAGATCGGGGCCTCTGATCTGGAAGCTAGCAGCGATCGCAGATTATGGAATCTACCAGTTAATGAATTTTCCGATGTTATAACACGTTAGATATCCAATACTCATTACAAGTATACTAGATACTGATATCAACAGTATTTCATCAAGTCTGCGGTTAACGATAAACGGGGACTCGCATCCACAGTAGGGGCAGATGCATGAGGTCCTCGGGACTTGTCTCCTGCAATTCCTGCAACTGACTTGCCCGACGGCTTCCGCGTCTGGCTCGTTGCTCATGGTCCGCTCCAAGTAGAAGTTAGCGATGGTACTTCCTGCGTACCTCTCCATAGATTATATCAGACACGCAATGCGTTTTGTTCGCTCGAACCCTTATCGGCTCACACGCCGAACCAATTCTCCGGATCACGCCATCGGAGGCGGCCTTTCTCATCGCCGCGATGCCAGCGCGGAGCGAGTCGGGCAGCACGGGCCAACCGGTACCGTGGCTCGGGACAGGCCCAGCCGCCCCGCGAGTTTCCAGAGCGTCGCCTCGCTCTAAGGCGGGCAAGGCCGCGCGGCAACGATGCGGGCCACGTGATGGTCATGGCGATCTCCTGACGGCCATAGGTCGCCAGGCCCGTCGCTGGTGGGCGACCCCTGCGCGCGTCGGTCCGACGACACCGACGCGTGCCACAGCCAGGGCGTGCAAGGAACCGACAGGGAGCACCTCCAAGCTGGCTCATGGCAGACAGCCAAGGACGACGGTGGTAAACCCGGCGTGAGGTTCCTCGCTCGATCGAAACTATGAACAAAATCCATGCCTGCATGGCTCTTCGGTGGAACGGGACAAAGAAGACGGTTTTGGCGCATCAGGATGGGAAGAGACCAAGGAACGGGCCGCTGTTTGGTGGCGCTCACCTGACGATCGAACCTGGCTCTGATTTCCGGAACTCCCGCACTTTCGATGAAGCGGTCCTTCTTGAGCCAAGAGGTACCCAACAATCCCCAGGAAAAAGCGGACCGCTTCACCCGTTAGCGGCCGGATCATCGAGAGTGCGGGAGAACCTGATTTCCCGATCGGTGTCAAGAATCACGATCTTGACGTGCGAGGCGCCTTGAACCTGACTGCCGATCAGTACATGCCCGGAAACCGCCGAACCTGGCCCGATGTCCGAGTGGCCGTTCCACGTGGCCGACAGAGTGATCGACTCGCCCGGCTTGACTGTCCGGGAGACGAGGAACACGGGCTGAATTCCCGCGTTCGAGGTCCATACTTTGCGTTTTTCCTCGCCCGCTGCCGCCCAATCGTTGAACATTCTCTCGCGGCCGGAGACGCTTAACGCCAGTGGCTCCAGGCGCCTGCCTGATGGCCATCAGCCGCAATGCCCGTTCTCTCCCTGATTTCCCCGAGTTTGCCCAGCAGTTAGGTATGGTGTCCCTGAAACTCCAACAAATCAGCGCTGAGAGCGAAAGGGGCCACCCACTTTCGGGCGCCCGGGAAGCGTGGTTGGCCCCCCAACGTCATTGGGTATGGTGTCCCCGGAACCCAGCAAACGGGTGAACAGCCCGACCATCGCAATAACCAGCATTCCCACTGCCCCTACCAGCAACACGATCAAAAACGCAGGGATGAGATAGAGGGCCAGAGCAATGTGGACCAGCCGACACGCCAGGTTGGTACTGGTCGATGGTGCGCACGACCCATCGAGCACCGGGCTGGCGGATGGTTTTGGGACGCCCTCCTGCGGCTCGTTTCGGGTTTCGTGGGTAGCCGCAGTATTGATCAAGGCGTTATGCATTCGGAAGACTCGATGTTACGGGTAAAGGAGCGGATGAAAGTTGAGTTCAATAGATCAAAAACTCTCTTCATCTAGCATTATTCCATCGAACCAGCCACCCATTCAAGACGGTGTTGACAAATCGATGCACGGGTGCACCAGATCGACGCCTCGCAGGTCCGTCCGAGCGAACCTTCCGAGTTTCGAGTCGGTGAAAAGCTTAGAATAAAATCCATGCGCCTTGATCCAAAAAGCCTAAATTGGCGTCACCGATAAAAGTCCTGAAGGCACGTTTTTGGGAGGAGCTATCCCTTTAGAGATTCTGATTCGCAAGTTCTTTACCATCAATGACCTATGGCTAAGAATGTTTTCTTTTGGGCCGTCCAATCGCATTCAAGCATTCTGAACGTGTGTTCAATTTTGCCGGTAACGTCGGAATTGAAGCTATGAGAGGGAGGTGAAGGTCGACGCGACGGTTTGCAGAACCTCTGATCCTGGGGAAGACTTCAGATGGGGATGGTGTCAGACTTTGTTCTTGGCTCTTACGTGCTGTCTTCGAAACCAAAAACAAAGTCTGACCCCGGATGCGTCGACCCCGGATGCGTCGCGGATGCGTCGGGACGTCGCCGCTCGTTCTCGGTGAACGTGGCGATCGGTCGCTACTACTGCCATGGCTGCCACAGTCACGGTAACCAGCTCGAGCTTTGGGCAGCGGCCACGAAGCTGCCCCTGTATCAAGCCGCGATCGATGTTTGCCATCGCCTTGGCTGCGAGGTTCCCTGGACTGGGCGCTGCTGAAGATCTCCTCGCTCAGCGTGCGGTCACACCGGGGCCAACGTCATAACCAAGGAGAATGCACCAGAGAAGAGGCCACCGGTGGTCGCGCAAGCAGTCATATCGAGAACATCCCATCGATTACCTCGATCAGCGGTGCGTCAAATATCTCGACCGCTCTCACTGATGCGGCATGACGGTCGAGATTCCCATGGCCAGTCCTTCCCAGATCAGGAAGGTCCACTCTACCTGCCACCTGACTGAGAAGCCTGGCCGTGTGTGCAATCGGCCGACTGCGCGTTTTACGGCAGATCGCGCACACCTGAATTACCGCTCATCGCCGAGCGTTGCTTCTTGTCTGCGTGCTCTCCCAATGCACGAGACGGATCTGGAAATCCAGGGGTTCGTTGACTCTCTCGCCCCAATGTGCGGATTGGGGGCAGTCGAATCAACGCTTGCGCGCGTCGGTCCGACACACCGAAGCACTTTTAGGAGTTGTCGTCCATCGATCGGGACCGCAGCATTGCAGCCCGACCGTGTGTAATTCGCCAATCGGCACTAGTGGATCGATGGACAGCTTCGTGCGATGGCTCAGGCTACGTTCCGAGTGATTGTCGCCGAAACATCGACGGCCATTGGCGCAGATCGGGTTTCGCGAAGAATGAGCCACAGGCCGACAAGTCGTCGGCGTGACGGCTGTTAGCAAGCCTGGACTTGATGATGAATCCCTCATCGAATTCTGGGCCACCCACCTCAATGTGCTGCATGCCCAGAAGCTTGCCCATGTTGCTGAAGAACCCCTCCGTTAGATCGTGAATCGGAATCCGTCCGGGTTGATGTAAGGGGCTCGCGTCCCGGTGTAGGTGACCTGGCCGTGGCTCTCACTGGGCGACTCGGTGTCAGGGTCCGGTGTGAGCGTCCAGGAACCGACGTGAGCCTGGAGCTTGCTGCCGCCCTTCCAGAAGCCGCCCATGACATCCGCTTCTTGCTGATGGTCCTGTTCGACGCCCACAAGACAGCCGCCCATCGAGCCGCGGCCGGCAGATTGTCCGCCACTGATTGACGACTCACCCCTGGAAGTCGGCTGCAAAGGCTTTGGAGTTCAGGTCTGAGCCGGTTGCGTGGCGGGTCAGGCCATTCCAGGTCAACGTGCGGGCCGGTTCAAACACCTTCGCTTTGAGGAAGGCACCGACGGCCTTGCTGCCGACGTAGTTCGCCTTAAGTGGTACGACCCCGCCAAGTACGTTGCGGGCGATCGCATGGTGGAGCTGCGAGGCGAAGAGCTGGCCCAGCATGTAATTGTGGTAATAGCAAGGTGCGCTCACGATGTGGATCTTGCTGGCGTAATCCGGCGCTTTCCGGCCCTCGGGACGGGAGAGCCCCTGGTATTTCTCGACAAGGTCCCACCAGAGAGCGTTGAGATTCTGCTCGGGATCGTCGTAGAGTGCCTTCTCGAACCGGAGCATGACCTGGCACCACCGCGAGAAGATCAGCAGGTGAAGCCGCAGCATGTTCGAGCCGGCGGCGTCGAAGGCCGCGTGGTCGTCAAGCGTCACACCCATCGCGCGGAGCCAGTCTGCGTCCTTGCTAAACTTCTCGAACATCATCGCGACGCCTTCAGTGGTCAAGATGTGCGCCTCGGTGCGCAAGACGTATGGCACGCTCCGGGGCATGTTGCGGCTCGAATAGACCGAGTGGCCCAGCTCGTGGAGCATCGTGCCCATCCAGTATTCGGTGGGCACGATGTTCCCTAGCACGCGGACGTCTCCTTCGCGGTCGATGTCCGTGCAGAAGGCATGTGGGCTTTTGCCGGGCTTCTCGTAGAGGTCGCTGCGCGCGATCACGTCCTCGATCGGCAGACCGATGCCGGCGTAAAACTCCCGGCAGAGCTTGAGGATGTCTGCATTCTTGTAGGCGGCGTCCAGGTCGGTGTCGAAGACGGCAGGCGTTTCTTGGAAGAAGGGGTCATGGACATGCCAGGGCCGGATCTCGCGGGGCGCGATGCCGTAGGTCTTCGCCAGCCGGGTGTCGATCTCGGCCTTAGCCTTGAGGAAAGGCCCGCGGGTCAGGGCGTCCAGTTCGTCGAACAGGGCGATCACCGCGTCCTGGCTCTGCTCGTTGAGATGAAGCTGAAGCGCGTGGTAGCTTGAGAAGCCAAGTCCCTTGGCCACCTGGTTGCGGAGCTTGACCAGCTCCTTCAGGTCGGCCTCCACGATCTGGCCAACGCCCTTGCTCGCCTCCCAGACCGCCCTTCGCTCGGCGGAGTTTTTCGACTCCTTGAGGATCTTGCGGACCTCGCTGTCCGTAAGCTCCCTACCTTCCACCTTGGCGCGATAGACGTTGAACGCCTGCTCGATCGCGTTCGCCTTCGCCGTGATCTTCTTCAGGAGTGCGGGATCGACCTGCTTCTCTTGATACATCAGGTAAAGGACCTCGATCTGCCGTGCGAGCAGCGGGTCGGTGACCGAGCGCTCCTTGATATTCTTGAGCTGGGCGAAGCGCTCGTGGTCGGCGAGGAGGGCATCGAGCCGGTTCTGCGCCTGCTCCTTGGCGGCGAAATCGGCATCCTTCCCGGAGACGTTGGCAACCCACCAAGCGAGCGAAGAGGCCTTCTCGAGCGGGCGTACCTCGGCCTCGTGTCGGGCAACAAAAGCCTTCGCCAGTTCATCGGCGCTGAACGTAAGCACGAGTACCTCCCCGGCTCTCGCGAACGATCCCAGGGTAGTGACACCGGCCGCCTGGGCAGCCCCCGTCAGAAACTCGCGGCGCGTCGGTGATGGCATGGCGATCGTCCATGGATGTTTCGATTTCGTCAAACCGACCTATCTTCGCCTGGACCGGACCGACTCGCAACCACCTTTCGCTCGGAGCGGTTGTTGAACCCGGCGCTTCGGACACAAGTGCCGAGCGATTTCGAGCAGCGTGGCTGCTGTACGTTTCCGCACTGATATCCCCCCGAATCCGCACCCATCCGACGGCATCAAAGGATCTCTATAACGACGCTTGGAGAATCTTGCGAAGTGTCGGATGGCAAAGCAAGGACAGCGTTTCGACCGGGTGGGTTGAGAGGTTCCGCCATTGGGCCGCTGATGTCGTCTTCAGCAAGGTCAACAAAGTCGCGTTCGGGCCTGTGACGATCGAGCCCAAGTTTGACGGCGGGAGCCACTCATTCGCACGGAAACCGCTGGACCTGGCTGGTTACCTCGACCGATGTGACGAGTTGTCTAAGCGCAGCGGACATCTCATCCTGGTGATCGTCGATCGGATCGACGAGATCGCAAAGTATGATCGAAAGCAGCAAGAGCGGCTAGTGCAAGGGCTGATGATGGCTGAGTCGTATCTGGCTCAAAATCCTGCCATCAAGCTGATTGTGCTCCTCCGCACCGACCTCTTTGAGCTTTATGACATCCAAGAGAAGAACAAGTTTATATCTCGCACCGTAATACTTGAGTGGGAAGTCAACCAGCTGCTCCAGATCATGATGCGGAGACTATTTGCCAACGATCAGCTCTCGAAGACTGCGGCCGTACTTCGCTTTCAGGCAATTGCTAAAGACGCGCAGGACGTCATATCGCTTCGGATCGTGTTCCCAGAGGTTCTGGAAGGTGTGCCTATCCGCCGATGGCTCACCGATCAACTCGCAAACGGGAAGGGCCGGATATCCCCTCGCCAGATTGTGCTGCTCCTGCTACTGGCTCAGGAGGAAGCTGTGAAGGCAGGAGGCGACCGGCTTTGTCCCCTGTTTGACGACGCAGCGGTTCGGAAGGCGATGACGCGCCTGTCCGAACTGAGCTTTGGAGAAGTTGTCAGCGATTACCGCGTATCGACTACTTTCGTCAAGAACTGCCGAGCTGGTAAGGATCGGGAGCTCACCGTCAAGCAGGTAGAACCGCTCTTTGACCTCGCGGATGGGCCAGTAGCGGCCCAAACTGACCTTCTTGAGAGGTTGGGCTTTCTTCAGCGAGTCGTCGTCCAGACTCCTGACGGACCAGGGTCGCGATTCCGTATCCCTCGACTATACACTCGGTGCTGGGAGGCAGAGTGACAGACGTCGGGAAAGCATGTGCACTTCGTCGTGGTCGAAGTGGACACCGTGAGATCGTGACCTTTATCGAGGTAGATGACCGCAGCCGCGACAGTCGGGACCGGCACGAGCTCGGCCCTTCACGCAAGTATCTCAACGAAGTCAAGGCCTTGCGCGCATCGGTCCGACACACCACGGTCGATCAGACGGACGCGCGCAAGGCTTACCCGGTCTCGTCGTAATAGCGAGCGATCCGGAGGATGACGGCCTTGAGGTGCTCGACCAGTGGCCTCTGGAACCGCCCGTACTCACGCCAATCCTCGCGACGGGCGACCCATCTGCGGACTGCCTCTACGATTCGACCTTCTGCCGCCCGCTAACGGCCAAGACCACGTCCTTCACTCGCAACCCCGGCCGTCCTACGCGCCGTGATCTGATGGCACCATCAGTACTTTACCGATTACGACACGGGCGGCCTCTCATACTTCGGCAGGCGACCGGTCAGGCCGTCTTCGATTGGTTCACGAAGCGCAGCCACAATCCGATCCTGCGCGAGGCGGGGTTGAAGCGTGCCCTCCGATCCCTTGGCTCGGTGCCCGGCCGGTGTCCATTGCTTACCCTTGACGTTATCCTTTGACAGTGGTCACATCGTAGCTCGAGTTTCGGGCCGCGACAATCGGCGATAACGGACCGCTTTGGATCCCCTTGAGCCCGCCTAGTGTCAGAGGTACACTCAGAAGCGTCACGTTCGATCATGATCCCTATCAACTTGCGCAGGCGCTATTAACAGTGTTCCGTGGAACAATCACATGAAGCGATACCCACCTCGTAATCTCATTTTTTTCTGTTGCGGTTTGTGCGTGGTGTGTACCTCGGGACTTGGGCTATGGTTGTATTTCACGGGATGGCATCACTCGGTACTTCCGCCGAGCACACCGACGCAAGGCGCTGCGATCGGCGAACGCACCAAGATGCGTTCGCCGAGCGTGCCGACGCAAGGCGACGCGACCGTCGATCTGAACACCTACATCGTTGGTCGCAACGCGTTCTACCAGAGTCTGCCCGCGCAGTACGTTCAGAACAAGCGCCTCGAGGATCAGGCGAACTTACTGGAGGCCTACGAGAAAGACCCAGCGACGTTTCTCAATCGATACAAGGGGAACGAACGGGGTTTCCTTTTTGATGCCGTCATCGACGCCAAGAACATGGTTCGCGTCGGGACGTTTGCTGACGGCGGGAAATGGGTGAGCGATCCCCAGTCCCTGAAAGCCGGGGCTGTGGTTTACTCGTTCGGCGCCGGCACCGAGATCTCATTCGACACCGAGTCGGCGGGACTCTTCGGCTGCGAAGTTCATTGCTTCGACCCCACACCTTCCGTGGAGCGTGCTTTTGCCAATTGCCGCCCCGGCCAACCGGTCGGCAAGGGGAGATTCTGGTATCATGCCGTGGGTCTGGGACCGGTTTCCCTCGACCCCGAAAAAGCCGATGATCTGGTCCTCGAAGACCGGAAATGTCAGGTCAAACACCTCAGCGAGCTTGCTGCCGAACTGGGACATGCGCATGTAGATATTGTGAAAATCGATATCGAAGGGGGAGAGATGGCGGCTTTGACGGAAATCCTCTCTTCCGGGATACTTGCAAGACTGGCGGTCAAGCAGCTCTTAGTGGAATTCCATTTGTGGGACGATGAACACTGGAGCTCTTTCGTGCACATCATCAGCCTGCTCCGCCAGCAGGGCTACCTGATTTTCCGCAAAGAGTTCAATCCTCTGGACACGCGATGTGCCGAGTTCTGTTTTCTGGGCCCCGGGTGAATATCGTCCTAAGACTCTGTAGATTGTCGAGACTAGACCACCCGTTGCAGGAAGCCGTCGACGTAAGTTCCGAAAAACCGCATCGGGAAACACCGATTCCGAAAAGAGATTCTGTCTTTACACGTTCTCCAACCGTAAGATACCGCCCTCCGGACAACAGTCGCGCCCGCTCGCATCCACATCGCCATTAGCGCCATCGTACCGCGCGCCAACACGGTTCGCACGTACAGGCGGACGATCGTTTCCGATAGTCGGCACCTGGGCTACGGGGCATCCGGTTCAACATCCTCGGGCAGCATACCTGCACGCATGTGACCACCTAGACAGGTTTTTGACAGTAGTCCGGCGATTCTTGCCGTAAGTCCTTTCGCGATGGAGCGGCAACTGTATTCCCTCGCTAAACATGGTGCCACGTCTTGAGCGATTTTCCCCTTGAAATTGCAGGGAAACCTCCCATAATCATGGTGACTCGACCAACTGGGAGGTCCCCATGTTCTTCCGCACCAAGTCCTCCGGGCCCCGCACCTA
>Ga0208044_1001136_pt1 | contig 15425 bp, 11 predicted proteins | sample Sb_taG_8_FD_187712 | JGI IMG/M metagenome (GOLD analysis project Ga0208044, IMG submission 187712) | Peat soil microbial communities from Weissenstadt, Germany - Sb_50d_c_BC metaG (SPAdes) (version 2) | ecosystem: Environmental > Terrestrial > Soil > Wetlands > Peat | place: Germany... | reverse complement strand
TCGACAGCCCGTTTGATGTTTTCAATGTTGTCGAACTCGAGCACGACTTCGACGTTCACATCGTGATGATGGAGGCACCGATCGATCGCCCGGCGGATCGCAAGCTCGCCGTCGAAGGCGACGAACGCCTCGCCATCCAGCTCTCGAATCTCGACCGTGCCCAGCGACGCAAAGCGATGCGACGGGTGGACCGCCAGGCTCATCACCTCTTGTCGCCACGGAATGACCGACAGCTCCGGCCACTTGCGCGGGTAGGAGATCAAGCCCAGGTCAGCCCCTCCCCCCGCCACACGCTCGACCACCCTGGTCGGATGCAAGTACTCGAGCCGCACGCTGGCCTCCGGAAATTGCTCCTCGAAGGTCTTGATGTACTGGCTCATGTGGTGCATGCCGACGGAATAGATCGAAGCCACGCCGACCGTCCCGATCACCTTGTGCTCGTCAACCAGTGCCTTCACGCGGTTTTCCAGCTCGATATGGCGCCCGACCAACTCCTTGCAGCCCTCGTAATACACCTTTCCCTGGCTGGTCAGGACCAGTGGCCGCTTCGAGCGGTCGATCAGCTTCACTCCCAGACGAATCTCGAGCTGGTGAACGGCCTGGCTCGCCGAGGATTGAGAGATGCTGTTCTCCGCCGCCCCGCGCGAGAAGCTGGCCCACCGGACCACGTCACAAAAGATCTTCAACGACTCGATCTGCATCTGTCTTCGCCGACGGGCAAATCTTTGATACTGCGCACAAGAAGTTATCGAAATTCATAATAGTAAAACCCTCCACTGACACCCCAGTCAAGCCTTTTCCTCCAAGAATCACCAGTTTTTTCGCAAGACCGCCTTTTCCGCAAACCGCAAGCGAGGTAGCATTTACGCTGTCATGTGTGATTGCAATGAAACCGCACCCCGAGGGAAAAGGCCGGTGTGGAAGCAATTCCGGAAAAATGCTGTATTGATCCTTCGCGCCGGGGCACTAACGGGGTGAAGGGCGGCAGTCGGAGAGCGCATCATGCCGAGGAACGGTGGCAGTGTCTTGATAGAAACGGTCAGCGTCGTCCCCGGCCTGTGACCCACGATCGGATCGGTGGGCCGGGCTTGGCCCACACTCTCAACCGTCTGCCGTTTCCAGTTCGGACCAGGCACGGACAACTTCGGCGATCTTCGCGACGTCGGCCATGGCTCCGAGGCCGACGTCGCCACAGGCCAGTTGTTTGGACTGGGGTGGAATCAGGATCAGGTTGCGGGCGTGGCGGGCGAAATGCTCGGGAGCGGTTTCCAGGCTCCAGCCATCCGGCAAAGCCGAGATTCCGCCGTGATCCAGAAGCAGTTGACCGAGGTGGCGATCTGTCAGCGGGCTTTGCCACATCAACGTGTTCATGGCCGGCGCCAGAATGACCGGTTTGGAGAAGTCCCAGGCACGGCAGAGACAGGTCAGGAAGTTATCGCAAAGGCCGAGCGCCAGCTTGGCCAGCGTGTTGGCGTCGAGCGGAGCAATGATCAGCAGGTCGGCCCACTTGCGGAACTCGACGTGCAGGACAGGATCACCCCGGCGGTAACGGAGCCCGGGCCATTCGTCCCGGTCGCGAAAGACGGGATCGGCGGGTTCTTCGTCTGTGGGCTTCCATCGCCGTGAGGCAAGCTGGCTGGCGTCGAAGAAGTAAAGCGCGGGCTCGGTGGCGACCACGCGAACCAGGTGGTCCTGAGCGCGGATGGCCGCGAACAGCTCCGGAGTGCGGATGGCCGCGACCGAGCCCGTCACACCGAGGATCACTCGCGCCATGGGCCGACCCCTCACCTGGCACAACGCAGAGGCACCCGAAGAACCCCCCTGTGTCCCCCCTTCGCAACGGGGGAAAAAAGACCAGACGCCGCCGACTTCCCCCCCCGTTGCGAAGGGGGCGCCTACTTTCCCCCCCTTGCGAAGGGGGGGTAGGGGGGGGGTGAGAGCCGAGGCGCATGCAAAGCATCTGAAAACCGCCCTAGCGGCGTTCCACCGATAGAAGCTCAAGGCTCTTGTTGATCGTTTCGGTCAAGCTGCTCCAGAGCGCCCGCTGAAGTTGCTGAGACTGGCGCCCGGAGAGCAGCAAACGGTCGGTGGCGCGCTCGGTGAGAATTGAGACGATGACCTTGAGGTCACTCTGGATGACTCCCGTCAGGTCCTCGAACTCGGGAGGCAACTGAAGGGAATGAAGCGGTGCTCTTTGCATTCGAGTAAACATTCGAAACCCTCCTTGGCCAAGAGTCCAGAGCGGTGATCGGATCCGTTCCGATCAGCAATCTGCACGGACACAAACGTGCTCTGTCCCTCGGTCAAGCCAGTGAAGCGATGTACTCCGTTCCGAAGTCCGGTCAGTCTAGAGAGAACATGAACTTGCTTTCATGCGTGCAACGGCCTATGTGTCGCAAGTGGAAGCGCCTCTACTCTTTGGTCTGGCTTTCATTCATTGATCTTACGACATCCCCGCAGGCGATGTTGGAAGACTTTGGAAAAAAAACAAAAATTTCATGAACGCGAGCAGGCGTCGCGGGTGCCCAGGGACAACGAATCGATCGCTTGCGTCGTGCGTGACGACCTTGTGCAGAAGCCGTGCCGTTCCCGTCGCTTCCCGGCGTTGTACTGGCTCAGAACCAGGCGGGCTGGGGCTCGCGGCGGGCACCTGGGCCCAGGGCCTCCTGAACCAGCTCGACCAGTCTGGAACCGTCGATCAGCTCAATCGGATGATCGGCGACAAACTTCTCGGCCGCAAGGGAAAAGCTGCTGGTGGTGACAAAAAAACCCTTGTGGCTGCGGGTATGGTGGATGGTGCCCAGGAACTTTTGAAGTTCGGGAGAGCCCACGACGCTCCGTTTGTGGTACTTGCACTGAACGATCGCCAGCAGGTCCCCGCGGCGCAGGCGCAGGTCAGCGCCCTCATCGCCGGACCCGCCGGTCTGCTCGACCTCGTAGCCCAGCGCCTCGAACAGCTCGGCCACGAACTCCTCGAAAGTGTCGGCAGACAGCGACGTCAGTTGCGCAAGCTTGAGCTCGGCCCGGCGCGCCTGGGTGCGCAGCCGTTCGAACTTCTCGCGCCCGTCGCGAATCGCCTGTCGCACGCCGGCAACCTCGGGGAAAAGACGCTGGCGCAAGGCGGTGTCGGTCCGGTCGAGATAACGATCGATCTTGAAGAGGGTGTTCTCGATCGTGTTGTCGAGCCGGGTTCGCTCGGCACGCGTCAACTGGTTTTCGAACCGCCGGAAGACCGCGTACCGCAGATGTTCGAGAGCACCCGCAAACTCCGCCTCGGTGGTGATCACCGGCGACTCTTCGCTGTACGGAGCGGCGGTCCAGAGCAATCCCTGGCGAAGTGCGGCAGGCCGGGCCTCTTGCGCAGGGTTTTGCTCCGCCTCGGCCGTTCGTGCCCTCAGCCACTCCAGCAGCATCGAGGCACATTGGGGACCCAGACACTCCATCGTTCCCAGACTCCTCTTCTCCTCCTCGCCAGCGCTCACGCCGGCATCGCGGTCAAAGAGGACGCGACGCCTAGACAGTAAGGTCTGCCCCGGGCTGGATCAAGATTGCAGCGGGCTGAGCGTACCCGATTGTCGCTGACCAACCGGCCTTTGCCGCCAGCCACGTAATTCCTCACGACCATTCTGGACGAGAAGTTGACTCTCGGGTCAGGGCGTTTCACAATCAGGGGCGATGACCGAAACGGCGTTGCACGCCAACGATCACCGAGCATTGCCGGGATTCGAGGAGTCAAAGCCATGGGACAGTTCGCCGTGATCCTTGCCGCCGCCGGGCGTTCCACGCGGTTCGGCGATCCCAAGCAGAAGAAGATCTACGCCGAGCTCGAGGGCCGAGCCGTCTGGCTCCGCGCCCTGGACCCCTTCCTCACTCATGGAGAAGTCGAGCAGATCATCGTGGCGATCGCGCCGGAGGATCGGGAGCTGTTCGATCGACGTTATCACGATAAGGCCGCCTTCCTGAACCTCGACGTCATCGACGGAGGCGCGGAGCGGTCCGATACGGTCGCCCGCGCGCTCGAACGGGTGCGGCCGGTCTGCCAGTTCGTGGCCATCCACGACGCGGCACGCCCCTGCCTGACCGAAGACATGGTCAGCATTGTGTTCTCGGCCGCCCGCGACCACGGCGCGGCCTTGCTGGCAATTCCGATCAGCGACACGATCAAACGGACCGGCGATGACCGGTTCACCACCGAGACGGTTCCCCGCCGCAACCTTTACCTGGCCCAGACCCCGCAGGTCTTCCGCCGCGACTGGCTGGAAGCAGCCTACGCCCAGCGCGCCATGGCCGGCGCCGACGTCACCGACGACACCCAGCTTGTCGAGGCTCTCGGGCATCGCTGCGTCATCGTGCCCGGGTCACCGCTCAATCTCAAGCTCACGACGCAGGAGGACCTCAGGCTCGCCGGGGCCATCCTGCGCCTGCAATCGAGCAGCCCACGAGAGACCTCCGGCCATCCGTTTGCCGACGAGGCCGCGATGTGGACCGGCCTGCCCAAGCTGAAGGCATCGGATCTCTTCGATTCCTGAGCTTGTCCCGAGACGCCGGCTCACGAAACGCGGCGGGTGGCCGGGGTGACTTGATTGATCGTAATGCCGCCGCCAACGCGATTCCAGAGCCTGTCCCCGGGGACCGCTGGCGCCGGGTCGAACCGGGAGATGGTGGGGCGGCGAATGCGCAGATGGCAAATGACAGATGGCAAATGACAGATGGCAAATGGCAGATGGCAGATGACAAATGGCAGATGACAAATGACAGATGACAAATGACAGATGACGAAAGGCGGGGCAACAACGGCGGTCTTTCGCCATCCGCCATTTGCCATCGTGGCTTGAGCAGCCTCTGGCCCACCCCTGGCCGATGTCTTAGACTCGCAAGCTTATCGCTACGGTCAAAGCAATCACGTAATGACGCCGAGCCACCGCATGCGTCACCAGCCTGCCCGGGTCGGGTTCCAGCTTCTGGCTCGGGTTTCCCGGGCGCGCGGGATGATCGCACGTGGCAGCACGACGTGTTCTGTACCAGGCTCGCGGCACTAGCCGCCATCAATAGAAAGAGGAATCAACCACCATGAAACGCCTTCCAAGAACCTGCGGATGTCTCGTGGCGCTGGCCCTGACGGCCCTGTCCACGAACTGCTCGCGCGCCGAAGACAGCGAATGGGTCTCGCTCTTCGACGGCACAACCCTGAGCGGCTGGACCAGGGGCGGTAGTCAAGACAGCAACTGGGAGGTCAAGTACGGCTCCATCGTCGGCACCGGCAAGGCCTCGATGCTCTACAGCCCCAAAGCCTACAAGAACTTCAAGTTCCAGACCGAGCTCAAGATCAACGACCACGGCAACTCCGGCGTCTACTTTCGCAGCCCGACGACCGACGGCGACTTCAGCAAGGGCTACGAGGCCCAGGTCGACAGCACCCACAGCGACCCGATCCGTACCGGATCCCTTTACACGTTTGTTCATATCTTCGACCAGATTGTTCCCCCCGACACCTGGTTCACGTATGAGATCGAGGTCGTGACCAAGGACTATCGCGGGAGTGTGATTCCCCACATCAAGGTCTCGATCAACGGCAAGTTGCTCTACGAGTTCCTCGATCATGGCAATACCTGGAAGGAGGGCCATTTCGCCTTCCAGCAGCACGATCCGGGCAGCCGAGTCGAGATTCGCAAGATCGAGGTTCAGGAGTTACCCTGACAACGCCCGGTATGGTATAGTCTCCCGGTCCCAGCCGTCCGCCTCACGCGCGACGGCTGGCTCGGGCTCGCCGCAGCGCCAGCCTGGAGATGCAGCCCACAGCCAGGAAAGACGCGACACTCCAGGTAATCACTTCCTGACACCACAAGAGACAAGCGACGATGGCCAACCTGTGGGTTCGCAAGTCCATTTCCGAGCTCAAGGCCGAGGCGGCCGAGAGCCATGAGCACAGCCTGAAACGCACGCTCACCGCCACCAACCTGGTCATGCTGGGCATTGGTGCCGTGATCGGCGCCGGGTTTTTCGTGCTCACGGGTCATGCCGCGGCCGAGAACGCGGGGCCTGCCATCTCGCTCTCCTTCGTCCTGGGGGGAATCGTTTGCGCCTTCGCCGGCCTCTGTTACGCCGAGATGGCCTCGACCGTCCCGATCGCCGGCTCGGCTTATACGTATGCCTACGCCACGATGGGTGAGTTCGTCGCCTGGCTGATCGGCTGGGACCTGATCCTCGAGTACATGGTGGGTGCCACGACCGTCGCGATCGGCTGGTCGGGTTACGTCACCAGCGTCCTGCACGACTGGGGCATCAACATTCCGGCGCAGTTCACGCAGTCGCCCGGCATCAGGCTGATCGAGGTTCCCAACGCCGTCGCCGAAAAGCTGCACATGCGGCACGGCTGGTCGATCCTTGCTTCGGTGGAGGAGTTGCTTTCCAAGAACCAAATCGATTTCTCCACGTTTCCGCGGGTCACTGCGGTCCTCAATGTTCCGGCCATGATCATTGTCGCCCTGGTCACGGCGCTGCTGGTGGTCGGCATCCAGGAGTCGGCCAGGGTGAATAACGTGATCGTCGCAATCAAGGTGACGATCGTCGTCCTCTTCATTCTCATCGGACTGCCGATGGTGACCACGGCCAACTGGGGGGGCAAGTTCATTCCCGAAAGCACGGAATGGTTCCAGTACGGCTGGAGCGGCATCTTCCGGGGCGCGGGACTCGTCTTCTTCGCCTACATCGGCTTTGACGCCGTCTCCACGGCCGCCCAGGAAGCCAAGAACCCCCAGCGCGACATGCCGATCGGCATCATCGGCTCGCTGATCATCTGCACGATACTCTACTGCCTGGCCGGTTTCGTGATGACCGGCGTGGTGAACTACAAGCAGCTCAACGTTCCCGACCCCGTGGCCGTGGCCATCGATGCGATGAACAAGGGGTGGCTGTCGGGGCCCGTCAAGCTCGGAGCCATTGCCGGCCTGAGCTCGGTCATCCTGGTCATGCTCCTCTCCCAGCCGCGGATCTTCTACTCGATGTCCCGTGACGGTCTTTTCCCCGCGGCCGTCTCCAAGATCCATCCCCGGTTCCGGACGCCCTGGATCACCACCATCATCACCGGCGTGGTCGTCATGATTGCCGCTGCGACCATCCCGATCAGCATTGCCGGCGAGCTGACCTCGATCGGCACCCTCTTCGCCTTCGCCGTGGTCTCGGCCGGCGTCCTCTACTTGCGGATCACCCAGCCGGAGGTCGAGCGCCCGTTCCGCGCACCTTTCATCTACTTCACCGGGCCGATGGGCGTGCTCACTTCGCTGATCCTGATGCTCACCCTGCCGCTGGACACCTGGATCCGCCTGGTCGTCTGGATGATCATTGGCCTCTTGATCTATTTCCTCTACGGGAAGGAGCATAGCGTGCTGGGCAGGAGGTATCCCGCGGGCAGCCTGGCAGCCTCGGGGGCGTCGTCGAACCCGCTCCACTGAGGTCGCGGATCCATGGTCGCGCGGGCTTCCTCCGACGTAGGTCAGGCTTTCGAGCCTGACCTCAGCCTGAAAAGCTGACCTACCCTCGCGTGTTGGCTGTTTGAGAGTCTCCCGGAACCACGAATCGTCATGTAGAATAAGGATGCTGGTTCTCATCCCGGTCGCCCAGTCGGAGGGCCGCTCATGTCCGCCTACATCGTCGTCTGCCTCGGCCTGCTGACATCCTCCCCCGATTCGACCGCCGAAGCATTGATCCGGCAGGCGCTGGAGTGCGAGGCAAGAGGACAGGACGGAGAGCGCCACCACTTCCTCGAGCTCGCCGTCCAGGCGGACCCCGCCAGTCCCACGGCCCGAGGGCTCCTGGGCCAGGTCAAGGTCGACGACCAGTGGCTGAACCCGGATCAGGCCGCCGGCCGCGAGCAGTCCGACGACCAGCGCGCGGCGCTGCTCGCCCAGTACGAGGCCAGGCGGGCTGCCATCCCGGATACGGTTTCGGCTCACTGGAAGCTCGCCCTCTGGTGCGAGCAGCAAGGGCTGAAGGCTGAGTCGATTGCCCACCTGACGCAGGTCACCCGCCTTGATCCGGAAAACCGCGCGGCGTGGCAGCGCCTGGGCTGCCGCTCGTATCACGGCCGCTGGATGAACGAAGAGGAGATTGCCGCCCTGGGGGCCGACCTCCAGAGTCAAAGCCTGGCCGATCGGCACTGGCTTCCCCTGCTTGCTCGCTGGAAGGCCTGGCTCCAGGACCCGGCCAGACGGGATGAGGCCACCCGTGAACTTTCCCAGGTCCACGACCCGCGCGCTGTCTCGCCGGTCGTCGTGGTGTTCAACGGCACACCGAAGTGGCAGCGCTGGGCGGTCTATGTTCTGGGCCGGATTGACTCGCCGCAATCGGCTCAGGCACTCGCCAAGCTGACGGTGACCGGCCAGAGCAGTGAGATCCGCGAGGCCGCGATTCGTCGCCTGGGCTCCTTTGATCCACAAACGTACGTGGGACTCCTCATCAACTGGATCAAGCAGCCGACCCGGTACGAGATCGAACGCCCGGCACAGGGAAAGGCCGAGGCAGTGGTCCAGATCGACGATCCCCAGGCACGCATCGAGCGGCACTACCGCGCGGTCTCCGTGTCGCCGGACACCGGCTCACAGCCAGTCGTGGCGAAGAACCGCAACCCCCAAGGAGAAAGCCAGGTCGTGCGGTCCCGCCAGGTCTCCCGACTGCTCTCCAATGGCCATTACGGGCTATTCAACGAGGAAACGCGGATTACTACCTCGACCACGGGAACAGGAACGGCCGAAGAGGCCGATCGAGCCCGGGCCGCGGTCAGCCGGCGGATCGCCGCCGACCTCAAGGAAATCGACCAGGCCAACGACCCGATCCAGGAGACCAACATCCGCGTCCTCCACGCTTTGTATGAGCTCACCGGCAAGGCGCTGGGGACCGATCAGCCGGCCTGGACGAGCTGGTGGACCGACCAGCTTGGCTATCATTACACCCCGACCCAGGCGAGCTCGAAGCCGCTCGTGATCCAGGAAGTCTCGACGCCGTACGTTGCGCCGCCGCCCGTCATCGTTGTGACGCAGACGCGGGTCACCACGGGTTACCATAACTGCTTCGCAGCGGGCACTCCGGTCCACACGCGATCGGGCCTGCGCGCGATCGAGGACCTCAAGATCGGCGACCAGGTGCTGACCCAGGACACGACATCCGGCGCCCTTGGCTTCGAGCCGATTCTGGCGGTCTTGCATAACCCTCCCTCCTCGGTGCTCCGGGTGGAGCTGGACGGTGGCGACTCGGTCGTTGCCACCGAGATCCACCGGTTGTGGCAGGCGGGCCAAGGGTGGAAGATGACCAGGGAGCTAAAACCCGGAGATCGCCTGCGGGTTCTGGGGGGCACGGTCAAGGTCGTGGCCGTTTCCCGTGAACCCAGGCAGCTCGTCTACAACCTGGAAGTGGCGCGCAAGCGAGACTTCTTCGTCGGCCGCAAGGGCGCCCTGGTCCACGATGCCACCCTGGTGCCGCCAGTCGACCACCCCTTCGACCGCCAGTCCGAGTCTGAACTGACCCTCGCCCGCCCTTGAACGCTGCTGCCGCCCTACCCCAGGGGTCAGACCGAGTTTTTAGTTAACTAAAAACTCGGTCTGACCCCACCTGCCGCCGACCCCACCTGCCGCCCTGGCGAGCAGTCTGCAACGTCATGAACCGCACAAGAGAACTGTCATCTACTATCAGCATACGAGATGTTCGGGTGGCTCGTTCCCAAAATGAAATATTGCAGCCTCATTCGCTGCGCGAGCATGATTCCACCAGACAGGGCGGTTGGTCAGGAGTGGTCAGGAATGGTCAGTAAAGATCAGAAACCCTGAGGCGGTGGGTCTCTGACCGAAAACCGATTCGATACCTTACGCGGCAATGAGTTAGCGTCGTCGAGTTGCTGGAAAATTATTAGTCGGGCAAGGAAGTAGGTCAGGCTTTCCAGCCTGACAAGGCTCAGAGTCAGGCTGGAAAGCCTGACCTACATAGTTGGATTTCATTGCGCCTTCTCGAGCCCAGCGCGGTCGTTCAGGAGCGCTCGAGTGCTTGCTCGCGAGGCCCTGCCACGAATGGGGCGTCCGCGACAGCAGGGGCGGGCCGGCGGTATTGGTTGTATGGATTATGAGGCCATGGCGAGGAATTGTCCTGAAAAAAAGCTCAACTCGGGGAAGATCGCAGCAACTTTAGGCCGCGCCGGCCAGATCATATAGAGGAAGTGCATCGATCAACGGGAGCAGATCCTGATCACGGAGGAGAACCCCCCGTGTTTTCCTGGGTCGATCCCAACCGGAGAACTTACATCATGGCAACCGCAGCACAGATCGAAGCCAACCGCCGCAATGCGCAGAGGAGCACCGGGCCGAAAACCGAGAGGGGAAATTTCCGCGCCAGGCGCAACGCCGTCACACACGGCATGACCGCCCGGACCATCATGCCCGTCCTGCCCCAGGAAGACCCCAAGGAACTGGAAGACAAAACCCAGCAGGCCATCACGGCCATGAAGCCCCGCAATCCCCTCGAGCATGATCTGCTTTGCCGCGCGGTGCGGCTGTCCGGGGAGCTCGATCGCGCCGAGCGGGTCGCGACGGCCCACCTGGGCCACCGGGTCCGAATGGCCGCGCGGTTGGGGCCGGAGACGGTCAGCGCGAGAGAGCTCAAGAAGGTTCACGAACTCGGCAGCAAGCTGTTTTTTAAAGCCGGGATAGGGCCGGGTTACTCAAGTGCGACTGCGGATGACTACCCGGCGGTGATCGTGCGCCGCCTCGAAGAAAGCGCCGAAGGTTGCCGCTGGATGCTCGCTCGCTGGGCCGAATTACTGAACGTTCTGGACCGCGAAGCCGCCTGGGGAGATCCGGAAATCATCCGATTCCTCGGGCTGATGGGTAAGCGCGGTATCGAGGCGCACTTCGACCCGGAACTCAATTCCCTCTTCCATGCCTTCGATGCGCTCGGCAACCGCATCGGCCACAAGTTCTGGAACGAGCGCAGAGATGGGCTGCCGTTGGGCTATATCGGCGGCTTCCAGTTTGTGCCCTATCGCGAGATCGCCCCGGCGCCCAGTAATAACACCGCGGCGCTGATCCTCATCTGCTCGGTCATCGAGCGGCACGTCGGCCGGCTCGAGGAGCTGCTGGCCGAGCATGAGGAAATCGAGGCAGAGGAGGCCTCCGAGCGGGACGACCGCGCGGCGCTGGATTGCAGCCGGGCATTCGAGCGGCACCGCCGCTACCAGTCCGCCCGGCACCGGGAGCTGCTGCGGACGCTCGAAACCCTTCGGAAAATGCGAAAGGAGGAATTCGGAACGGGGAATGGGGAAGGCGAAATGGCGGATGGCAAATGTCAGATGGCGGATGGCAAATGTCAGATGTCAGATGGCAAATGTCAGATGTCAGATGGCAAATGTCAGATGTCAGATGGCAAATGTCAGATGGCGGATGGCAAATGTCAGATGGCGGATGGCAAATGTCAGATGGCGGATGGCAAATGTCAGATGGCGGATGACGGATGCCGGATGGCGGATGACGGATGCCGGATGGCGGATGACGGATGCCGGATGGCGGATGACGGATACGAGGTGAGGTCGGGTGGGTGTGGTGACGGGCAGAGCGGCCAGCCGACGCCAGAGGTGAGCCAGGGTCGGATCGTGGGACACGATTCCAATCGTGTCATTGCTGATTCGACGAACGACAAGAGTGGAATCTTGTCCCACGAGGGAATGCACGCGACAGACCGACTGTACCAGGGCGCTTGCGACCGGCAGAGCTTGCCTTCCGGCGTGAAGACGCGAGAAAATGCGCAAAACGAAGCCAATCAGGAATTAACGCAAAGCTCGTTGCCGCTTGAGGTTGAATCGTCCGTTTCCAAGCCTGCGGGTCGAAAACGAAGCCAAAGTGGTAGAGATAACGCTCCACGCCCCACCCCCACAGTGGCCAGTGAATCTGGCAGGAGTGGCGAGCGGCGAGTGGCGCCGGGTTGCTGTGGGGAAGGCGAACCCGAAACAGTGGTCAGTGGCCAGCGGTCAGTGGCCAGTGAATCTCGAGGGAGTAGCGAGCCGACGCAAGAGGAGTGCAGGACGCCGCAAAATGTGCCCAACGAAGCCAATCCGGAATCAACGCAAAGTCCATTGCCGCTTGAGGTTGAATGGTCCGTTCCCGAGCCTGGGCGTCGAAAACGAAGCCAAAGCACGCAGGCAGTGGCCAGTGGCGAGTGGCGAGCGGCGAGCGGCGAGCGGCGAGCGGCGAGCGGCGAGCGGCGAGCGGCGCGTGGCTCGTGAACGGTAGTCAGTAGTCAGTGAATGTGAAGGGAGCGAGACAACGCTCCACGCTCCACGCCCGAGCAACTACTGGTCGAGGGACTCAGGCTTTACCTGGTGGACCTGCGGACTTACTGCCTGATGCCCAATCATTGTCTTTCTTGCTCTACTCCGGGACCTTCCTGATGACGCAACCCAAGGGGCGGAGGCTTCGTGATGAATCCCTTCGCAGACTCTCACGCTTCGGCGAATTCGGGATCGACCTGGTTGCTCGTCGGTTTCGGTTCCGGCCCGGAAATCCACCGCATCACCGCCGTGCTCAGGATCACGGCCACGCAAACCAGGAGCATGAGCGTCAGTCCGATGTTGAGCCAGCCCCGAATGACCTCGCCCTGGCCCGCCTTGACCATGTTCCAGAACTTGCCGGTAATCTCGTAATAACCGGTCGTGGACGTGGTGGTCGCGACGAAGATCAGGGGCAGCAGCGTCACCGCCGCGTAGCGGCCGCGGCCGGCGTTGACGAGCCCCGTCGTGACCACCGCGAGCGCGATCACCGCCAGCAACTGGTTGGCCATGCCGAACATCGGCCAGATCGTCTCGACCGAACCGGCCCAGATGAAGTAGCCCCAGCCGCAGACCACCAGGCCCGTCGCCAGCATCGCGGCCGGCAGCCAGTCCAGATCTCCCAGCGGCTTCCACAAGCGGCCCAGGAACTCCTGGACCAGGAACCGCGCAATCCGCGTTCCCGCGTCGATCGTCGTCAGGATGAACAGGGCCTCGAACATGATCGCGAAGTGATACCAGTAGGCGATCAGCCAGCGCACGCCGGGAAGAGCGTTCGAGAAGATCCGGGCCATCCCCACCGCCAGGGTCACGGCTCCGCCCGTCCGCCCGTGAAGCGACTCCCGCACGTCCTGCTCCATCGCGACCAGCTCGCTCCCGGGCGCCGGGGCCGCGCCGTCCCCTGCCCCGTGGCCGCCGTGCGGGTCAACCTCGGACACCTTGAGGAACTGCGCGAAGCCGGGGTTCCTCGCCATGAACGTCGGCCGCTTGCCCAGGTCGATGTTGATGTCGTAGTACATCGCGTTGGGCAGCGCGGCCGCCGCGATCAGGGCGACCACGCCCACCAGTCCCTCCATCAACATCGCACCGTAACCGATCATCCGGATGTCGCTCTCCTTGCTGACCATCTTGGGCGTCGTTCCCGAGGAGACCAGCGAGTGAAACCCCGAAATGGCCCCGCACATTATACAAATGAACACGTAAGGGAAGATCGGTCCGTCGAAGTAGGGCCCGCCGCCGCGCGCGAAGTACGGGCTGATCATGGGTGCCTCGAGCTTCGGGTTGGCCACGATGACGCCGATCACCAGCAGAAAGATCGTGCCGATCTTCAGGAAGCTGGAAAGATAGTCGCGCGGGCAGAGCAGCAGCCAGACAGGCAAGACGGCCGCAACGAAGCCATAAGCCGAGAGCGCGAGAACCGTGCCGTCACGGGAGAGCGAGAAGTAGGGCTCCAGCGGCGAGCCCGGGACCAGGGCGCCTGCGACGGTGGCTCCCAGCACGGCCAGGCCGCCGATGATCGAGGCCTCGACGACCTTGCCCTTGCGGATGCGGTACATGTACCAGCCGACGAAGAGGGCGATGGGAATTGTGCAGGCGATGGTGAACGTGCCCCACGAGCTGCCGGGCACCAGCCGCCGCGCTTGCTCTGGGAGGACTAAGCCCTTGCTCTGGGGATCGGACTTGAACGTCGAGCCCGAGGGCACCGCCAGCCGGAACGGCTCGTGAAAGAGCATCGCCTGCTCGGGCGCCTCACCGAACCGGTACGTGGTCTGCGCGGGGACGTCGTAGATCCGTGGGCCGCCCGTCTTCATGGAGGACGCGATGCTCGATGTCTCCGGATAGACCAGGACCGTCCCCGCCTTGAGCGGGACCTCCTCGCCCCCGAGCGCCTTGACGACCACGATCCCCAGCCCGGCCAGCGCGATGATGATGATGTACAGGATGGCAATCGTCGCGGCGATACCCGCCGGCCGGCCGATCTCCTGCCGTGCCAAGCTGGCCAGGCTTTGTCCGCCGCGCCGGGTCGAGAGTGCCAGCACCATCATGTCCTGCACCGCGCCGGCCAGGCAGACGCCGACGACCAGCCAGATCAGGCCCGGCAGGTAGCCGAACTGGATCGCCAGCACGGGGCCGATCAGCGGGCCGGCCCCCGAGATCGCCGCGAAGTGATGGCCGAAGAGGACCCAGCGGTTGGTAGGGTCGAAGTTCTGGCCGTCGCGAAATCGATGCGCCGGGGTTTCCCGCTGATCGTCGAGCACGGCGACGCGGGCCGCCAGAAAGGCGCTGTAGTAACGATAGGCGATCGCCAGGATCGCCAGTACCCCGAGCATCACCGGCATTGCGTGTAAGGACATCGTGGACGGATTCCCGAGGGTCCTGTGTCGAAGAGAAAAGAGTCTCTACTTTCGTCTGGTCTTGTATCCGAGCGCCAGGAGCGCGGCGTCCACCGCCTGGATATGGTCGCCTTGCAGCTCGATGCGGCCTTCCTTGATTGTCCCGCCTGTGCCACATGTGGCCTTGAGCCGGGCCGCCAGGGCGGGCAGGTCGTTGCCGTCGGGATCGAGGTACCCGATGACGGTGACGATCTTGCCCCTGGCCCGTTTCTCCAGGCCGAGCCTGGCCGTCTGGCTTTCGGGCGGGAGCCGCTCGGACTCGGCCGCCGGCGGTGAGCAAGCGCATGCCGATTCCAGCTTGCCGCAGCGCTCGCAGGTCGGCGGGCGGTCCCAAGGTGTTCCCGCGAAGAGGCGAGTCACGCGTTGAGGCTCCTTGTCACGGATCTCCAGTTCGTCGCGATGTCCGTGGTCCAATATGAGTGCGGCCTCAGCCCCCGGACGGCCTTAGACCTCAGGTTCCAGAGGGCCTTGGTCGGGCAGGACGCAACGCAACGGACAACGCTGGCACCTGGGCGATCGCGGAACGCAGAACTGGCGTCCGACCTGTACGAGCCAGGTCGAGAGGCGAGCGATCTCCTCGCTGTTCCCGGCGGCCTGCCGGCTCAGCAGTTCGCTTGCCTGGTCGTATTCCGTCGCCGAATCGATCCAGCCATGGCGGACGAGGATGCGATAGGTACCCCGGTCCAGCGGATAAATGGGCTGGCCCATCGCCAGCAGAATTGCGTCGGCCG
>Ga0208044_1001135_pt1 | contig 15448 bp, 12 predicted proteins | sample Sb_taG_8_FD_187712 | JGI IMG/M metagenome (GOLD analysis project Ga0208044, IMG submission 187712) | Peat soil microbial communities from Weissenstadt, Germany - Sb_50d_c_BC metaG (SPAdes) (version 2) | ecosystem: Environmental > Terrestrial > Soil > Wetlands > Peat | place: Germany... | reverse complement strand
TGATCCCGCCCTCCACCCGGATCGGCCGGGTCGGCGGCCAGTCCTGCCAGGATCCGCTCATACTCTGCCTTCCGCTCGCCTCCGGGGCGCTTTTAGGCGCCGCCTTGCTTGCCTGGCCGCCTTCGGCGGCGGGCCCTCGTCGCTCGTTCCTCGCTCCTCAGTCCAGGCGGCACCGCGCCCCTTTGGCTCGATCATTATTCGCTCACCGCGTCCGGGGACAGGGTCAGCACAGCCCGCAGGTCGTCGGCGGACAGCTCGGTGAGCCAGCTTTCGCCGGTGCCCACGATCTGCTCGGCGAGCGCCTTCTTCTCCTCGATCATGGCGTCGATCCGCTCCTCCAGGGTGCCGACGCAGACGAACTTCCGCACCTGGACGTTCCGGTGCTGGCCGATGCGGAACGCCCGGTCGGTCGCCTGGTCCTCCACGGCCGGGTTCCACCACCGGTCGACGTGGATCACGTGGCTGGCCGCGGTCAGGTTCAGGCCGGTGCCCCCGGCCTTCAGCGACAGCAGGAACAGGGCAGGCTCGTCGAGCGAAGCGAACTGGGCCACCATCACGTCCCGCTGCTTCTTCGTCGTGCCGCCGTGCAGGAACAGCACCGGGCAGCCGAGCCTCGCGGCCAGGTGCGGCTGCAGCATCCGGCCGAACTCGGCGTACTGGGTGAAGCACAGTGCCTTGTCGCCCTCGGCCACGATCTCGTCGCAGATCTCCTCGAGCCTGGCTAGCTTGCCGGACCGGCCCGGCAGCCGGGAGCCGTCGCCGAGCAGGTGGGCGGGGTGGTTGCACACCTGCTTGAGCTTGGCCATCGTGGCCAGCACCAGGCCGCGGCGGCTGATGTCGTCGGCCGCGTCCTCGATCCGGCTGAGCATGTCGGTGACCGTGGCCGCGTACAGGCTCGCCTGCTCCGGGGTCAGGTTGCACCAGACCTTCATCTCCTGCTTGTCCGGCAGGTCGGAGATGATCGTCTTGTCGGTCTTCAGGCGGCGGAGCACGAACGGCTGGGTGGCGCGCTTCAGCGCCCGCGCGGCGTCTTCCGAGCCGTGCCGCTCGATCGGGATCGCGAACTTCTCCCGGAACTTCTCGGCCGGCCCGAGCAGGCCGGGGTTGGTGAACTCCATGATCGACCACAGCTCGGACAGCCGGTTCTCCACCGGCGTCCCGGTCAGCGCGATCCTGGCCGCGGCCGGCAGCCCGCGGACCGCGCGGGCCTGCTTGGTGGCGTGATTCTTGATGTTCTGCGCCTCGTCGCAGACCACCCGGGCCCAGGTCAGCTGGCTGAGCGCCGCGTGGTCCCTGGTGGCGACGCCGTAGGTGGTGATGACCAGGTCCGCGCCGGCCAGTGCCGAGGCGAGCGACTCGCCGTCCAGCCGGTCCGCGCCGTGGTGTACATGCACCCGCAGGTCCGGGGTGAACCGCGCCGCCTCGCGCTGCCAGTTGCCGACCAGCGACATCGGGCACACCAGCAACGTGGGGCCGGGGTGCCCTGAGATGAGCGACAGCAGCTGGATCGTCTTGCCCAGGCCCATGTCGTCGGCCAGGATGCCGCCGAGGCCGAGCTCGCCGAGGAAGGACAGCCAGGAAAGCCCGCGTTCCTGGTAGGGGCGCAGCTGGCCGGAGAAGCCCGCGGGCGTCGTCAAGGGCCGCAGCCGCCGGTCGGCCTGCCCGGACAGCAGGTCGCCCAGCCAGCCGTCGGCGTCCACGCCGACCAGCGGGACGTCAGAGTCGGGACCACGCAGGCCGGCCGTCAGCGCGTCGGCCGCGGTCATCGTCCCGGCCTGGTTGCGTTCCAGGAACTTCAGCGCCGCCTTCAGGTGCGCGTCGTCCAGCTCGACCCACTGGCCGCGCAGCCGGACCAGCGGCACCTTCAGCCGGGCCAGCTCGGCCAGCTCGGCCTCCTCCAGCGCCTCGTCGCCCACGGCCAGGTCGTACCGGAAGTTCACCAGGTCGCCCAGGCCGAACTTCGGCCCGGTGACCGATGTGCCCGAGGGGCTCTGCGACCTGGTGGTCAGCTTCAGCCCGAGGCGGGCCTTGCGTACCCAGTCGGGCAGCAGCACGCCGAACCCGGCGCCGGCCAGCAGCGGCGCGGTCTCCTTGAGGAACCGGAAGGCGCCCGGCGTGTCCAGCTCCACCCGGGCCGGGGCGGCCTCGCGCAGCGCGTCCTCGAGCTCGCCGAAGAGCCTGGCGGCGCCGCCCAGCCCGGCCAGCAGTTCCTCCACCGGGTCGCCGCCGGCGGCCGCCCCTGCTCCGTCGGAGGACCCCAGGAAGCCGGCCCCGTGCCCGGCCCAGACGTCGGCGGCCCAGATATCGGCGGCAGAGATCATCAGGCTGGGGTCGTCGGCGGACTGCAGCGCGAACTCGACCCGCCAGGGGTCCGCATCCGGCCCGGCGGGCTCGGCGGGCTCGGCGAGCCGGAAGCAGGTACGGACCGGCCCTGCCGGTATCTGGGCGCCGTCCCGCCACGCGTCCAGTTCCGCGGCCAACTCGGCCAACTCGGTGTCGTCCTGCCGCGTCGCCACCTCGAGGCGGGCGTCGGTCGTGGTCAGGGCCAGCACGTATCGTTCGGCCACCGGAAGGCGCGCCGGGGTCCGGCCCCGTCTCGGGGGCAGCAGCGAGGCCGGCAGCCGGGCCCGCGCGGCGGCGTCGGCCAGCGCATCGAGCGCGCCGGCCAGCAACGGCCCGGGGAGCGTGCCCCCGGCCGCCCGGCAGGACGGCGGCATCGCCGCGGCCAGGTCCCGGGCCCGCTGCGCGTCGGCGCCGCCGAGCACGGGGCGCCACCGGGCGGCGTAGGTCTCGCCCTCGTCGGCCAGCACGGGCAGCACCCGGCCGCGCGCGGCCAGGTCGGCGGCGAAGCGGGCCACCGCGGTCAGGTAGGCCAGCGACCCGCCCGCGGTGGCCGCGGCGTCGCCCGATCCGCCGAACCCGGCGAGCACGCCGAGCGCGGCCGCGGGCCCGAAGGCGAGCACCGGCACCCGCCAGCTGGCCAGCGACACCCGGCTTGCGGGTCCGCGCCTGCCCGGACCGGTCGGCTCCAGGGGCTCGGGGGACTTGGGACGCAGGAGTTCCGGCGAGGCCAGCGGCCCGCCGGCCAGGGAAGGCAGCTGCAGGGTCAGCTCGTCGTGGACGGCCTTGCGGGCCGCGTCGCCGACCGCATCGGCGGGTCCAGGCCGCTCGGCCAGCATGTCGGCCAGCTCGGCGGCCTGGCACGCGAACGGATGCGGTCGCGGCAACCGGACATCGTGCGATGCGGAAGCCGAAACAGGCGGCAGGTCCGGATCCTCGGCCCACAGGCAGAGAGCGCCGTGCGCCCAGATCCCGTGAATGACCCGCATGCCCTGCTCCCGAGCGATGACCCCGCTACCCAGCACGCTAACAGCGGCCTAGCGGGTGCGCGCCGCGAAACGCCGACACCAGCCTACTTGGGTGCTTCCTGGGGGGCTTTCTCATCCGCCTCATCCGCCTCATCCGCGGCGGGACTGCCCGGCGGCTCCGGGTTCGGGGTGATCTTCCTGAACTGCTTGTTCATCGACCGCAGCAGGAAGACCAGCGCCACGCCCATGGCCGCGACCACGAGGAACCCGAGCACTCCAGGCTCGACGTCGTTGCCGGCTGAGGAGGACGCGGCGACGGCCGCGAGCACGCCGAACGTCAAAGGCTCACCCTCTCCCGGACGCCCGCGAACAGGTCATCCTCGGGCAGCTCGCTATCCACGACTGACCTAGCCAGATGATAGTCCTCCGTCGGCCATGCGGATTGCTGGACGTCGAGCGGGCAGCGGAACCAGAAGCCAGCCGGGTCGACCTGGGTGGCGTGCGCCTTCAGCGCCTGGTCCCTGAGCTCGAAGTAGTCGCCGCACGGCACCTTGGTGGTGATCTCGAGCTCGCGCCAGTCGTCGCCGCGCTCTTTCGCCCGGTCCGCCCATTCTTCGAAGATCTTGGTGTAAGGCGACTCCAGGCCCCGGCGGAGCATCTCCTCGTGCAAGGCCACGAACTTCGCCCCGTGAAAGGACACGAAGTAGTACAGCTTGAGCGGCTGCCAGGGCTCACCGGACTCGGGGTAGGCGTCCGGGTCGGCGGCGGCCTCGAACGCCGCCACGCTGACCTGGTGGGTCATCACGTGGTCCGGGTGCGGATAGCCGCCGTTCTCGTCGTAGGTGAGCATCACGTGCGGCCGGAACTCGCGGATCGCGCGGACCAGCGGCTCGGCCGCCTCGGCGGGCGGCATCAGCGCGAAGCAGCCCTCCGGCAGCGGGGGCTTCGGGTCGCCCTCGGGCAGGCCCGAGTCGACGAACCCGAGAAAGCGCTGCTCGACCCCGAGGATCCGGATCGCCCGCGCCATCTCCGCCCGCCGCACCGCGGCGATGTCGCCCTTGATCTCGGGCCGGTCCATCGCCGGGTTGAGGACGTCACCGCGCTCCCCGCCGGTCAGCGTGGCCACCATGACCTGGGCACCTTCGCGGATGTAGCGCGCCATCGTGGCGGCGCCCTTACTGGATTCGTCGTCCGGATGCGCGTGCACGGCCATCAGCCTGAGCTGGCTTTCCACCAGTGGTCTCCCTCGTTATAACCTTCAGTGCCGCAACACCCGTTCGCCTGTGCGACATTCCCCGTTCCGGAGCGGTTGATCGGATGCTCCCATTTGACTAGAACGCATTAGTCGCCGACGCTAGTTAGCCTCAAGAGATTACCCCCGAGGACCGACCACGGTCCCGCGGACTGTAAGTAGTCCTGCGCAGTACCTAGGAGTGCCCGTGACTGAGACGCGCGACGATACCGTCACCTGGCTGACCCAGGAGGCGTTTGACCGGCTCAAGGCCGAACTTGACCACCTTTCAGGACCGGGGCGCGTCGATATCGCGAAGAAGATCGAGGCGGCCCGCGACGAGGGCGACCTGAAGGAGAACGGCGGTTACCACGCGGCCAAGGACGAGCAGGGCCAGATCGAGGCGAGGATCATCGTCCTCCAGCACATCCTGGAGAACGCCCGCGTCGGCGCCCCGCCGCGCACCGACGGCGTGGTGGGCCCGGGGATGACGGTCACCATCCGGTTCGTCAAGGACGACGACGAGGTGACCTTCCTGCTCGCCTCCCGTGAGGAGAGCGGCTCGCCGATCGACGTCTACTCGCCGCGCTCACCGCTCGGCGCCGCCATCACGGGCAAGAAGGTCGGCGACAAGGCCACCTACTCCCTGCCGAACGGCCGCGCCAACACCGTCGAGATCCTCGAAGCCGTCCCCTACGTCGGGGCTTAGCACGGCCAAAAGATCTTTTTAAGCCGAACGGGCAGTGGTCCACGACCACTGCCCGTTCAGGCGGTTGTGAGCTGTCGCCCCGGTTACGACACGAGTTCGGCCTGCTGGCTGGGGGCCGGGTCGGCGGGGGCCCGGCCGCGCAGCGGCACCTCCTTGATGAACCAGGCGAGCACGAAGATGACCGCCGCCGCGGGCACCGCCCAGATGAAGACGCCCTGTATGGCGTGCGAGATCGCGAAGAACACGTCGTGCTTGACTGTCGCTGGCAGCGAGTCGACCGTGGCCGGGTTGAGCTGGCCGCCGCTGGCGCTGACGTGCACGCCCGAGCCGGCCGCGGCGGCGGCGAGCGACTCCACCAGCCGCCGGGCGAAGATGGCGCCGAAGGCGGCCACGCCGAGCGACCCGCCGATCTGCTGGAAGAACATCCGGGCGCTGCTGGCCACGCCCATGTCCCGCTGCTGCACGCTGTTCTGCGCGATCAGCGAGACCATCTGCATGAGGAAGCCCATGCCGAGGCCGAGGATGATGTAATAGATCCCCGACGTGACCTTGGTCGTGCCGACGTCCAGGCCGGTCAGCAGGTACATGCCGACGCCCATGATCCCCCCGCCGAGAATGGGGAAGATCTTGTACCGGCCGGTCCTCGTGGTCACCTGCCCGGCCACGACCGACGTGACGGTCACGCCGAGCATCATCGGCGTCAGCATCAGGCCGCTCACGGTCGGCGACTCGCCCTGTACCGTCTGCTGGAACAGCGGCAGGAACGTCATCGCGCCGAACATGGCCAGGCCGGTCAGGAACGTCATCACCATCGCGAGGGAGAAGTTCCGGTTGCGGAAGACGTGCAGCGGCATCATCGGCTCGGCCGCCCTCGTCTCGGTGACGTAGAACGCCACCAGGGCCGCCGCGGTGAGCAGGGCCAGGCCGACGATCTGCGCCGAACCCCAGGCGTACTGCGTCCCGCCCCAGGTGGCCAGCAGGATGAGTGCGGTGGCGGCCACGGCGAGCAGTGACCCGCCCAGATAGTCGACCTTGTGCCTGGTCTTCTTGGCCGGAACGCGCAGGGTAACCAGCAGGTAGACCAGCGCCGCGCCGCCCACCGGCAGGTTGATGTAGAAGATCCAGCGCCACGAGAAGGCGGTAGTGATGAACCCGCCGAGCAGCGGGCCGCCGATGGTGGCGAGCATCATCACGACCATCATGTAGCTCATGTACTTCCCGCGCTCGCGCGGGGCCACGATGTCGCCGAGGGTCGCCATCGCGCTGACCATCAGCCCGCCGGCCCCCAGGCCCTGCAGCGCGCGGAACGCGATGAGCTCCATCATGGATTGCGACAGGCCGGACAGCGCCGAGCCGATGAGGAAGATGACGATGGCGGTAACGAAGAACTTCTTCCGCCCGTACATGTCGCCGAGCTTGCCGTAGAACGGCGTGGTGATCGTGGACGCGAGGATGTAGGCGGTCACCACCCAGGACAGGTGCGCGACCCCGCCGAGGTCGCCCACGATCCGCGGCAGCGCGGTGCTCACGATGAGGTTGTCGAGCATGGCCAGCAGGATCGCCAGCAGCAGCCCGGGCAGCACGATCATCACCTCGCGCGGCGGGAGGAACTGCCCGCCCGCCCCGTTCATGCTCCCGTCCGCCGACCCCGGCCCCATGTTGGCTGGCCCCGTGTTGGCTGGCCCGGACCCGTTCATGCCGGACTCGGCCCCTGCGCCGCCCGCTGCTTCCGCCACCGCCCGCTTCCTCTCCTCCGCCGTCGTCCCGTCCGCCCCAGGCCGTGCATCGTTGACTTACCGGCCGGCAAGTCATTATGCTAGGACCGAAACTAACCGGCCGTCAAGTAAATACGGCGGCCCCGGCTCCGCCTAGGGGTACGAACGGACATGCACGACGCAGGGTCAACGGGTCCCACGCCACGGACCGACACCCGGTCCCGCGTGCAGAAAGTGGCGCTCGAGCTGTTCGCCGAGCAGGGCTACGAGAAGACGTCCCTGCGTGAGATCGCCGAGCGCCTAGGCGTGACCAAGGCCGCCCTCTACTACCACTTCAAGTCCAAGGAAGACATCGTCCACAGCCTCACCGACGACTACTTCGCCGAGATCGACGCCCTCCTGGACTGGGCCAAGGACCAGCCGCAGAGCGACGAGACCCGCCGCGCGGTCCTCGACCGCTACGTCACCATCGTGCTGGGCGGCAGTGAGGTCTTCCGCTTCCTGGAGCAGAACCGGGCGTCGGTGCAGGCCATGGAGGCCGGCAAGGAACGCTTCGCGCGCTTCCGGGACCGCCTGGACGTGCTCGTGGACATCCTGGCCGGCCCCGAGGCCCCGCTGCGCGACCGGGTGCGCGCCACCACCGCGACGCTCGCCGTAGGCGCGACCTGCATGTTCTTCCTGCAGCAGGTGGACGACCAGGACAAGCTCCGGGCCATCGTGCTTGAGATAGCCACCGACCTGACCAGCTGACCGCATGCTCTGCCTAGTGCGGGCCTTCCTAGTCCGCTCTAGTCCGCCCGCAGCTCGGCCCAGACGACCTTGCCGGGCCAGCCGGGGACCGTGGTCCAGCCCCAGCGATCAGACAGCGCCTCCACCAGCGCGAGCCCGCGCCCGCCCTCCTCGTCCGGCTCGGCCGGCCGGGCGGCAGGCACGCGAGGAACGCTGTCCCAGACCTCGGCCCGGAAGCTTACGTGGTCCGAGGCGAGCCGCAGGTCCACGACCGGCAGGCCGGCTTCGCCGTACCGGGGCCGGCCGTCCTTGTCCGCCGTGGCCTGCACGCTGTTGGTGACCAGCTCGGACACGATCAGCTCAGCCGCGTCGGCCAGGTCGGCCAGGTTCCATTCGTCCAGGATGGCGCGGGTGTAGCCGCGGGCGCACGGCACGGCGGTGGGCAGCGCGCCAAGCGGCAGGTGCGCCGACAACGGCCAGCCCGCGTTACTTCCCGCGCCGGCTGCGCCCTCCGCGTGCCAACGGGCATTCCCGGCCATGGTGTCACGCCTGCTGGTCGCGGTCGCTCCGCTACTCATTGGTCGGCCACGCCTCCTCGGCTCCTAAGGCGATGATCTCTTATGGGAGCCACGAACTGCGGGAGGCATGACCGCGAGCCCGATACAAGACGACTCGCGGTCAAGACGGTGGGCGCCTGAGGCGGCCTCGGCCAAGCCTGGCGGGCTCATCCTGTCCCGGCCGCCGACCCTCCCGCTGCCCGGACCAGGGGGAGGACGCGGTAGGGGACCTGGGTGGCGAGTGAGATCAGGTCGGCGGAGCGGACCACGCCCTCGGTGGAGACGATCGCGTCCACTAACTCCGGGAGCGGGCTTCTTGTGCCGCCGGAACCGGCCTTCTCAGGCTGGCCTGCCTCCCGGTAGGCGCTGGCGAGGCTCTTCCGCGTGCTCAGAGTCTTGAAATGGTTGGCCCCCAGCAGCCGCTCGCAAGCGGTCAAATTCCGCTCGTACAGCGGGATAGCCTCAGCGGGCCGACCTGAATGCCTGTACACGGTGGCGAGGTTGTTCCGTGCGGCCAGGGTCTTGCGGTGGTCGGCGCCCAGCAGCTGTTCCCGGGCAGCCAGGGTCTGCTCGATCAGCGGGATCGCCTCCGCGACCCGGCCCGCCTCTCGGTAGGCGGCAGCAAGGTTCTCCCGCGAGGTCAAGGTGTCAGGATGGTTAGCGCCCAGCAGCTGTTCCCGGGCAGCCAGGGTCTGCTCGACCAGCGGGATCGCCTCCGCGACCCGGCCCGCCTCTCGGTAGGCGGCAGCAAGGTTCTCCCGCGAGGTCAAGGTGTCAGGATGGTTAGCGCCTAGCACTTGCTCTCGAGCCTCCAGGGTCAGCTCAAACAGCTGCAGCGCCTCCGCGACCCGGCCCGCGTCCCGGTAAGCCGCAGCGAGGCTGCCTCGGGAGCTCAAGGTCTTGGGGTGGTCGGCGCCCAGCACCTGCTCGCGGATAGCGAGGGTCTGCTCGAACAACGGGATCGCCTCGGCCGGCCGACCAGCCAGCTGATATGCCACACCGAGATTATGCCGCGAGGTCAAGGTATCGAGGTGATCAGGACCCAGTACCCTCTCCTGGGTGGCCAGCGTTACCTCGAATAGCGGGATAGCCGCGGCGGGCTGACCCGCCAGCTGGTATGCAGCGGCGAGACTGTTCCGCGAGCTCAGGGTGGCCGGATGGTCACGGCCCAGCACCCGCTCAAAGTCCGCCGTCAGCTGCTGGCCGACCGCGACCGCCTGCGCCGCGCTTTCACCCAGCTCGATAAGGTGATAGAGCGCGAAGAACCGGAGCCGCAGCAGAAGCCCGGCCAGCTCCTCGTCGGTCTCGCTCTCGGGCCTAGGCGCATTATTCAACAGCGCCGCCACCTGCTCAGGGATATCCCTGGCGGCCTGGCGATCGTGCGATCCCGCAAGCGCCGCCGCGCGCGCCTGCAGCACTGAGGCAGCTGCTCGGCATGCCGTCGTCAATCGCTCCTGGTGGACCAGCTCATCACGCACTATACGCGTCACCAGACGGTGAGCGATAATGGTCTGGCCGTCCACGCTGAAAGTCAGCAGCGACCATTCGGCCAGCCGCGTCAGCGCCCGATCCACCGCGGCGGCAGCGACCGCTTCCCCGCCGCTGGCCAGCATGCCCGCCAGCCCCGCCGCATGCAGCAGCTCCCGGTTGACCCTAGCCCCCAACAGCATTGCCATGATCTCCATCACCCGGGTACACATGCCCGCATGATCGGCCGCTCGGACTGCCTCCAGGGACAGCAATACCGCCCTCGCCACGCCACGTGAGTATGGTTGCTCCTGCCCCGGGGTCAAGTGCTCCTCGACGGGCAGGTTCCTCAGCCGCTTCAAGTACGTCTTATATTCCAGATGCTGCTCAGCGATAATCGTCGCGGCCAGAGTCAGCGCCATCGGCAAGTGCCCCAGCTCGGCGGCCAGCGCAGCGGCTCCTTTTTCATCCGTCAGGCCGGTCCGACCGCCCAGAAGCGCCAGCGCCTCGTCGGCGGTGAACACCTCCACCGGCACGCTGGTTCCGAGACTCGCCACCGATCGCCGGGTGCTAGTGATCAGCACTCCTGCCTTACCGCCAGCAGGAATAAACGGCCGCAGCATGTCGGGATCTTCCGCGTCGTCGAACACGAGCAGGCAGCGATCCCCGTCGGCCTCTAGCCAGCGCCGCACAGCCCGGCCCGGATCAGGCGCGTCCTGCCCGAAGCCGTCAGACAGTCCGGCGGCGTCCACCACTGCGGCCAGGCCACCCAGCAGGCTCGCGGTGTTCCCGGCGTTGACCCAGGCCACCAGCCGCCAGCCCGCCGCCTGCTTCGCCCGTGCATAGGCGGCCGCCGTCTGAGTCTTGCCCACGCCTTGCCATCCGGTCAGCACCGAGACTCCCCGACCGGCCCAGTTCAGGCGCGCTAGCAAGCGCGGCCTAGGCTGGAAACCAGGCGGCTGCTGTAGGACAGCACCCACTACTACCTGATCACCGGGTGGATCCTGCGCAAGCGGCTTCGCGGCCCGCGGCTCCTTGGCCGCACGCTCCTCCCGGACCGTGCCCGAGGCCTGTGGCCCGGCTACTGGCATTGCCGCAACCGTCCGATCCACCACCGACCCCTATGAGGATTCGAGACCTAGACAGGTAACCGCCATGACCGCGGTCACGAGCATATTCATACCCACCCTGTCCGGGCTAAACTGGACAACCTACCTTGAGCTGGCTAAGTAACGGACAGCCGCGGGAGACGTGGCGGCAGAGCGAAGGTCGCCGTTGAGCGGGAGCAGGCCAGGTTCGGCAACTTGTGAGGGTCAGCTGAACGCGAGCGTGTAGCCCGCGGCGCGTGGCCTCATCGGTTCGTAGCGGCCGACTTGGCGGTGGTTGCCCGTCGCGTCGACGGGATCCAGGGCCGTCTCTGGACGGTGGACGAAACATCGAACCGCAGCGAGGCGTGAACCCGGAGCGCCGGCTGAGCGTCATCTATACGTCAGGGTGCTGTCTGGCGTCACTCCAACGGCCAGGGGGGGTCAATGCATCTAGCCGGAACCGTCTTTAACGAATTTATCGCATGTTGAAGACCAGAGCAGTCTCGTAAGTGCCGGTGGACATTAAATTCTTAACCAACGATAAATAGTTTCCTTTTTTGTCGCATAAATAATTTACGTGGCGAAGGGTATGAGATCTCGATTGGGGCGCTAGGCCCTAGTTAGGTTCTGATATAGATGGCACTCTCGGACCTGCCAGCTTCCCACGGCAGGCATCTGCCGCAACTCTATGTTGACGGGCGGAATGGGACTGAGAACCGCGCCATGTCGCCGTACCGCCCTATTTCTGCAGAGCTCGCAATCACGCCGACGGTGAGCGTCGTCATTCCAGCCAGGAATGAGGCCGCTAATCTACCGCACGTTTTCGCCACGCTGCCGCACTGGGTGGATGAGATCATCCTAGTTGACGGGCACTCCACCGATGATACCGTCGCAGTCACCCGGATATTTTGCCCTGAAGCCAGGATAATCAACCAGAGTGGCACGGGCAAGGGAGATGCGCTGATGGCAGGCTTCGCGGCGGCTACCGGTGACATCATCGTAACGATCGACGCGGACGGTTCGACTGACGGAGTGGAAATAGTCCAGTTCATCGGCGCCCTCGTGACCGGCGCTGATTTCGCGAAAGGCTCGCGCTTTTCCGGCAGCGGCCGCAGCGACGACATCACTGGCGTGCGCCGCTGGGGAAACCGACTGCTAAACATGCTCGTCAACCGCATGTTCCGAACACAGTTCACTGACCTCTGCTACGGCTACAACGCCTTCTGGGCTCGTCACCTAGACGCACTGCAGATCAACTGCACGGGCTTCGAGATTGAAACGCTGATGAACATCAGGGCGGCCAGGGTCGGCCTGAAGATCCATGAGATTCCAAGTCATGAGCGCCGTCGCATCTACGGGGCGAGCAACCTTCGCGCGTTCCGGGATGGATGGCGGATTCTCAAGGTGATCATGCGGGAGAGGTTCAGCGACTTTCAGCGGCGTGATCCAAACGATGTCGCCACTACAGTGCCTATCCCTGCCCTGTCTGGCATGTTGGCCGAAACCGTGAACGCCACGAGGGAAGGGACGTGAGAACGTAGCCATTCAGCCTGGGATTACGGCGGTGCGATGGCGGGCGGGAGCCATGATGCCCTTGGCGACGGCGCCGCGGTACCAGGCGCTGATCTCGGCTAGCTGCTCACCGGAGAGCCGGGGCTGGCCGGAGGCCCGGGCGGCGGTCGCGGCGGCGCTGGCATGGATGAGCAGGTCGGCCATGGACCGGGCCCAGAGCTGCCCGTCGGGGTCGAAGGTGTACAGGTCCCGCAGGTCTCGAAGGTTGTGCGCCCCGCACCAGGCGTGCAGCGCGCCGGTGAGATGGCTGTAGCCGGCGTAGCCGTCGCGGACACAGCTACGTGAGAACCTCTTGATCCCATTGTCACCCGCAGCGACACGGCCCGCCGCTGGTAGCATGAACGAGGACCCCGGATCTTGACCGTGCAGGGAAGCGCAAATGACACACGGCGGGATGTTACATCGTCCCAAGTACCCGCCATCTTCCGCTGCTCGTGGTCCAGGTTCAGGGCAGGAATCTACGAGGAGAAATAGACCGATGAGAGCTCCGATCTTGGTGGGTGAGCTCGAGCTGACCGAGCCGATCAACGACGTGCACCTGCCGGCGCGAGACGACGGTGTCGCGTACAACGGTGTTCGCCTGCTGGTCCGTCTGCAACGTATGCCCATCGGATATGTGTCGCTGACTCCGGATGCCCTCGACGCCGCTTCTGTTGCGCGAGAGATCTGGCGGCGGCTGTCGTGCGAGATCAACGCTCAGCGACTACGACATGGTTTGAAGGCCATCGACGCACTGCCGGTCGAAGGCTTCGCGACCGAAGAGAAGCTAGCGGAGGAGGTCACGGAGCGCCCGTTCATCAGCATCGTTCTCAACACACGGGACCGTCCTGAGAGTGTCGTGCGCACCTTGCGCGGGCTTCTCGAACTGCGTTATCAGCTGTTCGAGATCGTGTTGGTCGACAATGCGCCTAGCTCGGACATGACAAAGGACGCGGTCCTGGCCGAGTTCGGCGACGACCCGAGAGTCCGCTACGTACGCGAGCCGAGGCAGGGAACGTCTTTCGCTAAAAATCGCGGTATCGCCGAGGCTAGCGCGGACATCATTGCGTTTACCGACGACGACGTGAGGGTCGATCAGTGGTGGCTCGATGCCATCGTGCGCGGTTTCGGGCGAGCCGACGACGTGGCTTGCGTAACCGGCCTCCTGGCGACAGGCGCGATCGAGAACGAGGTCCAGCTCTACCTTGACAAGCGCGGCGCCCACGCATTGCTTCGTGAGGGGCGAGTCTTCGACCTCACCGAGAACCGCGATGATTCGCCCCTTTATCCCTACTCCGCCGGCGTGTTCGGCGCGGGCGCGAATTTCGCGATGACCCGGAGCGCTCTCGACGAGCTGGGCGGCTTTGATGAGGCGCTCGGCGCCGGAGCTCCGTGTGGCGGGGGCGAAGACAACCATATGTTCATGGGGACCGTTCTTGCCGGTCATCGTCTTGTGTATGAACCGTCGGCGATCGTCTGGCACTTCAGTCACATCGAGCTTGACGCTCTGTCTAGGGGAATGGTGACGTGGGGCTCGGGCACCACGGCCGCCCTGACTGCTCTTGTGCTCCGCGATCGGAGAGTGGGACTCGACCTGTTGCGCAGACTCCCCACTGGCACGATCGGCGTCTCCTCGATGGGCAGCCGGACGAGGGACGATCCGACGTTGCCGTCGGGCATGACTGCCCGGCAGCTCGGCGGAATGGTGCTCGGCCCCTGGTTGTACCTGAAAGCCCGGCGGGATCTCCGGCGGCTGGCCGATCATCCGGCCTTGGCGCCAACCCGAACATGATCGCGGCGATCCGGCAACATCGGGAGCCAGACGTTGAAATGAGCGCTACTGGCCGCTCTTGACGGCGGCCGGGTTTCGAATCTGGTGGCGTACGCGGCCGGTGATATAACCGGCGGCAGTCGTGCCCAGCCCGGCCAGGAGTGCAGTCAACCTTACGAAGGCGCCAGCGTCGCCCGTGGCGAAGCTGCGCAGTTCGCGAAGTAGTGCTGCCGGAATCACCACGGTAACGTGGCGTCGTTCGCGTTCCAGTCCCGCGGAGGCGCCCGCCAGCCGGACCACTGCAGCCTTCGATAGGCCCTCATGCCAGCAACGGCGCACGAAGTAGCGGAATTTGAGGCGCTCTTGCCCGACGTGATGATCGACGACGGCGGAGGGCACGTAAAAGACAGCCGATCCCGGCCTGCTCGCGGTGAGCCGGATGGCCAGTTCTGTCTCCTCGCAACCACCCGGACGGGTGCCCACCCGGCCAACTGCAGCGTCGAATCCCCCGACTTCGAGCGCGAGGCCGGTCCGCAGACTCATGTTGGCACCGATCGGGTTGCGCACCGGGCCCACTGATTCCGGTAGCCCGCGGTAGCTGCAGCCAACGACCCAGTCGAACTCAGGAGGCAGCCACTTGGGCCGAAGCCCCGGCCACAGCGGGTGCACGCCACCCCCGGTAGCCACAACATCTGAGGAACGGTACGGTTCGACGAGGGATGTGAGCCAGCCTGGCCGAGCCACGGCGTCATCGTCGAGGTAGACGGTTACCGGCTGGGTTGCCGCCCGGAGTCCAGTGTTGCGGGCGCCCGACAATCCTGGAGTACCGTCGCTCTCCAAGACTGTTATCCCGGCAAGTTCACGGCGTGCTCGTGCTGCCAGGTCGGCGTTGTGGTCAATAACCAGCAGCACCTCTACCGGTCCTGGATGCTGGGAAAGCACGGACTCCACCGCGACGCGTGTCTGCTCCCACCGCCGCTCGGTATAGGCGCAGACGACAACGCTTACTTGCAGATCGCCATCCTCGGCGGTCATGTCCGGTGGACCCCCGCCGAGGCAAGGCTGCGCTGCCGCGCTCCCCGCTCCAGAGCCCGTGCATTCTCCGCCTGAATTTCCCCGGACCACTCGATCCTCCGTCTAAGTCGGCGACCAGGCCGCCAGGTGGATACCGCATATTCATAAGCAGCGACTCAGGCCCCTTCGTGGACACGGTTGGGAACGTAGGTACAACGGAGCCGCCGCTCCGTTGATTTTACCTTCTTTCCTGCATCAGATCTTGCTCTCCTCCATCGACGGACGGCGTTGGCTGTCATGTCGGCGCA
>Ga0208044_1001133_pt1 | contig 15463 bp, 15 predicted proteins | sample Sb_taG_8_FD_187712 | JGI IMG/M metagenome (GOLD analysis project Ga0208044, IMG submission 187712) | Peat soil microbial communities from Weissenstadt, Germany - Sb_50d_c_BC metaG (SPAdes) (version 2) | ecosystem: Environmental > Terrestrial > Soil > Wetlands > Peat | place: Germany... | reverse complement strand
GTTCACGTCAATGCGGAAGTCTCGTGCGGCCGCGAAATCCGCTCAGTGTCCGCCATCGCGTAAATGACCTGCCGAACCAAGGTCACATCCAGCGCTGGTCACAGCGACCGCACTCAGGCCGCATCGGGGCTAGTTTCTATGCCCTCGGTGTCGGGCTGGGCTTTGCAATAGATGCCCTCTGTAGGTGTCTGTGACCTGCAGTTTTGCAGGCTGTTGCGCCAACCGTCGCGCGGAGGTGGCACAAGGCGCCCAAATCTGCGGACATACAGGGCGGCAAGCCGGTGACCAGGAAGTTCTTCCGCGCCAACCAACGCGCAAAGAACCTCGGGAGGCCAACGCCTGTACCAGCCCTGCGCGAGCCTAGCAGTGCCCGGCGCGGGACGAGCCGATGTGGATCGAAGCTGAGCCTGGCTCGCGGAGTATCTGCGATCCAGCGACCATCACCAGCGAGCACGCCAGGGACTCCCCCGGATCGGCGCAGCGGGCCAGGCGTTCGGGTTCGGCGGACCATGAACCTAATCTTTATGCGGAACAAGCTCCCGCACGTCGCACAAGGGCCCTGTGCTCCTGTGCTCGACGCGAACAATCCGAGGTTCGCGTGAGCGTCCGGCTAGGCCGGGACAGCATCCGTTCTTGGCGCGCGCGGCAGGATGTGTCCGCAGGATGCTCGGTCATGAAGGCTCCCCCTCTCCTCCTCCAGTTGCCGCCAGTAGCGGCATGGGCTGGGCGTCGTCGTGTTCGCCACTGCCGCTGACGTCGGCGACGACCGAGCTGATCGCTAAGGCTTGCGGCCCATCCCGGCGTAGCAGGGGATCGGGTACTCGGAACCGGGCCCGTGCCACTCCGGCAGCGGAACGACCCCAGGCTCCACCATCTCGAGCCCGTCGAAGAACCGCTCGAAGTCGGGCCGGGTCCGCAGCGTCAGCTGCGTCGGGCCCATCCGCTGGTTGAGCCGCGCGGCCCCCTCGGTCACCCGCCCGGTGTCGATGTCGCGGACCGTATCGGAGACGGTCAGGTAGCTGCCTGGCGGGAGCGACTCGAGCACGTGCCCGACGATCCCCCAGGGGTCGTCCCCGTCCGGGATGTACTGCAGGACCATCAGCGCCATGACCGCGACCGGCCTGCTCAGGTCGAGGGTCTCCGCCGCGCCCGCCAGCACCTTCTCGGTGTCCCTGATGTCGGACGGCACGTAGGCGGTGGCCCCCTCGGGCACGCTGGTCAGCAGCGCCCGGGCGTAGGCGAGCACGATCGGGTCGTTGTCGACGTACACGATCCGGGAGTCCGGGGCGATCTCCTGGGCGACCTGGTGGGTGTTCTGCGCGGTCGGCAGGCCGGTGCCCAGGTCAAGAAACTGCCGGATCCCGGCCTCCGCGGCCAGGTAGCGTACCGCGCGTCCGAGGAAGGCCCGGTTGGCCCGCACGCCAGGCAGGACGGTCGGGTTGGCCGCGATCACCTGCTCCGCGGCCTCCCGGTCGGCGGCGAAGTTGTCCTTCCCGCCGAGCCAGTAGTCGTACACCCGGGCGGGATGGGCCACGCTCGTGTCGAACGTGACTCCTTCGGGGGTCGGGTCGCCGACCTCAGCCATGAGCTGCCATCTCTTTCCGCGACCGCGTCGGCCGCACAGAACCGGAACCGCTTGCCCCCCGTAGAGGGTAACGCCGCCGCATGGCGACGGCCGGTGTACCCCCGACAAGGATGGCCATCAAGGCCCTGGCCGCTAACGCTTTTCTGCCCGGCGCGCTGCTGCCTCACCACCTGGGACGGGCCTTATAAGCGGCTCGCCCAGAGGGCCTGCGGCCGGGCTCGGTGCTATCACCACAATCCCGGCACAAGCCGCTTGGTACGGGCGGCGTAGTCCGTGTACGCCCGGCCTATCACCTCGGTGAGGACAGCTTCCTCGACGAAGATCCGGTGGATCAGGACGCCGGCCGGCAGCACCAGCAGGATCGCCAGCGGACTTCCGGGAGCGGGAGGTGCTTCTTGGCCTCTTCATAGAGCTCGGCCGGGAGCGGCCCCCTCTCCGACGTCGAAGACGCCCATCGCGACATGATCGGGCAGATTCGGCAGGATGGACCGCTCTGGCCCGAGAGCGGCTGGGGGTGCGGTAGGGGGCGAGCACCGGGCCCGTTCGGTCCAAAGATCTTTTCGCCGAACGAACCGGGTATCACGGCCCCCGGCCGGCTAGTAGCGGATAACGCCTGGCGTCCCGCCTCCGCAGGCGATCGACTCGCCGTTGACCGAGACCGACAGGGGTGAGGCCAGGAAGGCGATCACGGCCGCGACCTGGCTGGCGTCGATGAGCGTGCGGGTGAGGTTGCGGCCGGCCAGCTTGCGGACCATCAGCTCGAGCGCGCGCTTGGCGTGCGCCCCGGCAAGTGTCCGGGCACGAGCGGCCTCGGGATAGCGTTAACCGCATGGCGATCATGACGCGGCCGCTTGGCCGGACGCAGGCGGACGTGACCATCCTCGGATATGGCGCCATGGAACTGCGAGGCGCGCCGGGGGGACCTGAGATAGCGGACGAGGACGCCGGGTCCCTGGTCAACGCGGTCCTAGACGGCGGCATCAACCTGATCGACACCTCGCCCGACTACGGCCGCAGCGAGGAGCTCATCGGGCGCTACGTGGGGCACAGGCGCGATGAGTTCTTCCTCGCCTCCAAGTGCGGCTGCCTAATGGAGCTGCCGACGGACGTGCCGCCACCGTACCCGCACGACTACAGCCCGGGCAACGTCCGCGCGGTTGTCGAGCGGTCGCTGCGGCGGCTCCGTACGGACCACCTGGATCTCGTCCAGGTGCACATGTCCCCGAGCAGGGCCACGCTGGAGGAGAACCATACGGTCGAGACGCTCCAGGAGCTGCGGGACGAGGGCAAGGTCCGGTTCGTCGGCATGTCAGGCATCCTCCCTGACCTGCCTGACCACCTCGCGATGAACGTCTTCGACGCCTTCCAGATCCCCTACTCGGCCATCCAGCGCGACCACGAGGACCTCATCGCCGAGGCGGCGGGCAAGGGCGCGGGAACGCTGATCCGGGGCGGCGCGGCCCGTGGCGCGGCGTCGGAGGAGAAGAACTGGCGGACCGGCCCGCTCACCCAGGAGCCGGGCCTCGGCCAGCGGAACTGGGAGACCTCGGGCATCGAGGACCTGCTCGCCGACGCGGGCATGTCCACGATGGAGTTCGTCCTCCGCTTCACCCTCAGCCACCCGGGCCTGTCGACCACCATCGTCGGCACCGCGAACCCGGCGCACCTGGCCACCAACATCGCAACAGCCGAGAAGGGGTCCCTCCCTGCCGACCTCTATGAAGAGGCAAAGAAGCGCCTCCCGCAGTGATAAGCCGACCGGCGCCGATCCATCCGGTACGGGCCGCCAATGAGGCCTGCTGGAGGGCCAGCGCGCAGGACCGCCTTCCGCCCGGAACGCAGACCAGGCCGGTTTGTACAGTATCCCCATCGGAAAAATCGGATATGCCTCACTGAGGAGGGCCCTGCCGTGGCGGCGGTGTACGGATTATTAAAACGCCCGTCCGGTCACCTCGGGCGAATTCCTTTGCGGAGCGATATGTGGGAACGCTACGCCGGGAGTGCCTTGACCATCTGCTGATCCACGGTGAACGGCACCTGCGCACCGTCCTTGCCGAGTTCCAGAGCCACTACAACCATCACCGTCCCGACCGAGGCCGATCCCTTCACCCGCCGGTACACAACCCAGGCGAGGCCACCGACATGACTGCCCGGATCAACCGCCGGACCACCGTCAGCGGGCTGATCAACGAGTACCACAGAGCCGCCTGACGATCGCGGGAAACCCAGCGCAGCAAGAGCATACGCGGGTTATGGCACCCCACAGGGTCCCGTGAGTCACATACCCTCCTACGGCGGGTTCGGGGGAGGGCACCCACATTTTCACCCGCATGCTCGCTGCCAGCTCTGTCGACGTTCTCCGTACCCTTGAGGGCGTAGCGGTCGATAGACGCCGCCGATTCAGGCCAGAGACCGATGACGGGTCAAATAAAGTCCGTACCGCGTGGCGCGGTCGCTGCTCTTTGCTGCTGTATATCTGACTGCGCGGGGCCTGCGTCCGCGTCGGCCCACGTGTATTATTACCATCAAGTTACCCGACTGCTGGAAGCTGAGCGCTAACGTTGTCTGATAGTCTCGCGGGAGATGTCTTTGCGTAATCAGTATCTTTCTCTTTCTCAATTTGAATCGGGCGGCCTGATTCCTTACGGGCTGGCGATTAGTAATAAACTCTACCCGGCGTCCCCAATAAGAATTGGGGTTCTCTTGGAAAAAACGTCACGTGATCAAGGTTCTGATGCCCTGGTTATAACTCGCGAACAATACTATCGTACCGTCGCAGAACAAAGTGAGAATGCAGAAGAAAGATATAAGGTAGAAATAAATTCTTATCTTAGCGCATACGTCAAATATGCGCGAGTAAGAATGGTACTTGCCTGGTTCCGGGCATTCCTTTACCTCTTGCATACGGTCGCGTTCTTTGTAGCATTCGTTGACCTATTTCTTCTGGTTGTTCTTTACTTGCCTAATAGTTCATTGCACTTGAAGGACTACTACTTCTTCAACACTTCATTGCACGTTGATTTGACGAGTAAGCGTGATCTGCTCATAATCCTTGGTGCCGCTATCGCAGCTCTTCTGCTCACTTCTCGGCTCGGCAAACTACTATCGCATCGGATCTACCGCACATATAAATCACTTCAACCTTCAGCTCAAGCTCTCGATCAGCGACTAATAAATGAGTTCCGGACCGTCATTGTTGATCTTATGCGGAAATCCCACGAGCGTCGGAATGAACCGATGCTCCTTTCTGGCCGTGCTCCTACACTGGTCGAAGTAGAATCTGTACGCGTGTTTCCGTCCGAGACCTTTGACGAAGTTGTCGATTTCTTGGAACAGCATGTCACATCCGCTGTAGGCATAGCTGGCAGTAGAGGTGCCGGAAAATCTACGCTTCTTCGCTGGCTTTTTAACACTCTATCGCCTGAATGGATCACCGTCTATCTGGCAACACCGGCAACATACAATGCTCTCGACTTCGCCCGAATGATTTTTGGAACAACGGCTAATGCTATTCTAACCAACTACCAATCGAAAGCAATTCCAGTTCGATCCAGAATGTGGCATGCTTCCATGAGCGCCTTTCGGCCACGTCCCCGCCTCGCTCAGGAAGAGATAGTGCGTATTTCTAATGACATACTAAGTCTTATCGGTAGGTCCAGAACTGACCAGTGGACCACCACGGGCGGGTTCTCTGCTAAAGGTGCGTCGTTGACACGGCAAAAGCAGACTACCACGACAGAACGAGAGCCTACCCATCCCGAATTGATTGCGGCTTTTACGCGATATCTTGAAACCTACCGGAGGTTGGGTGGACGGAAAATCGTCATCGCAATTGACGAGCTAGATAAGCTTGCAACCGCGGACGACGCTATCGGGGCCGTTAATAGTTTGAAGGACCTCTTCCATCTGCCCAATACTCATTTCGTAGTTTCTGTTTCCGAGGATGCATTGGTGCGTTTCGTAATGCGCGGCATTCCGTTTCGAGATGTATTTGATTCCGCTTTTGATAATATTGTTCAGGTCGAGCCGCCCTCACCTGAAGATGCATGGAAGTTGCTGGCACATCGGACCGGTGGATTCCCTATTTCTGCGGCTCTGTTCTGTTACGCATGGTCGGGTGGTATGCCCCGCGATCTGATTCGTGCGGCGCGGGCATGTGTAGATATTCGGAGGCGCAGGGGCAAAACAGTTACGGTAGCAGAACTAACACCTACCGTAGTTCGGCATGACTTGAAGGACGCTTTGGACGCAGCCTTGACCAACGTTTTGGGGGAAGATAATACACAAGGCGTTGAATCTATGCTTGTGCTGCGGCGAAAGCTAGAGGACGAGTCGATCCCACTGGAGGACGTGCTAAAGGGCGCGGATTTGAGAGGCGAGCTCGATGTTGGCGGTGGCGACCAGGATCGTATGCTGTTGCTTAAGCGACTCGCATTGTACGTTGACCTGGGTCACTCTATGGTAGACTACTTTACGAGCAGTTTCGACGAAAAAGTGACAACCAATTTTGACGAAGTAATAGGAATCGTACGCAAATTTGCGCGCGCCAAATTGGCGCTATCAATGTATCCGCATGAGGCCGAATGGCTATTGTCTGAGGCCCTTAAGGCAATGAAGAATGACGGATAATACCCTGTACCCGTGTGCCGTTCAGGCGGCCAGGGGCGGAACGCGGCCACCCGGGTGCACCTGCCGAATTCGCCGCGTCACCACGCAGGGACGAGCGCTGCGGGCATGCGGTCCAGAACTGGACGATATGAATGCCGTCATCCCAGCTGGCCGCTGCCCCGCGGCCAAGATGGCGGCGGTCTCATCCCCGCCGGACGCGGCTTCCTCGCAGAACGCATCGACCCGCCGCTGATCCTGGTGAAAGGGGTGCTGGTCGCTGCGGGCACAGCAGTAATGTTCCCCTTCCCGGGCAACCGATCATCCGGGGTATTCGTGGAGTCTGCATGACATCACGCGCACGCGCCCGCGACGGCAGGCTGGCGTTCGGCGACATGGCCGCGGTATTCCGCGCGCACCGGGCTGAGCTGGTCCGGCTCGCCGCGTTCATCCTCGCCGACAAGGGGGCGGGCGAGGACGTGGTGCAGGACGTGTTTGCCCAGATGCACGCCCGCCAGGGCAAGCTCGGGGACCGCGGCCAGGGAACGCCCGCGGACCCGCTGCCCTACCTGCACCGGGCGGTGGTCAACGGCTGCCGCTCAGCACTGCGTCGGCGGCGGCTGATCAGGCGGCACGCGGAGCACGATCCGCTGTGCCCGCCGCTATCGGTCGAGGAAGCCGCACTGCTGTCCGAGGAGCGCCGCCAGGTGCTGGCCGCGCTCGCCGCCCTGCCCCGGCGCCGCCGGGAGGTCCTGGTGCTCAGGTTCTACCTGGGCCTGTCCGAGGCGGAGATCGCCGCGACGCTCGGCATCAGCCCCGGCACCGTCAAGTCCACCGCGGCCCGCGGCCTGGCCACGCTGGCCGACGCGCTGAAGGAGACCAGATGACCATGCATGACGACGACCTTGCCCGCACCGCGGACCGGCTGGCGGACGCCCTCGGCGCCGCCGCGGCCGTGATGGAACTCCCCGCCGGATCCAGCAACGCCGCGTCAGCCGTCCCGGCCAAGCGTGCGCTGCGATCTTGGGGCGGCCGCGCCTCCGGCTGGCTGGTGCCGCTCACCGTCGCGGCCGGCGTCGCCGCGATCGTCCTCGTCTCCGTCTTCGCGGTCGCCGCATTGAAGCGGCCAAGCGCCCGCCAGGGCCCCCCGGCGGACGCAAGCACCTCCAGCGGTCCGCCGCCGTTCTACGTGACCGAAGTGCAGGCCAAGGGCACCAGCAGCCTCGCCAATGTCATCCAGGTGCACCGGACCTCAGACGGCGCGGTCACTGACACGGTCACGGCACCGGCCGGCTGGATATTGAGCGGCCCGGTGTCCGCGGCCACCGATCGCGAGTTCTTCGCGGCGGCGGCGCGGCCTGACTGCCAGGCCAGCCGGATCCTCCGATTCACCCTCACCGCGTCGGGCCAGGTCGCCAGCTCCCAGCTGGCGGGCCCGACGATCAAGGAGTGGCTGTGGTCGGTGGCCGCGGCACCCGGCGGATCCCAGGTCGCATTCGTCGGAATTCCGGCCGGCCCGAGCTGCAGCACCTACGACACTGGCCAGCCCTCGGTCGACGGTCAATTTATCGGGTCCTCGGTCAGCGTCCTCGACCTGACGTCCGGCACGATCAAGACCTGGACCCAGGCCGACCGATCCACCGGGGCGGATGTATACGCCACGCCACTGTCGTGGGCCGCGGACGGCAGCCGTCTCGTCCTGAACTATCAGCTACCGGGCGGCGGCAGAACAGAGCTACCGGGCGGCGGCAGAACAGGAGGTCAGATAAGTCAGACGGGCATGGCGGTTCTTGCGCTGAACACCGCTACCACGGGCGGCTCGATCCAAGCCGCCAGCCGGGTGCTGTGGTCCCAGCAGAGCGGTCCCTGTCACGACTACTGCATCACTGAAGGGATCTTCGCCGGTCCCGGTGACACGCTGATCGCTCCTGCGATGCCGTTGCACCCGTCCAGCGATGAGACGTCGCTGGTGCTGCGCATTCCGCTGCCGCAGCGAGCCGGCGCCGCGGCGACCGTCCTGTACGCCGGGGCGTCAAGGGGCGCCGCCTGGTATGGCATCTTTCCGGACCCGTCGGGCCGGTACCTGCTCGCCGGGATCAACGGCAAGCTTGGCTGGATCTCCGGGGGGAGGCTGATCCCCCTGCAGGCCGAGCCGCAGCTGTCGTGGATCGCCTGGTAAGCCGAGGATGGCGGCGATGTGGGCGGCGCCGGGACGGCGGGGGTTGGCCAGCACCTCGTCGGCCAGGGCGTCGGCGGCGATGATCCCAGCAGGCCGTGCCGGCCTGCCATGACCGGGGCAGGACCCGCCGGGGCCGGGACTGCGCAGACGGCCGGTGCTGGCGGGAGATCCCCGGCAGGCGCGGCAGGGGCGCGGTATGCCTGCCCGTGCCGCAGGCTACAGCACCATCGCGGCGTAGCCGTTCATGGCGCCGTTACCGGCACCGATCCACAGGAACGCGACAAGATCACCATCGCGGACCCGACCGGCCCGGCGGTCCTCGTCCAGCAGGATCAGCGTGCTGGCGGCCGAGGTGTTCCCGTAGTGGCTGACACCGACCGGAACCCTTTCGGGCGGCAAGCCCAGCATCTGGACGGCCTGGCGTACCACCACGCCGTTGGCTTGGTGCAGGTACCAGCGGGCTACCGAACCGATGTCGAAGTCCGTCCCGGTCAGCGGCTTGACCGTGACGGGCCAGTCCTCCTGCAGCATCTGGAAGTTACGGGCCATGAGCGCAGGGAAGACCTCCGCCACCTTGACGCCGTCCATCAAGAAGACATGGTCAGACAGGTTCGCCGCCGAGGTGTGGTGCAGGCAGCCGCCGGCGGGATACATGACGAGCTCGACGTCGGGGTTGGTCTCATAGCGGACCGACAGGAGTCCCTTCGGCCGGCCGCCGGGGGCTTGAGGGGCAGAGCGGAAGACAACGGCACCGGCGCCGTCGGCGAACATGAGCGGGGCCAGCCATCCCATGCCGCTCGGGTGCCCGTAGTAGGCGTCGTGAACCTCGGGGCCGAAATAGCCTGACGGGCAATTGCTGGCCACCACCAAAGCGGTAGCAGGCACCATCGAGATCAGCGAAGCAGCAGCCGTGCGAAAGCCAGCGGCGAGCCCGGCGCAGCCCAGGTTGTGGTGAACCAGGGCGGCGTCGCGGCGCAGCCCGAGCCCGGTCATCAGGAAGCGGAAGTGATCCTGGCAGGAGATCAGGTCGGGCGTAGATGTGACGTGCACGAATATGTCTACCTCACCAGCGCCGATGCCGGCATCGCCGAGAGCCGAGCGTGCCGCCGCCAGCGCCAGGTCGCCATCGTAGATACCACCATCGGACCGGCTGCGCTTGCGCCGCCCCCCGAACTCATAATCCAGGCGGCGCTCGTAGATGCCGAGGTGCTTCACGACCCACTCCGGCTCCAGAAGCCTGCCGTCAGGCCGGGCCGGACGCAGATACTGGAGGATCTGCTGATTGGAGACCCGGTGATCAGGCAGGTACGACCCAGCGCCGGCGACTGACACCGATACCCGCGACGCCAGCGCGGGGAAAGCCGAACTGTTCATCGGACAGCCCCCTTCCGGGCCAGGCTGTCACCGCCCAGTGACCCAGCCATCGTCATCACAAGACGGCGGCGGCGGCAGAAACTAGGGTCCAAGGTCTGTCAGTTCCGGCCAACCGTCCCTGAATTCAGGCGCGCCGCAGCCCAGGCACCCAAGAAGCGGACTGGCTGTTTCGCTCGCTCTGAGCGCCACGGCGCTTCCATGCGGCCGCATGGCTATGCCGGAACTACCTGCTCGACGCAGAACCGCAAACCCACCCGTGTCAGTGCCGGAACCCGCACTAGCGTTTCGTAACAGACGGCGACAGCATAAACGCCCGTGCGACACGCGATATCCGCGACCACGGCCCGGTGATCCTCCATCTGTCGGCAGGACCCACGCCGCAGTCGATAGTCGCGGCCCTCCCGCTGCCGGGGCGCCCCGTCCAGCCTTCAGCACTGGGAGGCCGCAATGACCGCTCCGTCATCGCTCCCGTCATCCCCGGCTCGCCCTGCCCGTCGCGGGTGCGGCGGGGAGGGCCCGATGATGGTGGCCATATTGCGCAACTGGTCGACGAACTCGCCAGGAACCCTCGCTGTCCCGGTGGTCAGCCGGCGACGATTACCTCTACGCCAGCGTGCTGGCACAGCTCGTCGAGGTAGTCGGTGGACTCGTCAGTGGCTATGGCGGTGACGTCACCGAGATCACAGACCTTGGCGAAATCAGAAGCGCCGAGCTTGCTGTGGTCCATGACGACGATGGCGCGCCGGGCTCGTTCGATGACAGCTTTCTTGACCTGGGCTTCGGCCAGATCTGCGACGGTGAAGCCCTGGTCGGTCAGGCCAGTTACCCCGATGAATGCGATGTTGACAGTGAACTGCGCCAGGTCCGACACGGTCAAAGGCCCCACGAAGCACGCGCCCGTGGGTCTGAAGGTGCCCCCGAGGACGGTGTGTCGGACGTCGGCCTCTCCCGCAACCGTCTGCGCCACCGGTAGCGCATTGGTCAAGACGTTGACATTCTTCGGTCGTGGTTCAAGGCCCCCGTTGTGGGTGAGCAGTTCTGCGATGCCCAGGACGGTGCTCCCGGCATCAAGGAAAACCGCGTCACCGTTGTTGATCATTGCGATGCACGCGCGTGCAATGCGCGACTTCGCCGCGGAGTTCGTCGACATGCGCTCGGGCAGGCCGGGCTCGAATGAAGGCCGGGCCGCGATGATGCCACCGTGCGTCCGGCGGAGCAGGTGCTGACGGGCCAGGTCGGAGACGTCCTTGCGCACGGTCGGTTCGGTGACTCCGAGGAGCCTGGCCAGCTCGGTGTTGCGGACCCGGCCGCGCTCATTGAGTAGCTGGAGGATGCGCACGTGCCGTTCTTCGGCGAATGCGTGGCCTTCCCCGTTCCCGGACTCGCTGCTGGACCTTGGCGGCATGAGCTAAGTCTCGCGTAGTACGCGCTCGATGATGTGTCCGACCTGGCGGGCGTGCGACTGGGGCGCCTCGTAGCAGCGCGCTCGCGGCTGAGGGGGAGACCGATTGGACGCTAGCGAACTCGGCCGTCTTCGCGAAGCATGACTTAGCCTCATCGGCCGACATCGGTCCGCGCCCAGTCCGTGCAGCATCACCACGGGGACGCTTCCTGTTCCGGTCAGGTCGGACGCGAGCGATTCTCGCGCTGGAGACCGGTTCATGACCTCGCCTTGAGGGCGTGTTCCGCGAGGAAGTCGTGCACGCGGGCGGCGTCGTCAGCGGTCAGGTCCTGCGCGATGACCGGGACCGGCTCAGGTAGTTCTTGGTGGAGGCGCATCACGAGGTGGTAGTCCATGGCGCCGTGGCCGGGGGCGGCGTAGGAGGTGACGACGTCCTTGGCGTGAACGGCGGCTGTGCGGCTCCCAAGCCTGCCGAACGCGTCGCGCAAGATCTCCTCCTGGCGTGCTGCGGTCTCGGGCGTCAGCAGATTGGCGGGGTCCAGGACGATGGCGATGCTTTCAGCGCGATGGCCGAGGTCGGACAGGAGGCGTTCTGCCGCGGCGGCGTCCCGGACGACGTTTCCCGGTTCGGGTTCGACGCCTAGCCGGATGCCAGCCCTTTCAGCGGCCGGAATGAGCTGCTCGAACGTGTCAAGCAGGTCCTGCCAAGCCTGAGCAGTGCTGTTGTCCGGGTGGGCGCGCCACATGTTGCCGTGGTCGCGGGTCCCGGTGCACAGCGTCACCACCTTCGCCGACAGGTCCGGCGCGCGCCGGATGACAGCGATCGCGTCAGCGATGGCCTGCCGGCGGCGTGAGGCATCCGGGTCGATCATGTTGAACGTCCCGGACACCCCCCAGATCCGCACCCCCTTGTCCGCGAACGCGCGGCCGATGTCCCGGGCTTCCTCGCCGGTAAGAGAACTGTCCAGCGTGGGCCGGCCCACTGCTGACAGGTTCAGCTGAGTCGCGGTGAAGCCAGCCCGGGCGATGGCCGACGCGACCTCGTCTGGCGTTCCCGCGGGGAACACACGGGCAAAGACGCCTAGCTCGGTCACGGCTTGACCCTTGCGCCGTCGCTAGCCACCGACTCGGCGACCGCATCGATCAGCTTGACGGCCGCGACACCGTCGGCTGCGCCGGGTGACGGCGGGGTGTCCTCGCGCACGGCCCTGGCGAAAGCCTCGATCTGCCGCTCATAGGCGCTGCTGTCACCGAAGACGGGACGCTCGATGGTGGCCGTGGCCTCGCTGAACACCTCGACATCGCTCGCGCGCAGCATGAACGGGAAATGCGTTCGCAGCTTAACCGAGCCGCGCTCGCCGTAGATCTCAGCGCCTTCAGACCACTCGGCGTGAACATTTGCCGTGATCTCGAAATGCGCCACGCCACCGTCGACGAGACTGGCCAGCCCGTGCCAGGACATGTCGTTGCCCAGGCGGGCGAAGCGGGCGGACAGGTCCTGCGGGTCGCCAAGAAGATAGCGCATGCCGTCCAGGACGTGGGCGCCATGCGTGGTGAGCAGGTAGGTCTCCCTGTCTGCCTTGTAGGCGGCTTCCTTGGCGCGGACCGTTTCGTCGACTACCAGCGCGGGAAAGAGCGTTGCCTCTGTGTCCGGACGCAGGCCTGACATGACGCGGTACCAGACGGTTGCCGACAGGACCCGCCCGATCTTGTTCCGGACGGCGTCAGCTGCGAACTGCACCCCCGGGTCGTATCGCTTCATGGCCCCGACCTGCAGCTTCAGACCCGTCTCGGCGGCGAGTCCGGCGAGTTCTTCGGCCTCGGCCCTGGTGGCCGCCAGCGGCTTTTCGACCAGGACGTGCTTGCCGGCGCGCAGGGCCTGCGACGCGAGAGGGAGGTGAAGGCGATCGGGAACGGCGACGATGACGGCCTCAACCTCGGCTGCCGCCAGGAGTTCGTCAACGGTGGTGTACCCCGGCACTTCATACCGGGCGGCAACGTGCTGGGACAGCGTCTCCGACGGGTCACACAGGCCAACGAGGTCCGCGCCCTCCGCCCTGGCCAGCGCGGGCAGGTGTGCCGCCTGCGCGATCCTTCCGGCTCCGATCACGCCGATGTTCAGCTTGCTCACGGTTACGTCCTTTCTGTTCCCGACATGACGGTCGTGTCTGTCAGGTGGATCGGGGGGCGCTGGGCGGCTCGTGATGCGAGGTCGGCGGCGCCGTGGCGTTGAGGTGCACTTCGACCGGCAGGAGGGTCCGCCCCCTCACCGCGGACACCAGATCTGGCCCGAAGAGAAGGTCATCGACGTTGTGGCCATCGAAGACATCGAGATGGAAGCCGTTCGCGACCGGTGCGACGAGATCGATGGCCCGTCCCAGATCGAGCAGGTCGGCCGGCCAGAGGGACACGAACGATTTCACCCGGCCCTCCTCCCAAACGAGGCATATCGAAAGTATAGCGATTGAGTTCAGAACTGTATAGAGCTAAAACGAAAACATGTCGGCGGAACCTCAAGACTAGTGCCAAGATCGCCGCACCTGCTGCAATAGTCCTCCGCGCGAAGCCGTTACCAGTGCAAAGGTGGGAAAATGGCTACCTATGGCGCGCAATCGCCAGCACTCGGCCTTGAAGCGGATACGTGGAGTAGAACCCACCGAGCGTAAGTTGACGAGCAAGAAGGCGTCGCCATACGCTGCCAAGTGAGTCAAGGCAAGTGAAAACGAAAGCTGCCGGAGTGTGCCATAGCGGTCAAGGACGGCCCGTTCGGCCCTCGCCTGCAGCGGGAGCCCGCCGTGGGCGAGCAGCCCGGTGTAGAAGGCTCGGAGTGCCTCCGGCCCACGGTGCAAGACTGACGATCTTGCAGTCCCGGTGAACCCGTGCAGCCTCGCGCCGGAGCCGGCAGCCCCTGCCCGTTTTCCTCCCTGACCCCGATAGCTGCCGGTCCTGCGAGCGGACGGGCAGGTCAGGGGTCGCGCAGCGACCGCGGAGCCAAGACTGCGGACCTGGCCAGTAGCTCGCCGGAGATCGGTGCCGGCAGACACCAGAATCCGCCGCCGAGTTCGGCTGGGCACCGTTGCCGCACGGACAGCAGCCCTTCACGCAAAAGTGATACGGCCCGTGTAAACATGGCGCCGGTATTCGTCAGTCGAGCCTGCGGAGGCGCGTGATAATGCGGAGAACCCGGCGTATAGTCCTCGCCGTGGCAGCCAGCATCCTGCTGGGAGCCGGCGGGGTCACCGCCCTCACCGCGACAGCCCGCGCGGACACCGAGATAACGTGCCAGGGAAACTACACGGCGCCCGCGGCCGAGTGCACGATCAAGGCGCAGCTGACCGCGCCGACATACATCACGCTGAAGGTCTCGTGGGCGCCGCAGGCTTCGTGGATCACTGGCGGCGCGAGCTGGAGCGGTTCCTGCACGCTGGACGGTCAGACGACAGCTATCCCGGAAGCCGGCGCGAACGACACCTCGCCCCTCACGGTGGGCGTCCAGCTGCCATTCACGGATCCGGCCTCATGCACCGTGACCGTGACCGCCGCGGTCAGCGGCAACCCGAGCTACAGCGAACCCAACATCGTCTACCTCGACGTAGTGACGGACGGCGCCCCGCCAGCGCCCGCCCCGTCACCGTCGGCGTCGTCTTCCGCGTCAGCCGTGCATCTGGTGCGCGGGTTCGACGGGACCTGCCTGCGGGACACGGGGGACAGCGCGGCGCGGCGGACCAAGATCGTGATCTGGAAGTGCGACCCCACCGCGCCGGGGCAGGGATGGACGTATAAAGGAGACGAGCTGGAGATCCACGGCGACATGTGCGTCAACGCCAAGGGCACAGGCACAAGCGGCAGCAAGGTGATCTTGTGGCCCTGTCACGGGTCGCCGAACGAGATCTGGGTTCACCAGTCCAACGGCGAGTACGTGCTGAAGGCCAACCGCGGCAAGCTGTGCCTGGACGACCCGGTGTACTCCACCACCAACGGGACTCAGCTCATCGTCTACGCCTGCTCGGACACACGCAACCAGCACTGGAGCCTGCCCTGACTCAGGAATCGCCAGCTTAGCCCTGGCGGCATGTGATGGTGAGGAGAACCTGGCGTATCGGCGTCAAGGCAGCGATCAGCGCCATGGCTGCTGCCGCCTGACACCGCCACGCTGGTTGCTTTCCCGCGTACCTGCGTACCGGGACGGCGACGAAGACAATAAGAGGGCGTTCTGCCCTTGACTGCCATCCCGTGGCGGATCCGCGACGCGGGATGTTTCCCGGCAGCGGGCGGGTGGGATCGTACCGGCATGGAGGACTACCGGAGCGTTAACCGG
>Ga0208044_1001132_pt1 | contig 15508 bp, 11 predicted proteins | sample Sb_taG_8_FD_187712 | JGI IMG/M metagenome (GOLD analysis project Ga0208044, IMG submission 187712) | Peat soil microbial communities from Weissenstadt, Germany - Sb_50d_c_BC metaG (SPAdes) (version 2) | ecosystem: Environmental > Terrestrial > Soil > Wetlands > Peat | place: Germany... | reverse complement strand
CGGCGTGGACCGTTCAAATTTCCTATCGGCTGCGTGCACCGTCGATCTGAATCTCGCATTGGATGCCAGAGGCAGCTTGAATTCCTTCTCCCGTGCTAATCGTCATCGGAGGTCTTGCTATGTTCGCGACTATTCTCCACCGCCTGAATCGAAGATCTGGCTATAGCCCGGAAAGCCGGCTGCGCTGCAAGACAGCTCGCCGGCCGGGCCAGGATCGACTGCAGTTTGTGCCCCGCCTGGAGACGCCCTGCGGGTTTTCGGCCAGCAGCCGCCGCAGCGTGTCGAGTTGAGCGGCTCGCCCGACCAGTTGTGCCGCATCCTTCTGCAGATCCCGCTCGAAGCCGGGAACCACGAACAGATTGACTCCAACATCTGCGACTGCGTCAAGTTGGAACAACTTACGGAACTCGTCCATGGATCGCGAGTTGCCTATGCTCTGACAAACCTCGGCGGAACCGACGGGGGTGAAATGCAAGCTAACTTCTCCCCGCCGGACGTACGCCTGGGGTGCAGGCTGTTCGGGCTGCACACTTTCGGAATCCAGGCTGCGAGGGAGGCCGTAAAGGCCAAGCGGCCAAATGCGGAGTATATGCCTATCTCGGATCACAACGACTTCGTTTTCTTCCCGCAGGCTGTCTGATAGATCGATATCTGGCCGAGGAGTGTAGAGCGCCGCCCGTGGCACGGGACCCCGCAGAATCCCAAACACTCCGCTGGCGTCCCGGATCACCAGGTCCAGATCCATCAGCCAATCAGCGTTACTCATGGCCTCACGAAAGGGGCCCTCCCACATCTTCAGAAGGCGGGCGCCTACAACGCGAGTCATCCCACCACCATGAGCCAGCCGATTACGCAATTGGCTGAAGGAATTCTCGGCAGTTCGGACAGTCCTCCGAGCGCCCGGATCACTTGACGGATAGGCTTCTCTTGGGCCGTCCAACAAAGGGACTAACGCCTGTTGCACGAAACCAGGAAGTTCCGGCACCGCCGAAGACGTACGAGTGATCTCTTCGGCGACAGCTCCCGCCATTCCTCTCCACTTGCCCAGGGTTGGTTCCTCGATGCGGGCGCGCAGGTCATTCAGCAGCGACGCGGGGAGGGGACCGTGACGCCTCAGGTCGGCTATGCCCACCATGACGAGCAGCCGCAGAGTCATCTCAATGACGTCGCACGAATGCCAGAGCTTCAAGACTGGCTGAGAGTCCGAATCCTCCTGGAGGTAATCGGCCAGGGGTAAGGCGATGACTGACGGAAGCCGATCAAGGGTTGTAAAGAATGGCTGCATCTGTATGGTTCTTCTCCAGAACAGGTGTACTCAATCCGGCAGGAGCCTTCCGATGCTTCCCAAACCGGTCTTCGATCGCTTTGTCCAGCGCAGGTCCGCGAGGGTCATAGAACGAGCGACTTTGGAACATGCTTTGCCTGTGGAAGCCGGGGCTTCGAAAAACTCGTAGCGGATAGCAAAGCAGAGGACAGCCGGCGCGCGTTCCCCCGATGGCTCGTGGTCAGTCTGGAGGCTTCCGCGACGAACCTGGCGAAGCAATCACACCATTCCTCCTCCGCCTTGGGCACATCCATGCAGTTCTTGAAGTAGACATTGAACGGAGTGCAATGCTCGCCAGCCAAGGAATCGAGACGGAATTCGTCGATCTCTTGCCTCAACCGGTTGCGATTTACGGTCGCCCTCGGCGGCAGGCGGATCGCGTTGGCGAATACCACCCGGCGCTGCTTGGAGGTCATCTGCGATTCGGCCTTGTGTAGCTAGTCCAGCAGGGCGTCTCCCTTCTGTTTCTGGAGGCGTGCGAGTGGAGGATGCTGCCTTCGCGGCGGACGAGGACGGCCTCATCCTGGTCCGGCACGATGCTAACGAACAGCTATCTCTCTATTACCTCACGGGCGAAGGGGATGCGATCTCGTCCAGCGTTCCATTCGGCAGGTCGGTTCCCACCAGCTCCCGCTGAACGTCGTGGGCAGGACCAACCGCAGCCCCGTGGCCAGTGGAGTGCGTGGGGGACGGCACGCCAGCAACTAAGCCTCATCAACAAGGCGGTTGCGAATCTCGTAAGCGAAGCCAGGCCGGCGACGGGCATGCCAGCGTGCTTGCTACGGATGCCTGAAATGGGCAGGTTCGAGTCCCGCTCGGGACTCAATTCGCCATAATTGACGTAGTCTCAGCGCAGTATAACTCACGTGCGCGGTCGCCGTAGGTATTTCTCCAAAATCGCTTTGGCAGCAATGGAAGTGTCCCCTGACGCGGTTCTATCCATTTTCTTTTGGTCAGTCTTTTCCTTCTCCGATTGGGCTTCGGGTGGTGGCGGGACAATGCCCATCAGGGTGTCTCCGACAGGGATGGTCTGGTCGCCCTGCGGTTCTTGTAAGGAGAGAAGAACAGCAGCGGCATCGTCATCGGCCGATCCACGCATTTTCGTCGGCGGCATGGGCGTGGGCTTGTTCACCGGAGTGTTGATTTCTAGGCGGACCTCGAAAAGCAATGGGCCAACCGCCAATCGATCGGCGTTCTCCAGTTCCCGTTCATCCTCGATTTTCTGTTCGTTAACGAATGTGCCGTTGGTACTTGCAAAGTCCCGTAAGAAAACCTGTATTCCACGAGTGAGAATGGCACAGTGCCGCTTGCTGATCAGAGGGCTGCTTGGCCGGAGGTTATCCACAAGCGAATCCAGCACGTCGCGTTTGAGTATTCGACCCTTGAGATATTCACCCTTCGACAGCAGAGCCGGCCGGCAATACAGCCCGGAAGGTCAACCCGGTCTTAGAGACTCACGACTCACGACCGTTTTGTGTTCAATTGAGCAGGTCCTTCGCTTTGCGATTCGTCGAATCCTTGGCGTAGGTTTCCCAGAACCAATCGAGGCCGCTGCCGGTATCCAGCGTGTTGGCGTTGGTATGGTTGTAGGTCACCGCCAAACGCGAACGGATGCTGGCGACGTTGGTGCTCAAGGCCCCATATTGGGCCCAGTCGTTGAGCACTTGTCGGAGCGAATCGCCGCTCTTGGTCAACTGCACGCTGCCGTCGATCAGGATGTTGCTGCCATTGCCGGCAAGAACGGCGTGCTTGCCCAGGCCGGCGACAATCAGATTGTCCCCGTTGCCCGCAACGATATTGTCGCTGCCGTTCCCCTCCACCACCACGTTATTACCGTTGCCTACGATGGTGTTGTCATTGCCATTGCCGAGTGTGACCGTATTGGCGCCGTTGCCAAGAGTGACAATGTCGTTACCATTGCCCAGCGTCATGGTGTTGGCCCCGTTGCCCGCAATGACAATATCGTTGCCGTTGCCCAGCGTTATCGTGTTGGCCCCATTGCCTGCAGAGACAATATCGCTGCCATTTCCCAGGGTTATGGTGTTGGCCCCGTTGTCGCCAGTGACAATATCGTTGCCATTGCCCGCGCTGATGAAGGTGCTAATCGTCAAGCCAGCAGCCAGACTGATGATGTCGTTGCCGCTAAAGCCGTAAACATAAATCGCGCCGAAGGCTTGGCTGAAGCTCGTCGTTGTCGAGACGCCGTTGAGTGTGGCCGTAACTTGCACCCCGGTGCTGCCCGTATTACTGCTGCCGATCGATTTGACCTGGACCAGGTCATTGCTCGTTAGGCCGCCGATGATGTACAAGTTGCTGCCGGCCACGATGGATACGCCTGGGCCAAACACCAAGGTCAGACTGTTGCTGCTAAAGCTGGGAACGAAAAACTTCTTATTGCTGAGCGACAGGCCGGTCTCGGTGCTGAAATTGCCTGAGCGCGACGCGAAGGTCAGAATAGTGAACCACGCCCCCGCCGTCGGCGTGAAGCCAGAAACCAGGGCCACGTTCAAGGTCCCCGCAAGCATGGCCGTGCCGCTCACCGCCAGCTGGGAGTAGGTGGCGGAGCCGGCGAGGTTGATGTCCAGGGCCCCGGCAGCGGTCTGCGTATAGTTGCCCTGGATCGTGAGCGTACCAGGAGCGTCGCCAGGTGTGACCGTTGCGGCATTGCTCAGATTGCCAGCGATGGTTCCGGTCCCATTGAAGCCGCCGCCGTTGAGCGCGACGTTGGCGGCAGTTAACGTTCCGTCGACCGTAGTCTTGCCGGCCGATTGGCTGTAAGTGTTCGATCCCGTGCCGAAGCCGGCGCCGCTTTGGACGTCCACGACGCCAGCATTGTTGAAGCTGCCGGGCGCTGTGAAGTCGAAGCCTGCGCCCACGGTGAAACTGCCGGCTGCGGTGTCAGTTGTCAAACCGGCGAGAGCGTTGTTGCCGTTGAAGTCCAATATCTGCGTACCCGTCCCGCTGACACTAAGGTTCGCCGCATTGGTCGTAAGGTCCAAACCGTAGGACTGCCAGGTAGCGCCATTCGCGATCACCCAGGTTCCGCCGGTGAGCGTACCGGAAGAGTAGTTCGCGAAGGGCTGGTACTGTGCAAAGGTATTCCTGTTGAAGCCGTACGAACTGAGCGTACTACCGGCGGTGTTGTCCTCGATCGTTCCCAGGTTATCGATGCTGGACCCCTCCGCGACGATGTCCGAAAACGAGCCGACGGCATTGATCGTAATGCCGCTGCCAATCGTCAGGCCCGTGTTGCTGAGATCGAAGACCGAGCCCCCCAGCTGAAGGAGGATCGTGCCGGAGCCGCTGATCGTCTCGGAAGCATTGTCGAAGTCGCCAATAGCCAGCTCGCCAAAGCTTCCCGTGTCGACCGTGCCGTTGAGTATCAAGCCGTTGAGAACGATCAGTTCAGCGCCTTCGACGTCCACGGTGCCGTCCAGCTCCACGCCGTCCAGGTAGCCCCCGTGCTCGAGGACGTCCGTTCCACTGGTGGTGATCTTCCCCCGATAGATATAGCCTTGGTTCAACTGCAGAGCACCGGTCGCGGCCGTGAGCGCCAAAACGCCGTGGCTGATCGGGTTGTCCGCGGGGCTGTTATCCAGCCAGCCATCGAGTTGGACAGTGTCCGCGGGGAAATGAATATTGACCCCGGGTAGATTGGGGAATGCATTGAACTGATCCGTGGTGATGAGGCCGCCGAAGTCGATGGTGGCGCCGTCGGCAACATTGATCGTCCCCACATGGTTGAGATTCAAGGCGTAGGCGCTGGCGTCGGCGAACAGCGGTATCGGATTCGGATCGGAGAGCGTATTGAATCCCAGGGACAATGTGGACAAGGAATCGACGCTGATGGTGCCGTGCGTATTATCCCAGTTCCCCAGGAGGCGGACTTCACTGCTCACGCCGCTGATCGAACCGGCGTTCGTCAGGCTGCCGCTAAGGATCAGATCGGAAGATCCCGTCACCATGATCGTGCCGGTGTTCGACAAGCTCACGGGAGAAGTCGCCGGGCAACTCTTGCGAGAACGCATCAGCATTTGCAGGGTAGAACTCCAAAGCAAGTGCCTGCGCAGAACCCTTGGAGAACTCCATTACCAGCATCGGCGGCCTACCGTACTTGGGCAACCGGCAGAGTTCCTTTCGGGCCATCACAGCATCGATCAAGGCCGCCGCTTGGTCGGGCGTGCAAAACTCGTGTTCGACCTCGCCTAGAGCCCACTCGTATGACGCAATCACGAGGCGATCGCCGTGCTCCACGACGTGTGCAATCATGTCGCCACAGCTGAACGTGATTACCCGCTGCTCACGGTTAAATTCAAAGGCATAGCGGCGGTTCCAAGTCTCCAGGAGGTGGCACAGCATCTCATCGAGGGGACCGAATACGGTTGCCATCGCTGCTCCTCGTTCGCCAAGGTTGTGATTCTCTAACGATAGCCTCGTTGTAATCGGCGATAGTCCGGTCATAGTCCTTCTTGTAACTTTACGCATTACCGCCTGAGCGGCGTCTGCCCGCCCGCATCGTCAACCCCGGCGTGCCGCAGCGGGTAGCCGTGCCCTCAGTACGCGTTCCAGTTGACGCTGGCGCGTGCTCACCATATTGATCGAACTCCTTTTGCGCGTCGGCGTGTCTGCGGCTCATTCTAGCCTCCGCGCTGCTCATCGAGATGGAAGTAGGGAGGAAGGGTTCGCAAGCGCCGATCTTCGACCGGGCCGCCGACGGTAAAGTGATACAGGCTTTGGAAATGGTCGCCCGCAAGGCCTAGCACCTCGTGCATCGCATCGTCAAAATAACAACCTATACCCGTAGCTCGGATGCCTGCTGCCTCCGCTTCGAGGTAGAGGACATGTCCTAGGACGCCCGCCTCCCAAAATAGTCGTCGGTACGACCAGGGCCCACGGGCCCGAATCACGCCGCCGAATTCGGCAATCATGCCAAGACTGAACACACCATCTGCAGCAATGTCTTGATGACAGCTCACGGTGCGGGCCGTCTCCCGCAGATCGCCCTCGGCCAACAAGTACAGGTCCAGATCGTCGGGACAAAGAGCGGGCCGCCGCCACAGGAAAGTTGGCCGACATGCGGCCTGCATCGCTTCATGGACTGCCGGATCGCGTTCCAAGAAATAGAGACCGGGGGACAGGCCGCGGACGCGATGGATGAACACTCCTGCGTGGAGGTGCGGCCGCCAGGGAAGCAGGTCCCAAGGGGGCACTCCAGGCCGCGGCAGCAGGCGCTCCAGCATGTGGTACAACGCGGCTGCGTCGAGGCTAGTTTGGCCATCGAACTCCACGGCGCTGCGGCGCTGGCGGATGATCCTCGACGCAGGCATCGGACGTGAGTGGGTCGGCGGCAAGGCTGCTAGCGGAGGAAGCGGCTGTGGCGTAAAGAAAGGCTCTGGGGCTGTCGCGGGCTTCCAGGTCGCTGCGGCGACAAGGTTGATTAGTTCCCAGGAGACATGTTCGCGGCTCAGGGGATTGGGCGCACCTGTCCAGTCACTTCCTTTCACGGCAGAGAGATTCAGGTCCGCCGCCCCAGGGGACAAGTGGCCGACGACCAGCAACGCATCGGGGTGCTCGCGGTCGAGTGGATGGACAGCGGCAAAATCCGCGTCGCGATCCAGACCAAGGAGCGCAGCAACTTCGGCGTCGCCCGGCGCATCGAGCAGGCGGGCGGACCAACCCAGAGCCGCCGCAGCGTAGCGGCACGCCGCCAAGGCGTGGCCAGCATCGTGCTGGCAATACCGGAAAGCCCGGACCCCATATTTCCAAGCCTCCCGCCAGTGAATGGATGATAGGCCAAGGAGGAACGATTGCGCGGGCAGACGCAAGGTCAAGGCTGCCGCCGTGGCGGCGGTGAACGTGCACCGGCGTTCAAGCCTGTGGTCGCGGCTGACATAGTGGTAAACGCCGGCCTCTAATCCAGGCAGCGTCGGCACGATCGCGTAGCCCTCCGTCGGGTGCAGATTACCGCTCGACGGGTTGCAGCGTAAGGCCCACCGCGAGCCCTGAAGCTCCTTCCATGCAGACAGCCCCAAGGACAACTCGAACAAGATCGCCAGCGTATCGAGAGCGGGCCGCCGCGGTGCGATGGCACCGAGGACGTACAGATCGCCATAGGGGGCCACGATGGCCTCGGCGAGCAAAGCAAGGTCGATGACCGGTGCGCCGACGTAAGTGCGGAAGGGAGCCGGCTGGTTGAGCCATTCGAGGCGGCCTGGTCCATCGGCGTAGCGTTGCAGGTAGTGCTTGCTGCGGCGGTGGTAAGACAGGATCTGGCGGACGTGGTCGTGTCGCACATCGATCTCTCCGGCTTTTCCCCTGGGATGAGACACAAACTTCTCCAACTAAAGATTGCCGGGTGACCGGCCAACCGGGACGATCCGCAGTCTGTCCGCCGCGCTCCATATCCGCCGTTTGCCGTTTCCGCTCCTCGATGCTCTTCCAGGTTCGGCCTAACGATTCTACCCTTCCTGGAGGTAGTCGTCCCTAACTTCGCCCTTGTGCCACTTCGACTCAAATACCACCGCGTTTGTCACTTATTGGTGGTTGGGGGTTTGTTGTTTCCCTGGTAGTTGGCCGTGCCGACGACAGTCGGTTAGAAGGAGGGGTTTATTTCCAAAGGAATTGGCTTGCCAATGTCGCAATCGCATCCGAAGGTATCTTCGTAAGAATAACTCGGCCGCCCCTCATATTGGCACAAGCACGGAAAGGACACACTCCAGCCATGAAGCCTCTTCTAACACTGGTGGCGTTGGCTGCCGGCGGCCTCTCCGCCGCGGCTGGCGATGGCCGGCCCAACATCCTTTACATCATGGCCGACGATCATGCCGCGCATGCCATCAGTGCCTACGGCAGCAAGATCAACAAGACTCCGCAGATCGACCGCATCGCCAGGGAGGGCAGGCGCTTCAGTGATTGCTTCGTCACCAACTCGATTTGCACGCCGAGCCGGGCAGCCATCCTCACCGGCAAGTACAGCCACATCAACGGCGTGCCCGTTTTCAATCGCTTCGATGGCAGCCAGCCTACCGTAGCCAAGTATCTGCAAGCAGCGGGCTACCAAACCGGCATGATCGGCAAGTGGCACCTGGGCAGCGACCCCACCGGTTTCGATTACTGGAACATTCTGCCCGGCCAGGGCGTCTATTTCGATCCGGCCTTCATCACCAGAGCTGGCTTCCAGAAACACACCGGTTACTGTACCGACATCATCACCGAGTTCGCGCTGGACTTCCTGAAGGATCGACCCAGGGACAAGCCGTTCTTTCTGATGTGCCATCACAAGGCCCCGCACCGGCCCTGGCAGCCGGACGAAAAACATCGCAAGAAATGGGAAAACGTGCAGGTGCCCGAGCCGGAGACGTTCAACGACGATTACGCTACCCGTTCCGACGCGGCCCGCGAAGCGACCATGCGTATTGATCGCGATCTGCGGCCGGGCGACTACAAGCGCAAGCCGCCGGCCGGGCTGTCCGCGACGGGGCTGAAGAAGTGGAAGTATCAGCGCTACATGCAGGATTACCTTGCCTGCATCGACTCCATCGACGACAGCGTTGGCACGCTGCTCGACTACCTCGAGCGGCACGGCCTGGCGGAGAACACGATTGTGATCTACACCTCGGATCAGGGATTCTTCCTGGGCGATCACGATTGGTTTGACAAGCGCTTCATGTATGAGGAATCGCTGAGGATGCCATTCCTGGTTCGCTGGCCGGGCACGATCAAGGCGGGAAGCGTAAGTGACGCGATGATCTTGAATGTCGATTTCGCCCCGACGCTGATGGCTGCGGCAGGCCTGCAGATACCGGCCGATATCCAGGGCCGGAGCTTCCTTCCCTTGCTCAAAGGCGAGACATCCAAGGATTGGCGTACTTCCATGTACTATCGCTACTACCACTATCCGCAGGACCATCGCGTGCAGCCACACTACGGCGTGCGCACCGAGCAGTACAAGCTGATCTATTTCAACAAGATCAACCAGTGGGAGCTATTCGATCTCAAGAAGGACCCGCACGAGCTGAACAACCTCTATGGCAAGCCTGCCTACGCCGAGACCATCCAAAGTCTCAAGGAAGAGATGTACCGGCTGAAGAAGGAGCTGAAGGACGAGAACCAGTTTGAGAATGAGCTACCCAGGAGCAGCGTGGAGGTTAGACCTCCCAAGAAGGGTTAGACGATCCAACCTATTCCTTTCCCGCCGGCCGTACGCCCTTGCCAACTCGATGCGTGGCCGAATCGCCGAGTTCCGCGCGTGCCGTCTCCGCGAGGGCTTCGAGCTGTTTGACTACGTCGGGGTGCTTTGCAGCAACGTCTGCCTTCTCGCCAATGTCTTCCTTGAGGTCATAAAGCTCAAGGCCCGTCTTGGCTTTTTGATACTCAATGGGTTTGCCGCCGGTGCCGCCTGGCTTGCCGGCCAGCGTGCGGTACTCGTGCGGGAAGTAGAGTTTCCAGCGGCCGCTACGAACGGCTTGAAGCTCATTGTTCCAGTAGAAATAGTAGGCCTCGTGTGGATTCTTCGCGCCCGGTTGCGCGGAGATCAGCGGCCAGATATCCAGCCCGTCGATCTTCTGCTGGGGCAGCGTCGCGCCCGCCTGTCTGGCAAGCGTGGGCAAGATGTCGATGGTCATGGCGGGTTCGCTACAGACGGAGCCGGCGGGAATCTTGCCGGGCCAGCGCATGATGCACGGCTCCCGCTGACCGCCGTCCCAGGTTGTCCCTTTGCCCTCGCGCAGCGGACCCGCCGAACCGGCATGGTCGCCGTAGGATAGCCAGGGTCCGTTGTCGGAGGTGAACATTACGAACGTCTGCTCGTCGAGCCCATGTTGACGCAACGCGGCCAGGATCTGGCCGACCGACCAGTCAATTTCCTCGATAACGTCACCATAGAGCCCGCGAGCGGACTTGCCTCTGAACTTGTCGGACACGGCCAAGGGCACATGTGGCATCGCATGGGCAACGTAGAGGAAGAACGGCCGGTCTTTGTTCCTGGCGATGAAATCTACCGCGTGCTCCGTATACAAGGTCGTGAGCCGGCTCTGATCGGGATTCTTTTGAATCGTCTTCTCGCCCTCGATGAGCGGCAGGTCTGGATAAGTCGTCTTGCCGGCCTTCGGCAGCATGTCGTTCGAATAGGGCAGGCCAAAATATTCAACGAAGCCATGGCGCGCTGGCAAGAACGCCGGCAGATGGCCAAGGTGCCATTTGCCGAAAATGGCGCTAACGTAACCCCGCGGCTGGAGTACTTCCGCGATGGTCTTCTCGCCAGCGCTGATGCCATGCTTTGATTTTGGGTCGAGCGCACCCAGGATGCCGACGCGGTTTGGGTAGCAGCCGGTGAGTAGTGCCGCTCGGGAAGCGGAGCAAACCGCCTGGGCCACATAGAAATTGGTGAAGCGAATACCTTCCTTGGCCATGCGGTCGAGATTGGGCGTTTGCAGTCCCTGTGCTCCGAAACAGCCCACATCAGCATAGCCCTGGTCATCGCTCAGGATGATCACAAAATTGGGCGGACGAGTCACCGGGGCAGGATTGGCAGCGAGTGCGGCCGCGCCGCCTGCCAGGATGAAGAAGGCCGTAATCCAGCGAATGATCCCGTAGTTCATTGCAGCATCCCATCCAGGCGGAAAACAGAGTGAGAGGACTTCGCGTGCCAGAGACCACTCTCCCGCCTTCGCCAGTCTGTCATTTTTAGTGCTCAGGAACCTCGTTCACGGTATAGGCGGCTGTCGGATGGACGAGCGATTCCCCACTGGTTGAGCGCGCTCCTGGGGCACGAATCAGGTAAACCCGATTTTTGACCGGCGGTCCTGTCAGAACTTCCACGCTTCGGCCGTCCGCCGAAAGCTCCACCCGTTCAATGATCACATGGGTCCGATCGTATTCCGGCGAACCGTAGGCACCTGTGTACTCGTAGCGATAGTGTTCCAGTTGATAAGATGCGCGGTCTCGAGCGGTTCGTGCATCGACAGGTTTGGTGAAGAGAATCCGAAAGCCGCGCGGCAAGATGTGAATCGACTGCATTTCGAACGGGGCGGATCCTGTGTAGTCGATGCGGAACAGCGCCCCACGATCGGGCTGTGCCATCCAGCCCGGCTCGGTGATGCCGCCGACGAAGAGATGCCCCTTGGGATCAAAGGCCAGAGTCAATGGTCCGAGCAACCCCGCGCCCCAAAATGGAACACAAGCACCCTGATAGGCGCCGTTGACCTCCTCCAAACTAGCGCGGATGATGGCCCCGCCGAACATCAGCTCGGCCAAAAAGAACTGGCCTGCAAACGGGCCAAAGCTCCCTCCGGTATTGTCGTAAGCGACGCCGTTGATCGACCGCGCCCAACCATAAGGAATCCACACCGCGGTCCGGCCGGGGGGCTTGCTGGCATGTTGCCGTTGTGCCGAGTTTGGAAAGCCGTAGAATCGGCCTTCGACCAAGTGGCATAGCTTGTTGGTGGCGACCCACTCACCCTGGTTATCGGTAAAGAAGATCTCACCGCCCGGGCCGGCGCACCAACCTAACGGATTGCGAAAGCCAAACGCGATCTCTTGCGGCTTCTTCCCAGGGACCAGACGCAATGCGCTGCCCGAACCGGGCATTTGGGTATTGGCGTAAGGTGCGTGGGTGAATACGAATGCTCCAATTCTATCACGGACCAACCCGTAGCCGTAGTCGTAGCTGTCCGCCACGCCCTGTGGTAGGGCCGCCACACGGTCGAAACGGTCTGCGACGCCATCTCTTTTCGTTTCAACAATCCGAGTAAGGTTGCGCCGGTGCAGGACGTACAAAGCATCCGGCTCGGCAAGCATCGACAAAGCTTCTTGGAATAGGCCATGAGCATAGTTATCAAAACGGGCTGCTTTGCCGTCCCCGGTTGGATCGCGAAGGACAAACAGTTCGCCCGTTTTTAAAGAGGCCACAAAAACCCGCCCGTCCTTCGGATTGACAGCCAATGCCGCGGGCATGATGCGGTCGTCGCCCGCGACGGTCTTGGGTCGCGGATAGGCGATAGCCCTATACCCGGGTCGTTGTAAACTGCCTTCGATCTTGCCCGAATCGGGCAGGACGATTCGGTCGGCTGGAGGAGGAGCCTCTTGCAATGTGAGTTCGACACGAAAGGTAGCTCCGGCAGCCCGCTGGTGATTGGGAACCAGGCCCGCATGGAAGAGATCATTCTTCGGACTGCCCGTGGCCTCGTCGACGGGACCCTGGACCTTCATCCCCAGGTTCTCCGGCTCTCGGCTAACCCGCACCGAGCGACCAGTCGGTACTCCAGTGAAGCTCACTTCTCGAAGCAGCTGCCGTCTGCCACGGTCACCACCGATGCGCCAGGTTTCGGCAACCTGCACTTTACCAGCGGCAAAACCAGCCTGCCAACGTATACGCACTCCATCCGCCAGGCGATCATAGCCTTGGAAGGTCCGACTTGACGGGACTTCTGCCTTACCGGCCCCGATCAGCGCAAGCGCTGGTTCGGCGCGAAAACCCGAGCCCAATGTGCTCCCAGAGACCGAGAAGGTTCGCAGGCGCCCTTGCACGTTTCGAAGAAGCTGGGCGCCGTAATAGTAACTGTGGAAGCTGCACGCCCCGACGTCGTAGATAATCAGGTCATTGCTAGCGTACAGGATGCAAATGCTCTCCACGGCGCCACCGTCGGCCAAACGAACAGGGATCTGTGCAATAAGAGGCCCCTCCCCAGCCGTGGGAGACGTCACCGCCACCGGCGGCGGTGGCTTCGGGTTCGGTGCCTCCTTTCCCAGCGCGAAATAGCTCCACAAGGCGTCCCTTTGTTTGCCCGCGTCGCCGTCGAGGACAGACGCCAGGGTTGCCGGCTTGCCCTTGATGAAGATGCCGGGCATCGGCGTGCCCGGGTGTGCACGGGCTGGGGCCTCGAGGAAGCGATCAAACCAATCCCGGCGGATGCGTTGCGTTACGCGAGTCAAGTCGGTGCCCACCGCTCCCGGATCGGGCTCGGACAACATCTGGCCATTCCACATGTGGCACGATACACACGCGTACCCCTGGAAACCGGCCAGGCTGGGTCCGGCGAGTGGGCCGAGCGTTGGATCTGTCGAGTGACCCTGCTGCGGCTCGGGCTCAGCCGGCAACTCGCCGTCTGCCTCGGCAAGCGCCTGGACGATCTCATTGGCGTCTTGTCCGAATGCGGGCATACGGTATGTGTAGCGAGCGGGCCGCAAGCCGCTGACGCCCTCACGAATGGCCGAAAGCAGGTGAGACCGGGCGTATTTCTGATGCGGATAGGTCAGCCGTGGTGTCCGCTGGAACGGGAGAGCTTCCATCCATGCGCCGCCAAGAGTGCTGCCGATCGCTTCGATGGGCGGCGGCCGGTCGCTATCGCGTTGATGGCAACGGACACAGCCCAAGCGCTCGAGCAAACGCTGCCGGCTTGCGAACGGAGATGCATGCTTTTCGCGAGCTGCCCCGACCTGGTAGGCAGCGATGGCCGACTGCGTCGAGGGATTAAGCGCGTACTTCGGGAGCGATTTGCCGGAGAGGCATCCCGAACTCCCGTTGACTGCTCGAAGCGGGACATCGGCAGCGATGCTATCGCCTAGACCAACGTGGCATGCCGCGCATCGCTTTTCTCGAATCAGGGCGAGCGCGACCGGAGCAAGGCCACGGGCGCCCAGTCGGCGGGCTAATGCGCCGATCTCCTCCGAAGTGGGTGGAAGGGCCAATTGAGTGTCTGCACGTGCAGGGTTTGACCACATCAGGAGAAATGCTCCGATATTTCGTGCCACATCCGGCGGGATTGGGAGCTGTGGCATGCGACCGTCCGGATACCGGCCCCGGGGATTACTCAAGAAGCTGGCTAGCTCTTCGATTGGTAAACGATCGTTCAATCCAGTCAACGGGACCCGCTCGAGATCAGCTTGCTCGGCGCGCTCGGCGTCGGGGAGATAGTGGCAGGCGGCGCATCCGAGACCGACGAACGCCCGACGCCCCAACCTGTGGTCACCCAGGCTTTCCGGTCCCCGCGGCCTCGCCGCCGTGGAGAGCCCGAGGAGGTAGTCCGCGATCACCCAACGCTCGACCAAGCCTGTGCGGCCCGGGGCAAAGAGCGCTGGCATACGAGCTTCGGAACGCACCTTGGCCGGGTCGTCCAGCCAGTCGAGCAACCATGTGCGGTTGATCCGGCGGCCGGCATCTGCCAGTGACGGCCCAGGAGGCGGCTCGGCGACGCCAGGGAAGGAGCCGCTATGGCAGCGGGAGCAACCAAACTTTCCCACGGCTACCCGGCCCTTATCAGCAAGCTGCTCCCGGGCAACGTCCGGTGGCGCTTCCGCCTTTACATGGTACAAGTGCCAGGGAGGTAGTGGTTCACGGCTGAAGGCTGAGCATTGCCACCAGATTTGCAGGCGTGCTGGCTCGTTTGGTAGAGAGTGGTAGACGATTTTCAGGCGGTACACTCCGGGAGGACGCTCCAGCGGTTCTTGAGGTCCAATCCGGCTAGTTTCGTTGCGGCCACTTCCCTTGAGCGTGGTGACGCCATCTACTTCCACGACTACTTCGCCGCAAACGTACGCATCAAACGTGATCGGGGCCGGATCTTTCAAATACAACGCCCCCGTCCAGACAACTTCGAACGACCCCGGAGGAATCCGCGGGGAAGGACTCGAGTAGCCCAGACAGAAGGCAGGCTTGGCCTCGATGCGTGCCAGAGTCGCACCCCTGTCGAGCTGGGAGCGATAGCGTGCCACGAGCCCAGGTTGTAAGTCTTCTGGCTCGACCGTCAAAGGACCGGCGGTTACCGGCTGGTCGCCGGCGGCAAGCACCGGCCGACAATGCAGGAACAGGGAAATGGCGATCGCAATTCCAAAACTTCTGGTCAGGTCGATCATCGCTGCTGAGCATAAACACGCGGCGCTCCGGGGGCAACCAAATTGTGCCGCAGCCGAAAGTGCCTGTTGAAAGGCTTCTGCCGCGGACCAGGTCCGCGGCGTCGGTCGGGGCCACCTTCATAATCAGCTGCACTACCGGTTGCATGGCCGGGCCGGACTCGGTGCCGAGCGCGTGCATATTAGGACGTAGGCGATCTGCATAGTCCAACCCGCCAGTATACACATAGGCGGTTACAGGCGTCTCGCCAAGCGAGCACGCCTGTAACTGGCGTGTTGAACGGAGCCGAAGCGGCCCGTCAGTCAGCTCGGAGCCAAAGCACTATGGGCTTTTTA
>Ga0208044_1001118_pt1 | contig 15626 bp, 14 predicted proteins | sample Sb_taG_8_FD_187712 | JGI IMG/M metagenome (GOLD analysis project Ga0208044, IMG submission 187712) | Peat soil microbial communities from Weissenstadt, Germany - Sb_50d_c_BC metaG (SPAdes) (version 2) | ecosystem: Environmental > Terrestrial > Soil > Wetlands > Peat | place: Germany... | reverse complement strand
TCTTCGACTCGGGCCGACGTGATTCCGGCCGCCGCTCGAGCCCGATTCTAGCAGACAAGGCGGGGGATGTCTTCGGCGATTCGATGGTCAAGAGTTCAGAAAAACCGAGGTGGACTGAAGTTGCCGGCCGGTCTTACCGTGGGCGCGGAGTCGTTGGCACGCGAGTGGGCGGAGTCGTTGGCACGCGAGTGGGCGCAGAGGGAAGGGAGCTCTCCGAAGGGCCGAACTCGAACGACTTGATGATCGATTCGACTGTCTCGCGAAACTGGAGATGCGGGTCACGGGTCGTCATGGCCGTCACCATCATGACCTCGTTGCGCGTGAACTGGACTATGTACTGATCGAAGTAGATCCGCCCGATCGATGGCGATCGGTCACTCTCAGGAATGAGTGCGGCCTCGATCCGATAGACCTTCCCCTTGATCCGCGACCAGTCAGCCTCGGGAAGCCAGCTCGAGGGGCCCGGCACGACCTTTTGTCGCTGTCGTTTCCAGTCGTCCTCGAGCAGCTTCTTGACCTGAATCGGGTCGGCCGCGAGGCGGTCGCGTTGCGGATCCTGGGTCTTTGGAAGCAGGCTGAGATGGATCGCGTCCGGCCCCTCATGCCGCTGCTCGACCAGGTCGACTCCCCCGGCGGAATAATTCATCGCCACTTGCATCTCCTGGGGGTGCAGGAAGTGGTACTGCCCCTGGGGATCGTCGTAGATCAGCCAGGAGTTCGAGACGTTGGCAACTGGTTCGGGGTTGGGGACTTCAAGAGGGGCGGCAAACTCCCCGGCCTGGCCGACGCGCCGCTCAAGCACCCGTTCAAGCAGGATAGTCTGCTTGAGCCGGCCATCGTTTCCAGGCTGCGGCAGGGTGATTTCCTGAGCCAGCGAGATCTTGCTGATGTAGCCCTTGGCATCGAGGGCTGCTTCCACGCGACCGCCTGGACTGGCTGGTGTGCCTGGGGCCTGGTCCTTGGTTGTCTCGCCGTCGGTGCGAGCGCGCGACGGTGCCGTGACCTCCGACGGTAGGAAGATGAATTGGAGCTTGGCGCCGATCCTGGAGGGTCCCTCGTGAACCACGGCCTGTCCCTTTACCCCGATGACCGCGACCATCTCCGGACCCGCACCTTTCTTGCGAACTTCAAGAATTTCGGCGGTCAAGTCATAGTCCTCGTCGTCCGGAGTTTCTCCGAGAAGTGCCCAGGCCGCCTCGCGCGGGACCGGCCAGGTGTCGCCCACTCGGCTGGGCTTGCGGGGCAAGATGCCTTCCAGGGCGGGTAGGACCGGCTCCTGTACAACCCCGATGTATTCTTGCTGGCGGAGCTGCCTGCCGGGCGTCAGACACAAGACCTGACGTAGCGATCGGGGCTGCAGGCGATAGAGGACGATCAACCCTTCGAGCGGCTTGGTCTTGTAGCGCGGGATGTCCAGGGACGTCTTGGAATTGACTTTGTCATAGTGGCGAACGACTTCGGTTACGAAACCTCCCTTGGCGAGCTTGGTCACACGCTCCGTGTAGATGCACTGGGTGGAGGCATGATCCTGGTCCGGCGCACCCTGGGGCTTCTCACGCGTGACCTTGATCGTCTCCCTGATTCCGACCTGATATTGGATCAGCACCTCTGGCCTGGTCGGATCGTCGGTAGCACTGTACCGCTCGAGGAAACGATAGCGCTGGCTCACGCCCTGTTTGTCCGTGGCCGGTTCCGCGGGGTTCGCTGCCGCCGGTTCCGCGGGGTTCGCTGCCGCCGGTTCCTGCGTCTGACCCAGGGCCGGCTCGTCGCGACCGACCAGGACCAGCGCGACCAGCAGCGCCAGAACCGCGCACGAAATATGGCTCTGCGAACCAATCCGAACCGCAGCGCAACGCCCTTCTCGGATTGCGCGTCCGAATCGAAGGCTACGGCCCGCGCGATCGACCCCTGTGATCTGGTTCGTCATCATGGCGCGTCATCTCCGGAGCTGGTGGCAAATGGGCAAAGCCAGAGCATTCGTCCGGCGAACGAACGATCGGAGTCGGCCCGCTCCTCAATTAAACCATATCAGGTGTTCCACGCGGTACGGCAAGACCCTTCCCGTCGTCTTTTTTTTGCACGTTCTGGCGGTCTGTCAAAGCAGGGAAAAGCGGCGCAAGCTGCCGATGGGGCAATTAGCGGAAGGCTCACGGCTTGGCCTTGGCAGCGGCCGCGGGACTGTTCCACTGGAGCGAGCCGATGATCTCCAGGTCCTGTGCGCCGAATGCCGCGGCGTCTTCCTCGGCAAGAGTGAACGTCGCGAGCAGTTGGTCTCCTTCCGGGCTAGCGATGAGGTAGTAATCCCAGAGTACGCCGAGCTCTCCCTCGCGTCCCTGGACGCCCACCTTGTAGCGGAACCCGCCTGCAGGGTCTCCGTCCACTTCTCCCGCACCCAGGAACTGGACAAACCGCTGCTTCAACGAGCGTCGCAGATCGTCGCGAAACTGGGCAAGATCCTGATGCCTCCCCTTGCCGGCGCCAGGGCCAGCCGCCAGGTTGCACTGCGCGACTACCTTTCCCTTGTCGAGCCGCTTCAGGACGATCAGTTTGGGGTCGTCCCAGTAGGTGTGCCACTGGCGGTCGTGCAACAGGTTGTACTTGCCGTCCGGCGAGATCAATTGAAGGAGCTGGCGCTGCGGCGAGGTGTCGAGTGTGAGATTGGCGACCGCGGCATCGTCCAGCTCGGGAACGAGCCGGGCGGGACGCCGGAGGACCGTCAACGTGCTCTTGACGTCGAGGCCCGCCTCCACTGGCCCTGGCTGGCGGCTCTCGACCCGGTTCACTTCGAGCCGATCAACGAGCCCCGCCTTGCGATCGAAATTGAGAAAGCCCTCGCATGTGATCGTCCCCGCGCCACCCAGCGCAGAGCCTTGAACCTCGCCCTTGAGGCGGACCCGCACCGCCGCCTCGTCAAGTTGCTCGAGCGTGGCCTCCATCGTGCTGGATTGCACAGCGTCATACCCGGTGAGAGAAACCACCGCGGATTCCGGCAGTTTCCAGGCCCTCCCCTTGGTGACCGGCTGCCGGGGAAGGAAGTCAGCCAGGGTCAACGGATCGCCCAGTCCCTGGACCAACTCCAGCTCGGAACGGGTCATTGGGCCGGCCGGGCTCACCACGACCACGGCGCCCCCGGCCGCGGCGCGCTCGGCCACGAGCAGCGAGAGACCGGGACGCAATACGCTTGCCGTGGGCCTGACCTCGCCATTGATCGCGGCAGCCGCCTGAATGACCCAACGAACCGCCTTCTCTCTGGATGCTTGCCTGGCGGCCGATCCGGACTCGCTTTGCCGCCTGGCTCCACCAGGACCAGGACCACCGGGCGCAGCCCCTGAACCGAGCAGTCGCTCGGCGAAAACCAGCCTGGTCTTGACGTCCAGCGCCAGGGGCTTGGGCATCGTCGCCTCAGCCGTGAGGGCACCAGAAGACAAACCGGGCCGGAACAATCCCTCCGCCTTGAGCTCGATGCGCACCTGAGTGCATGTTCCCGACGACCAGGACTCCCGCAATTCCATAGGCTCGTCCGCGAGAGCCGGACCTGCACATACCCAACACAATCCGACAAGCAAGCCCGACATCACGCTGAGACACAGCCTCCCAAGTCTGCAAACCCGCATGCTTACAATCATTACACCATACCTCTTGGCAAGGACTGTTCCGTGGCCTGGTTCGTGCGCCGGCATTATCGAGACCGGGGCGAACCTGTCAATTTGGCAATCCAAGGTTGGATCATGCCGGTGTTCGCCATGAGATGGCAGATGCCGGGCAGAAAATCAGCGCAGGACGGCTAAGTTCCTGAACAACTTACACGCTGCTTCCACCAGTTCTTGCGGAATTCTGAAAAACCTGCGAACAAAACGGCTGGCTCAAACGTCTGTTTGAAACAGATGTTCGAAACCAGTAGAATCCAGGTGCTCCGCAGGCTCAGCGAGGGGTCTACTGAGGTTTCTTGAGACGACACACGCTGAGCATTTGACAAGGTTCGATTAGATTTTCTGTCATCTGGCACGAATTTTGGATGAATAGTGTCCCACCCGACCGGGCGCGGCGTCTATCGCAGGAGAGATAATGAGAGCAATCATGGCTGGACGCGGAACACTGGTCGCGGTAAGGTCAGATCGGGATCTTCCGTTTTCCGAGAACCTTTTTGCCTGGTTGTGCATCTCGTTCCATGGAGAAATGAAGCAACATCGTGTAACGCAGCGATCCATGCCCCGACTTCTGTCGTAGTATTTGCACAGCATTTTCATCGAGCTTCGGGACTTTCAATTATTCCCGAGAAGAGGCCTGTTGGTTCGTCGCCCGTTGGCTGCTACTCTCGACTGAACTGTCGGGAAATAACTAACTATAACCGACGAATAAGTTCGGTGAAGGCAACCGTTGGAACGGGATGATCCTGCTTTTTGCTGACGCTCTCCGTCGGCTTTGGAGGCCGGGATAGTGGACGGCTGGTTAGTAAGTTTTGATAGGAATGATTTCCGGCGGGGTGAATGCCGCACCGATAGATGGGGAGCTTGAGGATGTCGAAGACCTATCGCCATCCCGGGATGAAGCAACTCAGGGACCAGCAGACGCGGTACGCCCCCAAGGACCGCCGGCTCGAGCAGGTAGAACGTGCCGAGCAACTTCTTGGCGAGATCGAGGCAAGCAAACAATATCCTTACGAATATCTGTGCTATCGAATCACCGGCTATCGCCCGGACGGGTGGCCGGCCCTGGTGCTCGACGGCGGTGATGTGCAGCACGACCTCCGGCTGTTCGTGGAAGACCTCTCTGCCACGATCCGCCAGGCTGTGGAGCATGCGACCGAGCCGGTGCTGACCGTGGCGGAGGTCGGCCGGCGTTACAATGTCTCCATCCGCACGGTCACACGATGGCGGCGACAGGGATTGGTGGCCCGCCGGTTCGTCATGGCCGGTCGCACCAAGGTGGGTTTTCTTGAATCGAGTCTCGAAAGATTTGTCACGACGCATCGCAACCAGGTCGAACGCGGTTCACGATTTCGTCAATTGACCGACGCGGAGCGGGACGAGATTGTCCGCCGCGCCCGTCGGATGGCTTTTTACCGCCCAGGCCAGGTCGGGCTGGTCGAGGTCGCTCGGAGGATCGCACGTAAGATGACACGTTCCACGGAAACAATTCGGCTGACCTTGAAGACCTACGACCGGGAGCATCCGGACCGGGCAATCTTCGCCCCCACCTCGGCACCCCTGGACGAGGAAGCCAAGAATCAGATTTATCGCCGCCACCGGATGGGCGTCTCGGTCGATGTGCTGGCCACTCAGTTTGGCCGCACCCGGTCGAGCATCTATCGCCTGATCAACGAGGTCCGGGCCCGTCGGATCCTGGAAACCAAGCTCGAGTTCATCCCGCATGTCAGTTTCGACGACCCGGCGGCGGAGGCCCAGATCATGGCCCCGATGCCTCAGCCCGCCGACGGGAAGGCCCCGCGCCGGCCCAGGGCGCCCAAGGGACTGCCTCCCTACCTGGCCAGCCTTTACGAGGTACCGCTGCTGGACCGTGACCAGGAAGCCCATCTTTTCCGGCAGATGAACTTCCTCAAGTTCCAGGCCCAGAAACTCCGCCAAACCATCGACCCCACGCGAGCCAAGACCTCGGATCTCGATCGGATCGAGGAGCTTCAGGAAGACGCCCTGGCCGTCAAGAATCAGGTCATCCGGTCGAATCTCCGGCTGGTCGTCTCGATTGCCAAGCGGCACGTCGGCCCGTCGAATAATTTCTTCGAGCTGGTCTCCGACGGCAATATGAGCCTGATCCGCGCCGTCGAAAAGTTCGACTTTTCGCGGGGCAACAAGTTCAGCACCTACGCCTCGTGGGCGATCATGAAGAACTTCGCGCGGACGATTCCCGAGGAGAACTACCGGCGCGACCGTTTCGTCACCGGCCATGAGGAGATGTTCGAGGCCGCGGCCGACAACCGCACCGACGAGCACGAATATGAAAGCGCCCTCAAGCGCATGCAAGAAGCCATCAAGGGCATGCTCGACCGGCTCGACGACCGCGAACGGCTGATCATCACCAGCCGGTTCGGCCTGGGCGGAGCCGCCGAACGAACCCTCGAGCAACTGGGCCGGGAACTGGGTATCACCAAGGAACGGGTCCGCCAGATCGAGTCCCGCGGCGTCGACAAGCTCCGCAAAATCGCCGGCGAGCAGAAGCTCGAACTGCCGATGCTGTGAGCGACCCGCGAACCCAAGAATCGAGAGCAGCAGCAAGATGGAACGTCCCGAAGCGCTCATCGAGCGGCTACCCGACTGCCTGCACTGGAGCCCCGACGGAGAGATCCGCGTGGTGGGGCACCGGATCAGTCTCTATTCCGTGATCAACCGCCATCAGTCAGGCCGCACGCCGGAAGAGATTCTCGACGAGTTGCCAACCTTGTCGCTCGACGAGATCCGCAAGATCATCGCGTTTTACCATAAGAACAAAGAAGAGGCTGGCACCTACGTGGAGGAGTATCGCTCCGAGCTGCGACGCCAGGAAGCAGCCTATGTGCCTTCCCCAGCGGTTCTCCGGATTCGACGGCTGATCGAGGAAAAGGCCAGGAACGGCGAGAAGGCGTGATGCATGGCCATCCGGTACGTGCTCGACGAGAACCTGCGAGGTGAGCTTTGGAACGCGATCCTTACGTACAACGCCCAGGGTGCTCACCTGATCGACGCTCTGCGCGTTGGCGATCCGCAGGACCTTCCCCTCAAGGCACCAGACCCTGCGATCTTGACCTGGGCTGAGCGGGAAGCCCGAGTATTGATCACGAACGACAAGAAATCCATGCCCGGGCACCTCAACGACCACCGCAAGGCAGGTGGACATTCGCCGGGCATCTTTATTGTTCGCTCCCAAAGCACAATTCCCGAGATCGTCTCTTTTCTCGCGTCCGCCGCCTACGCCAGCGACCCTTCGGAATGGGCCGACCTCATCACGTTCATCCCCTGACAAGGCACTCCTGCCTCCACGGTTCATGGAGATGGCCAAGAGATGCCCTTTTTCACCGATCGTCCCTTGCCGGCTTGCGGGGCACGGCGGTACTATGACTTATCGCGCCGATCGGCGTGCGCCGTGTCGGTCATGGAATCCTCTTGCAATCGTTTTTCCAGACGATATGATTGGGAATTTCACGGCCATGGTTGCTGGCGTAGCTCAGTCGGTAGAGCAACGGTTTTGTAAACCGTAGGTTGTGAGTTCGAGTCTCACCGCCAGCTCTGTCGAGCAAAAAAGGGCGTGGATCGCCGTGTGGCCCGGTCTTGGCTGAAAGAGGTCCGGGCAAGCCGACGATATAACCCAAGACGGGTGGATACCCAAGCGGCCAAAGGGGCCAGACTGTAAATCTGGTGGCACTGCCTTCGCAGGTTCGAATCCTGCTCCACCCATGTTGATCACCACAGCATGGACGGCATTGAACGAACGAGGCGGGCTCTGGATTTCACGCGGGTGTAGCTCAGTGGTAGAGCACCTGCCTTCCAAGCAGGCTATGTGGGTTCGATTCCCATCACCCGCTCTGGAACGGAACGGTGAATTCGCAACGACAGCAGGAGCTTGCCTGAGTCAATGCAACCAGATGAAGGAGACGGAAGCGGACGCGGACGCGGAAGATGAGCGACACTGAAAAGCAACGAATTCTGCTGCCGTGGCTCAGTTGGTAGAGCGCGTCCTTGGTAAGGACGAGGTCCTGGGTTCAAATCCCAGCGGCAGCTCTTGGGTCGGTTGCCCAAACTTCGGGCGTGACAAGTGACGTGCCTAGCGGTTGGCCCCGGCCGTTGGGAGGGCCGTCCGAACTGGACCGTGCTGGCGGGTGGGGCTGCCGGAAGGGTTCCCGCCGTATTGACTTCGACTTCAGGAATGCCGTAAAGGCGCAATTGCAAATGGCCAAGGAAACTTTCACCAGAACGAAGCCACACGTCAACGTGGGCACCATCGGGCACATTGATCACGGCAAGACGACGCTGACCGCGGCGATCCTCGCGGTGCTGGCCGAGCACGGCAAGGCCAAGACCAAGTCGTACGCCGACATCGCCAAGGGCGGAACGGTCCGCGACGCGACCAAGACCGTGACCATCGCCGTCTCGCACGTGGAGTACGAGAGCGAGAAGCGGCATTACGCCCACATCGACTGCCCGGGCCACGCTGACTACATCAAGAACATGATCACCGGCGCCGCCCAGATGGACGGCGCGATCCTGGTGGTCTCCGCGGCCGACGGGCCAATGCCCCAGACGCGGGAGCATATCCTTCTGGCCCGCCAGGTCGGCGTGCCCGCGCTCGTTGTCTTTCTCAACAAGATCGACCTCGTGGACGACGAGGAGCTGCTCGAGCTGGTCGAGCTCGAGCTGCGGGAATTGCTGACACACTACAAGTTTCCCGGCGACGAGATTCCGATCATCCGCGGCAGCAGCAGGCCGGCCCTGGATAATCCCAAGGACACCGCCGCCGCCAAGCCCATCCTTGACTTGGTCAAGGCGATGGACGAGTACATCCCCGAGCCCGTTCGCGAGATCGACAAGCCGTTCCTGATGCCGATCGAGGACGTGTTCTCGATCAAGGGTCGAGGCACGGTGGGAACCGGCCGGATCGAGCGCGGCAAGATCAAGGTCGGCGACGCCGTCGAGATCATCGGCTTCGGCGCCAAGAAGCCCTCGACGGTCACCGGGGTCGAGATGTTCCAGAAGACGCTCGACGAGGGCGTGGCAGGCGACAACGTCGGTGTCCTGCTCCGCGGTGTGGAAAAAAACGATCTCGAACGCGGACAGGTCGTTTGCAAGCCGGGCTCGATCACGCCGCACACCAAGTTCGAGGCCGAGGTCTACGTCCTGAGCAAGGAAGAGGGGGGCCGTCATACCCCGTTCTTCAAGGGCTACCGCCCGCAGTTCTACATCCGCACCACCGACGTGACCGGCTCGATCCTCAACCTGCTGTCGGAAGACGGCAGCGAGGCCGAGATGTGCATGCCCGGTGATAACATCAAGATGACCGTCGAGCTGCACTCGCCGATCGCCATGGAGGATAGCCTCCGGTTCGCCATCCGCGAAGGTGGCAAGACCGTCGGTGCTGGCGTCGTGGTGAAGATCCTGGAGTGAGTCGAGTCCCGAACCCGGGCCCTGGATCGAGGCCCAAACCGAGGCTGGCGCGAGCCGGCCCGGACTTTTTTGTCGCAAGCGGGGACGCGCAGAACCATCCCCCATCATGGACCTCGAGGTGCGGTCGGCCGCTCAAGCCCACTGGGGCAGCGCCAGGCCGCACCGTGAACGTTTGTAGGATATCGCCTTCATTCAAGTCAGGGCGGCGAGGGTTTTCTGGAGTCGATCTCGGGAACCGATCTCGACGTAGGGTAGGAGCGGTTTCGCCATGCGTGAGTATGTTTGGCTGGAATGCACCACGTGCGGGGACCGGAACTACCGGGTCCAGAAGGAAACCCGCGGGGCAGGCCGGCTCGAGTTGAAGAAGTACTGCCGCCGCGAGCGGAAGCACACTCCCCACAAGGAATCCCGTAAGAAGTGAGCCCCCAAGGCCGGGCTGCTTGACAAGCGGGACGGCCGCCTGGCCGAACGGACCGGCTCAATAGCCGACGTGCTTGTCCAGCCGTGACTTGCGAGATCGGATCAGGTGTCCGTCCAGTCAAAGATCATGAGCCCACCACCCCCCAAGGAGCGGTGAGCAAACCGGGAGGCGGCAACCGCCCTTACCGATTTCAGCGGGCTGAATGGGAGATTGGTCTTGGTTGATGACAGGAGCCTCGCCGCGATTCCGATTCCCGTGTGCTACGAGCGTAGCTCAATTGGCAGAGCACCGGTCTCCAAAACCGGCGGTTGGGGGTTCGATTCCCTCCGCTCGTGCTGCGGCAAGGCAAGCCCTGGTATTTTCGTCCCGGTCCCTCGGCCAGGATTCGCTGAGAGCCCAAGTTTTCGTGGTCCGCGGTGATCCAGCCTGCCGTCCGATCCACAGATCTTCTGAGCATTTTTCGGGGTGGTTTCCCCGGCAACACAAGCGAGACCGGTGCCATGGGTAAAGTCAAAGACGTCGAATCGGCATCGAAGCCGGCAAAACCCTTCAAGGGGAAACCCGGCGGTAACCAGCCGAACACGTTCGTGATGTTCTTCCTCAACCTGGGGCAGACCGGGCTTTTCAAGCCCATGCAAGGCTGGTACGCCCGTCTCTATACGGCCCTGGGCCTGGGTGTGATCGCGGCCGCGGGAGTCTGGCATGTCTACGAATCGTCGATGGACTACAATCCGTACTGGCGGCTGGGAATTCCCGCGGCACTTGCCCTGGGCTTTGGCTGGTTGATCTTTCGGATCGCGCATTTCCAGCCGTTCGCCGAGTTTCTCATCGCGACCGAGGCCGAGATGAACAAGGTCTCGTGGACGAGCAAGGAGGATCTCTACCGCGCGACCACGGTGGTGCTCGCCACGGTCGTGCTCATGGCGGTCTTTCTGTTTGTGGTGGACTGGCTCTGGCTGTTCATTCTCCGCAATATCGGCGTCCTCCAGTTCACCGGAGGAGGAGGCTTCGGCTCGACCGCCTGATTGGAATCGATTCGTTACCAGCACACCAGGTCCCCAGAGCCATCACCAAGCGATTGGCCGCTGGGTTGCGCCCCAGGTTTATTCTTGAGTTGCGCCCCAGGTTTATTCTTGAACAGACCATGAGTGACCCGATCGACTACCCCATGGAAACGACTCCTGAGCCCACGGAACCAGAGACCGAGAGTTCGGAATCTGGTGCCCACTCCGACTCGGAGACTCCGGGCCCTGACGTGAATGAGGAAACGCCCGCCGGCGGCCATCCCCAGGGCAAGGCGGCGCCCCGCAAGCGCAAACCTCGGCCGAAGCCAACGACAGAGCCGGCCGACGTCCAGCAACCCCCAGTCATCGAGCACCCGGTCGAGGTCGCTGCCCCGGCGGCGGCCGATGACGAACCCCAGCCGGACCTGGTCTGGTACGTGCTCAAGGTCCAGAGCTCGCGGGAGGACACGATCCGCGACGCTCTCCAGCGCCGGGTCAAGATTCAGGGACTCCAGAAGTTTTTTGACAAGATCGTCGTGCCGACCGAGAAGATCACCGAAATTCGGAACAACAAGAAACGGATTGTGGAGCGTAAGACCTATCCCGGCTATATCATGGTCCAGATGGAACTGAACGAGAAAACCTGGTTCCTGGTTCGGGAAACCCCGGGCGTGGGCGATTTTGTCGGAGCCCATGGCACGCCCACCAAGATGACCGATGCCGAGGTCAACCAGATGCTCCACCAGGAGGAGGAGAAAACGACGGCCGAGACGCCCAAGGTCCGCATCGACGTCGAGCGGGGCGACCGGGTCAAGATCAAGGACGGTCCCTTCGAGAATTTTGAGGGAACCGTCGAGGAAGTCATCGAGGGCCGCGGTCTCGTGAAGGTGATGCTGATCATCTTCAACCGACCCACCCCGGTGGACCTCGAGTACTGGCAACTGGAGCGGATCTGATCGACCGAGAGCCCCCCGGCCGGGCAAGTTGCGGCCGTTGGCCGGCCGCCCGATCGGCCCGGCAAGGCAGGTCGAACTCCTCAGCAGGCAAGATTCCGGGTAAGATCGTTATTCGAATGCGAGAGTGAGAACGAGCGATGGCCAAGGTGATGACGGCGAAGGTCAAGCTGCAATGTACGGGAGGGCAGGCGACTCCCGCGCCGCCCGTCGGACCGGCCCTGGGCCAGCACGGGGTCAATATCGGTCAGTTCGTGATGCAGTTCAACGAGCGGACCAAGGATATGAAGGGGACCACGATCCCGGTAGAGATCACGGTCTACTCGGACCGGTCCTTCGAGTTCATCACCAAGAGCCCTCCGGCCGCCGTGCTGCTGAAGCAGGCCGCCGGGATCGCGGCTGGCTCGGCTGTGCCGAACAAGACCAAGGTGGGCACCGTGACCGCCGACCAGGTCAAGAAGATCGCCGAGACGAAATTTGCCGACCTCAACGCCCGCGACATGGAACACGCCTGCCGGATCATCGCCGGTACGGCCCGGAGCATGGGTGTGGACATCAAGGGTTAGTCGAAACGGAGGTCATCACATGACCCGCTGGAAATTGACTGTCTTCGTCGCGCAAGGGTCTACTCCCGTCGTTACCAAGCTGATCGACTTGGCCGAGAGACGGCCGTTAATGAGTGGCAATGAGATGACTGAGGCCATCTTCGCATACGACACTGAAATGGATGCACGGGAGGCTTCGAGGCGAATTGAGGGCGCGGAGCTTGGGGCAATCTGTTCAATCGCCTCGTTCCACGCAGGACCTTCGCTCGGCAACCCAGGAGATGCGTTCGAGTCTCTTGATGAAATGGAGGAGTTCGAGGACGAGCGTCGAGAGGAGGTGATTCACGCGATCGCGCTACGCAACGCAGCGGGCCGAATGGAAGAGATGCCGTGATTCGCCCCGGCGAAATCTACACGGCTGATTTCGACGTGGCTGGACCGCATCGTGTCATCGTGATCTCGCGCGAAGATCTGAACCGCGGGCGGTATGTTCTCTCAGTGGTCTGCATGTCCGCTCGGTTTGCTTCGAGAAGTACCCTGCCGAATTGTGTGCCCTTTCGGGCAGGACAGTTTGGTTTCACCGTCGACTGTGTGGCACAATGCGAAAACATCGTTTCCATTGAAAAGACGCAGTTGGATCTGGCGGCCGGGCCAGTTGGGGTATTTGACGAGGTGACAATGCGTGATCTCATCAGGGCGATCGGACATGTTATCGAGTCGGATTGCGAGCCGCTCTGATTCGAAGCTGGATCTGGTGGATGTCATAACTGCTTATTAAAGTCTGCATTTACCTTGATAGATAAGTCGCTTAGCAGTAGAGGGCAGGCCCCGATTGGGGCCGGATGAGGATTGGACTCTCTCCTCGTCCGCATGAGTGAGCGGTGGAAGTCAAGACCGGTTGATTGAAGCGCGACCGCCCGCCGGCAACCGGAGACACGAACAACGGCGGCAGCCCTGACGGGCGAAAGGAGCGAAGACTTGCCCCAGCACTCGAAGCGTTTTCGCGCTCTGCGCGAGAAGATCAAGACGCCTGGTCCGGTCTCCCTGGCCGAGGCCGTCAAGATCTTGAAATCGTTCAATACAACCAAGTTCAATCAGACGGTCGAGGTGTCGACCCACCTGGGGATCGACCCCCGGCAGAGCGACCAGAACGTGCGCGGGTCTGTAGCCTTGCCACACGGCATTGGCAAGAGCGTACGCGTGGCCGTCTTTGCCCAGGGCGAGAACATCGAGAAGGCACGGTCCGCGGGTGCCGATATCGTGGGGGCCGACGACCTGGCGCAGCAGATCAAGGGCGGCACGATGGACTTCGACGTGGCCCTGGCCACGCCCGACATGATGGGAATCGTCGGACCGCTGGGCCGCGTGCTCGGCCCCCGGGGCCTGATGCCCTCGCCACGGTCGGGCACCGTGACCGCCGACATTGCCTCGGCTGTGCGGGAGTTCAAGGCCGGCAAGATCGAGTTTCGCAACGACAAGGGGGGCAACGTGGCCGTGCCCATCGGCAAGATCAACTTCAGCGATGAGCAACTGGTGGAGAACATCAACGCCTTCCTGAGCTACCTGCGGTCGCTCAAGCCGGCCGCGGCCAAAGGGACGTATCTCCAGTCGGTGACCGTCTCGGCCACGATGAGCCCCGGGATCCGCATCACGGCCTGAGGCCGCCTGAGTACGTGAGCCGCATTCATCCATCGCATAGCAGGCTGATACCGACAAACCAGAGGTTCTTCGGGGACCAAAGCAAGAAATATGAGCAAATATGTTAAAGAACTGATGATGGATCAGCTCCGTTCCGACTTGAACGGCAGCCGGTCTGTGCTAATCCTGGACCTCAAGGGGCTGGACGCCATCGCGGAGCACCAGTTCCGCCGCGACCTGCGGAAGAAGTCGATCCGGGTCCGGGCGCTGAAGAATACGCTGGCCCGCCGCGTCTTCGCCGAGATGGGCATGGAGGGGCTCTCGAGCTATCTCGAGGGGCCGTCGGTGCTGGTCTGGGGCGGAGCCGGGGTTGCCGAACTGGCCAAGGAGGTCTCGACCCAGGTCAAGAACCTCAAGAAGCCCGAGATCAAGGGGGGCGCCGTTGACGGGGTGGTGATCGCCCCGAATCAGGTCGAAGACATCACCAAGCTACCCAGCCGCGAGCAGTTGATCGGCCGCGTGGTCGCCCTGGCGCTGGCACCAGTGCAGCGAATCGTGGCCCTGGCCAACGCACCCGCAGGCAACCTGATGGGCCAGTTGAAGACGATTTCCGAAGCGGCTGGCGGCGACGAGGCACCCGGTGGGTCCGCCGAGCCGGCGGCCGAGGCTGAGTCCTGAGATTCCTGTCTCACCCCGGTCGCACGAAGGTTTATTCCCGGCAGGGTGCGTCGGATGCGTACTCTGGCTGTTTTCTGATTTCCTCCGTCCCGGTCCGTTTGACGAACGCCCCTAGAATGATCATGATCTGATCGAGAGCGCAAGAAAGGACCTGACCACTCATGGCCACTGCCGAAGCCCCCTCGTTTGCCGATAACATCAAGAGCCTGGGCGAATCGATCGTCAAGCTCACCGTCCTGGAAGCCAAGGCCCTGGGCGATTACCTCGAAGTCGTACACGGGATCAAGCCGGCCGCCGCGGCCGTGGCGGTTGCGGGCCCCGCGGCAGGACCGGCCGCCCCGGCCGAGGCCGCCGCAGCCAAGACCGAGTTCGATGTGGTGCTCGAAGTCGTGGGCCCCAACAAGATCAACGTCATCAAGATCGTCCGCGCGGCCACCAGCCTGGGCCTGAAGGAGGCGAAGGACCTGGTGGAGGCCTCGCCCAAGGAGATCAAGACCGGCATTTCCAAGGAAGATGCCGAGAAGCTCAAGAAGGACCTCGAGGACGCTGGCGCGACCGTCAAGATCAAGTGATCTGGCCCGCGCCTCCCGCCGTCGGGTCGCCGGTCGAGTCTCGATCCGATCGCGACTTACGGGCACGACCGGCTCTCTCCGGGCGGGCCGAACGCTGCTTACCGGAGCGCTCGACCGCCGCAACGCAACGCCCGCATAACCGCTCTCTCCATGCGTCTTCGCCTCTTACCCCGATGCCGGCGTGATCTGAAACGTCGCCCTCGGGGTATCTCGGCGCGCAGCGGAGAACCCGGATCACCGACGTCGTACTTCTTTTGTCAACCACCCGATCGACCGCAATCCCGTGCACGTTCCCTGCGCCTCGTTTCGCATCGCCGGGCGGGACTTCACCAAGGCCGGCACCCTGACCGGGCCGGCGACCGCGGGGCCATCGGAATCGATCATTCGGCTCTGGACCATACCGGCTTTTCTCCGGCTGGTTCCGGTCCGGCCGCCTGCTCGTTCCGAAACGTCTCTGGCGATGTGGAAAACGGGTATCAGACGGGCGCGCGGTCGTTGACCTCGACTTGATCTGGTGCCCCCTACTCCCCTTGAGGAGCGCGACGACATGCCCACTCCGACCACCGTGCGGCGCATCATCCCTTCCCTGAAACGGAATTTCGGCCGGATTCACGACGAGTTTCCGGTTCCCGACCTGACCCAGATCCAGACCCGGAGCTATGAGCGATTCCTCCAGGCCGACGATCTCCCCGAAAAGCGTACCGACACGGGGCTCGAAGGCGT
>Ga0208044_1001114_pt1 | contig 15689 bp, 10 predicted proteins | sample Sb_taG_8_FD_187712 | JGI IMG/M metagenome (GOLD analysis project Ga0208044, IMG submission 187712) | Peat soil microbial communities from Weissenstadt, Germany - Sb_50d_c_BC metaG (SPAdes) (version 2) | ecosystem: Environmental > Terrestrial > Soil > Wetlands > Peat | place: Germany... | reverse complement strand
GATGCCGACGTACTTCACGGTGGTTCTCCTTTTGTGGAAACTGATATTGTTAAACACGCAATATCCGGTTTACCACGAACTCAAAGGACTCCACCAGTCGGCTTCGGCCTCCTTCATAGTTTCACCCATCGGCAACAATGAGCTTGCGCGGAAGGCAGAAGTGTCGGAATCGACCGCTTCGGCGTTCTTCAATGAGAATTTCCAAGGTCACACGAAGTATAGAGCGCTCTGCCGGGACTTGGGCCAGCTGGTGGCAGCGCTCAAGCTATTGAACAATGAGTTCTCCCCGCACGATCTCTACGGCAGGCGGCCGCCCGGCGAAGAGGATCCGGAAGTAGAATAACGGCTGTTCGGTGTTCGATCATTCGGAATCAGATGCCGAACACCTGCAAAATCTTCAGTTCCTTGCAAATCCCTGATTTTTGCGGCATTTCCCCGCGACAAGCCAACTGTTCGGCGTCTTCTTACCGAATGCTGCGCCAACGAGTATGCGAGCCGCGCTTCGCGGCAAGCGATCCGTTGGAGCGGTGAATATGATCCCGACGGTTTCCTCCCCTCTGGCCCTGCGGCCCCGCGAAGCGGCGAAGGCGCTGGGCATCTCCCCCCGTCTCTTGTGGCAACTGACGAAGGACGGGCATATTCCCTGCGTCCGTGTCGGCAACGGCAAGCGGCGGACAGTGCTGTATCCCTTAGCCGACCTGCAAGCCTGGCTGACCCGCCAAGCGGCCACGGCAAAAGGAGCCGAACATGACGCCCACTGAAACTAGCTTGTCCAAATTGCCCAGCGCGAAAAATGGCGGGAACCCTTGGTCAGTACGCTGCCCGGTCCACGACGACCAATCTTTTCTGGTGCAGCTGCAAAGATTGCAGCCGCCAAAGTGGAGATCAGGTAATGGCGACGATACGGCATCTGCCTGGAATTGATGGAAATGACCTACCCGAAGTGGTTGCTGATCGAACACCGAACCCACTTTTGCTAACAGCTCGCCAGGCGGCTGCCAAGTGCGGCAAGGCCTTGCGAACTTGGCGCTCATGGGACTCGGCGGGTTGGATTCCCCGGCCCGTGCGCATCGGTCGTTCGACTTTGTGGCGAGCCGACGAGCTGCGCGAATGGGTCGCTGCTGGATGTCCGCGCAGAGAGGAATGGGAACAGAGGGGTCGCTAATGGTCGGGCGTTGCGTCGAAGGAATGTGTCGTTCTCAGATGCTGATTAACTGCCAAAGCAGCCACGGCCGTGGTGGTCGAGGTTGCAAATGTCTGTCTCTTCGAGTTTGAGAGGTAAACCATGGCTTCTTTGACTGTATCTAGCGGTGGCGTTCCCATCGGCAACTACACAGGAACGTTCACCGGCACGGAGGTGACTCCGCCCAAGCCCGAGAAGGGCTACGGCGCAGGCCTTCGTTGGAAGTTTCAGATTGATGCCGGCACTTGCGCCGGCCAGACAACTAGTCGCGTGACTGGCACGTCGCCGACGCCCAAAAATGGTTGCGGCAAGTTGCTCTCCGGGCTGATCGGTCGCGCCTTGAAGGAGGGAGAACAGGTTGATCCCGACAACTTCATCGGCAAGCGGTACATGATCGTCGTCGCTGCTAGTCGGGAGGGCGGGACGCGGGTTGAGGCTATCGTGCCGATGCCGGGTGCGTGAGAGTTGGGAACGACCAGGGCCGGGCACTGCCAGCCTGGCCCTGATCTGAGTTCGAGACGTTTACCATGAAGATTATACCCAGCGAGAGTGACCAAAACCAGTTCCTGCAAGCAGCTTTGCGTTACGTTCGCCGCGGCTGGCTCGTGATGCCATTGCACGGAATCGCTGAGGGCAGATGTACCTGCGGTGATCTGGGCTGTGACAGTCCAGGGAAACATCCTCGGACAGGCCGGGGGCTCAAGGAAGCATCAACTGACGAGAATACTATCCAGAATTGGTGGGCAACCTGGCCGGATGCCAATGTCGGCATTGCAACCGGGCCTGAATCAGGATTCTTCATGGTTGGCCCTGATGGCCAAGCGGGTATTGATGCCTTGGCTGCTTTGGCGCAACAACGGGGGTCCTTGCCATCGACGCCTCGAGTTCGCTCCGGAGGCGATGGCCGGCACCACTATTTCTCTTGGCCAGCTCAGGGCGGCATTAAGAACTCCGCCAACCACAATGGCTTGCCGATCGACATACGTGGGGCTGGAGGACTGGTCGTTGCGCCGCCCTCGAGGCACAAAAGTGGGGGGACTTATGAGTGGGAAGTCCCCCCGCAAGAGGCCGAGCTGGCGGAGGCGCCCGCTTGGCTCTTGGAATGGGTTCGTAGCGGTAAGGGCACACGAAAGAAGAGGCGCGACAAAGAAACGAATAAAACGAATCAATTACCTCAAGCCTCCCACGCAGACATTAATTCGTTTAATTCGTTTCTTCGTACTGATCCCCCAGCAAACCAGAAGCTGCTTCTAACCGTCCAGCCGGATCGCACGGAGGTGGAAACGCGAGCCATTGCCTATCTTGGACGGTGTCCGCCTGCGATCAGTGGGAAGGGGGGGCACAATCAGACCTTCGAAGCCGCCCGATCTATCGTTTATGGCTTCGACTTAGGGCCTGAGACGGGCTTCGCTCTTCTTATGCACTATTACAACCCGCGCTGCTTGCCACCCTGGTCAGAAACCGAGCTGAGGCATAAGTGCTCCGAGGCGGACACCAAGCCGTTCGACAAGCCCAGGGGGTATCTGCTCGCAGGCAACCCGGCGCCAGAACCAAATAATTCGTTTGTTCGTACCCCCGAACCTGCCCGGTCGTCGCAAGACGACATCGAAGCTCTGCCAATGCCGCCTCCCATTCCATGGCCGACATTGCCTCACGAAGCGCTGCATGGCCTCGCTGGCGAGATCGTAGAGACCATTGCTCCGCAGACAGAAAGCGCTCCAGTCGCCATCCTCGGCCAAATGCTCGTGGCCTTCGGCAACGCAGTCGGGCGTGGGGCGCACTATCGGGTGGAGGGCGACCGTCACTACACAAACCTGTTCTTATGCCTGGTCGGGGAGTCTTCCCGCGGCCGCAAAGGCACCTCGCGTGGCAGGGTCATGCAGCTTATGAGCCAGGGTGATAACGAGTGGTGTTTGAACTGCGTGGCCAGCGGCTTGACCAGCGGCGAGGGCTTGATTTGGGCAGTGCGAGATCCCATTGAGCGCAAGGAACCCATTAAGGAGCGAGGACGCATCGCAGGGTATCAAAGTGTAGTAGTTGACGACGGGGTGAGCGATAAGCGCCTACTGGCCGACGAGAGCGAATTTGCTCAGATCCTGAAGGTACTACAGCGCGACGGTAATAGCCTCTCCCCTGTCATCCGCCAGTGCTGGGATACCGGCAATCTGCGCACACTAACAAAAAACAATCCCGCCCGAGCCACGGGTGCGCATGTGAGCTTTTCTGCACACATCACGCGCCTGGAGCTTCTCAGGCTTCTCAGGGATAGCGAAGCGTTCAATGGATTTGCCAACCGATTCATTTGGCTTTGCACCAGACGTTCTCAATTACTGCCGGATGGCGGACGTGCCCTGGATCTCTCACCGTTGGGCGTGCAACTCAACTACGCGCTTGCATCGGCTCGCACGATCGGCGAAATGGTGCGGAGCAAACAGGCCAGTGAACTCTGGCATGAGGTATACCCCCGGTTAACAGCAGAGCGGACGGGCATGCACGGCGCCGTGACGGGCCGGGCAGAGGCGCAAGTGTTGCGCCTCTCGATGGTGTATGCCCTACTCGATAGCCAGGCCACGATCCAAGAGCCTCATCTCCGTGCCGCCCTAGGACTTTGGGCTTATGCCGATGCTTCCGCTCGGCTGATCTTCGGGGTGGAAGTCGAGGATCCGCTACCAGGTCTTGTTTTGGCAAAGCTACAAGCATCTGAGTCATTTGGAATGACGCGAACGGATATTCACAACGCGTTCAGCAGAAATATCCCTGCTGCCAAGCTACTGGAGGCGCTCGCCAGGCTTCGGGATCGTGGCAGTGCCCGCTGCGAAACGAACAAGACAGGCAAGCCGGGCGCTCCCGCCGAGCGCTGGTATGCCCTACGAACGAACGAATTAAACGAACAAATTGCTTCCTCGCCGGAGCGACAGGATTCTGGAGGAATTAATTCGTTTAATTCGTCGATTCGTCGCGCCTCAACAACCAACGGAGAGGACGTCGTCACGCTATGACTCTGGCCGAGCTCTTCTCTGCAGTAAATATTGCCGGCATCGGCCTGGCAAACGTAGGCGGCAAGCTCCAGATGTGCGGACCGGCGGGCGCTATCACCCCAGAGATTCGAGCAGGAGCTGGGGAACATAAGGAGACCATTTTGGCTTTGCTTCCTCCCCTAATGGACGAATCTGTCGCAAGCACCGGCTTTGACCAGCATAGTGCTCCACAAGGGGCACCGGCCGTCTCTCCGCCCGCAGACATGGCTTGGGACGAGAGGAAAGTCCAGCGCTTGCTGAAGCCGGCGCTTCAAGCTCTCGACCTGTACGAATACAGTTCTGATTCCACCGTCCGTGCCAAGCAGTTTGCGGCGGCGAACGCTATCGACGAGTGTTGGTTGAAGCGGGACCAACTTGCACTTGGGTCTGCGCTCGAACGATTCTTGAAGCTAATGCAGGCGAGCCAGGAACTCCCTCCGGGCGATGGCATGTTCGATCCGAGACTCCAGATGCCCGCTGGTTGTCCAGGTTGTGAGTTTTGCATCCCAACAGGTCATGAACCACCTCCACGACTCGGCGAAGACCTGGCCTCGGTCTTGCAACGCATTCGGGGCTGATCGCGGTCGGCCGCCGAGAACACGTGGACATCGCATGTAAAGGGTGCGGGTAGCAAGAATCTGAAGAATTTTGGCCCATAGGGCCTTGAGGTTCGCCCCGGAACGAGCAAACTGGCTGCTGCGCGACAAAGAGAGTTTTGTCTGCTCTATTGAGGAAACCAAGATGGCAAGCCTCTACAAGAAGCCGATCATCGTTACTGACCCAAAGACCGGGCAAAAAGTTAAGACCAAGTCGAAGAAGTGGTGGGGGCGGTATCGCGATGAGAACGGCAAGGAACGGCGTGTGCCTTTGGCTGCGGACAAGGCGGCCGCCCAGGCGATGCTGAATGAGTTGGTCAAAAAGACGGAGCGCCGGGCCGCGGGTTTGGGTGATCGCTTTGAAGAGCACCGCCGCGTGCCCCTGAATGATCATCTGGCCGACTTCCGGCAGTTTCTGGAAGGCAAGGGCAACACCGCGAAGCATGCCCGGCAGACATGCAATCGAGTGCTAACCCTCATTAATGGCTGCCGATTTCTGCAGCTCGGCGATGTGTCACCATCGGCTGTGGTGGAGTGGCTGAAGAATGAGCGCGTCGCAGAACGAATTGGTATCCAAAGTAGTAACTATTATCTGGGCTGCATCAAATCCTTCGTCACTTGGATGGTCAGGGACGGCCGGACGGATCGAAATCCGCTGATCCACCTGTCGGGGATGAACGCCAAGGTCGATGTGCGCCGGGAACGGCGCCCCCTTCCACCGGATGAATTCGGACTGTTCTTGGAGGCGGCGCGCAAGGGGAAGTCGAGGCGGAAGTTGACCGGAGTGGACCGGGCCATGCTATATCTGCTTGCCGCCAGCAGCGGCTTTCGATGTTCCGAGCTGATTTCATTGACGCCGGAGTCCTTCGACTTGGTCGGCGATTCCCCGAGTGTTACCGTGGACGCCGCTTACTCGAAGCGCCGTCGCCGGGACACGCAGCCTTTGCCGCGCGATGTTGGAAATGCCCTGGCAGAGTGGCTTCGTGGCAAGCCGGCTGAACGTCTGTGGCCGGGCGCATGGATCAATCATGCGGCCAAGATGGTGAAGGCGGACCTCGCCGCTGCCCGCATCGCCTGGATTCGCGAGGCGAAAACCCCTGAGGAACGGCAACAGCGCGAGGCCTCGACGTTTTTGGCATTCCGCGACGAAGCTGACCGGGTCTTCGATTTCCATGCTTTGCGGCACCAGTACGTCAGCAATCTCGCTGCCGCCGGCGTGCATCCCAAGATCGCCCAGACCCTGGCTCGGCACTCTACGATCACGCTGACCATGGATCGCTACACACACGTTGGGCTGTACGACCTTTCCGCCTCGGTCAACAGCTTGCCCGCCATTCCGCTCCAGCTCCCCGGCGTGGCAGCCAACGTTATGAAGGCCACGGGAACGGAAGGCGGGTCGGGTTCCGAGGTGCCCGCAGTGGTGCCGACGGGTGCCGAAATAGGTGCCGTTCTTCCCGCATCGCCCGTGCTACAGATTGCGCCAGGTTGCACCGAATCGCGGGAAGAAACGAAAAAGCGCGTCGCCGTAACTCCGCGACGGAGTAAGACGATCCGCACCAATCCGCACGAGGTTGCATCGGTTTGCGCAGTCGAAGAGAAGAAAGGCCCCTCCCGGATTCGAACCGGGGATGGCGGATTTGCAATCCGCTGCCTTACCGCTTGGCGAAGGGGCCGGCCTGATGAACGGTTAGGATCGTAGCGGCCTGTTTCCGGCCTGTCAATGTAACATGAAGGGGCATCGAAGCCCCCGTTTTCCCACAGCGCTCAGCGGTTTTTCAGCTTGCGGGCCAGGGCCGCAATCCGGTCTCTGCATTGCTGGTGAGCTTCTTTGAAACTCTTCAGGTTCGCGCGCCCCGCCTTGGCATATTCGATCACGACGGCCTCGGCTGCCATGAACTCGGCACACGCATGGGCGACTGCCGAGGCGATTTCCGCGGGAACGGTCGTTACGCCATTACGGTCACCGTGGAGGAGGTCGCCCGGGTGTACGGCAATGCCGCCCACATGCACCGGGACATTGGTCTGGACGATATGGCTGTAGCCGTGCGAGCAGATGGTTCCATTCGTGAAGCAGGGAAAATCGAGTGCCTCGACCTGGTCGAGGTCCCTGCCCGCTCCGCTGGTAATCAAGCCGGCGGCTCCGAACGCTCTGTAGGTGGAGCACATGACCTCGCCAAACGTGGCAGCGGCGGCCGGATTGTCCAGGTCCTGAAACACCACAACCGCCGGGCCTGGCAACTCGGCAAACGACGCTACCTGGTCCGCCAGGCTGGAATAGACATTGCCGGCGCGCGGGGCCGCGGCCGAACGAAAGGTTGCCGTGCTGGCATAACCGACCATCGGCGGCATCTTGGGAAAACAGGCCTGGATGCGGCTATCCATATAGCCCGCCGTGAAGGGACGACACTCGAATAGCTCAATGACGTTGCAGACGGTTGGCGTGTCGAACTTGCGCAGCAACTCCAGATCGGCACTCGGAATCTTCTCGAATTGGGACATCGGTGAACCTCGACGATCTCAAAACTGGTCGGCTAGGACAAGGAAGCATCGTACGCCGCGTTCAGAAAACATAAAACAGCAAGTATAGAGGAAACGCGCCGGGAACGAAACAGAGCTGCTATCGTTGTGCCGTTTCCAGACGGCAAGCAAGGAACCGCAGATGCTTTACCTGCTTGGGGCGATTGTCTGGTTCGCCATTGCTGGCCTGGTGTTTGCCTGGCAATGGCTGCATCCCGAATTCCGGCTGCTTGAAATCGGGGAAACCCGGATCTCATTCGGCTGGTTTGCCCTGCTACTGGCTTGTTACAACTTGGTACGTTGGTGGAGCCGGCGCTCGGTCAAAGCTCGGCAGCCCGTGAACGATCCATTGCAGCATCAGCGTCGTCGCGGGGATGGCGAGACGCACCGACCGGAACAACCGCCCAACCCAGATTTCGACTTTTCCAAGGAGCCAAGAAAGCCTGATGGCGCCTAGAAGGTCTAGACTTGGCGAACGGTCCAACTACGATCCCCTGGAAAGAAGTGGGCAGTATCCCTTGCAAGGAATTGTTATTTTAGGCACACTACGTGAGAGCCGATCGAGTCAACGGCGTACTTCTGTGTCATTGGCGATTATCTCCGCTTGCGCTCCCACCTTTGGCGTCGGCCTCCCGCCTTGACTCGTTTGAACGTCCATGCAACGATGAATCCTGGAATCATGTGTAGCCTTTCTGGAGCGTCCACAAAGCCTTTGCGGGTTTGATTGATGCCATCTTGCGGCTTCCAAGGCACAACTGCGGAAACCTGGTCAAGTTCCCTGAGCAACTGTTCACAACGGAAGGTCTTAAATGACTGGAAGTGATTGCAGGGTGAGCCGTGCCCCCCGGACATCCCAGACGACACCAGCCGAAACCAGGCTGTCGCCGGAGGCGGAGCGTGGTTGCCCAGCCGAAAGCACGCGGCGGCCAATGACACGTCGGCTTGCGGTTCTTGCAGGCCTTGCCCTACTGCTGCAGTCTGGCTGTCAAAACGATGAAATCCGCAGTTACCAGGTAGCCAAGCCGGAAAAAATCGAGTTGCGGCTGCTGGCAGCAATGTTTCAGCACGGCGAGCGCACTTGGTTCATCAAGTTGATGGGGCCGGCGGCAGAGGTTAATGAACACAAAGAGGCGTTCGACCGGTTCTTGCAATCCGTACAGTTTTCCGACAAGACGGAGACGCCCATTACCTGGACGGTTCCCGAGGGCTGGCGTGAGGAGCGTGGTTCAAAGCTGCGCTATGCAACCTTTCACCTGGAATCCAAGAACCAGTCCCTGGAAGTGACGGTGGTCGCCCTGGGCAGAGAGGCGGGCACGCTGCTGGCCAACGTGAATCGTTGGCGAGGGCAGATTGGTCTCGCCCCTGCGACACAAGCCGAGCTTGGCAAGGTATCCAAGGAAGTGAAGGTCCACGGCGTGGCGGGAACGCTTGTGGATATGGCGGGCAAGGCCGTGCCGATGGCCGCCATGACTGCGCCGCCCAATCCCGGTCGCGCTGCTCCACTTGCCGCGCGATCCGCCCCGGAAGATGGGCAGGCGTCGCCCTTCAAATATGCGTTGCCCCAAGGCTGGAAGGCCCTGGGTGCCAAGGGAGCAATGAACCTGGCGACCTTCGAGATTAGCGATGGCGACCGCTTGGCAAGGGTGACCGTTTTGCCACTGGGCGGCCAAGCCGGGGGGCTGGTCGAGAATGTCAACCGGTGGCGCGGTCAGCTGGGGCTTGATCGAGTGGGGGATGCGGAAGTTCGCAAGGAGGTCCGCCAGATCCAGGTCGCTGGGGCGGCCGCGGACTATGTGGACTTGCTTGGACCGCAAACAGCTGGCGCCGAACGTCAGCGCATTTTGGCGGTGATAGTCCCGCGCGGCGATTCAACCTGGTTCTTCAAAATGAGCGGCCCGGCCGATCTGGTCGCCAAGCAGAAATCTGCGTTCGAAGCGTTCATGAGTTCAGTGCAATTTGCCGGTGACGCAGGAGCGAAAGATGACTAAGACCGCTGTTCAAACCGTGCCAGCTTCGATCATGGAGAGGCCGCTTCCTAAATCTCGGCAGCCGAGCAAGCGGGGCATACTGATGCCGCTAGCCTCCCTGCGACTCACGGTTGTGCTTTTTGCTTTCTCCATTCTGCTCGTGTTCTTCGGCACGATGGCGCAAATCGACGAGGGGATCGGCACGGCCGTGCACGAATACTTCCGCGTCGGTTTGGCGTTTATCCCTTTTCAGCTCCTGGTGAAGTTCGGGCAGATTTTCTTTGGCCTTCCCAAGGACATGGTGGTTCCGGGCACCTTTCCCTTCCCCGGCGGCTGGCTGCTTGGCGGACTTCTCCTGGCAAACTTGTTGGCTGCGCACCTGGTTCGTTTCAAGCTTGGCTGGAAACGGAGCGGGATTCTCATTCTGCACTCAGGTGTTGTTATCTTGATGGTTGGCGAATTGGTCACGGGACTATTCGCCGTGGAAGCGACAATGACGATTCACGAGGGTGAGACGGCCAACTTTGTCGATGTCACGGACAAATGTGAATTAGCCATTACGAATGAGTCCGATTCCAAGAACGACACCGTGGTTGTAATTCCGCAGCGACTGCTCGAGAAGGGCGGCCTCATTCAGAACGACCTTCTCCCGGTAGACGTCGAGGTGTTGGAATATCACAAGAATTCGAACCTGGTGCAGGCGAATGAGGACGATGAGAACGCACGCATAAGCGCCGTGGGCGTTCCGTTTCGGCTGGTCAATCGCGGTGAAGAACGCGGCACTGATACTGAACAGCGCATGGACGCTCCCAGTGTAAGCGTCAACTTCAAGGAGAAAGGCACGGGAAAACTGCTGGGCAACCAGGTGCTGTCGCTCTGGTACTATCCCAACTTCACCAAGCGGGTCCCGGTGTTTCAATTTCCGCCCCAGAAGCTGAGTGCGAACGGCAAGACCTTCACCGTCGAGCTGCGCCCCAAGCGGATCTACAAGCCCTTCAAGCTGCGGCTGGAGAAATTCGACCACGACATGTACGCCGGTACCGAAACACCAAGCAACTTCTCCAGTGTCGTGGAACTCATGGATCCCGAGCGTAACGTCGACCGCACTGTCAAGATTTCCATGAATAGTCCCTTGCGCTATAGCCATGAAGGTGAATCGCTTCGAAAGAACGCGTTTCTCAGCTCCTTGTGGCTCGACTCGCTGGGGCTCGCTTACACCGGCGAAACTTTCTACCAGACCAGCTATCTCCCAGATGACCGTGGCACCATCCTGCAGGTTGTCCGCAATCCGGGTTGGCTGCTCCCTTACGCGTCGTGTGCTCTGGTCGCCATTGGGATGCTCATCCATTTCCTGACCAAACTCGTGGGCTTCCTCCGTATGGAAGTTGGCCAGCGCAAAAACTCCGTCATCGGGATCGCCTGGTCCAAGCGTCTGCCGTGGATGGCGCTAGGTCTGGCCTTGGTTGGAATCTACTTCTTACCGGTGATGATTCCTCCATCTGACACGTCGGACAAGATGCACATCATAGAATTCGGCCAACTTCCGGTCGAAGACGGGGGACGCTACAAGCCGCTGGACTCGGTTGCGCGCACCAGTCTGATGCTTATCAGCAATCAGCAGGATTACGAAGATTCGACCGGTAAACGGCAGCCGGCGATCGAATGGGTTCTCGACGCCATGACCAGCCGGTTGGGCAGCAATGGTAATGCCGAAGAGAGCAAGGTTTTCCGGATCGAGAACGAGCAGGTATTGGGCTTGCTCAATTTGAAGCCTCGGCCTGGATCCTTCCGATATTCGATTGCCGAGATGACGCCGAAGTTCAAGGAATTCGACGAACAGTGCGAGCGCATCAAGACCAAGGGGAAGCAGGTCGGTGAAAAGCAACTCGACTTGTATGAGGAGAAAGTCCTGGAATTGAGACGTCGGATCGAGCGCTACCTGGAGCTGTCGGTTTTCGTGGCTCCCCGCCTTGTGCCGCCTTCCGGCACCGATTCCAAGGACTGGGAGAGCCTTCGGGATGCCCTCGGGCGGGCCAAGGAGGAGAAGAACGACGACAATCCGGCCATGCGTTCATTGATAAGCATGCTCCTCGCCTACGCCAAGGGCGACACCAAGGAGTTCAACGCGGAGTTGAGCGGTTATCGCCGAACATTGGCCCGTGAATATCCGGCGCAGACGCGCGCAGCCGAGTTCGAGGCGTATTTCAACCATGTCGCACCGTTCCTCCATTGCCTCGTCTTTTATGTAGTGATTTTTGCGTTGACATGCCTGAGCTTCGTGCTGACCTGCATGGGGGTTTCGGGAATAGCGCAGAACCTTGGTAGAGTTGCATTTTGGATGCTGATTGGCGTTCTGATCGTGCATACCCTGGCGCTTATTGCACGAATTTATATTTCGGGGCGGCCGCCGGTGACAAATCTCTACTCGTCAGCCGTCTTCATTGCCTGGGCAGGCGTACTCCTAGGGCTGTTCATCGAGGTCGTGTTCCGCTTGGGCATCGGCACCCTGCTGGCGGCGGTCATGGGGTTTGTGGCCACCTTCTTCGCGCATCACCTGGCGCGGGCCAGCAATGGAGAAACTCTCGAAGTTCTTCAGGCGGTGCTCGATACCAACTTCTGGCTATCGACCCACGTGATCTGCGTAAGCATGGGTTATGCCGCCACGGCGGCGGCCGGGATCCTGGGCATCTTGTATCTTCCTGTGAACATCTTCACGCCGCCGCTGGATAGGCGCTTTCCTCAAGTTCTTACCAAGATCATCTATGGCGTGCTCTGCTTCGCCACGTTCCTGAGCTTCACCGGCACCGTCCTGGGCGGTATCTGGGCCGATCAATCGTGGGGACGCTTCTGGGGTTGGGATCCCAAGGAAAACGGCGCTTTGATGATTGTCATCTGGAATGCCCTGATCCTACATGCGCGCTGGGCCGGCATGATCAGACCGCGCGGCCTAGCTCTTCTGTCTATTGCGGGCATCATGCTCGTGGGCTGGTCATGGGTCGGCACCAACCAGCTGGGTGTCGGATTGCACGCCTACGGCTTCAACAACACCATGGCCATCATCGTGGCCGTCACCTGGGTCCTCATGGCGCTCTTGATCGTCGCTGGACTTTTGCCTTGGCAGCGCTGGTTGAAACTGAATCCAACGCAGGGTTAGGCTCGGCACGGTTGCAGCATCCAGGGGCAAGCTTTGGCGCTGCATTGGAAGTCTGCTCCTTAGTCCTGCCTGCAAGTAGAAAAAGCAAGTCGCCGGCGACCGTCAATCGTTGACTGACGGTCACCCGCGACTTGCCGCTTTCTCTCTTCTTCACACCAAATTACAAAAGGTTCGTTAGTTCGGCACGAAGACCGCGCCCGTCGTCGTGTCCGTCGTGTCAAAATCCGGGGAAGCGAAGAACAGATTAAGGCCCTGCCTGCTCAGGATGGTGTTGGGACCGCCGTTGGAGAAGACGTAACGACATGAAAGGGCACCGAGGATCAACTCCCTCGCCCGGTTGTTGTAATCGACTACCGGATCGGCATCCGATTGCGCCATGGATGAAGGGAATCGACTCCGGCGTGGTACTTGTGTCGCCTGAGTCGTGGATGAGCAAATCCACCTGGGCATCAGCGCTGTTGGCTTTAACGAGCTCTCCTCCCGGCAACCCGCTCAGTCTACCACCCGAGTTCGGGGTCAGGCTTCCAAGTACGACGGTGCCGCCGTTCGAGGCGCTGATATTGAACATAGTTCCCGGCGGTCAACTTTTCCCAGATCTATGCGAGAAAGCACGGGAGCCGCGGTTGCATAGCGATCTACAGGTGAACGGTCCCATTGGCGGCAGAAACGCTGAGTGAACCGCCGACATCTAAAGTTGCGTTCGGAGCTCGGGTAATGTTTCCGTAGTAAGCCAAAACCGTCAGATTGCCGAGCGCCACATTCACGTTCCCCAAGACGATTGCTTGGTTGTTAATCAGCGTTACATCTTTGGCCCCGGAGTTCGTCAAAGAAATTGCGCCAGTGAGGGCGTTGGCCTGGTTGAGCGTGATTGCCCCGTTCGTGGCCGCGAAGCCGGATGTTCCCCCCACTGTCAAGGTTGTGTTCGTCGCCTGGGTAATATTCCCGTTGGCGCTCACCGCAAGGTTGCCGGTAGGGATGCTGACGTTCGCCAGGACGATAGCTCGGTTGTTATTCACGGTGACGGCGTTGGCGCCGGTGTTACTCAGGAAGACGTCGCCAGAAAGGAGGTTGGCCTGGTTCAGGTTGATCGCCCCGTTGCTGGCGCTAAAAGTGGCGTTGCCACTGACAGCGAGCGTCGTGTTGGCGGCCTGGGTGATGTTGCCGGTGGCGCTGACGACAAGATTGCCGCTGGCGATGCTGCTCGTGCCCAGGACGAGTGCCTTGCCGTTGTTCAAGGCGACGTCGAAGGCTCCGGCATTGGTCAGGGAGACGGCGCCGGTGAAGGCGTTGGCATTGCCCAGGGTGATGACGCCGTTGCCGGCGTTGAAAGTGGCGGTGCCGCCGACGGCGAGGGTGGTATTGACCGCCTGGGTGATGTTGCCGCTGTTGGTGATGTTGAGGTTGCCGCTGGCGATGTTGCCGGCGCCCAGGACGAGCGGTCCGTTGTAGGAGAGGGTCACGTTGTTGGCGCCGGTGTTGGCCAGGGCGACGCTGCCGTTGAAGGAGTTGCCGGTCTGCGTGAGGGTGATGGCGCCGTTGCTGGCGCTAACGCTGGTGTTGCCGGCGACGGCGAGGGTGGTGTTGGCAGCCTGGGTGATGTTGCCGGCGGCGCTGACCACGAGGTTGCCGGTGGCGACATTGCTCGTGCCCAGGACGAGCGCCTTGGCGTTGTTGAGGGCGACGTCGAAGGAGCCGGCATTGGTCAGGGCGACGGCGCCGGTGAAGGCATTGGCCTGGTTGAGCGTGATGACGCCATTGCTGGTGTTGAACGTGGCGGTGCCGCCGACGGCGAGGGTGGTGTTGCCGGCCTGGGTGATGTTGCCGGTGTTGGTGACGTTGAGGTTGCCGCTGGCGATGTTGCCTGTGCCCAGGACGAGAGGTCCGTTGTAGGAGAGGGTGACGTTGTTGGCGCCGGTGTTGCTCAGGTCGACGGCGCCTGAGAAGGCATTGGCCTGGTCGAGGGTGATGGCGCCGTTCGTGGCATTGAAGCTGGCGGTGCTGCCGGCGGTGCTGCCGGCGGTGATGGTGGCGTTGGTAACCTCGCTGATGTTGCCCGTGGCGGTGAGAGTCAAGGTGCCGGTAGGCACGCTGACATTGCCCAGGAGGAGCGCCCTGGCATTGCCGAGGGAGACGTTGCCCGAGCCGGTATTGCTGAGCGAGACGTTGCCGGTGAAGGCATTGCCCGTCTGGTTGAGACTGATGGCGCCGTTGCTGGCGGTGAAGGCGGCGGTGCCGCCGACGGCGAGGGTGGTGTTGGCGGCCTGGGTGATGTTGCCGGTGGCGGTGACCACGAGGTTGCCGGCCGCGACGTTGCTGCTGCCGAGCACGAGTGCCTTGGTGTCGTTGACGGTGACGTTGTTGCTGCCGGTGTTGGTCAGGGAAACGGCGCCGGTGAAGGCGTTGGCATTGCCCAGGGTGAGGACGCCGCCGCTGGCGGTGAAGGCGGCAGTGCCGCCGACATTGAAGGTGGTGTTGGCGAGCTGGGTGATGTTGCCGGTGGCGGTCAGGGCCAGGTTGCCTGCGGGCACGCTGACATTGCCCATCGACAGGGCGCCGGCATTGGCGAGGGCGACGTTGTTGGCGCCGCTGTTGCTCAGGGCGACGTTGCCGCTGAAGGCGTTGGCGGTCTGGTTGAGGCTGATGGCGCCGTTGGTGGCGGTGAAGGTGGCGTTGCCGCCGACCGCGAGGGAAGTGTTGGCCGCCTGAGTGATGTTGCCGGTGGCGGTAACGACGAGGTTGCCGGCGGCGATGCTGCTGCTGCCGAGAACGAGTGCCTTGGTGTCGTTGAGGTTGACATCGTTGGCGCCGGTGTTGGTCAGGGAGACGGCGCCGGTGAAGGCGTTGGCATTGCCCAGGGTGATGACGCCGTTGCCGGCATTGAAAGTGGCGGTGCCGCCGACGGCGAGGGTGGTATTGGCAGCCTGGGTGATGTTGCCGCTGTTGGTGATGTTGAGGTTGCCGCTGGCGATGTTGCCGGCGCCCAGGACGAGAGGTCCGTTGTAAGAGAGGGTGACGTTGTTGGCGCCGGTGTTGGCCAGGGCGACGCTGCCGTTGAAGGAGTTGCCGGTCTGGGTGAGGGTGATGGCGCCGTTGCCGGCGCTAACGCTGGTGTTGCCGGCGACGCTGAGGGTGGTGTTGGCGGCCTGGGTGATGTTGCCGCTGGCGCTGACCGCGAGGTTGCCGGTGGCGACGTTGCTGGTGCCCAGGACGAGCGCCTTGCCGTTGTTCAGGGTGACGTCGAAGGCGCCGGCATTG
>Ga0208044_1001113_pt1 | contig 15694 bp, 17 predicted proteins | sample Sb_taG_8_FD_187712 | JGI IMG/M metagenome (GOLD analysis project Ga0208044, IMG submission 187712) | Peat soil microbial communities from Weissenstadt, Germany - Sb_50d_c_BC metaG (SPAdes) (version 2) | ecosystem: Environmental > Terrestrial > Soil > Wetlands > Peat | place: Germany... | reverse complement strand
TTCCGGGCGCTCTGCTAATGCCCGTGAGTGACCGGCTGACGGGCTCTCGTTCTGGCCCGCAGCTGGCACGGGCGTACCTGCCCCTCGATGCGAACTATCGGCAATGAGGTCAGTGACGGTCGCTTACGCAGGTGGCCGGGTCGATGGCGTCGATCCGGAATCGACGGGTGTCAGCATGGTTGCTGCACTTTGCTGCTGCATGTGCTCAGGTGTGGCCTTTGCTCGGATTACCGGCAATGTGGGGGTTCTGATAGGCGATGCTGCTATGGCGGTCACGTCGGCCAGCGGTTGCCCTGGTGGGCCGCCCCGTGACTGCGCATTTGCCGTCTGCCGACTCCTGTGCCATGATCACCACAACTGGCCATCCCAGATATGGCCAAGGGCTGGGGGGCAAGTGAAACTTTTGCATGTGGTAGCAACCCCGAGGGGCGAGCAGTCCAGCACGTTGCGGGTATCAGCGGCCTTTGTGGAGAGCTTGCGGGCTCAGCACGCCGACATGACGGTGGACGTCGTCGACCTTTACAACCATGATCTGCCTGCGGTCGCCGGGGACAACATTAAGGCCAAATACACGCTGATGATCGGGCAGCCGATCGACAGGAATCACGTCGAGTCATGGAGCCAGATCGAGTCGCTCATCGAGCACTTCCTATCCGCAGACGCATACCTGATCTCGACGCCAATGTGGAACCTCAGCATCCCGTATGCACTGAAGTACTACATCGACTGCATCATCCAGCCCGGCTATGTGTTCCGCTACGACGAGATCGGCCAGGTAGTCCCGCTTGTCCACGGTAAAAGGATGATATGCGTCACCTCCCGCGGCGGGGACTACGCCCCGGCGAGCCCGATGCACGCCTATGACTTCCAGGAGCCGTACCTGCGGGCGATCTTCGGGTTTATCGGTATCACCGACGTCGAGTTCATCAATGCCGAGCCGATGGACATCGCCCCGGACATGCGGGAAGCAGCCGTGTCGGTCGCTATTGAGGCGGCACGGAACCTCGCCACGCGCCGCGTCGGGGTCGCCTGAATCGCCGGCCTGGTCCGTGTCACCCGAGTTGGGCCACGATTTGCGCTTGATCGATCTTGTGGTGCGCTGACCTGCGGGCGGCCTGGCCGCGGATCGCCGACCGCACCTCGGCACGGGTGTGAGCACCGGGTCGGTGTCGGTGTACCGGGCCCGCGCCTGTCGCCGCAGGCAGCAGCGGATGACAAGGCGCCCCGTCCGCCAGATGGCCTGGCGGGCGCCTTACGCGCGTTAGCAAACGTGAAGCCAAGGATAAGCGGGCGGCTCGGCGCGAGATGCGTTCACCGCCAGGCGCCGTCGACCTTCTCGGCGGGCCGGTAGCTGCCGTCAGCGACCCTGCGGGGAACCTCTTGCGACTCACGCACGACCCGGCGCCTGCCATCGGGGATCTTCGGCCAGCTGCTCCTGGTCACCAGCGTCCCGGCGTAGACGGGTTCCCAGGAGATGGCATAGAAGTAGCCTGCTTCCGGGAGCAGCGTGCGGAGGGTGTGGACTGCGCGGCGGTGGTACCACTTGCTCACCACGGTCAGCCGCAATCCCGCCGCTAGCGCCTCGCGCAGGTACGGCAGTGACCGTTCCACGTTCTGCCACGTATCGGCGGACTGGTCCTCGACGCGGATGACGTGCTTGGGGACGGCCGCGGTGGTGAGCAGCCGGGCGAACTCGCGGCCCTCGACGATGCCGGTATGCCGGTTGACCCCTCCGGTGGCGATCAGCAGGGGCGCCAGGCCGCGGTGATACTGCTCGGCGGCGATGACGGCAGGCTGGGGCTGATTCGTCCCGAACAGGATGTGAGCAGTGGGCTCGCCGTGCGGGAGCGCTTCGATGTCCACGTATGCCGTGATCGCGGTGATCTGCTCCGGGCTTAGGTCGTCATCGCTCACGCGGGTTCCTCCGGCCGCGGACATGGCGCGAGCGGCGCCAGGCGGTCAGCTGCGTCGATATAGCGAGCGTGGTAGTCAGCGGTGTCCGCGGCCTGCGGGTAGTTCCGCGCTAGGGACCGGTCAAGCCTGGCGGCCAGCACCATCGTCGGCCACACCAGTCGCCCGCATTCCAGCGCCGCGCTCCCTGCGGCTGACGCCTCGTCGATCCGGCCGAGCCCGGCTTCGGCAAGCGCGAGGATCAGCAGCGTGCGGGCATAGTTGGTCGGCTGCTCTCCCGGAGTGCGGGACTGCGGGCTGTACCCCGTCTCGATCAGGCGGCGGGTCGTCTCGGCCGCATCATGGTACCTCTTCACCAGCAGCAAGGACGTCGCCGTGTAGGGGGGATCGTCGGCACGCGGAATCGAGTAGACGCCAGCCGTGGCGGCGGCAGCAGTGAGCTTTCCCACCGCCGCAGCGGCCCGGCGCCTGGCGTCCGCCATCCCGGCGTCGTCACCCACCATCGCCAGGGACCGCATCTCCTGCGCGGCGAGCTTGGCGTGAGCGACCGTCCCGGGCGGCGCAGCTTCCTGCCCCCGGCGGGCAATGGCAGCGGAGTGAAGCGGCTGCCCTTGGTAGTACGCGATCAGCGCCCTGGTCAGCGCGGCCCAGCCCAGCAGGTCCGGGTAGCCGGCATCCCGGCCGCGCCGCTCAGTGTCGGCGCACCACACCAGCGCGGCCGCGTGGTCGCCGATGTCAGCAGCTGATATCGACAGCAGGCTTGACAGCCACCCGGCCGTGACGATCAGGTCCGGGCGATGTCCTGGGGGGGTGTGACCCCTGCCGATCAGCGACCCGGCGAACGACCGGATGCTCAACAGCTCGTCGTACACAGCGGCGGAAGGTGCCACGGACACGACCGTGGCGTAGTGGGAGACCAGCTCGGCCAGCCCGTCACTGGCGATGTCCAGCTCAGCCGCGTCATCGGCCATCACAGCCTGGAGTGCCTCGACCGCCCTGGACGGGCTGCGCGCCGCTCGGACGCGCGCGGGACGTTTCTGTGGTTGTTGCCGTGCGGCGTTCTCGATCTGGCCCTCGGCGCCAAGGGCACGGTCAAGGCTCGCGGCCAGGTAAGGCGAATATGGCCTGTGGCCGTTTAGCACCTTGGATAGCAGGCTCGCGTCATAATGCGCCGCCTTGGCGAGCCCGCGCAGGGACATGCCGCGCTCGGCCATGAACCGCCGTACCTCGGTGGCGAAGTCCGCCATTTCGCGTGTGCCAATCGCGTAAGAGGTGTGGACCGGGACCTGTGGACCGTCCTGGATGTGTCTACAGGCAACACCTTTAGCCTACGCCCGGTGTGGTCTTGACTAGCGGTGTTGACAGCGCAGGCGCGCATGGCAAAGGGAGATGATCGCGATGGGCACGGCGGGCGCAGGCGCCGACATGACGGACGAAATCCGGGCAGAGATAGGCCGCGACTACCCGGGCTGGAATCCGTGGCAGTCCTCGGCGGGGCGGTGGTGGGCGGCGCGTACCGGCAGGCCGCCGTCTGGGGGCGCCATGACAGTCGACGCGGACACCCCGGACGAACTGCGGGCGGCACTCGCCGAGCAGGAGAGACTCGGCGAGAATGCGGCACAGTGACACCGCGCAGGACATGGCGGCCCGGTTCTTCCGTGCTCTGTTCGACGCCTACGACCTGCACGAAGTGCGCGGCATATACGTCGCCGTGCCGAAAGGCACGCCGTGGTTCGCCGGAACGACCTTACGCGACATCTCCTGGCAGATCGCCGGGCACGGTTGCGGGGAGGACATGTGAGCGCCACGGAGGCACGGCTCATGGTCGGCATCTCAGGTGACCCTCGCGCCTGGGTGCGTGTCGCTAACACGCTTCTAGACGGCATCACCTGCGGTCAGTTCAAGCCCGGCCAGGCTATCCCCCCGATAAGCGACATCGCCGACAGGTTCGGGATCTCCCCCGTCACGGCAGCGCGCGGAATCCGCGCGCTCGCCGGGATGGGCATCATCTGCCGCGTCCCCGGACTCGGTTACTACGTCAGCGCCAGCTCCGTCCAGGCGATGGAGAAGGCGCTGGCGGACGGCAGCCTGACGGCCGCGCCGTCCGCCGCTGCCCGCCGCCGGGCGTGCGGGAACCCGCCGTAACCAAGACGCGCGGCAGCGGGGCCTCCTCATCGCTAGGGCCGCCGCATCAGAGCTGTGCCGGGTACCGGCCCTGCGCGGATCTTCAAGGGGCCGATGACAACTCCAGATAGAGCCCTGGCCTGCGAGGATTCTGGCGGGCCACCGACAAAACCCCTTTGACCTGCGGTTCCGGGACGGTTTGCAGGTGCGGTTCCCGTGTTAAGCGGGCTGATCTCCCGGTGTTTTGTCTGGTTCGGGTGATTCGCTGAGGATGAGCCCGGCGGCCTGGCGGGAGATCTGTTCCATCTCGGCGATCAGGCGGTGCAGTTCGCGCTGGTTGGCGATCCATTCGGCGTAGCGGGCGGCCTGGCCGGCGGTGAGCCGGGTGGTCACGGTCTTGCCGGCGACTTTGCGGGTGAGCTGGTAGTAGGGTCCGTGCGGCTGGGGCGGTTCGGCCTGGCAGCGGCAGCCGGGCTTGCCGCAGCGGGTGTAGCGGCGGGTCAGGCTCCCGGAGACGGCGAAGCCGACCTGGCCGAGGCGGGCGGCCAGCGCCTGGTGGCGGCGGCGCAGCTGGGGCAGGTCTTCGGCCATGTGGTGATTGTCCCGCGTGTCTGCGTGGTTCGGGGCCTGCCAGTATCTAGGCTGTCATTAGATGCTGGGCGGAGGCGGGCGGCGATGACGGCGGCGGCCAGACCGTGGCAGGACGCGCTGCTGGGCGCTGCGGTGATGGCGCCGCGGGAGCTGCCGCGGGCCCGGTCGGTGCTCGCGCTGCTGGCGAGGTTCGCGGCAGGCCAGGGGATCGCGGCTGCGCCGGAGTGGCTGCTGGACTATGACGTGGTCGAGGCGTTCTGCGTGCGTGGCTGCGCGGGGCGGGCTTCCTCTACCCGTGGTACGTACCGGTCGGCGCTGTACCAGCTGGCCCGCCAGGTGCACGGCCCGCCGGGGCAGCGGGCGACGCCATTTCCGGGCGCCAGGGCACCGGTTCCGTACTCCGCGCTGGAGCGGGCGGAGCTGGCCGCGGTCGCGGCCGCCCAGCGTGATGCGGCGAAACGTTCTTCGGCCCTGGCGATGGTGGTATTCGGCATCGGGGCGGGACTGCGGCCCGGCGAGCTGGCGGCGCTGCGCGGCAGCGACATCAGCCGGCGCGGCCGCCAGGTGGTGGTTCATGTCAGCGCGGGCGCCGGCCGGGTGGTGCCGGTCTCCGCGCGCTATGCCGCACGGGCAGCCGGACTGGCCCGCCTCGCGGGCGGCGGGTTCGTGTTCCGCCCTGGCCCGGCGGACCGCGGCTATAAGAATTTCGTCAACGGCTTCGCCGGGAGCCTGGTAGCAGGCCCGGCCGCGCCGCGGCTATCGATGAGCCGGGCACGGTCCGCCTTCATCTGTGACCACCTGGCCGCGGGCGCCCCGGTCGGCGTGCTGCTGGCTATCAGCGGGATCGCCGAGGCCGGGTCGCTGGCCCGCTACGCCCGCCACGTCCCGGGAATCAGCTCCTCCAAGGGCGCCCTGCGGGCGCGCTGGCGCGCGGAGCGCACGCGATGAGCGGCGACGGCCTGACCCTGCCGCCCGCCGCCGGCGGCGTCAGCGACGAGACGGCGGCCTTCGCCGCCGAGCTCACCGGCCGCTCCGGCAAGGCCCCGGTCATCGAGGCCGCGCTGGCCCGCGCCACCGGCCGCCCCCGCCCGCTGCCGGTGCGCGCGGTGCTCGCCGCGCTTGCGTGCCTGGCCCTGGATGACCGGCCGCTGTTCCTCACCGAGGCCACCCGGCTGCTGTTCTGCCAGCTATCGGAGACCTCCCGCGGGCTGCCCGGCGTCCCCGGCACCGTCACCACCGAGCGGGCCTTCCTGGCCGCCTGCCGGCGGGTCCGCTACTGCTTCGGCGCCATCTGCCCGGTCATGGACCCCTCGGCGCTGCCGAAGAACCGGCGGCTGAGCGAAGCGGACCTCAAGGCCCGCACCAGGCTGGTGACCCCCGGCCAGGCCGAGGCTGCCCGCGGCCGGCTGGAGGCGTTCATCAACGCGCTGCTAGAGGCCAGCATCTCCGCCCTTACCGGCGAAGAACTCGCCGCCTGCGATGGCTGCACCGGCCTGGACGCCACCCCGGTCCCGCTGTTCTCCCGCGGCCCGTCCAAGCGCACCGGGCTGTGCGCCAGCGATCCCGACGGCGGCTGGTACGTCCGGGAAGGCGATCACCGCGAGCGTGAGGACGACAAGGGCAAGCCGCTGCGGAAGATCGCCTGGGCGCTGGAGGCCACCATCGCCACCATGGCCCGGCCGCCCGGCGCGCCGCCCGCGCATCCGGATCTCGCCACCGGCCTGGCGCTGGCCCGGCCCGGCGAAGACCCCGGCGGCACCGGCGCCCGGGTCCTGGCCTCTGTCGCCGCCCGCGGGCACAAGGCCAGCTGGCTCGGCTACGACCGCGCCTATACCCAGGCCCTCCCCGGGCGCTTCCACCTCCCCGCACGTGCCCTGGGCTACCAGCCCGTCATGGACTACCGCGCCGACCAGCTCGGCATCCAGGCCAACACCGGCGGAGCCATCCTCGTGGAAGGAACCTGGTACTGCCCCGCCCTGCCCGGGCCGCTCATCACCGCCACCACCAGCCTGCGCGACCACGCCATCACCCGCGAGGTCTATGACCAGCAGATCACCGCCCGCTGCCCCTACCAGCTCAAGCACAAAGACGGCCCCGACGCCGACGGATACCAGCGGCTGTCCTGCCCGGCCGCCGGAAAGCACCCACAGCTGATCTGCCCGCTGCGCCGGGCCTCGCTATCACCCCGCGACGGGCGCGCCAAGGCACTCCAGCCACCGGCCGAACCGCCGAAGATCTGCACCCAGACAGCGATCACCATCGCCCCCGGCACCGGCGCCCGCTACCGCCAGGACCTGCCCTACGGCTCACCAGCCTGGCACGCGGCCTACGCCACCTTGCGCAACACCATCGAAGGCCTCAACGGGCTCATCAAAGACCCTGCCCACGAAGCCCTCGCCCAGCCCGCCCGGCGCCGCGTCCGCGGCATCGCCGCCCAGTCGGTCTTCACCGCGCTGCTGCTGATGGCCGCCAACATCCGCAAGATCCGCGCCTGGCGGGCCCTCACCGCCCGCGGCAAGGCCAGCATCGCCCGGCGGGCACGGCGGCGGCGGGCCAGCCTGCGCGACTACCTCCCCGACGGCTGACCGCCACCAGCAGCCCTTGCCACCTTGATCACCTTCAGCCAGGCGCGTCAGCCGCGCCCCAGGCCGGCCAGCAAGCCCGCCGACGCTCCCCGGCCGGGCCACAGCAGCCAGCGCCGTTGTCAGAGCCCGGCGCCATACTAAAAATCACGTCACCGCCAGAGTTCTGTCGGTATGAGACCGGCAGTTCTGTCGGTGACCCGTGGAGCGGGTGACGGGAATCGAACCCGCACTATCAGCTTGGGAATTGGACCGATCACGGCCGATAACCTCGGTGATCAGGCAACTCATGAGACCTGGAGTAGCCGTGATTGACCGCCCGTCGCTCCGGCTAATTGCACGGGGATCATCGCGGCAGCCTGGCCCCTGCTTCCCCCCTTCTTCCTCATAGGCGCTGAATCCCTGATGAGCGGTCAGTGGGTCTAGTACAGCTTAATTCGGCAGCGCGAACCGCACGACAGAACCGCACGGCAGAGAACCGCACGGCATGTACTCGGTGAGACAGCGGCATAGGGCGGCTACCGAGGGCCTCTTCGTCCCGAAGGCCGAGCGACACCCCGCCTCCTTGCAGCGTCGCCTCGTTGACTTGCTGCGACCGTCTGCGGACGTCTACTGGTGTACCTGCCCGGCTGCCGGGATTTCTCAGTTGGTCACTCAGCCCTCGCCCGGAGTTGCCAGCTCGACGCCTTCGGCACGCTGTCGTCGTCCGAAGGCGAAGTATGACAGCGGCCCGACCCCGGCGGAGTTAACGAGCACCGCCGCTACGATCCACATCGGCTTCGAGCCGCGGATCTGGCTCGCCGGACGGCGCCTGATGTCGATGAGTACCGCCGTCTTGAGGATGGCTTCGGCAATTGCTGCGGCAATGATCAGCTTGCGGCTGCGGTCGCTGAGGTCGCTCCACCGTCTAGCCATGACATCCTCCGCGTCCATGCACCATCCCTGATGGTGTCGGTTACCGTCGTTCACCTGGGGATTTGGCTTTCCGTCGTCTGGCTCAATCGGCCGGCGTCGGATGCCGTTGTGGTCAACCTTGGTGGTCAACCGCCGACTTCGGCCAGTCTCGCCGCTGCTTCGGAGCGGGTGTCGGGGTCGAACGCGTCGTCGGCCACGATGCTGCGCAGGGCCTCGGCGGCCTGGGCCTCGTCCTCTTCGGCCAGTCTTGCCGCCGCCTCAAAGCGGGTGTCGGGGTCGAACGCGTCGTCGGCCACGATGCTGCGCAGAGCATTGGCGCCCCGGGCTGGATCGTCTTCGGCCAGTCTGAGCGCCGCCTCAAAGCGGTCGTCATCTTCGTCTTCGTACATGGCGGTGTCGGCTTTCTTTGAGAGGGCGTCTCCACATGCACTGTCCGTGGATGGGTGAAGCGCCGTTTGCCGTGCCCGCGCGCCATGTGGCCTGCGCAGGGAGCATAGCCACGTGCCCGGTTCAGCCTGTTATCGTCTAGCTCGCGTTTCCGGGGTACGACATCCCGCGAGATGAAGCCCACGCTACACACGTGCATGTGCCGCGGGAATGAGGCATCCACCCGCCTTAAAGCGGGGGTTTCCCCCAGGTGGCCAGGTATCCCGAACTGACCGGCGAGTGATCCTCTGGATGCAAACTACTGGCGCGCGCCTGCTCGCGGTCAACCGGTGCAGCCCAGCGCATATGCGGACACTCGCCCAGGACAGCCGTAGCGCGCATAGGTTGCTGTACCGCACTGCTGTACGAGCCAGCGTCTGCCCGCCGGAACACTGTCAAGCGCCAGTTGACACTTACGTGTCATCGACAGACTCACGGTTCCGGAGGCGGTAGGTCGGCTGTGCCTTTGGCTGCGCGGCTGGCAAGCTCACATGACTTATGGTCCGCCTCCGGTCCGCGAGCACCGGACGGCTGACCGTCTGCCAGGCGGCTTGCGCTGTCGCTCTTGCGATTCATCTATCAAAATGATATCATATTGATAGATGGTCGGGTGGCCGACACCACAGCTGACGGGAGGCATCCCGATGAACGAACCGAATGACAACACCGCTCCGAAAGGTCTGCGCGGGTGGTGGGCATCTCCCCCGCGATCCGGCATGCAACGCATAATCTGGCCATGGGAGTACCGCCACCTCCGCGCGTTCGCGCGCGTGCGCATTGCCTCTGGTGGCGTCTTGGTCGGCCTTGGCGCCGTTACGCTCGTGGGGGGTTCCTTCACAACGGAGGCTGTCGGGTGGGCGATGGTGTTCCTGGCGGCAGCGGCGGCGAACTTCGCGTGGGCAGCCTGGGAGCTGGCTATCGCTCGTTCCGCATCTGCCCGAACCTGAGCCTGCGGCCGGTAATCGATGGAGGTTCACCGCGCGCGTCTCGGGCCTGGCCCTCGCCGTCAGGCCCGCTGGGCTGGCAGAGGTCTCCAGGGTCAACGGCGCGCCGAAGGCGCGTCCCGCGCAGCGGGATGCGAAGCACCGTTGAGGCTGGAGGGGCCAGCCCGGACGATGCGCGGCGTTCCGGCCCGGTGGCTGTGACAACTTCCCGGCGATTGGCGCATCTGGCGCAACGCTGACGGCTTGGCCGCGGTGCTGGCGGGCGCGGCAGCGGGATACGGCGGGGACTGCATGCGGCCGGTCACCGGGGGTGCCGTGCGCGGCAGCCGCCGCGCCGTAGGACTTGCGTCCGAAGGACGTGGCGAAAGCTGCCGCCCCGCAACGGCGAGACCCCCAGGGTGAACCTTGGCCGCCTACGGCGGGTCACCCTGGCCGCTCTTCCCTCTCAACTGCTCGCGTCCGTCCTCGCTGTTCACGGCCTGGGCCGTCAGGCCCGGCGCGCCGAAGGTGCGCCCTTGAAGCCGTAGAGAGAGTTATAACAGTTCTGGATTGGTTCTGTTGTGTTGTCCCGCTTGATGCTTTACACATCGGCTCCGCTTGATGCTTGACACTCCGTTCATGCTGTGGGAGTTGAGCGTGATCGAGCAGAGATACCGGGCGGTGCTGGAAGTGCTGGCCGGGGTTCCGGTGACCGAGGTGGCCGGGCGGTACGGGGTGAGCCGCCAGAGCGTGCATGGCTGGCTGCGCCGCTACCGGAGTGAGGGGCCGCCGGGGCTGGCGGACCGCAGCCATCAGGTGCATGCGCATCCGTGGCAGATCCCGGCGGAGCTGGAGCCGGCGGTCTGCGAGCTGCGCCGTGCGCACCGGAAGTGGGGTCCCAAGCGGCTGGTGTTCGAGATGGGCCGCCGCGGACACGGCACGGTGACCCGGTCCACGGTGTACCGGGTGCTGGTCCGCAACAAGCTGATCGAGCCGAGGTCTCGTCGCCGCAGGCGGCAGGACTATGTGCGGTGGGAGCGGCCGGTGCCGATGCAGCTGTGGCAGCTGGACGTGACGGCCAGCGCGTTCCTGGCCGGCGGGCGGGAGGTGAAGATCGTGACGGGGATCGATGACCATTCCCGGTACTGCGTCATCGCCAGGGCGGTGCTGCGGGCCACCGCCCGGCCGGTCTGCCAGGCCTTCACCGAGGCGATGGGCGTCTACGGAGTGCCGGAGGAGGTGCTGACCGATAACGGCACGGTGTTCACCGGCCGGTTCATCAAGCCGCGCCCGGCCGAGGTGCTGTCCGGGCGGATCTGCCGGGAGAACGGCATCACCCGGCGGCTGACCAGGCCCCTCGCCGCGCTGCAGGCCGCGCTGGATGCCTGGCGCGAGGAGTACAACGCTGACCGGCCGCACCAGTGCCTGGACATGGCCTTTCCGGCCTCCCGGTTCGTCCCGGCGGCATCGCCGCTGCCGCTGCGGGTGCCGCCCCAGCTGACCACGGCGATCAGCATGCAGGAGCCTGGGCAGCACGACCGGTCACCGGCGGACCAGCTGGCTGCTGCCGCCCGGGACCGCCAGGAGGCGCCGCTGCTGGCGCTGGAAGCGGACCGGGTGGTGCCGCCGCCGGGCAACTTGCGGGTTGGCGGGCAGCAGGTCTGGCCCGGCCCGGCCCTGGCGGGCAGGACGGTCACCGTGTGGGTGGATGAGGCCAGCCTGCATGTCCTGCCCGGCGGCACCCGGCTCAAGACACTGCCGTCCCGGCTGGGTGTCGTCGAGCTGGCGCGCCTGGCCGCCGATGGTGCCCGTCCCGCCGGGCCGTGCCCGCTCCCGTCCGGGAACGGCGCGGCGGTCGAGGTCGAGCGCATAGTCAATGCCACCGGCCTGGCCGGCCTGGCAGGCGCCCAGGTCAGCGTCGGCTACCAGCTGGCCGGGCAGCGGGTCACCCTGCGGATGGACGGCACCCAGATGATGGTCATCAGCTGTGACGGGGAACTGCTGCGGACCCTGCCCTGCCCGGTTCCCGCCGGTGACCGGCACCGGCTGCGCGGCGCCCGCCGGGCCGCTGCCAGCCCGGCCCCGCCGTCCGGTCCGGTGACGGTGCAGCGGCGGGTCTCCTCCCGCGGCGGCATCATGGTCGCCACCCAGAAGATCCAGGTCGGCCTGATCCACGCGGGCAAGATCGTCACCGTGACCGCCGAGGACCACAGCTTCCGGCTCGTCATCGACGGGCAGGCCGCCGGCGTCGTGCCCCGCACCACCACCAGCGAGATCCACCGGTACAAGGCGTACGCGGCGCACCCGCGCCCGGGAAGACGGTGACCCATGCCCGATGTCCGGCTCGATGCCGGGGACGCGGCCGAGCTCGCCGGGCTGCTGCAGTTCCCGGGCGGCTGGCTGGCCCGCGACCCCGCCCGGCCCGGCGCGTCGCTGGCCGGGTTCACCGGCTACGGCACCGCACAGCTGCGCCGGGACCTGGACCGGTTCACCTTCCTGCCCGGCGGCGATGACGGCGAGTCCCTGTCCGGCCCAGGCGCGGCAGGGGTGAGGCGCGTGACCGCGGCCAGTCCGCTGCGCGGGACTGAGAGCATTGAAGGAGGCGGCTTCGCCGCCACTCATTTTCCCGCGCCGCGCAGGCTACGGGGCCGCGATGCGCGCGGCGCGCAGCCCCGGCCGCGGCGTGGCACCCTGTTACCAGGAAAACAGCTGAACTGGCGTTCGATAGTCAAAAGGAGCGGAAAATTACAAACCTAGGGAGACGTCAAGGATCAAGTGAAGCCGATCCGTCAAGGATCAAGTGAGGCTAGACACTGGATTGGTTCTGTAGGTGACTTCCGGCTCCGCTTGTTAGCCGGCTCTGGCTCCACCGGTTCTCATGGGGGACTTGGTGTCGGCGAGTCTCTGTCCCGTCTCCCGTAAGTCGGCCCTGTCTCACTTAAATCGGCCCATTATGGCCTGGGTCTCAATTAATGCGGCCCATTGCCGGAGTGCTGCCGTGGCCATCGCAGAGATGCGTGGTCTCCGGTGCTGAGCCTCGCCCGGTGGCGTATCCGGTCAGCGCTGGCCGAGGGCTTGAATCTGACGTTACGTCAGGTGCCATGCTGGATTTATGGCGGCTGATGAGCGCACGTGGCGGATCGGTGAGGTGGCCACCGCGACCGGGCTGACCGTCCGGGCCTTGCATCACTACGACCAGATCGGCCTGGTGGTGCCGTCGGTGCGGACGTCCGGCGGTCACCGCCTGTACACCAGCGCGGACCTGGTGCTGCTCTACGAGGTCACGGCCATGCGGCAGCTGGGACTCTCCCTGGATCAGGTGGCATCGTGCTATCCGGGCGGACCGACGTGCGCAGGGTCATCGACCAGCAGCTCGAGCACGTGGACCGGCAGATCCGGATGGCACAGCGACTCCGCAAGCAGCTCATAGCGGCCAGGGATGCAGACGACGCCGGTTTCGCAGAGATCATCAGGCTGACGGGCGACCTGACTGGCTACCTGCGGCAGGAGAAGATCGATGCGATGCACCGGCGGATCGGCGAACTGGGCGTGGTCGCCGAGCACGCGGTCGGGGTGGAGATGCCGCGACTGTACGGCGAGGCGCTCGAGGAGATGCGGTCCGGGACGCAGCCGTCCGATCCGGCCGTGCGCAGGATCGTCGACCGGCTGGATGAGCTTTCGGAACTGATCCGCGGCCCGGACACCGAGATCGGCACGGCGGTCCGCGCGCTGTGGGTCGACCGGGGCAGGCAGCAGCCGCCCGGTCACGACGGCGCTGACTGGGGCGAACTGGTCGCCTACCTGGACCAGGCCCGCGCCGCCCGCTGACCGTCCGTCCTCCCGCTTAGCGGCCTGACCTGTTTGGGCTGCCCGGAAACAGAAGGAATGACGATGACCATGACTGTCGAAACGCCGCCGCCGGATCGCATCCGTCCTGCGGCCGTCGCGGGACTGCTGCTCGGTGACCTGATCGCGCCGGCCGCCATCTACTACGCGGCCCGAGCGCTGGGTGCGCCGGTCGTGCTCGCCCTGATCCTGGGCGGCCTGGCCTGCCTGCCGCGGCAGGTGGCCGGGCTGGCCCGGCGGGGCCGGCTCGACGGGCTGGGCACCGTGGTGCTCGTCGCGTTCGCGCTCAGCGGGCTGCTATCGCTCCTGTCCGGCGACGCCCGGGTCCTGATCGTGAGGGATGCCGTGTGGCCGCTGGCCGCGGGGGGCGTGACGGCGGGCTCGTGCCTGCGCGGCAAGCCCGTGACGTTTTTCATGCTCCGCCCGATGCTCACCCAGGGCCGGCCCGAGAACCGCCCGTTCTGGGACCAGGTCTGGGCCTGCGGGAGCGCGTTCCGGCGCTGCCTGCGGGTCCTGGTGATCGGCTGGTCAGTCATCCTGCTCACCGCCGGCGCGGTGGAACTGCTGCTGGCGGTATCCCTGCCGCTGAATGCCGCCGCGGCCGTGCCCGCGGTCGTGCCGGTGATCGCCGTTCCCGTCCTGCTGGGTGGTACCGCCCTGTACGGCCAGCGGACCGGGCTGGGCATCCGCCGGTCGCTGGAGGCGATGAGCCGGCAGGCCACCGGCGGCGCGCGGTGAAGGTGGCGGTGGTCGGCGCGGGTATCGGCGGCCTGTGCCTGGCGCACGGACTGCTGCGGGCGGGTGCGGACGTCACTGTGTACGAGCGGGACGAGACCCTGGACTCGCGCCGCCAGGGTTACCGGCTGCATCTGGACGCCGGGCCGGCCCTGCACGCCTGCCTGCCACCTGACCTGTACGAACTGTGCGTCGCCACCGGTGGCCGGCCGAGCACGGCGATGACGGTCATGACCGAACGCCTGCGGCCGCTGCGGCGGACCGAGATCAAGCCTCCGGCCGATCCGCTGGACCCGGCGACCCTGTCGACCTCGGTGAACCGCCAGACCTTCCGGGAGATCCTCGCCGCCCGACTGGACGGCGTCATCGAGTTCGGCCGCACCTGCACCGGCTTCGAGCAGGACTCCTGCGGGGTCACGGTCTGCTTCAGCGACGGCCGGTCCGCCCACGCCGAGATCCTGGTCGCCGCGGACGGGATCGGGTCACCGATCCGTCGCCGCTACCTCCCGCACGCCCGGCTGGAAGACAGCGGGATCGTCTGCCTGTACGGCCGGACTCCGCTCACCGGGCAGACCCGGCCGCTCGTGCCGCCTTCCGCCTGGGACGGGCTCACCGCAGTCGCCGGGAACACGGTCGGCATGGCCATCGGAGTGCTGGACTTCAGCGAACCGCCAGAACGCGCGGCCCGGCGGCTCGTCCCCGAGGTCCACCTCAGCCCTGCCCAGTCCTACCTGATGTGGGCCGTCACCGGAAGCGCCGGCCACTTCACCGGCCGACTCGGCGGGCTCGGCCCCGCGGAACTGCACGCAGTGGTCGTGAACACGATCCGCCGCTGGCATCCCGATCTCGTGCGGCTCGTCCAGCTAGCGTCGATCCCGGAGACTTCCCTCGTCGCCATCAGGGCCGCCGTCCCGATCGCCTCGTGGCCGGCCAGCCGGGTGACGCTGCTCGGCGACGCCATCCACGCGATGAGCCCCGCCCGCGGCTCCGGCGCCAACACGGCACTGCGGGACGCCGCGCTGCTCGCCACCGAACTCGGCGCCGCCGCCCGGGACGAGAAGACGCCGGTACAGGCCATCGCCGACTACGAGCGGCAGATGGTCGACTACGGGTTCGCGGCAGTACGCGCCTCCCGCAGCGCGGAACTCGCCACAACCACGCGCCGCAGCGCCGTGCTCCGCTACCTCATCAGCCACCTGCCCGCCCCACGCTGAACCTCCCGCGCGGCACCGGGAACCCAGCAAAGTACTTCTAGCTCCCGATCCGGCGGACACGTCGACGGGTTGCCCCGGATGGCTCACTGCTTCATTCCCGCCGGGGAGCTCGCCGTGCACAGAAAAGGCAACCTTTACTGAGAACCGGCCCCGCCGATTCCCAGCGAACCTGTCATCGTCCCAGCTCACACGCGACCGAATTGGCCTCCAACAGTCCGCCCACCATCCCGGATCAAGATTCCGGGGCAAACAATAGTGAGACCCGGGCCGCGATGGGCCGATTTAAGGGGTCTGTCAAGTTTCCGGCTCTGTCGCACTTTCGGTGGTGGCTAGATGTGCCGTTGTGTCACGATCAGTCATGATTGATGCGATAGGGCTTGTGGGTACTGTGTTCTCAGGGTTGTCTGCGCTGGTCATCGACGATGTT